>WBZN01000064.1_pt1 | contig 161914 bp, 149 predicted proteins | sample 5204281 | NCBI WGS metagenome assembly WBZN01 (sample SAMN12344347, study PRJNA552823) | activated sludge metagenome | biome: Activated sludge suspended growth; feature: Nitrification reactor; material: Wastewater; isolation source: activated sludge from nitrification reactor of wastewater...
GTCGCAAGATCATCATCCTGGCACGTGAAGAAGCCGAGCGCCATCAGAACGATTACCTGGGCACCGAGCACCTGGTGTTGGCCATCCTTCGCGAGACGGATGGGATTGCGCTGATGATCCTCAAGAAAATGGGGCTCTCCACCGAGCAGATTCGACTCGAAATCGAGCGGAATCTCCCGGGCGGGGGCACAACGATGACCTTCGGGGAAATTCCCTTCAGCCCGCGGGTCAAGAAAGTCATCGAGTACGGGGTGGAAGAAGCCCGGTTGCTCGGTCATAACCACATCGGCAGCGAACATCTGCTGCTCGGTCTCCTTCGGGAGGAAGAAGGCATCGGCGGGAAGATTCTCCGGAGTCTAGGCGCCAACCTCCTGACCGCGCGGCAACTCACCGTCACCTTCCTGCGTAAGTCTGCGCCGCGTGAGCGGGATCGCAAGAGCAATACGCCGGCTCTCGATGAATTCGGACGCGACCTGACCCAGCTGGCCCAGGAGGGGCAGTTGGATCCTGTCATCGGTCGCGCGGACGAAATCGAGCGGGTCTTGCAGATTCTCAGCCGACGGTCGAAAAACAATCCGGTCCTCATCGGCGAATCCGGCGTGGGAAAGACAGCCATCGTCGAAGGACTCGCGCAGCGTATCATCGCATCGGAAGTCCCCGACAATCTGCTGTCTCGTCGCGTCATCGCACTCGACCTGGGCTCGCTGGTGGCCGGCACGAAATACCGCGGCCAGTTTGAAGAACGCCTCAAGGTCGTGATGAAGGAGATCGTGCAGGCCGGGAACATCATTATCTTCATCGACGAATTGCACACGTTGGTCGGGGCAGGGGCGGCAGAAGGATCCATCGATGCCTCCAATATGCTCAAGCCGGCGTTGTCCCGCGGTGAAATTCAATGCATCGGCGCCACGACGCTCGACGAATACCGCAAACACATCGAGAAAGACGGCGCGCTCAAACGTCGCTTCCAACCCATTCACGTGCAGCCGCCCAGCACGGATGAAACGGTACGGATCATCCAGGGCTTGCGGGACCGGTACGAAGAACACCATGGGGTCGAAATCACGGAAGATGCCATCGTGGAAGCCGTCAAGTTGGCGGATCGTTATATTACCGACCGGTTCCTGCCGGACAAGGCTATCGACCTGATCGACGAAACCGGCTCGCGGGCGAAGTTGCAGACCTACGCGCTGCCCACTGAACTCAAAGCGCTGGAGCAAGAGCTCAAGAAAATTTCCCGCGATAAAGAGCTGGCGATCTCGATGCAAAACTTCGAGGAAGCCGTCCGTCATCGCGAAGAAGAAGAGCGTCTGCGAAAGCTCCTCGACGAATCCAAGCGGGAGTGGAAGAAGAATCAGGAGAAACACAAGCCGACCATCGGCAAGGAAGAAGTCGCGTATGTCGTGTCGAAGATGACCGGCATTCCGCTCTTCAAGTTGGAAGAAGAAGAGTCCAATAAACTGCTCCGCATGGAAGAATTCCTCCACAAGCGGGTCATCGGACAGAACGAAGCTATTTCGGCTGTGGCGCGTGCCATTCGTCGATCCAGAGCGGGCCTCAAGGAAGCGAAGAAACCCATCGGATCCTTCATTTTCCTCGGCCCGACCGGTGTCGGAAAAACGGAATTGGCACGGACCCTCGCGGAGTTTCTCTTCAACAGCGAAGATGCGCTCATCCGCATCGACATGTCGGAGTACCAGGAGAAATTCACCAGTTCAAGGCTGTTCGGCGCCCCTCCCGGATATGTGGGCTATGAGGAGGGCGGACAGCTCACTGAAAAGGTTCGACGTCGTCCCTACTCGGTCGTGCTGTTCGACGAAATCGAGAAAGCGCATCCGGACGTGTTCAACGTCCTGCTGCAGGTGCTCGACGACGGTGTCCTCACGGACAGCCTGGGTCGAAAGGTCGATTTCAAGAACACGGTCGTGATCATGACCTCGAACATCGGCACGAAGATGATCCAAAAAGGCGTGTCGCTCGGATTCCAGAACGATGAAAAGGGCGGACAGGCCTTGCGCCGAAAAGAAGACGTGATGGGAGAACTCAAGCGTTCGTTCAGCCCGGAGTTCCTGAACCGGATCGACGAAATCGTGATCTTCCATTCCCTGGAGAAGGAGCACTTGATCCACATCCTGGATATCCTGCTGCACGAACTGAATCTCCGCCTGATCGACAAGAGCGTCAGCATCGAGGTGGACGACGAGGTGAAGCAGTGGCTCATCAAGGAAGGATACGAGCCGCTCTACGGTGCGCGCCCGATGCGCCGCATCATCCAACGGGCGATCGGCGATCCGCTGTCTGAAGAACTCATCAAGGGTCGCTTCAAGGAGAACCGGAAGATCAAAGTCGTGCTGCGCGACGGCGCGCCGGCCTTTATCGAGCAGGAAGCGATGGCGGGCGTCTAGCGCGAGCGACGACCGTTACGAGCGGATCGACTCGTCGTTGAGATCCTAGAGACCACCCGGCAACCCCCGCGGTCCGCAACCGGATCCGGGGGTTGTCGTATTTTACGGCAGGATAGTTGTTGACCCGATTTCCTTACGAGCAGCACCAGACACAGTGTCTGACCACTGCGACTAGCCCCGACCCTTGGGATCGCGCACGCTTATATAACCATATTCACAAGCCGTCACCCTGTCGGCTGTTTGTCCTATGCCCCCCCCTGCGTCCATGACGATTCTCGGCATCGAAACATCCTGCGACGAGACTGCCGCAGCGGTGCTCGACGGTGAAGGCCATGTTCTGGCCAACGTGATTTCTTCCCAGCACACCGTCCATGAACGGTTCGGCGGGGTGGTGCCGGAGTTGGCCTCACGTGCTCATATTCAAAATGTGGATCACGTCACACGTCGGGCTCTGGACGCAGCAGGCCTCACCTGGCAAGACCTCGGCGCCATCGCCGTCACCCAAGGTCCGGGCCTGGCCGGCGCCCTGCTGGTGGGTATTAGTTACGCCAAATCCTTAGCCTACGCACTGGGCATTCCACTGGTGGGCGTGAGTCACCTCGAAGGCCACATCGCCTCAGCCTGGATCGACCGCCCGTCATTCCCGAGAACCTGCGTCGTGTTGATCGCGTCGGGCGGACATACGCATCTCTTCCACGCCGACGAATCCGGCGGGCTCCGCCTTATGGGACGAACCATCGACGATGCTGCAGGCGAAGCATTCGACAAGGGCGCACAAATGCTCGGGCTCGGATACCCGGGTGGACCGCTCATCGACCAAGCGGCCAGAAAAGGCAATCCGGTGACCGTGCGATTTCCTCGATCGCGCGTGAGAACCGGACAACTGGATTTCAGTTTCAGCGGTCTCAAGACGGCCTTGCTCTATCATCTCCAACGCATGGATCAGCAAGCCATCACCCGACAACAGGCCGACCTGGCGGCGGGGTATCAGGAAGCGATCGTGGACGTGTTGATCCGTCAGACATTCGCGGCCGTGCGACAGGCAGGCGTCTCAGCCCTTGCCGTTGTCGGCGGGGTTTCGGCCAATTCCCGGCTGCGAGCACGATTGACGGAGCGGGCAGGCGAGGAGGGGATTGAATTGGGCCTCCCGGCCCTCTCATACTGCACAGACAATGCAGCCATGATTGCGGCGGCAGGGCAGCGGGCCCTGGAGCAGGGCAGGCTGGCATCCTTCGAGTGCGAGGCGATGCCGAATTGCGCGTTGCCGGCATCGTCCGGCGGCGGAACGGTGCATCGCAGATCCTAACCGTCGAGTCTCAAGGAGCATCACCATCCCTACAATTCACGGGCACGTCACCGGTCTCAAAGCCAGTCACCTCGCGGCATTGGAGCGACTCTATCGACGACGTGTGCCGTCCTCACTCGTGATCACTGCCGAGCTCGCGCGCACGACCAGCCAGTTGACGCGGGAGATTCGACGTCCCATCGGTCTCCTGATCACTCGCCGCGGTGTCGTCGAACAGGTACTCGTGGGAGCCGGCTGCGCGCCGACCTTCGAATCGCTGGCAAAGTTCAGAGTCGGATCGCATGCCCTCCGCGGTCTCCGGTTGATTCGCACCCATCTCCATAATGACCCGCTGAGCCAGGACGATTTGACCCATCTGGCGCTCCTGAGATTGGACCTGATCGGGGTCCTGGGTGTAGACGAAACGGGCGAGCCCAGCCTGCTGCATCTGGCGCATCTGCTCCCGCCCAATCAGCAGGGAGAAGTCTGCCGGCTCCTGAAGCCGGTTCCGTTCCATGATCTCGACCTTCAACTGGACGTTTTCCTCCATGGGCTCGATAGCGATTTGCAGCGAGCGGACAGCACGCATGACGTCGCCGGAGGGCGCGAATCCGCCATTCTGGTCAGCGCGGCTCCCAGAAGTCACGCCGAGCAGGAAGAACATTTAGAAGAGCTGAAAGAACTGGCCGAATCCGCCGGGGTCCGCGTGCTGGATCGCATCGCCCAGCGCACCCACGAAGGGTTCGAGCGATACTTGCTCGGAAAAGGCAAACTGAAAGAGGTGGTGATGCGCGCGCTCCAGAAGGGAGCCGACCTCGTGATCTTCGACCAGGATCTCGCCCCGGCGCAAGCCCGCGCCATTTCCGAGGTCACGGATCTCAAAGTGATTGATCGCACGCAGCTCATTTTGGATATTTTCGCCCGGCGCGCCCATACCCGCGAAGGCAAAGTTCAAGTGGAGTTGGCTCAGCTTCGGTATCTTCTGCCGCGACTGTCCGGGCATGGCACCTCGTTGTCGCGCCTCGGAGGCGGAATCGGCTCACGCGGCCCCGGTGAAACCAAGCTGGAAACCGATCGCCGCCGCATTCGCGATCGCATCGCGCACCTGGAGCGGGAAATCGACGACGTGGCCCGCCATCAAGATCAGCGCCGATCCCGACGTGTGCGCCAGGGGCTTCCGATCCTTTCCATCGTCGGCTACACCAATGCAGGCAAATCGACGCTGCTCAACTCCCTGACACAAAGTCAGATCCCGGCCCAGGATCGTCTCTTTGAAACCCTCGACACGACAAGCCGCCGCCTTCGTTTTCCTCATGATCGCGAAGTCATCGTGACTGATACGGTGGGGTTCATCCGGGATCTGCCCAAAGATCTGGTGGGAGCCTTCCGCACCACGCTGGACGAATTGCGGGATGCCGACCTACTCCTGCATGTGGTCGATGCGTCGGCCCCCAACGTCGATCAACAGATCACCGCCGTCGAAACCGTCTTACAATCGCTCAACTTGGACACGATTCCCCGCGTGATGGTCCTGAACAAGTGTGACCGCCTCTCGGCACACGAAGCCGGCGTCCTCTGCGAGCGGTATCACGCAATCGGAATCTCGGCGCCGAACCGTGAGACGCTGCGCCCATTGATCGCGCACCTCGAAACCCTCTTGCCTGCCGTCCCGACACTGCCGGGACAGGAGGAAGATCCCGACCAGCCGCCCCAGGACCTGGCGCTTGCATCTCACTCCTGACCTCTGCACAATTGGCCGCCACTACACCGCATCATGAAAGTCGCCACAACAGATCAACAGGCCGGCGTGACGGCCACACGTCGCCTCGCACGGATATTGACCGCATTACGCGCGACCTCACCGGCCATGAACGTCGAACTCGACCATCGCACGCCCTGGGAGTTGCTGGTCGCCACGATCCTGTCGGCGCAATGCACCGACCAGCGGGTGAATCAGGTCACCCCGAATCTCTTCCGTCGCTATCAGCACCCTCACGAGTACGCTTCAGCCGACCCCGCGGAATTGGAAGCCCTCATCCGGCCCACCGGCTTCTTCAAGACGAAAGCCAGGAACCTCATCCGCTGTGCGAAGACCGTGGCCGAGCAGTTCCACGGAGAGGTGCCGGATACCATGGAAGCACTCACCACGTTACCCGGGGTGGGGCGAAAGACGGCGAATGTCCTTCTTGGCAACGCATTCGAGAAGCCGGCCATCGTGGTCGACACACATGTGAAACGAGTGGCCGGGCGGCTCGACTTGACCCGCCATACGGATCCCGAAAAGATTGAGATGGACCTGCAACGCTTACTACCGGCAGACCAGTGGACGGAAGGATCGCAACGGCTCCTTCTGCATGGCCGATACATCTGCCTCGCACGCACACCGAAATGTCGGCACTGTCCGATCTATGCCGATTGCCGTTGGAAGGGGAAAACCGCACGATGATTCGAAGCATGACGGGATATGGGAAAAAGGACGGCACGTCGCAGAAAGCCGGCGTCACCGTGGAGATCCGTTCGGTCAATCACCGCTTTCTTGAAGTGGCAGTCAGACTGCCCAGGTCGTTGGCGCAACTGGAGGACCAGGTTCGAAAAACCGTCCAGCAACGCTGCCTCCGCGGACGAGTCGATGTGTCGGTGTCGGTCCATTCCGCCGGCGGCAGCCTGAAGACGGTCCAGATCGATCAGGCGTTGGCCAAGCAGTATCATACGGCCCTCAAGAAGCTGCAGAAAACGCTGGGGCTGCGCGGTGCGGTGGATGTCTCCACGCTCGCAGGATTCCGGGACATCCTGTCCGTTTCCGATGAGCCGGTCGATGCCGGGCAACTGACGAAAACCGTCCTGCGGGTATTGGGAGGCGCGCTCACAGACCTTGAGAAGATGCGCCGACGGGAAGGGGAGGCGCTCGCCAAAGACCTGGTTCTCCACCTGGATGCGATCCGGGAGGCCAAGTCCACCGTGGCGGACAGGGCCCCGGTACTGGCCAAAAATGCATTTGAGCGCATGAAAGGCCGGATTGAGTCCCTGTTGCAGGCCGAATTGCCGGATCCGGCCCGGCTCCAACAGGAATTGGCGGTGTTTGCCGACCGTTCGGACATCTCAGAAGAATTGGTCAGACTTGAGTCACATATGCTACAGTTCGACCAGCAGCTCCACAGTAAGGAATCGGTGGGGAAGACCTTGGAGTTCCTGCTCCAGGAAATGGGGCGGGAAGTGAACACCATCGGCTCAAAGGCCAACGACGCCGACATCGCCGCGTTGGTGGTCCGAATGAAAGCCGAACTGGAAAAATTGCGCGAACAAGTTCAGAATGTCGAATAGCGTCGGCCCTGCGCCGGCATCGAACACCCTATGAATACCGCGCCCGTTTCATCCAACGATAAACCGCCCCAAGTACGGCGAGGCATTTTGTTTATCATTTCGGCTCCGTCGGGAAGCGGGAAGACGACGTTGTGTAAACAGATCACGGCCAATGTTCCCGGATTGTGGCACTCGATCTCCTACACCACGCGCAAACCGCGACCGGGCGAGGTGGATGGGCAGGATTACTATTTTCTCGATGAGCCGGCCTTCCGTCAGATGATCGATCGGAATGAATTCGTCGAATGGGCGCATGTCTACGGCAATTTGTACGGCACACCGCGCAAGATGCTGACCGAGAAAATGGAACAGGGTATCGACGTGCTGCTCGAAATCGACGTGCAGGGCGCGCGCTCAGTGAAAAAAAAGTTTGAAGACGGCGTCTATATCTTCATTCTGCCGCCGTCGTTCGACACGCTGCGGACAAGGCTTCAAAACCGGGCTGGGGACTCGCCGGACGAAATTCAACGCCGCCTCCAGAAAGCCAAAGAAGAGGTCTGGAGCTACCGGGAGTACTACTACATCGTCCGGAACGACGACCTGAAGCAATCCTTGAAAGAGCTCGAAAGCATTTTCCTGGCGGAACGGATCAAAACCAAACGCCTGAACATGACGTGGTTGGAAGAAAAATTCATTCTCGACAAAGAGGGCAAGCAGGGGAATTCTTCCTCCGCCCCCGCATCAAAGGAGCACTTGCATCATGGGTGAAATGTTAAGTTTGTTACCGGAATACGCCACCGGGGAGTTCGATTCACGGCACCGGCTGGTGATTGTCGCGGCGCAGCGGGCGAAACAACTCGTGCAGGGCGCACGCATGGCGTCGGCATCGAAATACACGAAAGAAACGAGCATCGCGCTCGACGAAGTCCTTCGGCACAAGGTCAAATTCCTGATCGGACAGGAAGCACGCGAGGCCATTAAAGAATCCAAACGGGTCAAGGAAGGTGAGACGGAACGCCTGGCCATGATGACCGGCGAGGACGCCAAGGAAATCAAGAAAGAGCTCAGCGTCTACGTCGACGATACCGTCAAGCCTGCCCCTGCTCCGGAGGGCGAGGAGTAGTTCCGCTTCGTGCAGACCACCGGCCCCTCACTTACCGGTGTCCGTCTTGTGCTCGCCGTCACGGGGAGTATTGCCGCCTATAAGGCAGTCGGGCTCTTGCGCATGCTCCGTCGCGAAGGCGCGACGGTGAACGTCGTCATGACGGCAGGGGCCTGCCGCTTCGTGACCCCGCTGACCTTCGAGGTGTTGTCCGGTTCCCACGTGGCCACCGACCTCTTCGAAGCCCACCAGGAAATGCTGCACCTTTCCTTGCCGGAACAGGCGCAGGCCATCCTGATAGCCCCGGCCACCGCCAATTGCCTGGCGAAAGCCGCGCTCGGGCTGGCCGACGATCTCCTCTCGACCATGCTCCTCACCACACAATGTCCCGTGATTTTCGCGCCCGCCATGGATGGGGATATGTGGCAACACCCGACCGTCGTAGAGCATGTGGCCGCGCTGAAAAAGCGCGGCGCAGTCATCGTCGAACCGGAAGAGGGCCCGCTGGCCTCTGGCCGTTCAGGGCAGGGGCGGCTGGCAGATGAGCCCCGCATCTTGTCGGCCCTTCACGCCGCCCTTCATCCGCGACGCGACTGGGCCGGTCGCCGACTGCTCATTTCCGCCGGTCCTACGCAGGAAGCCATCGACCCCGTGCGGTTCATTTCCAACCGGTCCTCCGGAAAGATGGGATATGCGCTCGCCGAAGCCGCGCAGACACGCGGCGCGGAGGTCTTGCTGGTCTCAGGCCCCACGGCCCTGACCCCGCCGGCCGGCGTGGAGTTCTGTCCGGTGACGACGGCTGAGGAGATGCGCAAGGCTGTCACCGGCCGGTTTTCCTGGAGCGATACCGTCATCATGGCGGCCGCCGTGGCGGACTTTCGCCCCACACAACCGGCTGCACAGAAACTCAAAAAACGGCAGCATCCCGTCACCAGCCTGGGACTGTCGCCGACCGAGGATATTCTCAAGGAATTGGGCGAGCGCCGGACGACACAGGTGCTCGTGGGGTTTGCGGCAGAAACCGAAGATCTGCTTGCCCATGCGCGGGAAAAGCTGCAAGCTAAGGGCGTGGATCTCCTGGTCGCCAATGACGTGACGGCCGCAGGATCGGGCTTCGGATCGGACACGAATCGCGTGTTCATTCTGGATCGTGACGGCAGCGCGGAGGAACTCCCCCTGTTACCCAAGCGGGACGTTGCACACCTAATCCTGGACAGGATTCTCACTTTGCAGACCGGCCGCCGGACTCCGAAGACAGCATCGCGCGTACGAACGAATCGCAAGGAGTAGGGCGTGGCTTCTTCATCGCGTATCGATCCATCGACCGCCGCCGAAATCGACCGCCTGGCCACCGCCGTCGCCAAAGACCCGCGCTCCAAAGAATTCCTCCCCCTCGCGGACGAATACATCAAGGTCGGCATGTGGCAGGAAGCGGCGGGCGTACTGGAAGACGGCCTCAAGGTCTATCCTGGCTTTGTCACCGCCATGGCGGCATTGGGCCGGGTGTACGATCAATTGGGCCAGCCGGCGAAAGCGAAAGCTATTCTTGAAGACGTCGTCAGACAGCGCCCGGACAATCTTCGCGCGCATCGTATTCTCGCCAAGCTCTATCACGCCGAAGGGAACGCCGACTTAGCATTGCTGTCCTGCACAGCCATCCTGAACGCCAATCCATTCGATGACGAGGCGGCCGCGATCAAACGGAGCATCACCGGTACCCCTGATGGTCCGCCACCCGCGAAGCGCGAGAAGAAGCGCATCGGCGCCGAGCCTAAACCCGGCACGGCAAAAGTTGCGCCTCCCGTCACGCCGGCGTTCGAGCCATCCGTATCCACGTCATCCCCGGCATCTGAGCCGGTTTTGGAAACCACGATTCAGCCGGTTCCTGAACCGCCTGCGGTGAAACATGCGGCCGCAATCGCGCGACTGGAAGCCTGGCTGCAAACCATTCAAGCCCAACGCGTTCACTGACTGCATCCCCCCCAAGTGACCCAGCGCTTGTCGCGGCTCTCCGGAACAACGTTTGACCCACTCCTGACACCCTGTTAGAATGCCGCCGCTGCTGGCATCTCTATCCATTGCAGCCTACTGATAACGGGGGCGCGCGACAGACACATGCTGCGGCTGCTAGTGCTTCATGGTCCCAATCTCAATCTCCTGGGTACGCGAGAGCCATCCATCTACGGACAGGCCTCTTTGCCCGACATCGACAAGTCGATTGTCCGTCGCGCAGGCGAGCGGGGGATTGCGGTGCAGACCAAACAGACGAATGTAGAAGGGGAACTGGTCACCTGGATTCAGAATGCCAGGGGCCATTTCGACGGCATCATCATCAATCCGGCCGCGTATACCCATACCAGCATTGCGATTCGCGATGCGATTGCCGCCGTCGCCCTGCCGACGGTCGAAGTGCATCTGTCCAACATCCATCAGCGGGAGGAGTTTCGCCATCACTCCTTCATCGCCGGCGTCGCCTTGGGACAGATTTCCGGATTCGGTCCCACCGGCTATCTGCTGGCGCTGGACGCATTGGCCGCGCACCTCGAGGCCGGCGGCAAGGCATCACGCCCTCGGACGGCCTCGAAGAATAAACCCACGGCTTCGCGCCGTTGAACTTGTTGTACCAAGGAGAGTTGTTGTGATTTCGACCGCAGAGTTTCGGAACGGCAGCCCGTTAATGGTAGAAGGTCAACCCTTCTATATCGTGGAATTCCAGCACGTCAAACCCGGCAAGGGCGGGGCATTCGTCCGGACGAAGCTGAAGAGTTATCTCTCCGGCAACGTCCTCGACAGGACCTTTCGTTCCGGAGAAAAATTCGACACACCCCAGATCGAAGAATGCGACATGCAGTTCCTGTATGCCACGAACGATTCCTACACGTTCATGGATACGGAGACGTATGAGCAGTCGACCTATGAGAAGAGCCAGTTGGGAAGCAACGCCGATCTGCTCAAAGAGAACATGATCGCCAAGATCCTGATCTACGAGCACCGGCCGATTACGGTCCTGCTGCCGAACTTCATCGAACTCAAAGTGGTCGACGGCGAACCGGGCGTGCGGGGCGACACGGCCTCTGGCGGCAACAAACCGGTGATCGTCGAGACCGGCGCCACGATCAAGGTGCCGCTCTACCTGGAAATCGGGGAAACGATTCGCATCGATACGAGAACCCGTGAATTTGTGGAGCGCGTGCGTTGAACTCATCAGGTAAAAAGACAGGAAAAGGCCGGGGTGCCGGGAAGCCAATCGTCCTACCGAGCGCCTTTGCGCCTCGATCGACGGCCGCTGAGACATTGCTCTCTCCGGACCAGGCCGCGCAGATTCAACAATTGGCCGATCTGCTCAAGCGCAACCATCTGACCGAGTTGGAAATCGAGCGCAGCGGAGTCCGTATCCGCATCCGGCACGAGCCGGTGATTCGAGCCACGACGGCCCAGACGGTGGAGACTGTTACGAACCAGTCGGCCTCAACCGGGACGACGCCGGCGGCGCAGACCCGTCCACCAGCAGAAACGGATGGCCAGGTCACGATCACGTCTCCCATCGTCGGCACCTTCTATCGCTCGCCCTCACCCGATGCAGACCCGTATGTGGAAGAAGGGGATTTCGTGAAGAAGGGCCAGGTGCTCTGTATCGTCGAAGCCATGAAGCTTATGAACGAAATCGAGTCCGAAGCCGACGGACGCATCACGAAAATACTGGCGGAGAGCACCAAGCCTGTCGAGTACGGACAACCTCTCTTCTTGATCGACCCCAACGCCACGCCCTAGCCGACGAGATCATGCGGGTTCATGGCGAGACGATCCGGGGATACGTTCCTCAAGCATGTGGGTCCGACGGCAGACGGCACATGCCGGGATCTTTCGAGAGAACCGGATCAGGTCTCACCCGTGGCAGAGCAAACCGTTTAGAATCAGGCGGACACAGCGAGTGACCCGCGCCGGAGTATCCTGTGTTTAAGAAAGTGTTGGTTGCCAATCGTGGAGAAATCGCCCTTCGGGTGATCCGCGCCTGCAAAGAGCTCGGCGTCAAAACCGTTGCGATCCACTCCGAAGCCGATGCCGCAAGCTTGCACGTGCGGGCTGCGGACGAGCACGTCTGTGTCGGACCTCCGGAAGCCGCCCTCAGTTACCGCAATATCCCTAACGTCCTGAGCGCCGCCGAAGTGACCGGGGCTGATGCCATTCATCCCGGCTATGGATTCCTTTCAGAGAACGCGCACTTCGCGGAAGTCTGCGAATCGATCGGCGTCAAATTCATCGGCCCGACCTCCGAAAACATCGCGCTGATGGGCGACAAATCAAAGGCACGGGAAGTGGTCGCCAAGAAGGGCCTCCCGGTCACCCCCGGCAGCCCCGGCGAACTCCGGAGCGAACAGGATGCGCAAGAGGCCGCGAAAACCATCGGCTTCCCCGTGATCATCAAGGCCTCCGCCGGAGGCGGCGGACGGGGCATGCGTGTGGTGAACAAACCGGAGGAACTCGCGCGGGCGTTTCAAGCGGCGCAAGCCGAGGCGAAATCCACCTTTGGCCACGACGGCGTCTACCTCGAGCGCTATTTCCTCGAACCACGGCACATCGAAGTACAAATCGTGGCCGACAATCGGGGCCATGTGGTCCACCTCGGCGAGCGTGATTGCTCCATTCAACGACGTCACCAAAAGCTGGTGGAAGAAACCCCGTCGCCGGCCATCGATGAAGAATTACGGCGCGAAATCGGCCGGGTGGCCGTCCAGGCCGTGAAAGCCATTCGCTATTGCAACGTCGGCACGGTGGAGTTTCTGCTGGATAAGGACCGCAACTTCTTCTTCATGGAAGTGAATACCCGCATCCAGGTCGAGCACCCCATCACGGAAATGGTGACCGGGATCGATCTCGTGAAAGAACAGATACGGATCGCGTCGGGCATGCCCCTCTCGTTCAAACAGCAGGACATCAAGCTGAACGGCCACAGCTTCGAGTGCCGCATCAATGCCGAAGATCCGGAAAAGTTCACGCCCTGTCCAGGACAGATCACCAAATATTCCGCCCCCGGTGGCTTCGGCGTGCGCGTCGATTCCGCGATGGAACCGAACGCCGTGGTGGTTCCGTACTACGACAGCCTGATCGCCAAATTGATTACGCACGGACGTGATCGCCAGGAGGCCATGGCCCGCATGCGCCGCGCACTCGATGAATTTGTCATCGAAGGCATCAAAACGACGATCCCGCTCCATCGGAGAATTTTTAACGATCCCGATTTCCAGAAGGGGCATGTCTCCACGACATTCCTTGACCGCTTTCTTGCCGGCCAGTCTTCGTAACAGTTTCCCGACAAACAGAGCGCCTCTAGCCATGGGAATCACCCGCAGGCCGTTCAAAATTGTCGTCCAGCAAGGCCACACCAAGCGCCGTGGCGAATCGCACGCCTGTCGTACGGTGCGCCATGGAGCGACGAGAGCACGCCGCCGTCGGACTCGTTCAACAGCCTGCTAACCCAGGGAGCCCGCCACGTCTCAGGCCACCCGACACTCGCTCCTGAAAGGGCTCTATCTCGTGCTCGACCCCACGGTCAGGCCGGATCGCCCGCTGCCCGATCTCCTGCGCGAAGCAGCCGCGCACGGTGTCCGGCTCTTTCAATATCGAGACAAACAGGCCACGATGAAAGACGCCTATGCGAAGGCGCTCGCGCTGCGTCAGGCCGCTACCGACGCCGGCGCCCTCTTGATCGTCAACGATCGTTGCGATTTGGCGATGGCCGTAAACGCGGACGGGGTGCACCTCGGGCAGGACGACCTTCCCATTGTCTACGCCAGACAATTACTGGGACCTGAAAAAATCATCGGACTCTCGACACACAACGCCACTCAGGTGCGCGAGGCCGTCACCGCACAGCCGGACTACGTGGGGTTCGGCCCGATTTTCAGTACGTCTACAAAAGCGGATCATGACCCGGTGGTCGGTCTGGAAGGATTGCGCGCGGCACGCGCGTTGACCTCGCTGCCGATGTTTGCGATCGGCGGTATTACGGCTGAGTCGCTCGGTGAAATTATGGCGGCAGGGGCGGATGGCGTGGCGGTGATCTCTGCGATCCTCAAGGCTCCGGACCTCGGCGCGGCGATCCGGGCATTCCAACAGCATGTGCCCACACCAGATTCGCAAGCTCTCTGATGGGATCGCTCTGCGCCAGCATTTCGACGGCGCCGGACCAATCAGAGCCAAGGTGTGGTTGATAGGACAGCGGTCCCAACACCGGGACACCGGCTCGCTCCCGCAACAGCGCGACCGTAGACACACATTGCTCCTGCTGCGCAGGGGTGGTGGGCAACGCCGTCTCGTTCATCACGACAGCCATCACCGCACAATGACGTTGCCGAAGGCCCTCCAGCGTCAGAAGCGCATGATTGATCCCGCCTAGCCCGGCTCGCCCCACAAGTACGACGGGCAGCCCGATCCGGCCGATCAAGTCACGCATATCCCAATCCTTCGCCATCGGCACGAGCAGACCACCGGCGCCTTCAACCACGACACAAGCGTACCGGGCCGCAAGCCGTTCGTAGCGTCCCAGGATCTCCTGTATCTCGATCACGCGGCCTTGCGCGGATGCAGCGGCGAGGGGAGCGAGCGGCAAGGGGAACCGGTAGGGAGACACCTCATCGATCCCATCGCACGTTCCCGCTGCAGCCAGAAGTCGCCCCGCGTCGCTCTCACTCAGTTGGTCGGGAAGCACCCCGGTTTCGACCGGTTTCATCACCCCGACAGAGCGGCCCGTCTGCGCCAGCCTCCGGACCAATGCGGAGGAGACAAGCGTCTTTCCAACGCCCGTATCCGTGCCGGTGACAAATACCCCGTTCCCCATTCTCTGTTCTTCCCGGTTACTACCTGTAACACACACTGCTTCGTGCGGTGAAATCGAGGACTCAATTCCCCTGCAGGATGCTCACAACGTCTACCAGCAAGGCCGCAGGGAGTGCGGCGACTGAGGAGGTACATACCAAACTTCGTTTGACCCATTCGCCGCTATAGATACTCTTGGCGAACGGATAAACCCCACCAGTAGTCCCCTTTGACCACTGATGCGTCGCAAGGAGATGTACGACCGAGAACAAAGCCGGCAGCCGCTTCTAGCATCCTGTTAGAGAATGCGACTGTCCAGGTTCCACACCTGCCCCGACATGTCGGAGAGTTGCGCGAGTTGGCACATCGTCCGGCTCACATCGGCCAGGTTCGAGACACGTCCCAGCACATGGTCGTCGAGCCGTTCACCGGTTGGAAACGAATCACCGGCCATGCTCGTTTGCTGCCAACCGGGACAGACCAGGTTCACGCGAATATTGTGCCGTCCCCATTCCCGCGCCGCGGTCTTCACCAGCCCGATGAGTCCCGCCTTCGACGCCGCGTAGGCGGCCTGGCCGTGTGTGCCCTGCAATCCGGCAAAGGACCCGATGACGAGGATGGCCCCGCCGCCCTGCGCCATCATGTCGTTCACCGCAGCGGTCATGCAGCGATAGGTACCCGTCAGATTCGTGTCGATGATCTGTTGCCATGCTTCCTCCGGGCAATTCACTACCAGATGCTTCGATGCGATGCCGGCATTACAGAGCAGCGTATCGAGCCGGCCCCGCTGCGCCCGGATCGCATCCAGCATCGCCCGGACCTCATGGCTCGATCGGATATCCGCCTGGTAGAGGGCACCCTGGCCGCCGGCCCGCGAAAGCAGCGCGAGAGTTTCTTCGGCTGCCGGCCGTTGGCGGAAGTAATGCACTCCCACCCAATACCCGGCATGGGCGAAGGCCAGACAGAGCGCACGACCGATTCCGCCGGACCCACCGGTCACCAGTACCGTCCGGCGTTCACGAACGTCTTGAGCTGCGGGAGATAGTGGGGGCATCACGGCGTGCGATTATGAGAGGCGGCACAGGAGAAGGCAAGGCGGGGCCTGCCGGCTTGCTGCCGCGAATCGGGTATGGTACCGTAATTTTTTTGACTGGAGGACAGCCGTGATCGTTCAGACCTTGGTGCGCTCGACCGTGATCGCAGTGGGCATGTGCGGGTTCCTGGGCATCCCGTTGGGTCCCGGGCAGGCCCAGGCAACGGAGGCAGGGCAAACCATCGCCCAGTCTGCCGACTATTTCCCCGACACCGTCGGCACACGCTGGCAGTACCGCGGACAGATCTCGGAAGGGCCCCTCCAAACAATCGAGAATAAATACTTCTTCAACGTGTCGTCGGTGACCGGAACCCGCACTCTCAAGGGCGGCGTGGTCGTCAACGTGTTTCACGATACCAACCCGGGCAACCATGGCGCGTCCGACAGCTTTTACCGCCGCGATGCGGCCGGCGTGGTGTACTACGGCTCCGAGCCGGGCACACCGCTGGAAAAACAGCTCGTGCCCTATCAGATCATCCGCTTCCCGATGAAAGTCGCCCAGTCCTTCCAACAGTTCAATCGAACGGACATCGATTTCGGCAGCGACATCGATGGGGACGGCACCAATGAACATGTGGACGTCGAAGGCGTTTCGACGGTGATCGGTCAGGAATCGATCACGGTGCCCGCCGGCACGTATCCCGACGCCGTGCGTGTGGAAGCGCGGATGACGCTCAAGATCCATCTCTCCTCCGCCGATCGGACGGCGGTCGGCACCGATGTAATGACGGCCTGGTTCGCCAAGGGCGTGGGGCTGGTCAAATATATCGAACGGCAGGAATTGGCTGCGCTCAAGGAAGACCGGGGCAACATCACCGATATCACGGAAGAACTGGAAGAGGTCAGCGTAAAATCCGCGCCGGCGCTACAGGGTCGGAGCGAATCCACGCCGGAGGGTTTGCTCGCTGACGACACGCGCGACCATGAATTGTTTGAGGTACTCTTCACCCCCGGCCTTCGCCCCGAGACCCGATAACCGGTGGCCGCCAAACGGTTGCCGGCCGACTAATGCGCCCGTAGTCGAACGGTTGATGTAGAGGTTGCCGACATCGAACGCCTGACGCGCCAGCTCGATATGCCGGGGACTGCGCGAGTAGAGTCCCCCGGTCAATGCGTAGGTGGTGCCGTTGGCGAGCCGGAGCGCCTGTTCGAATGAGGACGCCCGCATAACCGCCAGCACGGGGCCGAAAATTTCTTCCTGCGCCAGCCGGTGAATCGGCTCGATCCCTGCGATGACCACCGGTCCCACGGCATAACCGGAGCCCTCCATCGACCGATCGACCACCACCCGGCCTTCTTGTCGCCCGATCTCAATGTATTCCCGAATCCGTTTTTGAGCCCGCCCGTCGATCACCGGCCCGACCTGGGTAGCCGGATCCTCAGCCGCGCCGATGCGCAGACTCATGACCGCATCGGCCAGTCGTTGGATGAATGCATCGTGAATCGAATCCATGAGTATCACACGTGAACAGGCGGAACATTTCTGTCCCGCATAACCGGTATACGATTGCACCACACCGGTCACGGCTTCATCGAGATCCGCCGTGTCATCGACGATGATGGCATTTTTGCCGCCCATCTCCGCGATGACGCGTTTGACGAACTTCTGTCCCGGCTGTTGCACCGCAGCGGCCTGCACCATGCCCAACCCCACATCCTTGGAGCCGGTGAACGCAATCGTCACAACGGATGCGTGGATGACCAGCTCACGCCCCACGTCGGGCCCACCCGGCACGTACTGCAGAACACCCGCCGGCACCCCGGCCTGTCGCAGGATTCCGGCAAGCCGGTAGCCAATAATCGACGCGCGCTCAGAGGGTTTGAACAAGACCGGATTACCGGAGACCAGAGCCGCCGCGACCATACCGGCAGGAATGGCGAGCGGAAAATTCCAGGGCGCGATGACTACCGTGACTCCGCGCGGACTCCAGAACAACTCGTTCAACTCACCGGGATACCGGCCCAAGCGGGGCGGCGGATCAAGCTGCTCCATTTCTCCCGCGTAGTACTCCAGAAAATCGATGGCCTCGGCCACATCGGCATCGGCCTCTCGCCAGGGCTTGGCCTCCTCGAACACTTCCCAGGCCGCCAACTCCCAACGGTGCTCGCGCATCAACGAAGCGGCTTTCCGCATCACGGCGACCCGTTCCGCAACCGCACGATGTTTCCATTCCTCCGCATGGGACTCAGCGACCTTCACGAGACCAGCCACGTCGGCAGGCAGATAACTCTCCACGATGCCGACCAGTTGTTCCGGCTGACCGGGATTGAAGGAACGTAAATCCGGTCCCGTCGGGAGATGAGTATTCAGCTTCGAGACCTCAAGCCGCTCCCCCAATTGTTTGCGCACCTGATCGATGGCCTCGGCCATGGCGACCCGAACGTCGTCTCGTGAAAAATTCGCCACTGGCTCGTTTACAAACTGAGCGGCCCCGACGGTGGAGGAAGCGCCGGGTGCGGTCGTCATCGAAGAAGGAGGCCAGGGGAGGGCCGCCTCGGGCGGAGACAGCAACAAGGACAGCGGTTGCGACTCCACATATTCCTTCCGCAGGAACGATTCGTTCGACGTGTTCTCCAACAACCGCCTCACCAGATAGGCCATCCCCGGAAGCAGCTCTCCGACCGGGGCATAAAGCCGGAGACGACGGCCGCGATCACTCATCGCATGCTGAAACGGCTCCGCCATGCCGTAGATCATCTGGTATTCCCAGGCATTCGGTGGCAGCGTCAGCGCCTCAGCCGCCGCTTCGACCACGGCCAGGCTGCGAAGGTTGTGCGTGCCGAACGCGGGCCGGATCACAGCACTCTGCTCCAGGAGCAATCGAACGAGCCTCTCATAGTTCACATCCGTCTGCGCCTTGTGCTCGAATAGAGGCATCGGCCAGCCACGTTGCCGATAACGAATCGCGTCGGAGTCCCAATACGCGCCCTTCACGAGCCTGATCGTGACGGGTACCAGCCGCGCCCTGCTCCAAGCCAAGAGCCGTTGCACATCGTCATACGTATCGGTGCGATAGGCCTGCAGCGCAATCCCGGCATGGGGAAACGTCCGGTAGGGTTCTTCCATAAACAGGCGCATGAAGATGGAGAGAATCAATTCCTTCGTGTCCGCCTGTTCCATATCGAAAATGACCGAGGCGGGGAGCGTGCCGGCAAGGTTCAACAACGGCCGCAGGCGGGCAGCGACTGCGCGATAGCTGGATTCGGGATCGATGGGGTCGAGCTGCGAATAGAGCGCCGAGATCTTGATCGACAGTTGCACGCGGGGCAGGGGACCCAGATGATCCCGTTCGAGTAACGGCGCAGGGGACCAACCGGGACAGGCCTCACCAAGTGTCTGCAAAGCCGCCAGACAGCGGTCCCGGTATCCGTCCGCCTCCCGCTCGCTGACACTGGCTTCACCCAGTAGATCCACCGAAAAAGCCCGGCCGTCCTCCCATAACTTACGGAGCGTCGGAACGGCCTGCTCGATGGATGCACCGGCGATGAAACTGGTGGCCATCTGCTCCACCTGATGCCGGATGGCTTTTCCACTGAGCGATGCGCCGAGCTTCGTGGAGGCAAGCGCTTTGAGTCCCCATTGGGCGCCGAAGAGGTGTGCGCTCATCTCGCCGAAATATTCCTCGGCCAACCGCACGACCTGCGCATCGTCGTGCAACGACGGCAGGACATCGATGAATCGGAACAACTGGGCTTTGAAGGCGGGATCTTTCATCGCCAGGTTGATGGCCGCCTGCGACCACCAACGTGAATCGAACAGGCCGGGCGCCCGCCCGCCGGAACGCCGGGCCAGGTCTTCACCGATCGCACGAATACGGGGTTCGAGCAGAGCAGGGTCGAGGGTCATGTGGGCCTCCCGGACGACGTGAAGAGCACTTTCCTGCAGTATACACCGCGCCTCGATGCTTGAGAATTTGGCTGTCGGTTCAACAACGCCCCATGATTCTCCGATTAATACGGGAGAAAGAGTACCAGGCGCACTCGTAGAAACCGTAATTGTCCGCATCAGCCTCCGCCAGCATGCGGAGCCACGTGGTGACTCTGCACGAATCAGCGCCATAAAGCCCTCTTGTGTCATCCAGCACTTTCCGCTATCTGATGTTCTGGTCTATTCTCAATCAAGGGTCGGCAGGGATACGCGTAATCAGGGGGCGCCTAGAAAGGAGCTGGCCAGGTTCTTCGGCGTCGAGTGGACTGATCAGACGGCGGTCCTGGTGCGGCAAGTGGAAGTTACCTGTACCAGTACCACGAAAGACGGGCGTGTCTCTCACTTCAACGCGCGGGGATGGCTCAGGGCCCAGCGCGATCGCAAAAGGCGGTGATGGGGATGACAGGATTTCGGCGTCATGTGACGATATTTCTGTTTATTATATGTACGGTCCCTTCTTTTATAACGTCTGTGGTGTTGATCGTTTCATTAATCTTGTATCTCCAAGGGGGCAGTAAGTATCTATTTGATGCCTGGAGATCAAACCAGCCCGGCGAATTTTGGATCGCTTGGGTGAGTATTATATTTGGAGCTCCTATCGGCATAACCTTGGGTTTTAGGCTGTGGCGGTGGCTTGTCCTGAAATTGTCATTGGTTACGAGCGAGGAATTCGATCGGCTTATGACTGGAAGCGATGGCAGGAAGACATGAGCTTGATGAAACTTTCGTTTATTCGGGGAGCTCTAAGTGCAATACAGTGATTGGATCACAATGTCTCAGCAAGAGAGATTCTATGAAAGAATTCAGTCTTCAACTGATCCACCCAGGGGGTCAAGTAATAGGCGCAGGAGCACATCTGGGTTTTAATTATGGCCCTTTTACCGATTACTGTTCCAAAGCCGATACGACAACGTCGTTAGCTTAGAGCAGATGTTCAGTCGTAGTTGGTAGAGCCATCTGCCATTGATAGACAAAACAAATGGCTATTACTGAAGTCAAGGTGCTACTGAGCAACTATATTATTGTATTGGTAGCTGGAATCGCCCTTGCAATTTCGCTCCAGGTCAGCTGGTGGTATCTCTTCCCCTTCACAGTAATAGAAGCTTTCCTGGTTCGATACTATTTAGGAATCAAATGTCCGCAATGCGGGCTTCCGGTGCATAAGGCAATCGAACCACACTATTTCTGGGTTCCAGTTTCGTGTATTCAATGTCAACGACCGTATGATTGAGCACAGCATCTTAGAACGGTAGTGAACCAGACATATGTAGGTATTTCGCGACCTTTATTATTTAATTTCTCGAGCCATACCGATCCTGTCGATTATTCAGGCTGCAGTGCTAGCTGCAGGAGTAGTTGGCTAATTGCCAAACCCAACAAACGGTAGAGATGAACCGGTCGAACCTCGCAGACTGCCTTCGGACAGGAGCGGCCTGGGTCTCTACCCTTCACCATCTCCAATCTCTGTGCTTATGCCCATCGAAACCACCCACGACCTCATCGAGCAGATTCTGGCGAAATGGGCAGGGGCGATCGGGAAGGACTATCCGGGGTACAGGGGACATGTGTATCGCCTGCTCAACTACTGCCTGGCGTTACATCCGTGCACCGAAGAGGAGAAGACAAAGGTAGCCATCGCAGCCTGCTTTCACGATATCGGTCTGTGGTCTGATCGCACGCTCGACTACCTGCCGCCTTCAATTTCCAATGCCACCCAATACCTGTTTGATTCAGCCCGACAGGAGTGGTCTCACGAAATCGCCCTTATGATCGGCATGCATCACAAAGTGCGTGCCTATCCAGATCGCCGTTACCCTCTTGTCGAGGTCTTTCGAAAAGGAGACCTGGTGGATGTGTCGTTAGGCCTGTTGAGTTGTGGAATTCCGCGATCGTACATCACGGAGGTGAAGCGCCACTTTCCCAATCACGGCTTTCACAGATTTCTCCTCAGAACAGGCGGGGCCTGGTGGGTGAAGCATCCCTTCAATCCGGCACCCTTTCTGCGGTGGTAACTCAGACTGTGGGGTGTCAGGGCACGATCGCAGACATCTCGCTCGATAAGCTTCACTGAACCCCAACCTGCCCTCGTCTCATCATCCTATGCCCCTCAGCGAATTCCACCTACCCCCGCGCTTCTCCTCTTGAAAATCCGCCTGCCGCTCCGTTACAGTGCGCCGTTTGCCTTGACCTACACCATTTGCATGGCGGTGCACTGTGGCGATGAGTTGCGCACAGGTTCCGAAGGAGTACGATGGCCGACTCGACCACACAATCCGTCTGCTGGGGCACCGTGGCCCTGTTTACTGCACTCACGGTGCTGACCTTCGTCGGTGTCCCGCTCTTCGCCTACTTCTATGACTACACTCTGCTCGACTGGGTCCTGCTGGCCGTCCTCTATGTCGTGACCGGCATGGGGATCACGGTGGGCTATCACCGCATGATCACCCATCGCAGCTTTGAGAGTCATCCCTGGGTCAAAGCCTGCCTGCTGGTGATGGGCGGATGGGCCGTGCAAAACTCCGCCCTCATGTGGTGCGCCGATCACATCCGCCACCATGCCCACACGGACGAGGAGGCGGATCCGTACAACGCGAGCAAGGGATTTTGGCACAGCCACGTCGGGTGGTTGTTTTTCGATACCCCGCACCGTGAAGATCGCTTCGCCGCGAAATTGCGTACCGACCCGATGATCATGTGGCAACATCGCTATTACTGGGTCATCGTCGCATCGGGACTATTGCTGCCCTTTGCGCTCGGGTACCTGAACGGCGGCTTCACCGGCGGGCTGGGATGTTTCCTGCTTGCCGGCGTGCTGCGAACCGTGCTGGTCCTGAACTCCACGTTTACCATCAACTCGCTCTGCCATATGGTCGGTACCCAACCCCATGGCACGCAGGACAGCAGCCGCGACAGCTGGCTGATTTCGTTCATCAGTTTCGGCGAGGGCTATCACAACTATCACCACACCTATTCGCACGACTATCGAAACGGATCGAAGTGGTACAATTTCGATCCGTCGAAGTGGCTGATCTATTCCCTGTCCCTCTTGGGGCTGACGTATAACCTGCACCGGGAACGCACCTAACGGACGTGAACCGTCAGGCGTGCAAGGTGAAACGTTCCTCGCGTCGTCACTGAACATTCCTGGGACCTGTCGTTCCACCCTTTCGTCCCGTCCTGTTCTACCCGGCTGCGCACTGCGTCTACTGGCCCATTTCTTTTCCTCGTGGCGATAGCTTAATATGCGATGAAGCCCGCGAATTCCATCCGGACCCGCGAGGTGGTAGGAGGCAGATCTATGGCAGAACAACAAGGTGGCGCACCGCATCAAGACGAGGCGGCCGCCAAGCCCAATATGATTCCCGGCGTGAAACACGTCGTCGCCATCAGCAGCGGCAAAGGCGGCGTCGGGAAATCCACCGTGTCGGTCAATCTGGCCGTCGCCCTCGCCCTCACCGGAGCGAAGGTCGGCTTATTGGATGCCGATATCTACGGCCCCAACATCCCGATGATGATGGGCGTCGAAAAAACACCCGAACAGAAAGACGGCAAGATCGCCCCGGCGGAAAGCCACGGCGTCAAACTGATCTCCATGGGATTTTTTGTGCCGGAAGATACCGCCGTCGTGTGGCGCGGTCCGATGGTGCATACCGCCATTCAGCAGCTCTTCCGTGACGTTCTCTGGGGCGACCTGGATTATCTCTTGATCGACCTGCCGCCGGGAACCGGCGACGCGCAATTGACGCTGACCCAGCTGGTATCCCTGTCGGGCGCCGTCACGGTCACGACCCCGCAGGAAGTGGCGCTGCACGATGTGCGCAAAGGCATGATGATGTTCCAGAAGGTCAACGTGCCCCTGCTGGGCATCGTTGAGAATATGAGCTTCTTTCTCTGCGGTCATTGCGGCGAACGCACGGAGATTTTCTCCCATGGCGGCGGAGAACGGGCCGCGGAGAAACTGGGTATTCCCTTCCTTGGACGGGTGCCCATCGATCCGGCCATTCGCGCCGGCGGCGATACCGGAAACCCGATCGTGGTCGCCAAGCCTGATTCACCGCAAGCTCAGGCGTTTCGCGAGATCGCCGCGAAACTTGCGGCCGCATTGCAAACGGGCGAGGCAGGGGCGGCGAAGAGCCGGATCGCCAGTCTGCTGGATAAAATCAAACGACCGGCGACGGGAAATTGACCGGAACCGGACCAAGGAAGACGGACGTACTCAGGGAGGATGTATGGGCGAGCTGATTAGAATCGCAGGAACCGCCGACGTGAAGCCGGGAGCCGGCATGGTGGCGGAAGTCAACGGCAAGGCGATCGCGGTGTTCAACGTGGATGGCGCGTTTTATGCCATCGACAATACCTGTGTGCATCGCGGCGGCCCGCTGGGTGAAGGCGATGTGGTGGGTGATGTGGTCGCCTGTCCCTGGCACAACTGGGAGTTCAACGTGAAGACGGGCGCGTGCATGAATAACCCTTCGGCAAAAGTGACGGCCTACGAAGTCACGGTCGAGGGCACCGATATTAAAGTCCGGCTGTGACGCAAGACCGGCTCGCGCCGGTCGCACACTCACGGCAGCGAATGAATGATCCGGCACCACAGTGAATGGAGGCTCCGATGGCAGACAATACGCTGACCTCGAAACACATTGAGATCGCCGAAACCTTCGTGCGGCTCTACGTCTTTCTGACGCAGTACATCGACCGTTGCGAAGATGAAGCCGCGCGCAAGGAATACCCGGAAGCAGAACTCCAAAAGCACCTCGGCGAAACCCGCGCCAAGATGATGGAGATCCTGAAGGTGAATCCCGTCGTCAAGGGCAAGGTGGAAAAAGAATGTGAACGGGTCCTCGCATTGGGCAGCAAGTGCCTGATGGGCGGAACCGAAAAAGTGGCTGCGCTGGACGTGCTGGGAGCCGAGCGGGTCATTCTCAAGAACAAAACCATCGCCTTGAGCGATCTGTTAGCCGTGTATCGCGCGCTCTAATCGTTCGATGTCCACCCCGGCTGGAGAGAAACACCAACTCGCCGGTTTCGACGTGAGGGAACGAGGGTTCAATCGTCCCGTGGACTTCGTGCGGACAGCCTCGGGGTATCAGGCGACGTTGCGCTACGAAACCACGCACATCGTCACCCCGGAGGCGCCGAGCGCAGGCGAGGCCCTGCAGCAATTGATTACCACCCTCCAGCAACAGGGGTACACTCAGCTGCGCAGCCAGCAGAGTTATCGCGACGGCATCTACCTCGGCTCGCAGGAGCTGTGGGTGGAATATCCGGACCGGCAGGCAGCCCCGGAAGTCGGACTCCTGGGCCTGCTGAAGAAGTGGCTCGGCCGCTCATCAGGTTGAGAGCCGCCACAAATTTCACCCCGCGCCCGGCGACATTGACTCTCCTCCGCCTCACGCCTATAGTCCATCCCAGGTCCACGCTCTGATCGTTCGTCCCTCACGCTTCACCAGACAGGATCCGGCACCGGAGAATTGACGATGCGCTGGGTTCACGTCCTGCTTCTCACGCTGGTCGCACTCCTCCCACCTGGCAAGGGAATCGCGAAGGTCTACCGGTGCCAGGGCGCCAATGGCGGCACAGTCCTGACGGACCAGCCGAAGGGCAAGCCGGGCTGCGTCGCCATCGACACCGCTACCCCCCCGCTCCCGGGAGGGTTCACCCCTCCCGTCGAGCCGACCGAACCGGCACAGATGGAACTACCGGCGAATGCGACTCCGCCGTCCATGTCGGCCGCGCCGATGGTTCCGCGCCAACCCGCTCCCGGCGATCCCGCATTATCGCCGCCCGGTTCCAAAGACACCCCCGAAAAGGCCGCACCCGAAGCGCAACGGTGCTCACCACGCGTCAACCCCCTGAATCCCTTCGCCGGAATGAACTGCTCACCGGCATCCGGCGACCCCCCGGCAGAGAACAAACACCAGTAGCCCCTCGTCGCGCGCGTCGCCGCAGGCTCGATTGACTCTCCCGATGCCCCTTCATATAATGCCGCAACGAACCGTTTAAGCTGATCTCACAAGCACTTATGTCTGCCTTCTCCGCTGGTTTTTTATCCCGTCGCGCACAGGATCTTCGAGCCGGTCTCCGGCACGCGTTTGCCGTGCGTCCTGAACACACCGCCTTCACGATCGAAGACCTGGCCCTGCTCGAACGGGTCGCCGACGCCGTCGTCTCGCGCGGCATGGCCGCACCGGCCACGTTGTTTCTCGAATCGATGGGCCCCATGAACTTTCTCGGCAGCCAGGCGCTGCACTTCCTGGCACCCGTCGTGGAATGTGTGCTGACCGGCACGGAGATCGCGCAGATCGCGCGTCTGCTGGAACGGCGCGATTCCATTCACCGACTGACCGCCCTCATCGAAGCCAAGGCCGCGGCTCCCGAAGGAGCGCCCGCTCGATGACGGAACAGCCTCCTTCGCCTGCGGCAGCAGCAGTGACTCATCCCCTGAACGTCATCGTCGCGACCGATTGCGGCAGCACCACCACCAAAGCCATTCTGATTGAAAAAGTCGGGGAGGAGTATCGCCAGACCTACCGTGGTGAAGCGCCGACGACCGTCGAAGCCCCTTTCGAAGACGTGACCCGCGGCGTGCTCAACGCCATCGCGGAAATCGAGGAACTCTCCGGACGCACGATTCTTGAGGGCGACCGCATCATCACCCCAAACCAGTCGGCGAAGGGCGATCCCAAGCGAGGTGTGGATATATACGTGTCCACCAGCAGCGCCGGCGGCGGATTGCAGATGATGGTCACCGGCGTGGTGCAGAACATGACCGGCGAGAGCGCTCAACGCGCCGCCCTGGGCGCAGGCGCCATCGTCATCGATGTCCTGGCCTCCAACGATGGACGGCTGCCCTACGAAAAGATCGAGCGGATTCGGACCATGCGCCCGGACATGATCCTGATGTCCGGCGGCACCGACGGCGGCGCCGTCACCCATGTGGTGGAAATGGCCGAGTACATTGCCGCCGCCGATCCGCGACCACGCTTCGGCAGCACCTACCGGTTGCCGCTCGTGTACGCCGGCAACACCGACGCCCGGCCGCAAATCAAAACCATTTTAGGCGAGAAGACCGCCTTGGATTTTGCCGACAATATCCGGCCGGTGCTCGAACGTGAAAACCTTGCGCCGGCCCGCAACAAAATCCACGACCTGTTCCTCGAACATGTCATGCAACAGGCTCCCGGCTATAAGAAACTGATCGAGATGGCCGGCGCGCCCATCATGCCGACCCCGGCGGCGGTCGGCGTCATCATGGAGACCATCGCCAAACGCGAAGGCATCAATCTGATCGGCGTCGATATCGGCGGGGCCACCACCGACGTCTTCTCGGTGTTCAACGGACTCTTCAACCGCACGGTCAGCGCGAACCTCGGCATGTCCTACAGCATTTCGAATGTGCTGGCGGAGGCGGGGCTCGACAACATCATGCGCTGGGTGCCGTTTACCATCGACGAACAGACGCTGCGCAACCGCATCAAGAACAAGATGGTGCGACCCACGACGATTCCGCAATCGCTCGACGAACTGCAGATCGAACATGCCATCGCCCGCGAGGCTTTGCGGCTGGCGCTGATCCATCACAAGTCACTCGCCACGGGGCTCAAGGGCATCCAGCAGGAACGCACCATTTCCGATGTGTTCGAGCAGCGGACGTCCGGCAAGACCCTGATCGATCTGTTGAAACTGGATTTGATCGTCGGCAGCGGCGGCATCCTGTCTCATGCGCCACGCCGCATCCAGTCCATGCTGATGATGGTGGATGCCTATGAACCGCTCGGTGTCACAACGCTGTCGGTCGACAGCATTTTCATGATGCCGCATCTCGGCGTACTTTCCACCGTGAACGAGCAGGCCGCCACCGATGTGTTTATCCGTGATTGCATGGTCTATCTCGGCACCTGCATTGCCCCGATCGGACAGGGGAAGGACGGGGAGCGCTGCGCCGACTATGAAATCGCGCTACCAGATGGACGAATCGAGAAGGGGCAGCTGGCGTTCGGAGATCTCAAACTCTTTGCCTTGACGCGAGAGCAGCAGGCCACGGTGACGATGCAACCGGCCAAACAGGTCGATCTCGGAAACGGACCGGGACAGCCGTTCACCAAAACGGTGAAGGGCGGTGTGGTCGGCCTCATGCTCGATGGACGCGGTCGTCCGTTGCAGTTGCCGGGCGAGCAGGCAGCCCGCGTCGCCATGCTGACCAGATGGTACCAGGCCGTCGGCTTGTACCCGAAAGGGAGCTGAGAGCCGCACGCCGAGAGCGGATGGCGTAGAGCGTATGGTAAAGAGCGGGGAGCAGATAGCAAATGGTACGGAGAAGAGAAGCTGTGCAATCGCATCCTCCATTCAAAGTGTACACACAACACAATCTCCAATTCGCTCTTGGCTTCGGGCTCGTTGCCATCGGCTATCAGCCATTCGCTATTAGCTCCGAACACTGACCTATGGCGCATTCGTATACACCAGGATTGACCGTCACCGAACAGACCACCGTTCGCCGCAGGCGCATCCTGCCGCTGCCCGGGACCGTCCTGGTCAAGGTGGGGGACGCGGTACACGCGGACACAGCGGTGGCCCGCGCCGAGTTGCCGGGCAAAGTCGTCCCGCTCAACCTGGCGAACCAGCTGGGCATCGCGCCGGATGAGATCAACGACTACCTGATCAAGAAGGAAAACGATTCCGTCCAGAAAGACGACGTGCTGGCGGAGAATAAACCGTTCATCAAATGGTTTAAGACGGAAATCCGTTCCCCGATCACCGGCAAAGTGGAATCCGTGTCCACCATCACCGGCCAGATCCTATTACGGGAACCGCCGCGCATCCTCGAATTGCGCGGCTATGTCGACGGCTCGATCGTCGACGTGCACCCCGAGCAGGGCGTGACGGTCGAAACCTCCTGCAGTCTGGTGCAGGGCATCTTCGGCATCGGCGGGGAGACCAGCGGGGAATTGGTCATGGGTGTCACGGCGCCGGATCAGCCCCTGACGCCTGAGCAGTTGACGCCGGCGATGAAGGGCAAGATCGTAATCGGAGGCGCATTCCTCTCCGCCGCTACCATGGCACGCGCGAAGGAACTCGGCGTCATCGGTCTCGTCGTCGGCGGGATTCACGACAAAGATCTGCGCGCGCTCCTCGGGTATGATCTCGGCGTGGCCATTACCGGCACCGAACAGGTCGGCTTCACGTTGATCCTGACGGAAGGCTTCGGCACGATCCCGATGGCGCCCAAGACGTTTGCGTTGCTGTCCGCCCGGGCGGGGCACAAGGCCTCTGTTTCGGGCGCGACGCAAATCCGCGCCGGTGTGATTCGTCCGGAAATCATCATTCCACAGACCGCACGCACCGCCGCCGCCCGGCCTGACCGGGTGGAACGCGAAGGGATTCAACTCGGCGATCCCGTGCGCATTATCCGCGATCCGTTGTTCGGCAAGATCGGGGCGGTGTCCGGGTTGCCGTCGGAGCTCAGAGCGATCCCGACGGAAAGTGAAGTCCGCGTACTCGAAGTCCGGTTTCCCGACGGCACGACCACCGTGGTGCCTCGCGCCAACATCGAAGTGATCGAGGGAGCATGAGCCGCCGACAACCTCGCCTTCGTATTCTGTTCCTTGCCATCGCGATGCTCGCGTGCCTGCCGTCGCTCGTCTCAGCACAAACTCCGCCGCAGCGGCTTCGGGTCATCGACACACCCAGCGACGGGGGAGGCAGCCTCACGGTTCTCTGGGCTCCCTCGGCAAGCGACAGCGCCGCGTGGAAATATCAAATCCTCCTGCACGAAGGCAGCGTGCCTTCAGACCCGTCCGCATGGAAAATCGTGGCGGAATTTCCGGCCAACACCCGCTATGTCCGCGAGGGCAAGACCGCCTGGTGGACGAGATCCGGCGACCCCGGCGACCACATCTTCCTGCTCAAGAACGGGAAAGGCATCGAACTCAAGGCGACCCAGTCCTATGCCGTCACCGTCGCCGCCGTGAACGGCCAGGAACGATTCATCGCGTTACCGCTCGTCGCCTCGCCTGAACCGAACTGGATGAATTGGAACCAAGTCAACAACCTGGTGCTGGCCTTGATGTTCGGCGGCATCGTGTTTTACGCCATCAACCTGGCCAAACGGAAAGAGATCTTCTTACGGCGCATTCCCGGGCTGGATGCCGTCGATGAAGCCATCGGGCGCGCCACGGAATTGGGCAAGCCGATCCTCTACATGACCGGGGCGCACGACATGAACGACCCTTCGACCATCGCCGCCGCCGTCATCCTGGGGCGCGTGGCCAAGAAGGCCGCCGCCTATGAAACCGAACTGCTGGTGCCGCACCGCGAGCCGATCACCATGGCCGTCTGCCAGGAAATTACCAAACAAGCCTATATGGAAGCCGGCAAGCCGGACCTCTTCAAGGAGGACGCGAACTTTTTCATCACGAGCGACCAGTTCAGTTACACCGCGGCAGTGGACGGCATCATGCTGCGCCGCAAGCCGGCGGCCAATTTTTTCATGGGCTCATACTTTGCCGAATCGCTGCTGTTGACGGAAACCGGCGCCAGCACCGGAGCGATTCAAATCGCCGGCACCGACTCCGATCACCAGCTGCCGTTCTTCGTGACCACCTGCGACTACACCCTGATCGGCGAAGAACTCTATGCCGCCAGCGCCTACCTGTCGAAAGAGCCGATCCAGATCGGTACCCTGCGCGGGCAGGACCTGGGCAAGGCGTTCGTCTTGGGTGTGATCGGAGTCGGAACGTTGCTGGCCACGCTCGCCGTCATCACCGGCAACAACTGGGCGCAGCCGCTCCTCGCCCTCTTCAAGGATCTCAAATGATGTTCCTTCGCCGACAGTTGCCGCTGCTCATCACGATGGTCACCGGACTCGTCATGGCCGCGCAGTACTATGTGCCGCATCCGGCCTCGGAACAACTGCTGACCACCGTGACCAAATGGCTGCAGATCATCGGCGGCTTCGCGCTCGTGCTGGGCATTACCAGCCTCTTTCACGTGCATGCGTCCAAAATCAGACGGAAGGAAGCCGGATGGGCGTACAGCCTCGTCCTCTACGTCGGCATGCTCGGCACCATCATCGTAGGGCTCTGGAACGGCGGCAAAGAAAGCATCGACGGCGCATTGACCTCGTTTGGATGGGTCTACTCCTACACGCTGGTCCCGCTGCAGGGGACCATGTTCGCGATCCTGGCTTTCTTCATCGCCTCGGCTGCCTACCGGTCGTTCCGGGCACGCAGCCGCGAGGCGGCGGTATTGTTGGTGGCCGCCGTCATCGTGATGATGGGCCGGGTGCCGCTCGGGGAATATATCTTGCCGATCAGCGGGGACCTCTCCAGCTGGATTCTGAATGTCTTAAACGCGTCCGTGCGGCGCGCCATTTTGATCGGCGTCAGCCTGGGCGCGGTAGCCCTCTCGTTCAAGATCATCTTCGGCGTCGAACGCTCGTATCTGGGCGGAGGGAAGGAATAACGTGACGCGTCGCTCGTCGCTCATGAAGCGCCAACGTTTCCGGACGAGATACCCGTCACGTTTCACGAGGAACGGCGTATGAGTCTCGCTGAACGCATGTTGCGGATCGACCGGCGCATCATCTTTCTGGTGATCGGCCTCTGCACGCTCCTGCCGCTGCTCTTTCCCGTGGGACTGCCCATCAAGATCTCGTCGGAAGTGCGGGGCGTGTACGACTACATCGAAAACTTGCCCGAAGGATCGGTCTTCCTGTTGTCGCTGGATTTCGATCCCGCGTCCAAACCCGAGCTCTATCCGCAGGCCATCGCCATCCTGCGTCATGCCTTCAAGAAGAATCTGCGCGTGGTCGCCATGACCCTCTGGGTGTCCGGCACCGGGTTGGCCGACCAAATCCTGTCGCAAACCGCGAAGGAAGCAGGCAAGGAAAACGGGAAGGATTATGTGTTCCTCGGCTGGAGTCCCGGCGGCAGCGCCGTGATCCTCAACATGGGGCAGGACCTCTACAATGCCTTCCCCGCCGACTATGGCGGCAAGGCGACCAAGGGCCTGCCGGTACTGGCCGGCGTGCAGAACCTGCGCGATGTGACCTATGCGGTGAGTTTGGGCGCAGGCAATCCCGGGGTCGAAGCCTGGTACGTCTTCGGGAAGGACAAATATAAGTTCGAACTCGGCGGCGGCTGTACCGGCGTGATTGCGCCCGGCCTGTATCCATTGCTCAGAAGCGGCCAGATCAACGGCTTGATCGGCGGGTTGCGTGGAGCGGCGGAATACGAAACCTTGATCGGGCAGAAAGGGAAGGCGGTCGCCGGGATGGATGCGCAGTCGGCCACGCACCTCGCCATCATCGTGCTCGTCGCCATCTGTAACCTCTTTTATTTCTCGTTGCGGCGGCAGCAGCGCCGGCACGACGGGTTAGGATCGTAGCCGCATGGATCTTTCGTTCGACGTCATACTCGGCGCCTGGATCGCCACGGGATTGACCCTCTTCATCCTGTCGTTCCTGTATGAAGACAACCCGCTGTTCAAGCTGGCGGAGCATCTGTATGTCGGCGTCTCGCTCGGGTATACGATCGTCAAAACTTACGACACAGTGGTCATGACCCTCATCGTGCGCCCGATCCTCGACAAAGGCGAATGGTCGCTGTTGATCCCCGTCGCAATCGGCATGCTCATGCTGACGCGCTATGTGCCCAAGGCCGCCTGGCTTTCGCGGTATGCCTTCGCCTTTATCGTGGGTATCGGCGCCGGACTCGCCATCCCTCGCACCATTTCGTCGTTTATCCTGAAGCAGATCGAAGATACGGTTCGCCCGCTCCTGGCCGTGGCCCCGGGCGGCGGCATCACGTTCGACTATTCGCTGCTGAACCCCGCAAGCCATTTAAACGGCATCATCATTCTGATCGGGGTGGTGTCGGTCCTGTTCTATTTCTTCTTCTCCGTGGAACATTCAGGACCGGGCAAGGCTGTCGCACGCGCCGGCATCCTCTTTCTCATGATCTCCTTCGGCGCAGCCTTCGGCTATACCGTCATGGCCCGCATGTCGCTGCTGATCGGCCGCCTCACGGACCTGATCGAATTCTCCGACGCCTCCTATGGCCGCCCCACGCTCTGGCTCTTCCTCTTGACCGTCGCCACCCTGATTATCCTCAGCCGGCGCGGCAACGCCCATCCGCCGAAACAGTAGGCACCGGGCTGCTGCCCGGTACCGTCGTCCGTCGCTCGTATCTCGTCGTTCGCAAGAGCAGATCGGCAGCGACTCTGCGCGCCATTTCGTCCCCACGCTTCACGAGATACGAGATACGGCCTCCTGGAGATACACTTCACGCTTCACGAAAGACGACGTTCTAAGCCTGTTGCACCTAGGAAGGTGGCTTGGTTAGAATGCCATCCATTATGGAATCAACGCCGACCATCGCCGCCAAAGATCCCGCGCAGTACCCGCTGTTGCGTAACCTCCAATTCTCGCCCATCAAGGAAGGGGAGGAGCAGTACATTGTCCTCTGGGACCCGACCGGGCTGAGCAAGGAACGACTGGTCCTGCCGTTGAATTACTTCTTCATCGTGCAGCACCTCGACGGGGAGCACAGCGTCCAGGATATCGGCGCGCTCTACCTGAAGCGGTTCGGCGAGTTCCTCATGCCGAATAAGGTCGAGCAGCTGCTCGCCGATCTGGACACGAAACTCTTCCTGGAAGGAACACGTACCGAGCAGGCCAAGCAACAGGCGTTGACCGCTTATCGCCAGGCGCCCGCGCGACTCCCGCAGTTTGCCGGCCGCAGTTACGAAGCCGACGCCGCCAAACTCCGCGCCCAGATCAACGGGTTCTTCATTTCAAAAGAAGGACCGGAGGTTAAAAAATCGGAGCATGCGGGTAAGCTCATCAAGGGGCTCGTCGCACCGACCTACGAACTGAAACATGCCGGACCGATCTATGCCTGGGCCTACAAAGAATTGCAGGAAGCCCAGCAGCCGGACCTGTACGTGCTCATCGGCACCGCCTACTCGGGGCTCGAACATCCCGTGGCGATGACGGACAAAGATTTCGAGACACCATTGGGGCTTGTGAAGGTCGACCATGCGGTCACCGATCGCCTGCGCGAGCACATTCCTTCAGCCTTCACCGACGAATTGGCACATCACAATGAACATGCATTGGAATTTCAGCTGCCGTTCTTGCAAGAGAGTCTCGGCAAGGACCGGCCGTTTACGATTGTTCCGATCCTCACATCGTTTTCGGCGGACAGCCTGCGCGATCCGCAAATACGGGAGCAGGTCGAGACGTTTCTTCAGGCCCTGAAAGATGCCCTCGTGGCGACCGGCAGGAACTACTGTGTGGTCGTGGGGGCGGAACTCGCCCACATCGGCATGCGGTACGGCGACTCGGCGCCGCCGACGGATTTTTCCTTCCACCGCTGCATGCAGATCGATCTCGAAATGCTCAAGCACGTCGAGAACCGCGATCCGGAAGAGTTCGCGAAGTTCATTCAAAAAGAAAACGATCAGCGACGCATTTCCGGCTTCTCGCCGATCTACTCCCTGCTGCGGTTGATTCAAGCGGAAACGGGGCAGGTGTTGCGGTACGATCGCGGGATCACGGATCAGTATAATTCGACGGTGACGTATGCCAGCATGGTCTTCTTCTAGCGCAGGCTGCTGAAAAAACCGCCTACCTTCGTTCTCAGCTCGTCAAAATCCTCAACGTAGCCAGAGGCTACGCCTCCGGTTTTGCCTCACCTGCGGCCTCGGCAGACGGCTTTTTGAGCAGCCTGCAAACCATTTCAAACCGCCACCGTGGTTCTCACTTCGCTCGCTAAGGCCTAAGTGAACTGTCGTTTTGATCGTTCTGCGGAAACTCTCGTAAAACAAACCTCCAGCTTCGCTCTCCCTTGGAAACCATATTCAACGTAGCCAGAGGCTACGCCCTGGTTTTTGTCTTGGCGTCGGCATGAGTAGACGGATAATTGAGACAACTGGGCAATATTGGGGGAGGCTGGTGGGGGAAACCCGTGCGAGGGAAACGACTACTTCACATACACCACCCCTGGCTAATCCTTCAGATCCGCGTCACCCGTCACAACATCCGCATTCTGGTCCCGGGCCGTTGCGTAAACGATCGCATCAGCCATCGCTAAACCGTGCCGAAGGCTGATATCCGCAGCTAATTAGGCGATGGATTCGGTGAGTTAAACCACCTTGGTCGCATGAAGTTGTCCGGAAAATAGAATGGCAGTCTCCTCACCACGCTCGCGTTTGATTTTTTGATAGACCTCGTACAACACAATCGTTGGCGTAATGATTTCGTAGTGGGAAGAAAAGTATGCAGCATAGCGATCAGCGAGTGGTCCGCCTGTAAAAAAATCGATCCAGCCACTGGAATCCAGGAGAATCTTCACACCCGATCCTTCTTTTCTCGGAGGCCTGCCCTAGACATACCCTTGAGTGCTCCCTTCAGCGACTTGAGTGGCACTTCCGGCACCAAGGTAATCACTCCACCCTTTTCCAGGACCTGCAAGCGCTGGGAAGGACTCAGGCGAAGCTTTTCTCTCACATCCTTTGGGATCACGATTTGGAACTTCGGCGAAATAGTCGTCATAGACACTGTAGCACCTCCTTACCGATTACCGATCAATCAGCGTATTGTCATGCATCCCGCACGTCAAGGACGAAGATTATGTCGGCACGTAAGTTGGCGAGCCCCGCTTGGCACAACAGGCTCTTCGGAAAGGCCGTCCAGCAAGGCCGCAGGAAGCACGGCGACTGAGGCGTAATTTTTCGGAACGCAGGGGCAGCCGCGCGACCGGGAACGATGCTGGGCGTGTTTTCTGGACAACCTGCTAGTAGAGGGGTACGCCACCGACCGGGTCCGTATATCTTGTCGGCGTGGTGTAGCGGTCCCAGGTCGTGACGGCGCCCTGCTCGAAGTAGACGCGAAAGGCACTGGTGATGCAGGCGTTGCGTCCGATCGGCGGATAGAGCCAAACCGTGACCGGTCGCCCCTCATCCTCCACCGTTTTCTTGCAGACCGGTGAGCCAAGCGCCAAATAGACTTGATCTTCGGACATGCCGCGCAACACGGTTCCTCGATCAATCGCCCACCGCACACCTTCAGGGTAAGAAGGATACTGTTCCGTCATCAGGCGCTGGCGCTGGCCGTCGCAAGCCGCGATGGTCAAGGCAAGCAGGAGGAAGCAGGTGGGGAGTGTCCATTTTAGCGGTATCGAGGCAAAATCAAGGCCCACAGTTAGCTGCCCTGTCGTCTTGAGGAACTGCTTCAATCTTGCAATGAGATGGTCAGCCTGCAGGTAGGCACCTTCAAGGACCCCGGCAATAGTCCGATCGTCTCACGAATCGATCCGACGAGAATTGTCAGAAATCATCGCGCGATAGAAACAGCACACGACCAGACGACAGTAGCCGTTTGCCGTTGCCCGACCCTAGCCCGCATTATTCATGAACACTGCTGCTGCACTCGCCGATCCGCTGTTCCGACAAGCCTGCGGCCGACTGGCTGGCTCTCGGCTCCGCGCGCCAGTCTCACAACGCGGCTTGGCGATTTCGCGACGAACCGCTGTGAATAATCCGGGCTAGGACAACGACTCCAGCAATTCCACATCCTTCTTGAGCAGTTGATTGACGAGCTCTGCCACCGGCTTGCCGTTTCGTTTGGCAATACGTTCAAGTCGGCGACGCGTCGTATCATCAACATATATCGGCAAGTGAAGTGCCGCGCCTTTTCGAAAGAACTTCCCTCGAACGGCGTTGGCAAAATCATATTCCCGCTTCATACTATGCCTTCCGGTATTGGCTGATTTCGGCCTTCGTAGCTTTACGAGCAGAAATAAGCCTGACGATGGCGCTGTCGCGTGTCGTTTCTTCGAAGGTGTGGCAGACAACCACTACCATTCCGGTATGATCGACACCCATCGTAATCCACCGCTCCTCCTGTTCACTGTGCTGCTCGTCGTACTCCGAAAGCATGTCCGGATCAAGAAAGATTGTGGCAGCGCGATCAAACGAAATGCTGTGCTTACGAAGATTGCTTCGGGCCTTGGTACGATCCCATTCGAAGTAATACTGAAATGACTTGGCCACGACCGATTATTTCATAGCTCAAGCGTCAGGCCAAGCAAAGAGTGAAGGACTCTGCTCCTACTCCTTCACCGTCACCTTCATGCGAATCGGCTCGAGCGGGTTGTCGCGCTCGTCGCAGGGCAGCTTCGCGATCATGTCGATAATTTCGATCCCCCGGATGATTTCGCCGAAGATCGAATAACGACGGTCTAATCCGCCGTTATCCTGGAGCGAGATAAAGAACTGCGACCCGTTGTCGTTGAAGTCGCGGGTGCTGGTGCCGTCGCGCGGCATCTTGGCCATGGAGATGGCGCCGCGTTTATGCGGCCGGTCGTTCGGCTCGGGATTCAGAAAGTACCCCGGCCCGCCCGTGCCGTGCGAGAGCCGATCGGATGTCTTGCTCAGCGGATCGCCGCCCTGGATGATGAACCCCGGCACCACGCGATGAAACGTCGTGTCGTCGTAGAAGCCCATCTTCGCCAAGTTGATGAAGTTTTCGACATGGCGCGGCGCATCGTCCGGGTAGAACTTAATCCTGATTTCCCCGAACTTGGTGGTGATCGTGGCACGCGGATCTTTTTTCTGAAATTGCATGGTCATGGCGCAAATGTAACAGGGCGGAGATTCCAACGGCAAGAGGGCCGATCCGGCAGGCACCGGACCATGCATCACGAACGACGGCGTCCGTTTTGGCGGGCGTGATTTCTCGCAGTGAACGGCGTATTCTCTGCCAAAACCGTCGGGGCGCCGATGACCGAGCATAGCCGAGGGTCGAATCTAAGGATACGGGCAACCGGGAACGCCGCCGGCAGTCTTCATCAGCAGCCTACAAGGGGGGACCTATGCCTGACACAGTCGTGCTCAATGTCGATCTGGCGGATGTGTGGGCAGAACGGGGTCGGAAGAAGCTGATCCGGACCATTGCCTGGGGCGACGAAGTCACCCTGTTAAAAGTAGCCGCGACACACCTGGAGGTCGGCATTACCGTCTTTCGCGAGAAACCCGACGGCAGCATCCTGCCCGAATCCATCACCGGCTATATCGAACCGACGAAATCGTCCGGCCTCAAGATCCCCAACCTGACCAGGCCCCTCGCAGACAACCAAGTCTTGAAGGTCAATTTCGTCGATGTCCAGCAGGGCGACGGCTCGGTGATCGAATCGCCGGACGGGAAGATCATCCTGGTCGATGGGGGAGACAACCAGATGTTCGCGCGGTACCTGGCCGGACGATTTCGAGGGACCACGGCCGAGCACCCGCAACCCATCGATTGCATCATCGTCACCCACGGAGACGCCGACCATTTTGCCGGCCTTCCCGAGATTCTCAAGTCGGAAACGAACAAGGTGAAGCGCAAGCGCCTCTTCATGCAGCCGAAACGGGTCTATCACAACGGCATCGTGAAACGCCCGAGCAAGATGAACAACAAGGCCGTTCCGGACACCAAGCTGCTGGGGCCGACCAAAACGGTCAACGGACAACTCTACCTCACGGGGCTGGAAGACAATCTGCTCGACGTGGCCGATGCGGACATGAACGAGCCGTTTCGAGAATGGAAAAACACCTTGGCCACGTACAACAGCCGGAGTGCAGTGAGCTTCCGGCGTCTGCAGTTCGGAGACAATCAGGCCTTTGAGTTTTTCAATCGAGGTGATCTGCGCATGGAGACCCTTGGGCCGCTGACCACAACCGTGGGCGGACAACCGGCGCTGAAATTTCTCGGGGAGCCGCCGAAAGGACCGAGAATCGGGCATGACTCGCTGAGCGAGACCGACGAAGGCTTCACCGGCCACTCCGCCTCCCACACCATCAACGGCCATTCGATCGTCTTCCGTCTGGTCTACGGCGGGTTCAGCTTCCTGTTTTCCGGCGATCTCAACGATGAAGCCAGCCGGACTCTGGCGCGGGAACACAACCGGGGCAACCTGAACCTGAGGTCGGAGGTGTTCAAGGTGCCGCATCATGGGTCGGCCGATTTCTCCGGCGCCTTCATACAGGCCGTCTCGCCGATCGTAAGCGTCGTGTCGAGCGGGGACGAGAGCGCGCGCAAAGAATACATCCATCCGCGAGCCACGCTCATGGGAGCCCTGGGCAAATGGTCGCGAGTGCCCGAACCGCTCATCTTTGTCACCGAGTTGGTCGCGTTCTTTGAAGAGGAAGGCTTGTCCCGCCTGCAGGACGAGAAGAAGGCCAAGAAACGCGGTCCGTTCTACGGATTCAGCCGCACCGCTTACGGCCTCGTCAAAACACGCACCGACGGCCATCGCCTGTTCGTCTATACGGACAGCGGCAACGTCCAGATGAAAGAGGCCTACGCCTACCAGCTCGACAGCTCCGGCGTCCCCCAACCGGCCGAGGTCACCCGCGCATGAGGGGCAGGAGTAGCTCACGGCCCTCCGGACAAGTGACGTTTCACGAACGACATCTCTTGATCTAGCATGTCTGTGATCAGCGCCGCTTCTCAGAACGTGGTGTCGGAGAATGCCTAAGAGTTGTGTCCGGATGGTCTTCAGACCATAATGCTCCTGTTGCATGTGTGGCTGGTAGCTTGAAGAGGAGGCATCGATGTCGACGGCGGAGAAAATCTTTAAGGAAGTGCAAAAACTTCCGGACCCTCTCGCGCAAGAAGTTCTGGATTTCATTGGATACATTGAAATGAAGCATGGCCTCAGGGATCGTCTCACCGAAGAATTGAAACAGGCACAGGAGCCGGCCATGCGCCATGTGTGGGACAACCAGGACGACGAGGTTTGGAATGGCGTGTAAGCCAGGCGATCTGGTCTTGATTCCCTTCCCATTTTCGGACCTGCAGGCAACGAAAAAACGTCCAGTGATGGTTTTGACTCCGCCTGATCGCCACGCTGATTTTATCGGTCTCGCGATCACCACTGTCGAGCAACAACATCACGCCCTCCAAGTAGGGGCGGCCAACTTACTCGACGGGGCGCTTCCCAAACCCTCATGGATCAGATTAGACAAAGTCTTTACCCTTTCCGAGAGCAGTCTCGTTAAGACGTTCGGCACCCTTTCTCCGCAAACCGTGCACAGTGTGCCGCAGGGACTTTGCACCGTCGTCGGTTACGCTCAAGAATAGGCGCAGACCACTCTGGTCATGGTTACCGCCATCTTCTATCCGGTTCTGCGTTTCCGGACTCCAGTATCGCCATTTCCAATCAAGCTCAACCGGCCGAAGTCACCCGCGCATGAGGGGCAGGAGTGGCTCAAGGCCCTCCGGACGAGCCGCTGTTCTTCCCTCCACGAGATACGCTTCACGAACAACGAGAGACGGGTATTTGTTCCCCTGTGACCCCGGATGTCACGGTCATCGAGTACAGTAACCGGTGAACGGACAGAAGAGGAGGGCACTATGCGATCTGTATGGCTTCCAGCGGTACTGCTACTGATTCCGGCTTCGACCTCGACAACCTGGGCAGAGCCGGGGTTCGACGAGAAGTACCAGCGGGACTTCAACATCTTCAATCCCATCAACCAGTATCAGCCGGCCAACCCGCTCAACCCTATCAATGCCTACGATCCGGCAAACCCATTCAACCCGATCAACCAGTACGATCCCGACAACCCCGCCAATCCCATCAACCAATTCAATCCGAACAATCCGTTCAACCCCATCAATCGGTACCGCCCGGAGAATCCATTGAACCCCATCAATGAGTTCAACCCGAACGTGCCGTTTGCGCCGTTGGGTGGCCCCGGACAGAAGCGCTGAGGCGACTCGTGCCCTTCCCGACCCCGGCGAAAGACGCTTCACGAGATACGAGCGACGATCTTCCCGATTCCGAGGTCCTGCTATCTGCCATACGCCATCAGCTATCAGCTATCAGCTATCAGCTCTTGTTTCCGAACGAGATACGCTTCACGAGATACGAGCGACGAAGTTGTTCCCCTGTGACCCCGGATGTCACACCGCAATGCTAGGGTATGGATGCCGGAGGCAGGGAGACGCGGACGCATGACCGGAAACGTGCAGTCTAAGGGCGGGTAGGCTTGCTATAGGGGACAATGGAAAAACTTGTCATTTCGCAGGCTGATGGAACTCGCGCCGTTGTAGAAATACCTCGCACTCCTATCAGTGACTGTTCTCAAGGTAACTGCCCTGAACCTAGCCATTCAACAGGGTGATTTCTTGGTACGAAAGCAGGTATTCTTCGTCGGCGCGAGCTGGCAGATTTGATCTGACAGCGATCCTCTTCTCGTGAACAAGAGGCCGATTCACATGGCACTGTCCCTCAACAAACCCAAACTCGACAATCTGGCCGACGAAATTTGGAAGTCCGCCGAACGGCTGCGCGGCAAGTTCAAAGCCTACGAATACCAGAACGTCATCCTGCCGATTATCGTCATCCGCCGCTTGGAGTGCGTGCTCATCAAATGGCGACAAGACAAAACAACAGAAGTCCGAGCCAAGCGTCCGAAACTGACTGAAAAGGAATTGGCCAAGCTCGTCAAAGGCCTCGAACTCACCACGGCACCGTTTTCGAACAAGACCAACCTGACGCTACGCAACGTCTACGAAGAAGAGCCCACACTACTGGATCAGACGTTAAGAAAATACATTAACGGCTTTTCCAAGAACGTGGACGACATCATCGATCACTTTAACTACCGCAACACCATCGGCCAGATGGTGAAGAACAACCGCCTCGCGCCGATCCTCAACCAGTACAAAGAACTGCCGCTCGGCCCGGATCAGCTCTCGCCGTTGGAAATGGGATATGTCTATGAAGAACTGCTCCGCCGATTCTCCGAACAAAGCGGTGAAGAAGCCGGAGAACATTTTACGCCGCGCGAGATCATTCGCCTGATGGTCGAGTTGCTGGAGATTCCCACTCCCGAGCGGCACATCTCCATCTACGACCCGGCCTGCGGCACGGGGGGCATGTTGTCGGTCGCCAAAGAACATCTGCTCGACCGCGCAGCCACCGAGCAACAGCGGGCCAATGTGGAGCAATTCGTGACCGTGCACGGGCAGGAACTCTCGCCGACCAACTACGCCATTTGCCAGGCGGACCTGCTCATTAAGAACGACCGGCAAGCCAAGGTACATCTTGGTAATTCCCTGATCCCGCACGATCCACGGAGCAAAGAGCCAGGGGATCAACTGCCTGAGTCGACATTCCGGTTCGACTTCATGTTGTCGAATCCGCCCTTCGGCGTCACGTGGGGCGGAAAGGACGGTTATGAGACGGAGGCCCGCAAGCTACAAGGCACGCGATACAAAGCCGGCATGCCGCGCGTGAACGACGGCGCGTTGCTGTTTTTGCAAACCATGCTGGCGAAGATGAAGGAGCCGGAGAAAGGCGCAAGCCGCCTCGCCATCATCTTCAACGGATCGCCGCTCTCGAACGGCGACTGCGGTTCCGGCGAAAGTGAAATCCGCCGTTGGATTCTGGAGAACGATTGGCTCGACTGCATCGTGATGCTGCCCGATCAACTCTTTTACAACACCGGCATCTTCACCTACATCTGGCTGTTACGGAACGACAAGCCGGCGTCGCACAAGGGCAGGGTGATGCTCATCGATGCCCGGCAGCAGTACGAGAAAGAGCCGAAATCGTTCGGCAACAAGCGCAACCGGATCACCGATGCGCATCGCACCTGGATCGAAAGCCGCTATCACGACGGCTGGAAGGAAGGATCTGCCGACGAGCACGTCAAAATATTCCATCGCGAGGACTTCGCCTATCACAAGGTCAGCGTGGTGTTCTGGCAGTCAGACGACCAGGATCAGCCCGCGATCGTTACGGAGCCCTATGAGAAAGCCTTCACGGCGGCGAATCTCAAGAAGGAACAGGAGTTCTATGACAGCGAGTTGATCTTCCGCGTGCGGATAAAAGAGGGCGGGGGGGAACAGATCGCAACGCTGAATCTTGATCCGAAGGACAACGTCACCAAGGTGTTTAAGGCCCTGATGACGAACGCCCCGGAGAGTCTGGCAGTCGAGTGGACCCACCGGCACTATGTGAAAGACGACGAGTACATCCCGCAGGGTGAAGACATCGAGGCGTTTCTCAAGCGCGAAATTGCGAAGCCGATTATCCGCTGGGAAGACAGCCCGCAACTCGGCTACGAAATCCTGCCGAACAAATACTTTTACAAATATCAGCCGCCGCCGCCCGCCAAGGACTTGCTGGCCGAGTTCTGGAGACTGGAGAAGGAAGCGGAGAAGTTGCTGGAGAGGCTAGACGGGGGAAACCATTAATCATGGCAGCACCTATCACACTGCCTAGCCAGAAGATCCTCCCGACTGTTTGGACAGAAGCCATAATCAAGCGGCAATTCGACGTTGTCCTAGGGAAGATGCTGCAAAACGAACAGAAAGATGCGAGCGAAACCGAAGAGCCTTATCTAAGATCGGCTAATGTACATTGGGACGGAGTCGATACCTCGGACGTTAAGACAATGTGGTTCACTCCCAAGGAGAAACGAGAGTTACTTCTCCAGCAAGGGGACTTAGTCGTAAACGAGGGCGGTGACGTGGGCCGATGTGCGATCTGGAACGGAGAGCTCAAAGAATGTTACTTCCAGAACGCCGTAAACCGTGTCCGCCCTCGACGGGAGGCCTCCACGAGGTATCTTTATTACTGGCTTTTGAACACAAAAGCTGCGGGCTTGCTTGATGCTGTTGTGGGGCGTACGACCATCGCACACCTCACTGCAGAGAAGCTTGAAGCATTACCGTGGCCCCAGGTGCCCCCAGTAGTGCAAGGGTGCATTGCGGCTTTCCTGGACGAAAGCTGCGCGGCGATCGACGCGGCAGTCGCTGCCAAACGTCGCCAATTTGAAACGCTCGATGACCTGCGGTTGACGGTGATTCGCGAAGCTACGACATGCGGAATCAATCCGGATGTCAAAATGAAGGATTCCACCATTGACTGGCTTCCAAAGCTTCCAGAGCACTGGCGTGCAGTAAAAGTAAAACGCCACGCGGAGATTCTTCGTGGTCAGTTCATGCACCGGCCTCGGAGTGACCCTGCTTTCTACGGCGGGCCTTACCCATTCATCCAAACCGGAAGCATCTCTGCTGCGGACAAATATGTCACGGAGTTCACTCAGACTTTGAATGAGGAAGGACTCCGAATTTCCAGGATGTTCCCCAAGGGCACAGTGGTCATGTCCATCACCGGTGCGAAAATCGCCGAAGTCGCAGTGACCACCTTCGACGCCTGTTTCCCTGACAGCATCGTCGGCTTCATTCCAGACCGTCATCTGTATCGCGACTTCTTGTATTACCTTCTGGTCGCAATGAAGCCCGCTCTCCTGCGGGCAACCGTGGTCACCACCCAGCCAAATATCAATTACGTCCAGATTAGTGGGAACTATATTCCGCTTCCCCCCGTCAAAGAACAGGCAGTGATTGTGGAGCACATCGAGAGCAAAATGCAGAGTATCCGAGGGCTTCGGAAATCGCTCGAAGCCCAAATCACCACCCTGACCGCCTACCGCAAGTCCCTCATTCATGAGTGTGTCACCGGTCAACGTCGCATCACCGAGCACAATACATCAAATTTGGTGTTGCCTTAACATGGAATTCACCGTAGAGTATTATGAAACTGTGGCGGGACGGTGCCCTGTACGTGAGTTTCTTGATGCGTTATTGGCAAGCGATCCGGACGACTGTGCGGCAATGTTCGCCGGCTTGGCAAAGCTTCGAAGCCGACAGGCCCATCGAGAACCGTTGGCCAAGGCACTGGGCGGAGGATTGTTCGAACTGCGCCACGTCGGAAAGCTGAACACTCGCGTGCTGTGGTTCTTTATGAAAGGCCGGCGCATCGTCGCCGTGCATGGCATTCGTAACAAAGGCCAGGCCATTGCGGCCCGTGACATCACGACTGCCAGGGAGCGGATGCGCGATTGGCAGGAGAGAATGACATGAAAAAGAAAACGAATTTTGACCTTCACCTCGAAGCCCAACTCCGTGATCCGAATTTCGCAGAGCGGTTCAAGCAAGCGGGCGAGGCTTGGGATGTGGCGTTGCAGATTGCGGTGCTTCGCGAAAAGGCCGGTCTTTCCCAAAAGGACCTGGCGCGCAAACTCAAGACGTCCCAGCAACAGGTCAGCCGGCTCGAATCGCCCTCCTACGAAGGACATTCGTTGAGCATGTTGCGCCGTGTGGCGCAGGAACTCCATGCGCGTGTCCGAGTCGTGCTCGAACCTCAAGATGCCGCCGATCATGTGGCCGAGCCACCGGCCTTGTATCGTGCGAAACGGCGCAGCGCAACGAACCGGGCCGCACGATCATGGCGCGCAAAAAAGCCCCGGAACTGACCTTTCAACAGCACATCGCGGACTTCCTCCTTCGCCGGCACGGCTATCCGGTGTTGGAGCAAACCGAGATTACGGATACCGATCACTGCCTTGCAGAAGACCATCTCTGGGCCTTTCTCACCGCCACCCAACCGGATCAGATTCAGAAATTGAAGGATGACTACGGCACGGACACGCGCGACGAAGTCTTTCGCGCCCTTCGGCAGGAACTGGTACGCACCCCGCTCTGGATGATCCTTCGGCATGGCCTCACGGTGCGTGCTTTGGAATTCCGCCTCTACTACCCAAAACCCCGGTCACAAGACAGCGCGGCGGCCAAGACGTACAGCGAGAATCGTCTAACGTTTCGCCCCCATTTCTATTTCGGCGAGACCAATCAGGAAATCGACTTCGTCTTCTTTCTGAACGGCCTGCCGATCGTCACGCTGGAACTGAAGCACGAGAAGAACCAGAACGTGCATGATGCGGTGGCGCAGTATGTGGCGCGTGATCACAGTCGGAAGATTTTTCAGCATCCCTTCCTTTATCTCGCGGCCGATACGAGCGACGTGATGGCAGCGACCGACCCGCGCAGGACCGAGCACTTTCGCTGGCACAACAGCGGGCTCACAAACAAGCCGCAAACTGAAGGAGAGTATCCGGTAGAGTTTCTGTATCGAGAAGTCTTATCGAAGGAGCAGTTGCTGGAGTTGGTCTCCTCGTTTTTGGTGTTTGTGCCCAAGCGCGATGCCGAAGCAGATAAAGCGGAGCGCCCGGCGTTCACCATCCTGCCTCGCTACCATCAGAGCCGCATGGTGCGGAGGGTTGCTGATGACGCCCTCTCCCACTTCAGGACATCGGGGGACATCGGTCGCAAATACCTCATCCACCACTCGGCAGGAAGCGGCAAGACGCTCTCGATCTGCTGGCTGGCCGATCGGCTGCACAGTCTCTATAAGCCGGACACCAATGAGAAGCTGACCGATGTCACCTTCATTCTGACCGACCGCAAGTCGCTCGATACAAACATCCGGGACGATATCGAGAAGTTCACGCATCTCCAGCACGTGGTCGGTCTGGCGAGGAAATCCGAGGATCTGCCGCGGTTTCTTAAGGAACGCAAGCCGATCATCGTGACGACGCAGCAGAAATTCTCGTGGGTGCTGGAAGAGATCAACACGAACGCCGATCTAAAAACCTTACGCGTCGCGTTTCTGATCGATGAGGCGCACCGTTCGCAGGAAGGCCGGATGGGGGCCGCGATTCGTGTGCCGTTCCGAACACCCGAAGAAGCAGACATCGAAGATGCCGGAACCGAGGGTGAAGATGAGGAGGAACGGATTGCCAAGATCATCCGCGAACATGATCACAATCAACTCATCGTGGCTTTCACAGCCACGCCTGCACCGGACACGGTGACCCTGTTTGGCGCGCCCTTCGATAGCTACACAGAAGCCGAGGCGATCGCCGAAGGGTACATCGTGGATGTGGCGGCGAGCATCATTTCCTACAAAACACTCTATCACCTGCATTGTTCCATCGTGCCGACGCCCGAGGAGGAACGAGTCTATCCAAAGGGCGTGGTGTCGAAAGCGTTGCAGAACGTGGCCTACCAGGACGACGGCCTCATTCAATACAAGGCCGAGGTGATGCTGAGGATTTTCGAGGAGAACGTGAAGCCGCTCATCGGCGGGCGGGCCAAGGCTATGATTGTGGCGACGTCGCGCATAGCCGGTCTTCGCTACTTCCATGTCTTGAAGGAGAAGCTGAAAGAACGCGGTGCGGACTATAGGGTGCTGTACGCCTTTTCGGACTTCGTGCATCCCGCCACCAACGAAGCGGTCAGCGAGCATGCCCTAAATGAGTTGAAGGAAGGGGAGTTGATCGAGGACCGGTTCGAGGGCAACGACTACCGGCTCATGGTGGTGGCGAACAAGTTCCAAACCGGCTTCGACCAACCGCTGCTGGCCGGCATGTTCCTCGATAAGCCGGTCGTGGACCGTCATGCGGTGCAGACGGTCTCGCGCCTCAACCGGAGTCATGAGGGAAAAACGACTGTGGTCGTCGTCGATTTTACGAACAACGCACAGGCGATTTTGATGGCGTTCGCCAAGTACCGGAAGGGGACTCCCTTTGAACCGGAAGAACCGGACCCGGAATTGGTGACCACACTGATGTCGGACATTCTTGCGGCCAGGATCTTTACACAGAAGGATGCCGAGAAGCTGATCCATCTCATGGCTCTTGGGCCGAAGAGCGATCCACAGGTTCAGTTCATGGTGAGCGGGCTGCGAGTTCGCTTTCAGGTCACACTCGCGTCACCTGACGACCGGAAGGCGTTCGTCTATCTGCTCGCACGGTTTGCCAAGGCCTTTCACTTTCTGTCCTGTTTCTTCTCGTACCCACAGGAGGTCAAGCAATTTGCGACCTTTGCCGACTATGTCGGGCCTCAACTCATCAAGCAGGGCAGCGTGTCGGACTTGATGAAACAAATCAGGCAGACCGAGGTTGTCAAAGCAGCCGTGGAATATCGCGGCGTTATGACCAGCACCGGGCCGGTGAAACTACAGCCGGGTAGGGGAACAAAGGGAGTAGGGCCGCCGGTCAGGAACGTCTCGGTTCAGGACATGATCGACGAGATTCGGACTAAGTATTCTATCACCGACGAAGAGGCGCTCTACATCAAACAGGTGACGGAACAGAAGACGGGCGACCCGGCCATTCGCGGCACCGTCCAGAGTCATCGAGACGACCGGCTTTATCTCGAAGGCCCCTACCGAGGCCAAGTGAATGGCGAGATCCAAGTGGCTTACAACGATCTCGCGCGGTATGAGGAACTAGCCGACCCGAAGTACACCGACACCGGAGGGATCTTCGACATCATGGCGATCACGGTCATCCACACCCATCTGACTGCTATGGCGTAACCTCTATGGCGAAGCGGATCGGCGACATCCCGGAATACGATCGTCCGCGTGAGAAACTCCTGCGAAACGGCGCGGCGGTCCTGAGCGACCAGGAGCTGCTTGCGGTATTGCTCGGAAAGGGGACAAGCGGAGTTGATGTCATGACCTTGGCTGCCAAGCTGGCCAAGGTCATCGATGCGAAGGGATTGGCGGTGCGGGCGGATGACCTGCGCGGGTTTGACGGTGTCGGGGATGCGAAGGCGACGCTGATCCTGGCGGCATTAGAGTTTGCACGGCGCAGGATCAAACCGGAAGGCGTCAAGGTTTACACTCCAGCCGATTTGCTCCCGCACGTGCGGCATTACGCCGACCGCAAGCAGGAGCATTTTCTCTGCGCGACTATCAACGGCGCCAATGAGATTCTGAATATTCGGGTGGTCACCATTGGATTGATCGATCAGACTCCGGTGCATCCGCGAGAAGTGTTTGCGGAGGCAGTATCCGATCGTGCCTCCGCCATCATCGTCGCGCATAATCATCCGGCCGGAAGTCTACAGCCCTCCACAGCCGACATCGAAATCACTCAAAAGATCAAGAATGCAGGGCTCACGCTCGGCATTGAACTCCTTGATCACATCATTTTTAACCGTCAGAGTTACTATAGCTTCCTAGAAGACGAAAAATTATAGAGATTTGTCTCTTACGCTCGCGAAAAAAGCACCTAGGTTTTGCCCTTGCCGCCCGGTTTCATTCACTCCCTTAATCCCTCGCTCGCATCGATCTTCATCCACATCACCCCGCCGCAGAAAGCGATAAGCGCCGCCACCAGCAACGAGGCCGTCCACCCCCAATGATCGGCGAGCCAGGGTGTGAGGCTGGGAGAGATCACCCCGCCCACGTTCGCGCCCATGTTCATCACACCCGACAGGGTGCCCGCATGTGTCTTGGAGAGATCGGTCGTCACGCTCCAGTAGGCCCCGACGGTGAAATACACGCGGCCGATCAAGTGGGGAAGAGAAATGGTACCTGGAGCCTTTTCTGGAACTAGCCGAGATCCATTACTTCTTTGAGGGCGTGGGTTATGACCCTGAGTTGGATCGTGGTGAGACGGGTTAACGGACCTTCAATCAATCGTTGATTATCGATCGCGCGGAGTTGATCCAACAGCAGATCGGAGTCTTTCCGAAGTTTGCCCTGGGCGGTAATTCTGAGACGGAGCGGTTCCGCGTCGTCAATGAGCTGGGTGGTGAGGGGAATGATCAGGGTGGAGGGATGTCCGGCATCGAGCAACGCTTGGGCTTGGACGATGAGCACGGGTCTGGTCTTTCCCGGTTCCGTCCCACGGCGAGGATTCAAGTCGGCAAGCCAAATCTCGCCGCGCTTACGCATGAAGGTCTGTCTCAATGGCATCAAACTCTGCGTTGACGCGCATACTCTCTCCGCGCACCTTGTGCGAGGCCTGGGTGAGACGATCGGCACGAAGCTGTCGCTCGGTTTCGCGGTTCATGCGTTCCAAGGATTGTCGGATATACGCCGCCCTCGATACGTGGAGTGATTCGGCGTAGCGTGTGCAGCGCTTGAGCAATTCGTCCGGCAATGTCACGGTAATGGTACTCATCGATACCTCCATCAACCATCAAATTTTGATATCTATTCATACTATACCATGGGATGAGGGCCAGAACAAACTATGCCGTATCCGCGTTCGTTATGCGCCACGCCAATGCCTCGCCCCCCTCACTCCCTCAATCCCTCGCTCGCATCGATCTTCACCCACATCACCCCGCCGCAGAGGGCGATAAGCGCCGCCACCAGCAACGACGCCGTCCACCCCCAATGGTCGGCGAGCCAGGGTGTGAGGCTGGGAGAGATCACCCCGCCCACGTTCGCGCCCATGTTCATCACACCCGACAGGGTGCCCGCATGTGTCTTGGAGAGATCGGTCGTCACGCTCCAGTAGGCCCCGACGGTGAAATAGAGCCAACCCGCGCCAAGCGATAGGCAGGCGATGGCCACCGCCTGCGAATCGGCCCAGGCGCCGACGGCGATCAGTCCACCGGCCAGTCCCATGCCGATCAGGCCGACGATCATGCGGGCCTTCGTCAGACCAAGGCTCGAGACCAGGCGATCCGTGGTCCAGCCGCCGAGCGGGCAGAAGACGAGGATCGCAACGAAGGGCGCAGCCGCGAGCCAGCCGCCGCGCAACAGATCGATCCCCCGCACGTTCACCAGGTAGAGGTAAAACCAGGACATATAAATGTAGGCGACGTACCCGAGGCAGGCGTAACTCAACACCAGCCAGCGCAGGGATGACGAAGCAGCGAATTGCCGCCAGGGAACGACGATACGGGGGTGTAGCGACGCCGCACCATCCGCCGCCTTCTGCTCGCGGGAACAGAGCACCCACAACAGGGCCACCACCAGACCGATCAAGGCGGAGAGGTAGAACACTGTCTGCCAGTGATAGTTCACCATGACCCAGGAGGCGAGGGGAGGGGTGATCGCGGCGCCGATGCCGATACCGCCGATGGCAATACCGATACCGAGCCCACGTTGCGCAGGCGGAATCCAATCGGCGACGGCGCGATTGAAGTTCGGCAGGGCTACGGCTTCACCCACGCCGAGGAGAAAACGCACAACGATCAGCGCACCGACCGTCCCGACCATGGCGGCCAACGGCAAGGTTGCGGCCACCGCCGTCAAGGCCGTGAAGAACGACCACCAGACCAGCGCGCCGGCCAGCACGACCCGGGCGCCCCAGCGATCGCCCAGCCAGCCGCCGGGAATCTGACAGAGCGCATAGCCGAACACGAATGCGGAAAAGATGTAGCCCATGTCCTGATCGGTCAGGCCATAGGCAGGCATCATCTGTCGCGCCGTCACGGAGATGTTGACCCGATCCATATAGGTCACGGCGCTGATCGCGAACAGAAGCCCGAGAATGCCCCATCGCGGTGCGCTGACCGGCTTGCCAACTGCCACTCAGTCCTCCGGTTCCCCTTGGTCAAGCTCAAAAGCGAGGCATTATAGACCGGCTATCACGCACTGAATAAACTTATTTGCAGTACCCGCATCAAAACCGTCATTCGTCTCTCGTGCCTCGTATCTCGTCGTTCGGTGCAGAGCGGGAGCCATGAGCCTATTGCTCATGGCGCATGGTTAAGAAGAAAGACCGCCGATGGCGTTCTGTCTTCATCAGTGGCCATATGCTCTTTTTTTCTGCCACGAACTATCAGCTCTACTCCCAAACGAAATACGCTTCACGAGAGACGAGATACGGTCGTCTACGGATCCCCTTCACAAAATACGAGCCTGCACGGCCAGGACTCATATGGATTTCCCTCTCATGCATCCAGTACACTCGGATTTTGACCTAGCTGGTGGAGGTGCAGTGAGGGTTCGTCCGCGCGTTGTCGTGTTCTCGCTGCTCGGCCTGGTGGTCGTCGGCGCACTCCTTCTCCTCTATTCGCGCGAGTTGTTCGGCGTCGACGTCATCAAGAATTTCTTCCTCCAGCAACTCGAAACCAGCCTGCGGCGCAAGATCGAGGTCGACCGGATCAAGCTGGTCGTCCTGCCCAGCGTCCGGCTCGAACTCTCCAACGTGGGTGTCTACGGTCACGACGACCCGACCCACGTTGTCTTCCAGGCCAAAGAAATCGACATCGTCCTGCGTCTCCTGCCGCTGCTGAAGAAGCAGGTCGTGGCGAAGCGCATCTTTCTCGACGAGCCGACCGTCACCCTGATCCGCAATCGCTCCGGGCATTGGAATGTGCTCGCCGGGCTGCCCTCCGCGGCCAAAGACGAATCGGCCTATCAGATGTTCAGCCGTCTCCTGCAAATCCGTGAAGCCACGATTCAGCAGGGGCACATCACGATCACGGACGAGGCTCGTCCGGACGGCGTCCGCACCACGAAGCTGGAAGCGGTCGAAATGGCGTTGAAGGTCTATCCGGGCAAGGCCCAGGGCGACTTGCACATCTCCGCCTCGTTGCCGGCGGAAGCGGCCCCGTCTTCCTTTTCCCTCACCGGCACCATCGGCTTGAGCGAATCCTCTTCGTCGCTGGCGGCGGAAGCACCCTATTCGGTCCATCCCGCGTTTCAGTTCGACGGCGAGATCGAGACCACCAATCTGCGCCTGCGCGAAGCGGCCGACTTCTTCGGCCCGCGCCCCGTGCCCGCTCAACTGCAGGGCGGCGCCAATCTGCAGAGCCGCATCCGCGTGGCGCCCGGCGTGGCCGGGTATGACGTGGTGCTCACGGAGATCGCCGCCAATGTCGATGAGCTGGCCGTCACCGGCAAGGCGAACCTGGCGGGACTTCTGACCACGCAACCCACGTTCTCCATCTCCTTTGCCTCGCCCACCATCGACCTCAAGAAGCTCTTCGCCCGCATGCCGCCGCAATGGATTCATCCCCAATTGCCCGGCATCGTCGAGCAGCGCCAACTGGGCGGGACGGTCGAAATCGTCTCGGCCACGCTGACCGGCGCCACCGCGCCCAGCCCGCAACTGTCGCTCACCGGTGACTTCCGGATTGAGAAGGGCACGGCGCTGATCGGAAACGACCGTGTGCCGACGCAGGATCTGTCCGCCACCATCTCCGTGGAGCCGGGACGCATCCGGGTCGGCAAGGTGACGGGGAGCTACGGCACGCTCCAGATGACCGACGGCAAAGCTGTGGTGTCGTTCCTGGATGAAGGGCCCTGGATGGAGCTGGATATCAGCGGCAACATGACGGCGGCGGATCTGGTGAAGTTTTTGACCAAAACCATCCGCGCGGACCGGTTGACCTCGCTGCTCGCGCAATCGCGCGAGATCGAGGGACAAACGCATCCGACGTTCCGCCTCGTCGGTCCGCTGGACAAACCGGAAGGCATCACGTTCGCAGGCGGGGAAGTGCTGGCCGAGCAGGTCAGTCTGGTGAATCCCTCCCTGCCGCAACGGCTCACGGCCATGCACGGACGCATCCTGTTCTCGCAAACCGGCGGGGCACAGTTCGATCAAGTCACCGCCAACGTGGGCGAGACGCAACTGCAGTTCAACGGCATGATCAGCGGCGGCACGCCCAGCGTCTTTCAGGATTTTGTCATTCGCGCGAGGGGCAGCGCCGCCCAACTTCGCCAGATGGTCTCCGCCGGAACCTTCCCCGACGATCTCCTCTATGGCATGGTCAACGCGCAGGTCCAGTTATCCGGGGCCTCCGGTGCGCCGCATCTACGCGGGGAGATCGGCCTGAACGACGCCAAACTCGTGCTGCCGATGGTCGGGGAGAAACCGTTCGGTTCACCGGCCTCCCTGGAACTCGATGCCGATGTCACACGGGGAGTCGGTTTGGTGATTTCCCGCATGGAACTCGTGATACCGCCGCTACGGTTGCCGTTAAAAGGACACATCACCCTGGGCGATCAATTTTCGATCGATGCCTCGCTCGCCTCCGGTACGGTGTCGCTGTCGAGCCTGCCCGAATGGATCTACCGCAGCGGGTTCGAGGCGGGCAATCTCGAAGTCTCCATGGATGTGAAGGGCACGGATGCCGAATGGAGAAACTGGCGCACGGGCGGATGGCTGGCGCTGACCAACGGCCTGATGTCGGTGAAGGGCGTGGACGGCCAGGTCGAGGATATTTACCTCCGGCTGAAATTTTCCAAGAACATCGCCGATATCAAACAGCTCTCCTTCCGCATCAAGGACAGCGATGTCAGCCTGTCGGGGGCGCTGAAGAACTGGACGACGAAACCGGTCATCGCCGTGAAGATCGAATCGTCCCAGATGGATCTCGATCTGCTCATCCCCAAGGGACACCGTTCGCCGATCCGTGAATTTCTTGAGACCCTGGCTTCGACCAGTCAGGTCAGCGCCACCGCCACGATTGAAAAGGGCCTCTACAAACATCTGCGATTCGGCGGCTTGTCCGGGCGCCTGACGATTCAAGACGGCATGCTGGATCTCGACCGTGTCGTCGCTCAATCGGGAACCGGCCATGCCGCCGGACGCATGGTCGTCCGGCTGCCCAAGGGGCAACCGGCTGAAACCGAAACCTCGATCCGGATGACGGGTATTCCGGCCGAATCCCTGTTGCCGCTGCTCGGAGCCCATGATCAGCCGGTGACCGGCGAGATGAAGCTGACCGGTGTGATCCGCGGGCATGGACGGAACCCCCATGGCGTCCTGCCGACCCTCAACGGCAAAGTCGAACTGGTGTTGCAGGATGGCCGCATCCTCAAGACCGAAAAACGCGCCATCTGGAAGATTCTCTCCATTCTGAATCTGCCCGCGGTCTTGCAGGGGAAGGTGGATCTGGAGAAAGAGGGATTGCAGTACAACCGGGCGAGCACCACCCTGACGATTCAAAACGGATTGGTGAAGACCCAGAACATCGTCCTGGACAGTCCCGTGTTGAAAATTTCCGCCGCCGGCAATTACGACATGCCCACCGATCAGCTCGACATGATCTGGGCGGTGAGTCCCTTCGGGTCCTACTCGCAATTTCTGAAATCGATTCCGCTCTTCGGGCGGCTGATCGCCGGGGACCGCAAAGGCCTGGCGACGGCGCTGTTTCAGGTGAAGGGCTCCATCGACGATCCCGACGTGACCTACCTGCCGATGAAATCCTTTACCACGGGATTGACCGGTGTCGCGCAGCTCGCGTTCGACCTGCTGAAGAATACGGTGATGCTCCCGATCGACATTCTGTCGCCGCAGGAGGAGAAGGATCCGGTGTTCGATCCCTCGCTGGAGATTCAGACGCCGCCTTCCGCCGCGCCACCGGTCGAGACGCCGGTCACACCGGCACCGGCCACGCCTTGACCACCTCCGGACCGCGTGATAGCATCCGAATGACGTGAACGCATCCATCTCATGAGCCACTCGACCGAACACCACAGCCGTCCCGAGCAGAGCGCGACCCTCTTCATCGCCGCCAGCGAAACCGACTCCAATCTCTATTACGCCACCCGCTTCATCGCGCCGGATCCCTTCATCTACCTTGAAGTGAAGGGTGAACGGCTCATGGTCATGAGCGATCTGGAGGTGGACCGGGCGCGTAACCAGGCGACGGTCGATCGCGTGTTGTCCTACTCCGAGTTGGAGCGGCGCGCCAAATCGCAGGGCGTCAAAGATCCGGGCACGATCGATGTGATTCATCTGGTCTTGCAGGATGCCGGTCTGAAAGACATTCTGGTGCCGCCGACGTTTCCTTTTCTCCATGCGAGCCGACTCCAGGAACTCGGCTATCGGTTGCGCACCAAACGCGAACCGTTCTACGAACAGCGGGTGATGAAATCGGACGACGAGGTTCGACACATCGAGGCCGCCCAGCGAGCGACGGAAACGGCCGTGGCCGCCGCGCACCGGACCCTCCGACGCGCCGAGATTCGCGACAACGTCCTCTGGCTGGACGGCGAGGTTCTGACCTCCGAGCGAGTCAAAAAATTGATCAACGTCGCCCTGATGGAATGCGACTGCGTCGCGCAACATACCATCGTGGCAGGCGGGGAACAGGCCTGCGATCCCCACGATGAGGGTAGCGGCCCGTTGCCGGCTCATCGCAGCATCATTTTCGATGTGTTTCCGCGCTCCGCCGGCTCACGGTATTTCGCCGACATGTCCCGCACGGTCGTCCGCGGCACACCCTCGCCGGAATTGACGCGCCTCTATCACGCCGTCAAAGATGCGCAGGAAGAAGCCATCACCAAGATTCGCGACGGCGCCGACGGGGCCGCCATCCATCAAGGCATCTGCGATCGGTTCGAGAAAGCGGGCTACAAGACCGGCCTGGTCAACGGCCGCATGCAGGGATATTTTCACGGCACCGGCCATGGCGTCGGCTTGGATATTCACGAAGCGCCCCGTATCAGCAGGACCGGTTCGCTGCTGCAGGAAGGGCATGTCGTCACCGTCGAGCCGGGACTCTACTACCCGGGCCTCGGCGCGGTGCGTATCGAAGACATGGTCCTCGTGACGAAGGACGGCTGCCGGAATTTGACGGATTACCCGAAAGTCTTCGAACTCGGCTAGTCGGTCAAACGAAGAAACACTTCTTCCGTTTTCACGCCCGACGCTTCACGTTTCACGATGTTATGCGCCTGACCTTTACCATCCAGCGTTTTAATCCCGAAACCGATCAACAGCCCCACCGGGAAGACTATCGGCTCGACATCGGGCGCGGCATGACCGTGCTCGAGGCCCTGATCCGGATCAAGAACGAACTCGACGGCCGGTTGGCGCTGCGTTATTCCTGTCGCTCGGCCATTTGCGGCTCTTGCGCCATGCATATCAACGGCACGGAAAAACTGGCCTGCCGCACCTCCATTCGCAAAGAACTCGAACGCCACGGCAGCATCTCGATCGAGCCCTTGCCCAACCTCCCGGTCATCAAGGACCTGGTGGTCGATATGTCGCCGTTCTGGGAGAAAATCCGTGCCGTCACGCCCTGGCTCACTCCCGAAACCCATCCCACCAAACGATACGGGTCATCCGGACAACTTCGGCTGCTGCCGGAGTCGTACCAGTTTCACAACGTCGACGCCTGTATCATGTGCGGAGCCTGTGTGGCCGCCTGCACCTCGCATGAAGTCTCACGGGGTTTTCTCGGCCCGGCGGCGCTCGCGAAGTCTGCGCGATTCGTCGCAGACCCGCGCGAACCGGCCGGGGCGAAACAGGCCAGACTCACCGCGCTCCAGGAGGCCGACGGCATCTGGGACTGCACCCGCTGCAACATGTGCGTGCAAGTCTGCCCGAAGGATGTGCAGCCGATGGAGGCGATCATTCGATTGCGTCGCTCGTCCCTCCGGCATGGATTGACCTCAGCCGAAGGCGCTCGTCACATCACCGGCTTCGTCGACCTGGTCCGCCACGAGGGACGTTTGAATGAAGCGTTGATGCCGTTGAAGATCCTCGGGTTCAATCTCCGGCGGGTGCTCGATGTCATGCCGCTCGGCCTGCGGATGTGGCTCAAAGGAAAGGTGCCGTTGCCGTTCGGCCACACCATTCCTGGCATCGAGCAGGTCCGGGCCATCTTTGCCGCTGCGCGCCGTCGGGCTCCGCGCGTCTGACGCCCATGCCGGGGTCTTTCCGATTCCTCGACGACATCGCCCTGGCCGATATGGCATTCGACGCCGAGGGAGAGTCCTTGCCGGCCCTCTTCGAGGCCGCGACACACGCGCTCATCGAAAGCCTGGCCGATCCGGTCACCATCGCCGAAACCTGGCGGCATACCGTGGACATGGAAGAAGCGGACATCGAGACGCTCCTGTTCGAATGGCTGGGACGGCTCGTCTATTTGAAAGATGCGCGGGGCGTGGTCTTCCATCGGGCGACAGTGTCGCTCACTCAGAACACTGCCCTCACAGCCTGGCACCTCCACGCCGAACTGACCGGTGCACCGGTCGATCCCGCGACACAGGACCTGCGCTCCGACGTCAAAGGCGTCACGAAACATCTGTATGCGGTCACCCGAGAGGGGACAAGCTGGAAGGCCAGGGTGGTGTTGGATGTATGACGCTTCACGAGGCGTACGCATCGTACGCCGAGGGGATTGAGTGCCCGAGCACGACGTTGGAGGCCTTTTTCAGCATCCGGCTGGACGTATGAAACTGAACACCGACATGCAGGTCGTCAAGATCAACGACTACCTCTGGGAAATTCCACCCTCTGAAAAACCGGGCATGCTGGTCCCGGCTCGCATCTACGCCAGCGCGGCGATTCTCGGGGCGATGGATCGGGGCGTCTTCGATCAGGTCACCAACGTGGCCTGCCTGCCCGGTATCCATCGTTATGCCCTCTGCATGCCGGACGGACATTGGGGGTACGGCTTTCCCATCGGCGGCGTGGCGGCATTCAACCCCGAGGACGGAGTCATCTCACCCGGCGGCGTCGGCTACGATATCAACTGCGGAATGCGGCTGATCCGTACCGACTTGTCGCTGTCCGAGGTACAACCGAAACTGGAACTGCTGATGACGGAACTCTTCCGTCGCGTCCCGGCCGGTGTCGGATCGCGCGGCTTCGTGAATCTCTCCCGGCGGGACTTTCGCGACGTCATGCGACAAGGCGCGGGCTGGTGCATCGCCAAAGGTTATGGCTGGGAGGAGGACCTCGAACGCATCGAGGAGCGCGGTTGCCTGGAGGGCGCAGACCCCACCCACGTGACCGACTACGCGGTCGAACGCGGCATCAATCAACTCGGCACCCTGGGATCGGGCAACCACTATCTGGAAATACAGGTGCTCTCCGACAAAGGGATCTACGATCGTGCGACCGCCGCGGCCATGGGGTTGACCGGTCGCGATCAGGTGGTCGTGATGGTCCATTGCGGTTCGCGCGGGTTCGGCCACCAGGTGGCGAGCGACTACCTCAAGGTGTTCGAGAAAGCCATGCGCCGGTACGGGATCTCCGTCAAAGATCAGCAACTCGCCTGCGCGCCGTTTCGCTCACCGGAAGGACAGGACTATTTCGGCGCGATGAACTGCGCGGCCAACACGGCGTTCGCCAACCGGCAAGTCATCACGCATCAGATTCGCGAGGCCTTCGAAGCGGTGTTCGGAGAAAGCGCCCGGCGCCTGGGCATGCAGCTGATCTACGATGTGGCGCATAACATCGCCAAGGTGGAACGCTACCGGGACGGGGAGTGGCTCGTGCACCGGAAAGGCGCCACGCGGGCATTCGGGCCCGGGAGCCCTGAACTCCCGGCCTGTTATCGAGGGATCGGCCAACCGGTGATCTGCGGCGGCTCCATGGAGACCGGCTCGTATCTTCTGGTCGGCACGGATCGGGCGATGCAGGAGACGTTCGGCTCGACCATGCACGGGTCCGGCCGGACTATGTCGCGCGCGCAAGCGAAACGCACGGTGCGCGGCGAGCAGCTCATGCGCGACATGAAACAGCACGGCATTCTGGTGAAAGCCGTGTCCATGTCCGGTCTGGCTGAAGAAGCCGGGCTCGCGTACAAGAACATTTCGGATGTCGTGGGGACGGTGGACCACGCGGGAATCACAAAAAAAGTGGCGGAACTCAAACCGATCGGCAATATAAAGGGCTAGCCTTATACCAGATACCAGCGCTAGCCGATCATGGACCAACGCCACCATCCCCGTTATCCCGTTCACTTTCGAAGTTCCTTCAGTTCGGTCAACCGCGTCGGCGGGGACGGCGAGGTTGTCGATCTGTCCCTGCGCGGCTGCGGTATCCTGAGCACGACAGGCGTGCATCCCGGCACCACCCTTGAACTCCGCATTCACATCACGGATCAGGACATCCCGCTCACCATTCAACAAGGCGTCGTCCGCTGGTGCCGCGACGGCCGCATCGGTCTCGAATTCGTCTCCCTGCAACCGGACGAATGGACTCGCCTCCAAGGCATTGTCAAAGAACTCACGCGCCAACCCTATGAACGGGCCAACGACCGGCAAGACGGTCCCGGCACGTCACGACCCTGACCCGTTGAGGAGGACACAGCATGGCTCACGCGTCCCGATTGCCTCGCACCTGGCTTCCGGCGGTGTTCATCAGTGTGATCGTCTCCGCCTGCTGCGCGGCCGCGCTCTATGCGCTCCTGGCTCAACACGATCGTTCGCTCGTCGCACAGCGCAATGCGGCGGCCATCGTGGCGGCCGAGCAGAGCGCACGCGCCGTGGCGCGAACCATGGCCTGGTTCAGTGAATCGCTGCCCGGCGAGAGTCTGGCCACTGTTCAACAGACCCTGGAACAACATGCCCGGCAGGCCAACCTCCTCGATGCCGCCGTCATCACACCGGACAACATGATCGTAGCCGCCAGTAATCCGGCCTCCATCGGCACCCCGGTGCAGGATGCCGCATGGCCGGCGGCACGCAACAGCCAAAACAGTTCCATCACTCACGGGGTCGACAAGGGGAGGCCGGTTCTGATTGTGATCGAGCCCTTCCGCCAGGACAACCGCATCGCAGGATGGATCAGACTGGTCGTCGCAACCCCGCCGGATGCCGCAGTCCTTCGTTCGGAGCACGATTTGGGGCGGGACGTGGCCCTGGTCATCGGACCGCTGCTCCTCGTGATGGTCGTCCTCTTAACCCTGACCATGCGGGGACTCATGAGCCGGGTACGCGCACTCTTGGCCGGCATCCTCATGGAGGCCTGGGAACAGCGCATCGTCCCGGTCGGCAGTCCCGTCGAGACACCGGACAGGGGTTGATTCACCGGCACGGACATTTCCACAGTGCGTGTCTCCACCCTGGCAGAGGAACATCCCCGCCGCTCAACAAGTGCTAATTATGTAGCGATTACGGAAAAGTTTGATACTCTGGCATGAACGCATCATGCTGAGATCTCTCATCGACGCCGATTGCGCCATCGCCCTCTGGAAGGCGCAGAATTCATCATACGTGCGCATACTATTGCCGTCGCACAACTAACGACAACACCATGAGTCAAACCCATCCCACGATCCTTGTCGCCGACGACGACCCGCTGTCACGGCTGTTTGTTCAGAACGCGCTGGAACCGGCCGGCATGACCGTCGTGGAGGCCACGGGAGGACGGGACGCCCTGGCAAAGTTCGAGACCCTGATGCCCGATCTCGTCGTGATGGACATCATGATGCCGGACCTGGACGGCTATCTGACCTGCTCCCGGCTTCGTACGCTCCCTCGCGGCAAACGGGTGCCCATCCTGGTTCTCACGGGATTGGATGACGCGAATTCCATCGCCCGGGCCTACCAGCACGGCGCCACGGACTTCATTACCAAGCCGGTCAACGCCACGATTCTCTGCCACCATGTCCGGTACATGCTCAGAACCAACAACGTGCTGCACGCGCTTATTCGAAGCGAATCGCGGTTGGAATTGGCCCAGCGGATCGCCCGGATCGGCAACTGGGATTGGAATCCCAAGACGAATCGCTTGAGCATGTCCAACGAATTATGCCGGCTCCTGGGCGTGCGCCCGCAGGATTTCGGCGGCACCTTCGAGGCCTTCCTGAATCTGATTCACCCGGACGACCGGCCGGTCGTCACCGGCGCCCTGGAGCGATTGGTCTCGCAGCACACACCCTGCGATATCGACCATCGCGTCGTGTTGCCGAACGGGACCGACTTCATCATTCATCTCCAGGCCGAAGGGGTGCGCGAAGAAGAGATGGACGAGCTGACGGTCATCGGGACCGCCCAGGACATCACCGAACGCAAACAGGCCGAACGGGCCATCCATCAACTCGCGTACTACGACAGCCTGACGGGCCTGGCCAACCGTGTGTTGTTCAAGGATCGCCTCTCCAACGCTCTGTCCTATGCCGAACGCTACCATCAGCATCTGGCCACCCTCTTTATCGACTTGGATCGCTTCAAGATCATCAACGATACCCTGGGGCACACGGTGGGAGACCGCCTGCTGACACATGTCGCCGAGCGGTTGAGCGAATCGGTTCGCCAGAGCGACTCCGTCGGCCGGCATGCCGATCACGAACCCACCCACGCCCTCGCGCGACTCGGCGGCGATGAGTTCACCATTCTGCTCACGGCATTACCGACCCCGGAAGACGCAGGACGAGTGGCCAGGCGGATACTGGAGGCACTGGCACACCCGTTCAGCATCGACGGACATGAGATTTTTATTTCCGCGAGCATCGGCATTTCGATCTTTCCTTCGGACGGGGCCACCGTGGAAGCGTTGCTCAAGAACGCCGACACCGCGATGTACCACGCGAAAGAGCAGGGGCGGAACAACTGCCAGTTCTATTCGTCCGGCTTGAACGCCGCCGCAGCCGAACGCCTCGATCTGGAAAACGAGCTTCGCCGCGCCTTGGAACGGGAAGAGTTTGTCGTCTTTTATCAGCCGAAACTGAATATCCATTCACGCAAGATACTGGGAGCGGAAGCGCTCGTCCGCTGGAAACATCCCAAACGCGGCCTGGTGCCGCCGGGAGTCTTCTTGAATGCGGCGATCGACACGGGCCTCATCCGCCCGATGGACGAATGGGTGCTTCGCGAGGCCTGCCGCCAGGTGAAGGCCTGGGAAACGGCCGGCCTGGCGCCTATCACCGTGTCGGCCAACGTGTCTAATTCCCTGTTTCACGGACGGACGCTGCCCGCCACGGTAGCCGATGCGCTTCGAGACTCCGGGCTGAATCCCTCGCAACTCGAACTGGAACTCACCGAGTCCATCGCCATGCGGGACGTCGAGGCCTCGGTCACGATGCTGGAAGGCCTCCGCACCATGGGCGTCCGTCTCTCCATCGACGACTTCGGCACCGGGTATTCGTCGCTCAGTTATCTTCAGCGTTTTCCCCTGAGCCGTTTGAAGATCGATCAATCGTTTGTGCGCGATCTGCTTACCAACGAAAACAACGTGAAGATCACCCGGGCGATCATCGCGATGGCGCACAGTCTGAACCTCTCGGTGTTGGCCGAAGGAGTGGAGACAGAAGGCCAGTTGGCACGGTTGCGGGAAGAAGGATGCGACGAGGTGCAGGGCTACCTGTTCAGCCGGCCTGTCTGCGCGGAGGAGTTTGAGACGTTGCTCAGGGGCGATGCCGATGCCCGTACAGCAGCGTGATATTGATGCGGCGGTTGGTGAACCCTTCCTTGAACGCAATGTCATCGGTTTCGTGGAACAGGTCCGAGTTGAACACTACCGCCCGGTTCGCCCGATAGGGGATCTTGATTTCCTTCGCCCCCTGCGTCGTCAGCCACTCGTAGATCCTGCCTCGGGCCTTGTCGCTATTGTACGTCTTGAAATCCCACTCCCTGGGCGCTTCCTTATCCCACACCACCAGTCCGCCGCTCTCAGGATTCAGGTTCGACTCATCCGGCGTGATCCAGAAATTGACGTTGACCGCCGCGGCATCGGCGTGAATGTTCAGACCGCGCCTGGCGCTGTCGTGCTTGAATGCCCAGGCCTGCGTCAGGCGATGGGTGCCGAAGATGCGGGGAAACCGGCGGCGTAACTCCTCGGCAATTTGAAGCAGCAGGGGAGAGGCGAATCCATCGCCGAGAAAGGCCCCGATATAGCCGTTCTCGTAGTCTTTCTTCCAGATCGTCGACGCCCAGCAGAACCGTCTCAACCGTTGCAACGCCTCGTCCGTCAACAACCCGTCGATGTACATCACCTCCGGGTTCGTCGCCAGATACCGGGCCTCCACGGCTGCGCTGTCCAGGTCCGCAGCCAACGCACCTCCCTCGATCGTCTCACAAGGAGCGATATGGATCAGCCGGTTATACGAGGCGGCTATAGGTTGTATGTCGGCAGGCGACAGCGGCACACGATTTGACGATCCGGTCGCACCGGTCGCCGAGTGTTCCAGTTTCTCACACAGTCGAGTGAGGGCCTCGTAATAGGGGTTCCATTCATCGCCCAACAGCCCGCACTCTCGAAGATACTGCAATTGCTCGGCATCATGCTTGAGCCGTGAGCGAAAGACGGCCGTCTCCGTCACAGGGCGGCCGTGCGCATGTTTGGCCTGCGCGGTTTCGGCGAAACAGCGCAGCGCCCGCGGCATATCCTCCCGCCAGATCCAGGCAATACCGAGGTTATAGAGCGCGGTTCCATACCCGGGGACGATCTCCAACGCGCGCTCGAAACAGCGAATGGCGTCGTCCAATCGCCCCTGTTCCAGGAGGACCAAGCCTAGATTGTTCTGCGCCTCTGCATGAGACGGCTTCAAGGCGATGGCACGCCGATACGACTCCGCGGCTTCATCCAACCGCCCCTGTTCCTTCAAGACGACGCCCAGGTTGTTGTGCGCCTCGGCATGATCGGGGTTGAGCGTCAGGACCTGCTCATAGGCGGCTTGCGCGTCTGCGAGACGTCCCAGCTCTTTGTAGGCGTTTCCGAGATTGGTACGGGCTTCGATGTAGCGGGGATTCCATTGGATGGCCTGGCCATAGGCCTCGACCGCGTCCACCGTGCGTCCGGCGCGTTGCAGCACGACGCCGTGATTGAACCAGTAGACCGGATTGCGCGGACCGGCGGCACAGGCCTTCGCCAGCCACCCGAGCGCGTCTTTCAGATTGCCGCGCCGGTAGGTCAGGAGGCCCAAACCATGGAGGGCGTCCGGCTGTGCCGGTGCGCGCTCGAGCAGGGACCGGTAGGCCCGTTCCGCTTCATCCAGACGTCCGGCCTGGTGATGCAGCTGCGCCTCGCGCAGAAGCGCCGTTGAGACATCGGCACCTCCGGCCTGCTTCCCATGCAATTTTTCATCGCGGCGGCGCTCATTGCGATTCACGACGATCCCTCCAGCGGTGACCTTACGGGTCGCCCCGGAGAGTAGCGCACATAGGGCATGGGGGTCAAAGTGGGAGTAAGAGGGCAGGGGAGCGGGAGATCAGGCTGCTTGCGCGGAGCTTTGACGCTTGCGGCGTTGGCCCAGAATATCGAGCGCGGCTACGCGATACCCTTCGGCAAATGTGGGAAAGCTGAAAATGGAGTCGATGAACCGGTCGATGGTGGCCCCGTCCTGCAGCGCCATCTGACCAAGGTGAATCAGTTCGGTCGCATGCTCGCCGACGATCTGCACACCGAGCAGTCGTTCGCCGGAGGGGTCGGCAATCAGTTTTAAGAGTCCGTCGCAGGCTCCCGTGATCTGCCCCTTGGCGATTTCCGTAAACCGCGCGCGCCCCACAAGCGGGCCACGGTACCGGGCCGCGGCCTGTTCCTCATCGAGTCCGATGGAGGCGATCTCCGGAATGGTGTAGATCCCGATCGGCACCTGATTGAGCGAGTCGCCGACCGGAAGGCCCAAGGCGTGACTGACCGCCCGACGACCATCCTCCATGGCTTGTGAGGCCAGGGCAGGGGGACGGCCCAACATGTCTCCGGCGGCAAAAATATGCGGGACGGGGGTTTGCCCGTATTCGTTGACGGGGATCCGGCCCGTTTCGTCCAGCGTGAGCCCGGCCGCCTCAAGATTCAGTTCTTCGACGTTCGGTTGACGTCCCAGCGCGACCAGCATCTTTTCGCTCTTGACCGCCATGCCGTTCGCCAGCCTGGCGACGACGGAAGACACGCCGTCCCACGCCACTTCCTTGACGGTCTGCCCCACGTAAAACCGCCCGCCTTGCCGTTCGATACTGCGCTGAAACACCTCGACGATCTCAGCATCCATGAACGACAGGGGACGCTGGGCCCTGTCGATGAGCGTCACTTCGACACCCAGCAGCGCGAAGGTCGAGGCATATTCACAGGCAATGACTCCGCCGCCCAAGACCGTCAACGAGCGGGGCAGGTAGATCATCGACAGGATCGAATCGCTGTCCAGGACATGTTCGTGATCCACGGGAATTTCCGGAATCGAACGCGGCCGTGAGCCCGTCGCCAGCACGATCGTGTCGGCCCGCAAGGCCTGGCAGGCGCCGTCGATGGTTTCCAATTCCACTTCATTCGGCGAGAGGAATCGCGCGCGTCCGTGCCGATAGGTCACGCTGTTGCGGGTGAGTTGGTCGGCCATGTAACACTCGTGCGCCTTCACCACCTCATCCAGGCGGTGCAGCAGCACGGACATCGGGACATCGAGCCGCAGCCGTCCTTCGAACACTTCGCTCGAGCGTTTGAGACGCTCGAACTGCAAGGCCGTCTCGCGCAGCGTCTTACTGGGAATCGTGCCCCGGTAGACACAATTGCCGCCGATGCCCTGCTCCTGTTCGATCAGGACGACTTTCTTCCCGGCCTTGGCGCCTTGAATGGCGGCCTTCTGGCCGGCCGGACCGCTCCCCACCACCACGATGTCATAGGCATTGTGGGGCATCACAACGGCATCGCCTCCACGACGGCTTGTACCTTGTCTTTCAAGGCCAGCAACGCATCGATATCTTTGGGATAGAGATTCAGATCGGCAAAGACCGCATGCTCGCGGACCATCGCTTCATCGAACGCCACGGGATCGAGAAAATGGGTGGCCAAACGACCGGCCAGACAGGTCGTCATGCACTCCTGCTTGGCCGTCTTGGCATACTGGTAATCGCTGTGAAAGCCGATCGATTCCACGACAGGCGGCGGGAGCCCCCAATCTTCGGCGACGAGCAGGCCCACCTGGATGTAATAGCCTTCCAGCAGTTGATGCAACAACTCCTGCGTCAAGGTGAGATTCTGCTCCTTGGCCAGCGCGACCAGCGTCTGCAACACCACCGGTTTGCCGATCCCGTGCAGGAGTCCGCAAAGATAGGCGCTTTCGACGTTGAACCGGCGGACGCGGGCAATTTCTTTGGCGTAGGCGCCGCTTGCCAGGGAATACTGCCAGAGGCGCTTGACTTCATCGTCCCACCCCGGCACCTTGAAAGCACTGCCTTTGATGGAGGCGGAGAAGGCCAATTCCGACATCAAGTTCATGCCCAGCATCGAGACGGCATGTTGTAACGACACCACAGGATTGCGGGTCATGTACGCCGGAGAGTTGGCGATCCGGATGACATGGGCGGCAAGGGCCTGATCCTGATGAATGAGCGCGGCAAGCTTGGCGGCCTCCGCATCCGGATCGTAGACCATACTCAGAATTCTGGAGGCCACCTGAGGCAAGAGAGGGAGTTCGATGGCTCCCTTCTGGATTCGCTCGATCAGATGTTGTTCCAACGCGTCCGTAGAGGCCGCGTCCGTCGCTTTGGGAAGTTCAGCGCTCATAGGGCTTGCACCACACGTCAAGGTTGCGGGATTGTCTGCCTTGTAGATCCTTTTCGGCTCATTCTTCCCAAAACCTTAACCGTCCGGAAGGGGATCGACGGGCACAGAACATGCCGGAGAATGAGTATACTGTGACCGCATTGGGCCGGATGTCTGCCTTCCATCTGACAACAAAAAGGAGTCCCCGCATGGCCGTGGCTAGAACGCTGGTGGTTCTGTACATCCTGGGTCTCTCCCTCACGCTTCCTCTCCGGGCAACCGCGGGAGACCAGTCGCAACCGTCTACAACCGACAGAGTGATCCGGGACACCAAGGAGGCCGTCGAAGCAACCAAACAGTATACGCTTCAGCAAAAGGAGACCTTCCGGAAGGCGGTGCAGGCCGAACTGGCCGAGATGCAGGTCAAGATTGCGGAGCTCCAAAAGAAGACCAACGCTGCCTCGGCGGAAGCCCGGACTGAAATGCAGAAGGCCCTTCAGGAGCTGGAACACAAAAAAGACGAGGCAGGAAAGCAGCTTGAGGAGGTGAATGCCTCCACCAGCTCTGCCTGGAGTAAGCTCAAAGACAACATGAACGCCGCCGTCGAAGACCTGAAGAAAAGCTATAAGGAAACCGTGTCGAAACTTCCCTGATCCCGCCTGTGGCTCACACACCCGAGAGAATCCCGATTCCGTCTGTTCATCGAGGGGTGAAATACGTTATGTTGGGACGGACAGGCCGGACGAACAGGCGACCCACTCTATGCCCCTGAAATTTGCCCTCTATCCCGGTTGCGCAGCCAAAGGCGCCACCCCCGAACTCTATCAATCTACGATGGCCATCGTCGGCCGGTTAGGCATCGAGGTCGTCGAACTGGCCGCCTCCTCCTGTTGCGGCGCCGGCGTGATCGGGGAGGCCGATCCGGATGCGGCGCTTGCACTGAACGCCAGAACCTTCGCTCAAGCGGAGCGGCTCGGGCTGGACATCATGACCATCTGTGGCACCTGCCAGGGGGTGATGAGCGCGGCAAACCGCCGCCTGAAGAACGAACCGGGCACCCTTGAGCGGGTGAATACAATCCTCGCGCAAGACGGCATCAGCTACGGCGGCGGGGTCCAGGTGAAACATCTGCTCTGGATCGCGGTTCGGGATATCGGACTCACCCGCGTGGGGGAGACGGTCCAATCTCCATTTCGTAATTTCCGTATTGCCCCCTTCTACGGATGTTACATGCTCCGGCCCTCCTGGGAGCTGGGGTTCGACGATCCGGAGAATCCGAGTTCGCTCGAAAAAATTATTCGTGCCGTCGGCGGGGAACCGGTCGCCTATGCGGGCCGGACCAAGTGCTGCGGCTTTCCTATCATTCTGGAGAAGGAAGCGATCGCGGTGGCCATGGCCGGCACCAATATGAAGGACGCGAAGGACCATGGCGCGGACTTCATGGTGACTCCCTGTCCGCTCTGCCACATGAGCCTCGACATTTACCAGGAACGCGCAGGGCGGGCCGTCAACACGGCGCTGAACCTTCCCATCCTGCATCTTCCACAGCTGCTCGGTCTCGCGATGGGTCTCCCTGCACAGGACTTGGGACTCTCACGCCACCTGATCTCCGTCGACCGTATCGTGACGCGCCTGCACACACCGGACACAACACATTCATCCTGACCCGTGGAGCCCACGACATGAAGGTACTCACGCTTGCAGATTTTCAGCAGTTCAGTGCCGAGAAGATGAAGAAGAATAACCTCTTCCAGACCCCGCGCTTTTTTTGCGACATCTATTGCTTTGAACCGGGCCAGGAACAGAAGGGCCACATTCACGGCGAGCAGGACAAGGTCTACATTGTGCTGGAAGGGGAAGGGACGTTTCAGGTCGGTTCACACAAGCAGGTGCTGGGACCGGGCCAGGGCACCATGGCTCCGGCCGGCGATGAGCATGGAGTGAAGAATCACACGGCACAGCGGCTGAAAGTCCTGGTGTTCGTCGCGCCGAATCAGGCCTGACAATCGACAATCGGCGTTCGTTCCTGTTGTCAAAATCCCGACCGACGCATGCCGTCTCATTTTCGGATCGTCAGCGGGGCCGTAACGGTGATGGCCCCGGCAAGGTCGCCCTCCTTGTGCCCTTCTTTGGGATAGCCGGAGATGTCGAGATCCCCCTTCGGTTCGCCGTGGCAGGCGAGGCAATCCTTGGCGTAATAGATCGGCATGACGACGCGCAACGTACTCCCCCCTTCCGTCAGCTCACTGACATAGGCTTCCGCGCGTGGCCTGGCGGAGAGCCATTTCAGCACCGACGCCTCATATTCATCCGGCTCGTTCTTCGGATTGCGGGGCTCGATGGCCGTCTGTTTCAGGCGCACGTGCGCCGACTTGGAGAAGCGGGCCGAGGCCTGACTCCCATAGGTCGCCGGGATGAAATTCTTGTAGCCGATGCCGCGCTGGTTGATGACGACTTGCGCATCCCGCACGACTTCTCGGCTGGCCTGCACCAACGCAGGTAGAAGTTCTTTTGCCAACGGCGGGATGAGGATCGAAACCGGCGCGGCGGGCAACGCGGTGAGATCAATCCCGGTCTTGGCCAGAAACTCCCGCACGAGCTGCTGCTCGAACAGTTCCGGCGTGAACCCCTTCTCACCCTTGTGGGGATCGTCGATCAACACCTGATTCCGTTCGATCACCATGCGGCCGGATTGCAGCAGCTTTGCCAGCAATCGCGCCGTTTCTTCCGCCTCCGCCCGTTCGACCGCACCGACCATCGACGGTTGAGCGATCAACAACTGGACCGCCGCCAGGATGCAGAACAGGTACCTTTTCATGACTCCTCTCCTCTCCGGGATGTTACGGCTCGACCTTGAGGCGACAGGTCCCTTGGGCGTAATGGGTCGCCATCTGTTCCACGTCAAACGGCAATCCCTCCAGAGAAGCCCGGCGAGGAAAGGCGTACTCCTCGTCAAGCCACCTGGTTCGCATCTCACGGAGCCGGCCCGACGCATCGAGTTTCAACAGCAGGTCGTTCAGTAACCAGCGCAGGTGGTAACTCTCCTCGGCCACGACCACGCCGTAATCTGCTTTGGTCAACAACAACGGACGACCGCTTTCGCGTATCAACAGAGACCAGTCTTTGCGAACCCGTGTGACCATATACTCCAGCACCGGTTGCGCCCCGAGAATCACGTCGATGCGCGGCTCCGCCTGCGAGTCGGCATACTCAAACGCCGCCGGGAGCGAATCGCACAAAATCAACCGGCGGGGGCTCAAATTTGCCTCGGCATAATAATAGGCGCTGGTTTCGTCCTGGACCGCGATCGTCAATCCGTCCAGCGCATGGCTGGTCGCCGCCAGCCGGTCGGGACTGGGATGCATCGCCTGCTCCCGAACATTGGCACGGACTCGCTCAAGAACCGCGGGACTGGTCGTGATCCCGCTGACCCCACCGCCGTAAAAGTAGGGCAGGGAATAGGCCACACCGGCCCGGGCCGGCGCGGGGGTGTTGATCGCCACGGCGGACATGAACCAATCGAGATGCCCTTCATTCAGCAGCCGGAATAGATCCCTGAACCGCACCAGGTGCAAGACCGGGGTCACCGTGCGGCCGCACCGTCGGGATAATTCATCGGTCATCGCCCGCACCAGTTCCACGTCGAGCCCGGTGACCCGAGCGCCCTCGTCGGTCCAGATCGTCGGGAACACAAACGGACGAAAGGGCTCCATCGCGAGGCCGACTTGCACCCGTTCACGTTCGCAGATGATATCGACCTTGTTGCCTGACACCGGCCAGACGCGCTCGACCGCGTCGATCAACAGCCCGCACCCGGGAAGGCACAGACAGAGGACCGCCATCCATCCCACGCGAACCTGCGACGCCCGCATCAAAACCGAACGCCTGTGAGAAATACCCATTGTTGCGCCTGTCCCGCCTCGCCGCGAAAATCTACGCCGTACTGGCTATATTGCACGCTGATATCGACCGACAGACTGCGTGCCACAGGAAATCGCACGCCCAGCTGACCTCCGATCAAATGGCCCGGCGCGTGGTTCCCCGGCCCGGGTAACACGCCTCCGGCCAGGAACCCGACGTACGGGACCGCCCGATCCTCCAAAGGACCGAACAGGATATGACGGAGCAGGCGGCTGATCGGTTTGTGGGTGGGAAAATCCAGGATGTCGATGAAGTTGTTCCAGCGGGGATTGAGAAACAGGGAATGCTGGTCGGTCCGGAATTCTTGGGAATGGATGCTGAAGTATTGGTAGATGGTCCGAACCTCCACGTTGCCGTAGCGGAGCGCCGTGATTCCGAGTTGCACGCCGATCTCGCGGTCGTCGGGGGCGAAGGTCTGCTGGCGAAGCATGACATCGACATTGAAGGGCCGGATGGGAAATTCCAGCATCGCCTCCTGGGCCGACACAGACGCGGCAGGGGCCAGACACCACCCTCCGATTGCGATCACGCTCCACAGCAGGCCGATCCATTTGTGCACCATGATGCCGGTAATCTCCGCAGAGAGCTTCGGATAGACCGTGCCTAGTCTGGCCGAACGGTTCAAAAGTCGCAACCGCCGCCTACCTGGACAAGGGAACGGGCCCCGCAGAAATACAGGACTGCATGATCTCGACCCGGCAACCAGTATCGGGGCGCACGTGACGGCGCGCGACCGCTAGGAGGTCGTCCGGTGTGACCTGGCCGCTGACCACATCGATCAGCACATGATCAGGGACGCTGTCCGGCTCCACGCGCGTGACGCCGGGAACCTGCGCCAACTCCGCAGCGAGACTCCGGCTGAAGGAGGGACAGTCTTGGCCGGACAAGAAGAGCGCCACGCGCTCGTGCGAGGTGCCGGCATTGACTGGGCTCGCTAGGCATCCGACGAACAGGAGCAAGCAGCACCGCGTCATCCCACGAAATGGCATCGGCATCTCCTAAAAACCACACGCCTTGGATAAATTGATTGGTCATGATCTTTCTTTCGGACTGTCCGGCCGACCCGTTCGAGCCGGCCGGGTGAATCAGTCAAACGACCGGCGTTACTTCGCCGGCAATTCCCACGGCACCATCGGCATCAACGGCGCCGCCTTGGCATCCGGTCCGGCCAGTAACACCGCAATGGCTCCTCGCAACGCACCCGTGAGCGAATGGGTCACCAGCGGATAGGCGCCGGCAGATTCCACCACCACGTCGAAGGTGGCCGCGCTGCCCGGTCCCACCACGTAGGTTTGCACGCCCTTCAGATTATTGGCCGGGTTGCCGCTTTCATAGACGTTGTCCCAAATCTCTCCGATCGGGTGAAACGAGGAAAACTCGTTCGGGCCCGCGTTGACGAAATAGATCCGCACCCGCTCTCCCGGCTTCGCGTCGAGTTTCCCGCCGCCGGTCACAAACGGGTGGTACTTGAAAATACCGCCGTTGAACATCATGCCGTCGTACTTGCGATCGAACATCGCCTGCACGTCGTTCGGATTTTTGAAATACTCAGACTGCACCAAGACGTATTCCCGGTCCGCCTTGGGCCAGACTTTGGCGTTTTTGGGATCCACGATGATGGCGCCGAACATCCCCCGCGCGACGTGCTGGATCATGGGCGGGGCGCCGCAGTGGTAGAAGAACACCCCCGGCTTCTTCGCCGTGAACGAGAAGCTGTGCGTCTCGCCGGTATTGACGGCCCGGTAGTTCTTCAGGAAGTCGACTTCCGCAGCATGGAAATCCATCGCATGGGGATTCTTATTCGTGGCCGGATTCGTCAAAGTGAAGTTGACGACATCGCCTTCCGTGACCCGCACCACCGGACCGGGGAACTGTCCGTTGAAGGTCCAGGCGGCATACTTTTCACCGCCTCCGTCGATCACGATGTCCGTCTCGACTGCGGTCATTTTAATCTCGTGGGTCTTGGCCTGCGCGGACGAGTCCATCCCCGCCAGCAATGCCAGCGTCATTCCCAGAACGGGCAGAACGTTGCGCAAGCTGCGTCCCGAGTGGTTGGTCGTTCTCTGTGTGTGCATGGTTGCCTCCGATTGTCCCTACGGTTCACCCGGCGACCGGGAACGCATCGCTCCCGGATCAACATTCGTCGCGATTGAATGCTGCGCCTCTGCCTGCACCATACTGGAGGGCACCAACAATAAAACATGACTATTGTCATGTTTTGAACAATAACGTCGCTGTCGAGAAAATAATTACGTGGAAGCGAGGAGGCGGAGCTTGGAAAGGTCGCGAATGATGAGGCGGGCAGCCGTTCCCGACACGAGACGCTCTTTCTTAAACCGCGCCATGATGCGGATGGCGGTTTCAGTCGTGACACCCACCATGTTCGCCATGTCCTGGCGTGTGAGACGGACGGAGACCCTGATTCCGTTCGGCTCTTGAACCCCGCTTCGTTCTGCGAGGTTCACCAGGAGAGAGGCCAAGCGTTGGTCGGCCCGGTCCAGCGCGAGGACCTTGGCTTTTTCCTGCGCTTCATTGAGACGGTTCCCCAGGTACCGGATGACTTCCATGGCGGCATCCGGATTCCCGCGCAACATCTTGAAGTACGCTTCTTTCTTCATCCGCAGCACACTGACATCCCCCATGGGCTGAGCCGTGCCCGGATGAGAGGCGCCGTCGAAAGCCGAGGCATCGCAACAAAACAGATCGCCTGGCATGAGCACTTTCAGCGTGCACTCCTTCCCGTCGAGGGACGATTTGACGCACTTCACCGACCCTTCCTTGACGATATGAAAGTACTCGGTGGGATCGCCCTCACGGAAGATGTACTGCCCCTTGCCGTAGCGGGTTTCCGTCATTTCGCCCAGGACCTTCTGACGATCCTGGGCGCTGAGGATCTGGAGGAGGGGAATCTGATTCAACCCGGCAGGGAAGGCAGGGCCGGATTGTTCAGCGGGAGGCTGTTTTAACGATTTCTTTGGCCGCTTCGACAATCGAGCGTACTCCAATACCAAAATGATCGACGAGCTCATCCGGCTTCCCGCTGCGCGGGATTTCCCGAACGGCCAACTTGTGCACCCGCACACCTTCCGATGCGAGCGCGCTCAAGACGGCATCGCCGATGCCCCCGTGTGCATAGTGGTCCTCGACCGTCAGGAATCGTCCGCCGGTCGCCCGCGCACAATCGAGCAACGTGGCGCGATCCACCGGCACGATGCTGTAGAGGTCGACCACACGGGTCGTGATACCCGCCGCCTTCAATTGCTCATGGGCTTTTAAGGCCTCGAACAACGTCACCCCGGCCGCGACGATCGTCAGCTGGTCGGCGGCACTCTGCCGGACCACCTTGGAGCCTCCGATCTTAAACTGCTCATCCGGGCCATAAATCACCGGCGTCTTGGGGCGACCGGCGCGGAGGTATACCATGCCCTTGTGAGCGGCCGCCGCTTCCACCAGTTTGTACATCGAGAGCGCGTCGGACGGGTACAGCACCGTCACGCCGGGCTGCGCCGACATCATCGCCAGGTCTTCAAGCCCCATCTGCGAGGGGCCGTCTTCACCGATGCTCACACCGACGTGCGTCCCCACCAGTTTGATGTTCGACTGGCTGATCGCCGCCATTCGAATGAAATCGTAAGCCCGCGTGAAGAAGGCGGCGAAGGTCGCCACAAAGGGAATCTTTCCGCAGGCGGCAATACCGGCCGCGGCGCCCAACATGTTTTGCTCCGCGATAAAGTTTTCCAGGAAACGGTCCGGAAACCGCTTTCCAAACTTGTCGCTATAGGTGGAATTCTTCACATCCGCATCCAGCGCGACCACCTGCGAGTCGGCCTCGCCGAGCGCCAGAAGGGCGGCTCCGAATGCTTCCCGTGTCGCCGCCGAGTCACCGAGTTTGTACGGCGGAGGCGCCATCGTTCCCTTGGCAGGGGCCGCGGCTTTGACGGCTGTCGGCATGGGAATCTGCGCTTGCGTCGAGCCGGGCTTGAGTTGCCGCGTCAGTTCATCCAAGGCCTTCTGGGTTTCTTCGCCCTTCTTCATGGGCTTTCCATGCCATTCCGGATGATTTTCCATGAAGGAAATGCCGCGCCCTTTGAAGGTCTTCGCCAACAACACCGTCGGCCGCCCCTTGGTCCGCGCCGCTTCCCCAAACGCTGCCACAAGCGCGCCGATATCGTGACCGTCCACCACGATGGCATGCCAGCCGAACCCGGCCCATCGGGCCCGATAGGCTTCCATGTCGTGTTGCAACATCGTAGGATCGCTTTGTCCCAGCCGGTTCACGTCCACAATCGCGCACAGATTATCCAACGCCGCGTGCCGCGCGACTTCCGCCGCTTCCCACACGGAACCTTCGACGGACTCGCCATCTCCCATCAACACATAGGTCCGGTAGTCGGTCTTATCGATCGATTTGGCATTGAATGCGAGCCCCACTCCGGCGGGCAGGCCTTGCCCCAACGAGCCGGTCGCCATGTCCACGAAGGAAAGGCGGGGCGTCGGATGACCTTCGAGATCGGACCCGAGCGTGCGCAGTTTGAGCAATTCCGATTTGGGAAACAGCCCGGCTTCCGCCCAGGCCGCATAGAGCAGGGGCGCCGCATGGCCTTTCGAGAGGACGAAGCGATCGCTATTGGGCAGTTTCGGATTCTTCGGATCGTATCGCATCACGGAGAAAAACAGGACGGCAACGATATCTGCGGCCGAACAACAGCTGGAGGGATGTCCGCTCCCGGCTTCAGTCGTCGCCTTCACACTGTCCATGCGAAGGTGCGTCGCCTTATTGGCCAAAGCGGTCAGAAGGTCAGGCGTGGCGGTAGAGGCAGCAGAGGCAGTCATGCGCGATCCTTTCAGGATGGGAGCTGATAAATTCCGGGTGATTTGGATGATCAGTGAGAGGGACGGGCCGCCTCTCAACGGCACGAAGCTAACAAATGGCATGCAGGGAGTCAATGAAGGCAGTCGTCGCGCAGCACAGGCCACTTGGGGCACAGAATTCTTGACACGGTACGGGCAACTCGTTAAGATCGGCTCGCCTTTAACGCTCATCCTGTGAGGTGGGTAAGGAGATCATGACCACACGACACGGCAGCCAGCCGTCCGACAGCCCGCACCTTCTCATCCAAACCGGTGGGAAGGTTTTTTTATGCCCCCATCGACGCAACCACCTATGACAACCGAACCCACAACAGGCAACCGGCAGGGGCGTGTGGTGATGGATGCCGGCGATATCGCCCGCGCCGTCACCCGCATCGCGCATGAAATTCTAGAGCGCAACAAGGGCATCAAGGACCTGGCCTTGGTGGGGATCCGGACGGGGGGCGTACACCTGGCGCACCGCCTCGTGCGGCGCATCCACGACATCGAGGGCACCCAGATCCCGATCGGCGAATTGGACATCACGCTTTATCGTGACGACCTGTCGCTCCGAAAGGATCAGCCGATCCTCCGCAAGACCTCGGTGCCGTTCAAAATTTCCGATCTCAAGGTCGTCCTCGTGGACGATGTGCTCTTCACCGGCCGCACCATTCGTGCCGCCATGGACAGCCTGATCGACCTGGGACGACCGGCGGAAATTCAGCTGGCGGTACTGGTCGATCGCGGGCATCGGCAACTGCCGATCAAAGCCAATTACATCGGCAAGAATATTCCCACCTCACGCGAAGAAGCCATTGAGGTCCATCTCGAAGAAAACGGGGAAGAGGATCGCGTGGTCATCCTCAGGGCGTAACCGGAGACATTGTCGTGGGGCTCAAACGGAAAGACCTGCTCAGCCTGACCAACCTGTCGGCGGACGATATCACGTTGATCCTGGAAACCGCGGATTCCTTCAAGGAAGTCTCCGGCCGGGAGATCAAGAAGGTGCCGGCCTTACGAGGCAAGACGGTCGTGAACCTCTTCTTCGAACCGAGCACCAGAACCAGAACGTCGTTTGAATTGGCCGCCAAGCGGCTCAGCGCCGATGTGATCAATTTTTCCCCCTCTTCCAGCAGCGTGGTAAAGGGGGAGACGCTCCTGGATACGGCCCGGAACATCGAAGCCATGCAGGCCGACATCATCGTCCTGCGGCACTCCTCGGCCGGCGCGGCGGAGACCCTGGCGCGGGGAGTGAAATCCTCGGTGATCAATGCCGGGGACGGATGGCATGAACATCCGACACAGGCTCTGCTCGACCTGTACACGATCCGCAGCCGGCAAATGGGCTTCGCCGGATTGCGCGTCGCGATCGTCGGCGATGTGGCGCACAGCCGTGTCGCCCGCTCGAATATTTTCGCCCTCACAAAACTCGGGGCGGAAGTGCGGGTCGTCGGCCCCCCGACCATGATTCCTCTACAGATCAGCCAGCTCGGAGTGCAGGTGTACCACAACTTGGACGAAGCGCTGCGAGGCGTGAACGTGATCATGATGTTGAGGCTCCAACTGGAGCGACAGGGCCGCGCGTTGTTTCCGACGATCCGGGAATATGCGCGACACTATGGATTGACCGGCGAACGCGTAAAACTGGCCGAGCCCGGGGCCATCGTCATGCATCCGGGCCCCATCAACCGCGGGGTGGAAATCGCCCCCGACGTGGCGGACAGTCTCTCGTCGGTCATTCTCGATCAGGTGGCAAACGGCGTGGCCGTGCGTATGGGCATTTTGTACCTCATGTCGGGAGCCGGCTGAGCGGGACGAAGCGACCGAGTGAATCCTTTTACCTTTTGCTTTTGTGAGTGAACGATGACACTACTGATTCAAGGCGGTCATGTGATCGATCCCGGACGCGTGAACAGCGTGGCCGACGTCCTGATCGAAAACGGAACAATCTCGGCAGTCGGACCGGCCCTCAAGGCGCCCGCCGGCGCAACAGTCATTCAAGCCAAGGGGCAATTAGTGCTTCCGGGGTTCGTGGATCTCCACGTGCATTTCCGCGAGCCGGGGTTCGAGTATAAAGAGACGATCCAGTCCGGAACGGCTGCGGCCGTCGCGGGTGGATTCACGACCGTCTGCGCGATGCCCAACACCAATCCCGTGAACGACAATCAGGCCGTCACCGAATTCATGCTCGAACGCGCGAAGGCGGCGGGTAACGCCCACCTCTATCCGATCGGCGCGATCACGAAGCGATCGGAAGGCAAAGAACTGGCGGAAATCGGCGATCTGCGTCGCGCCGGTTGTGTCGCCATCTCCGACGACGGAAAGCCGGTGATGAACAGCCTCGTCATGCGACGCGCCATGGAATACGCGCGCGCCTTCGACGTGCCGGTCGTGGACCACTGCGAAGATCTGCACCTGTCTGAGGGCGGGTGTATGAACGAAGGGCTGGTCTCGACCGAGCTTGGCCTTCCGGGCATTCCTTCGGCTGCGGAAGATGTCATGGTCGCGCGCAATGTCTCGCTGGCTGAATTGACCGGCGCCCGTCTCCACCTCGCGCACATCAGCACCGCCGGTTCGGTGCGCATGGTGCGGGAAGCGAAGGCGCGCGGGCTGAAGGTCACGGCTGAAGCCTGTCCGCATCACTTCACCCTGACCGAAGAACTAACACGCGGGTACAACACCCACGCGAAGATGAATCCTCCGCTGAGGACCATGCAGGACGTCCAGGCGATCAAAGAAGGACTCCGCGACGGAACCATCGACGTGATCGCGACCGACCATGCCCCGCATGCGACCCAAGAGAAGCAGCAGGAGTTCACCGAAGCGCCGTTCGGCATCGTGGGCCTGGAGACCGCCCTCTCGCTGACGCTGGCCCTGGTGGATGAAGGGGTGCTGACGCTCGAATCCGCGGTAGACAAACTGGCGACCGCGCCGGCCAAAGCGTTCAGTCTCAATGCCGGAACCCTGGCGGTCGGCGCGCCGGCTGACGTCGCCATCGTCGATCCGAACAGGGAGTGGCAAGTGGACCCGTCACGGTTTCGTTCCAAGAGCCGCAACACCCCCTTCGCCGGCTGGAAGGTGAGGGGACGGGTGACGACCACCATCGTCTCCGGTCGCGTCGTGTTCGAACTCGATCGCTCAGAGCGACAGGCATAGGGATTCGACACGGTGCGCCAAGGACTCATCGCCTGTATGACCTGTGAGCTGCTGGCCCTGGCGGTCTGGATCGGCGGGCTCTTGGTGCTCGTTGCCGCCGTCATCCCGGCCGTGTTCAATACGTTCGGCGGACAAGACACCGGCGGCTTCTTTCTGACCCGCGCCTTCGACGGGTACAACCGTTTGGTGCTCGGATCGGCGGCGATCCTGACCGCGGGCCTCCTGTGGCGGGCGTGGCTGGTCCAGCGGGGCCTGACGGATGGCGAGATCACCAGAACCGAATGGTTGCTGCTCGGAGCCATGCTGCTCACCGCGGGGATCATCACGTTTGTGCTGCATCCCCAGGCGGCAGCTCTCCAGGCACAAGCCTTTGCCTCCAAAGGAGAGGAGGCGCGGAAAGCGGCGTTCGAAGCATTCTTTCAACTGCACAAACCAGTACGGGCCTTGTATATCGTGAATGTCGGACTCGGAATCGCGCTGCTGACCGTGCGGGTGCGATCCTGGGTCCCTCGATAAGGAGTTATCTTGAAGAAAGCGATTCTGGCGCTTGCCGACGGAACCTGGTTCGAAGGACGAGCCCTCGGGGCAGAGGGGGAGACCGGCGGTGAAGTCGTGTTCAACACCGCCATGACCGGGTATCAGGAAGTGTTGACCGATCCCTCCTACCGGGGACAGATCGTGACCATGACCTGTCCGCATATCGGCAACTACGGTGTGACACCGGAAGACATCGAGTCCACCCGGATCTGGGCGGAAGGATTCGTCGTCAAGGAATCCAGCCGGCTGGCGAGCAATTGGCGCAGCAAGGCCACGCTTCAGGAATATTTGCAGGCCGCGAACATCGTGGCGATCGAAGGCATCGACACCCGAGCGCTCACCACGCATCTGCGGGAGAAGGGCGCGCAGCCTGGCGTGATTTCCCACATCGATCTCGATCCGCGTCGTCTCGCCGACAAGGCCAGGAAGGCGCCGAGCATCATCGGCCGCGATCTCGCCGCCACGGTGACCTGCGAGCGACGCTACACCTGGACAGCCGGAACCGGCGACTGGGCGCCGAAGCTGACGCTGCCCGCGCCCGGCGCCACGCAGGCAGCACGAAAGACCTGGCGTGTGGTGGCCTATGATTTCGGCGTCAAACAGAACATTCTCCGGCGGCTGGTCGATGTCGGCTGCGAGGTCACCGTGGTGCCCGCTTCCACCCCGGCGAAGGACGTGCTGGCGCTCAACCCTCAAGGATTGTTCCTCTCGAACGGGCCCGGCGACCCGGAAGGGGTGCCCTATGCCATGGACGCGCTTCGGGAACTGATCGGCCGGCTCCCGATTTTCGGCATCTGTCTCGGTCACCAATTACTCGGCCTGGCGCTTGGTTTCTCCACCTACAAGCTGAAGTTCGGCCACCACGGCGCCAATCACCCGGTCATCGACCTCCGGACCAGAAAGGTCGAGATCACCTCGCAAAACCATAACTTCGCCGTACGTTTTCCGATCGGGGCCCCGGCGGAGGGACAGGACATGCCGATTGTGGGCACACCGTTCGGGCGCGTACAGTTGACCCATACCAGTCTCAACGACGGATCGGTCGAAGGCATGATGTGTCTAGACCGCCCGGTCTTCTCCGTTCAATATCACCCTGAAGCGGCGCCGGGCCCGCACGATTCGGCCTATCTCTTTGAACAATTTGTCGCGTTGATGGAGACACATTATGCATAGGAGCCTGCCCGACGTTGACCTGTCTGCTGTGGCGAACGCTCTGCAGCCACATGCGAGGACGCATCGCCGTCGCCTCGTCACGAACCACGCAGTCGGTCAGGCCCTGAGCCCGTGGCATCTCTGTACCGCGGTTGCCGTGCTGATCCTCGCCCTGATGCAGGCAGCCTGCGTCACGATCAATCTGCCGCCGGGACCGGGCGCACTTGAAGAACATAAGGTCAGCGGGACGGGCAAAGACAAAGTCCTGCTGATGGACGTGTCCGGTGTGATCAGCTCCGAAAATAAGGACGGGTTTTACTCCTCGCCCGGTATGCTCGCAACCGTGAAGGAAGAGCTGGAGCGGGCCACGAAGGATGAGCGTATCAAGGCCGTGGTCCTCCGGATCAATAGTCCGGGCGGCACCGTCACGGCCTCCGACATCATCTATCACGAACTCAAGTCGTTCAAGACGAGCCGGAAGATTCCGATTGTGGCCTCCATCATGGATGTGGGCGCCTCCGGCGGGTACTACATTGCGGCCGCAGCCGATACCGTGTTCGCTCATCCGTCGACCGTCACCGGCAGCATCGGCGTCATCATGTTGACCGTCAATGCCAGAGGGCTCCTCGAAAAGGTCGGCGTGGAGACCAACGCCGTCACCTCCGGACCGCGCAAGGATATGGGCTCGCCTTTCCGGGCGATGCTGCCGGAGGAACGCGCAATCTTCCAGGGAGTCATCGACGGCTTTTATCAACGATTCCTCCAGGTCGTGCAGGACGGTCGCCCGAACATGAACGGCGAGACCATCAGGAAGCTGGCCGACGGCCGGATCTATTCCGGCGAGCAGGCGAAAGCTGCCGGGCTGGTGGATGACATCGGGTATCTCGAGGACGCCATCGAGCTGGCGAAGAAAAAAGCCGGCCTCACGGAAGCAAAAGTGGTGACCTATCGCCGACCGGGCGAATACCAGAACAATGTCTACTCGCGATTGGTCGCGCCGGCGCCGAGCCTGGCCAGTCTGGCGAACATCGATTTGCTCTCAGTCGTACGAGGCGGGTCTCCGCAGTTCATGTATCTGTGGATGCCCTGAGGCGGTGAGTTGCATCCCGCGCCTGGTGCTGATTGAATGGAATGGACATGATGCATCCATCAGGCCGACATTCAATCGACACCCTGCTCAACACCCCGATGGGAAGACGGGCGGCCTTGGCCCTGGGAGTCCGCGCCGCCTATCTCCTCTCGACGACGGTGGGGCTCGGCGCGGCGGCAGGCCTGATGCAATCGCTTGCCGGATGCCAGCGGGCGCCCGGCACCGCGCGGGAGCAGTTCATCTATATTTCGGAAGAAAAAGAAATGGCGATGGGCCTCTCGGCGTTTCGAGAAGTGCTCCGGCAGGCCCCCTTGAGCGAGAATCCGGAGCTCAACGAAATGGTGCACCGGGTCGGGAATCGCATCGCCAAGGCGGCCAATAAGCCTGAGTATCAGTGGGAGTTCGCGGTCATTCAGGACGATCGCACGATCAACGCCTTTGCGCTTCCCGGCGGCAAAGTGGCGGTGTTCACCGGAATTTTGAAGGTCACGAAAACTGAAGACGGGTTGGCGACCGTCATGGGCCATGAGGTCGCCCATGCCCTGCAGCGCCATGGAGCGGAACGGATGAGTCGCAGCGTGCTCGAACAGATCGGACAATTGGCGGCCCTGGGCGCCGGCGCGGCCGCGGGTCGCCCGGATGCGGCCATGGCGGCCATGACCGTCTACGGTGTCGGAGTCTCATTGCCCTTCGACCGCCGGCAGGAATCGGAAGCGGATTTCATCGGCCTGCGCTTGATGGCCGAGGCCGGGTACGACCCCCGTGAAGCAGTCGCCTTCTGGGAACGGATGAGCGGCTGTCCGCGCGCCATGATCAATAAACTCTGTTTCCGCTCGCAGCAGGCCATCCCGGAGTTTCTCTCGACCCATCCGTCCGATGTCACTCGTATCAATCAGATCGAGGCATGGATCCCGGACGCGATGAAACACTATCATCCCGCAGGAAAGGCTCCGGCGATCCCGTCCGGACCGATCCAACCCTACCGGCCACCGGTGGGGCCCATGCCCGAGGCGCCTCTGCCGACCGGCTAACTTTTTGAGTTGAGGTCAATTGTGCCACGACGGACAGACATCCGCTCCATTCTTCTGATCGGCTCCGGCCCCATCGTCATCGGGCAGGCGTGCGAATTCGACTACTCCGGCACGCAGGCCTGCAAGGCCCTCAAGGAAGAGGGCTACCGCGTCATCCTGATCAACAGCAATCCGGCGACGATCATGACCGACCCGGATTTTGCAGACCGCACGTATATCGAACCGATCACGCTGGACGTGGTGGAGAAGGTCATCGAATGCGAACGGCCTGATGCACTCCTGCCCACCATGGGAGGACAGACGGCGTTGAACACCGCCATCGGCCTGGCCAAGCGCGGGGTCCTCGAAAAATACGGCGTCCGGTTGATCGGCGCGTCGATCGCGGCCATCCATAAGGCCGAGGATCGCGATGCCTTCCGGCAGGCCATGTGGAAAATCGGCTTGCGCGTGCCGGACAGCGGCGTGGCGACCTCTCTGGCCGAGGCCGAGCGCGAACTGGAACGGATCCGCTTCCCGGCGATCGTGCGCCCCTCGTTCACCATGGGCGGCACCGGCGGCAACATCGCCTACAACATCGAAGAATTCCGGACGCAGGTGGAATGGGGCCTGTCCATGAGTCCGGTCCGTCAGGTGCTCATCGAGCAGTCCGTCATCGGATGGAAAGAGTTCGAGCTCGAGGTGATGCGCGACCTGAAGGACAATGTGGTCATCATCTGCCCGATCGAAAATCTCGACCCGATGGGGGTGCACACCGGCGACAGTATTACGGTGGCCCCGGCCCTCACCCTGACCGACAAAGAATATCAAATGCTGCGCGATGCGGCCGTGCGCATCATTCGTGAGATCGGCGTCGACACCGGCGGAGCCAACATCCAGTTCGGCCTGAACCCGGTCAACGGCGAGATGGTCGTCATCGAGATGAATCCGCGTGTCTCCAGAAGCTCGGCCCTGGCGTCGAAGGCGACGGGATTTCCCATCGCCAAGATCGCGGCCAAACTGGCTGTCGGCTACACCCTCGACGAAATCACGAACGACATTACCGGGGTGACGAAAGCCTCGTTCGAGCCGACCATCGACTACGTCGTCGTGAAGATTCCGCGCTTTGCCTTTCAGAAATTCCCCGGCGCCGATCCGACGCTGACCACACAGATGAAGTCGGTGGGCGAGGTGATGGCCATCGGACGCACGTTCAAGGAATCGCTGCAGAAAGCGATCCGGTCCATGGAGGTCGATCAGTTCGGATTCAGCTCGAAGATGGGGTTGGATCTCGCGGTGCCACCCGGTCTCGACCGGGAAGAGGCGATGGAGCAGGTCCGCAAAGCGGTGCGCACCCCGCTGCCCGATCGGCTGTGGCGGCTGGCCGACGGCATGCGGCTCGGCATGCCCAATCAGGAGTTATTCGCGCTCACCAAGATCGATCCCTGGTTTCTGCAGCAGATTCGTGAACTGATCGACTTCGAGGCCCGACTCGTCGCGGAACGGGCGACACTCGGCACCACAGGCCTGCAACCGGATCTTCTGATCGAGGCCAAGGAACTGGGCTTCTCCGACCCGCGCCTGGCTCAACTCCTGGGAGTGGAACAACAGACCGTTCGCGGCTGGCGGCTGGCACTGAGCCACGGGGCTCAGCCGCGAAGTGTGACCTACAAGCGGGTCGATACCTGTGCGGCAGAATTTGAAGCCCATACACCGTATCTCTACTCGACCTACGAACGGGAATGTGAAGCCCGGCCGACCGACAAAAAGAAAGTCGTCATTCTCGGCGGCGGACCGAACCGGATCGGGCAGGGGATCGAGTTCGACTACTGCTGTGTGCACGCCGCCATGGCCCTGCGGGAAGAGCAGATTGAAACCATCATGGTCAACTGCAATCCGGAAACGGTCAGCACGGATTATGACACCTCCGACCGTCTCTACTTCGAGCCATTGACGGAAGAAGACGTGCTGAACATCGTGGAACGCGAACAGCCGATGGGTGTGGTCCTGCAATTCGGAGGACAGACACCCTTGAAACTGGCGCTCTCCCTGTCCCGCGCCGGTGTCAGAATTCTCGGCACCAGTCCGGATGCGATCGACCGCGCGGAAGATCGCGCCCGCTTCCGTGAGTTACTCGATAAACTCGGGTTGCGTCAGGCCGAGAGCGGGATGGCCCATTCCGTCGAAGAAGCGTTGACGATCGCCGCCGAGATCACCTATCCCGTGATGGTGCGGCCGTCATATGTGCTCGGCGGACGCTCGATGCAGATCGTCTATGACGAAGCGGGATTGCTCCACTACATGAACACGGCGGTCAAGGCATCGGAGAAACATCCGGTGCTGATCGATAAGTACTTGCGCGATGCCATCGAAATCGACGCAGACGCCATTTCCGACGGCACCACCGTGGTCGTCGCCGGCATCATGGAGCATATCGAGGAAGCGGGCGTTCACTCCGGCGACTCGGCCTGCTCGCTGCCTCCATACACGCTGGATGCGACGATCATCGAGGAGATCCGGCGTCAAATGACTGCGCTGGCATTGGAACTCGGCGTCATCGGTCTCATGAATGCGCAATTCGCCGTGAAGGATCAGACCATCTATGTCCTGGAGGTCAACCCGCGCGGCTCACGGACCGTGCCGTTCGTCAGCAAGGCGATCGGCGTACCGCTCGCCAAATTGGCCATGAAGGTGATGGTCGGCAAGTCGCTGCAACAACTGCATTTCACCACCGCCCCGACGCCGGCGCATCTCTCGGTGAAAGAGGCGGTGTTCCCCTTTACCAAGTTCGCGGGCGTGGATGTGCTCCTGGGCCCCGAAATGAAATCCACCGGTGAGGTCATGGGGATCGACAGCGATTTCGGATGGGCCTTCGTCAAATCTCAGGCCGGCGCCGGCGCCATTCTGCCGACCTCCGGCACCGCCTTCCTCAGCGTGAAGAGCGAAGACCGGGCAGGGGCCTTCGATGTCGCACGGCGGCTCGTGGCGCTGGGCTTCCGTATCACGGCGACTTCAGGCACCGCGCTGTACCTGAGCGAACAGGGCATGTGCGTGGACGTCGTGAACAAGGTCCAGGAAGGACGGCCGCACATCGTCGATCATATTAAAAACGGAGAGGTCGCATTGGTCGTCAATACGGTACGTACCGCTTCGGCTCAGACCGACTCGCTGTCCATTCGACGCGAGGCCCTGCATAAGGGCGTGCCGTACTACACCACGATGCGCGGAGCCCTGGCTGCGGTCATGGGCATCGAAGCCTTGTTGAAAAAGGGGCTTGCCATTCGAGCGTTGCAGGAGTATCACCGGGTGCGTTGAGCGAGGGCTCACGCGAACAGGCAATTGACAACAGGTTCCAGGAAGACCGCCGGAAAGCCGGGAGGTTCCTGGATGCGGGGCGACCGGAAAGACCACCGACACGCAATACGAAAAACCGGTTTCAATGGTCATCGGGGGGAAGATATGCCGACACCGATTACGCGAAAAGGATACGAAGCGCTGAAAGCCGAATTGGACCGGCTGCACAAGGTCGAGCGACCGCGGGTGATCGAGGCCATTGCGGAAGCGCGCGCCCATGGCGACCTCAGCGAAAATGCCGAATATGACGCGGCCAAGGAACGCCAGGGCTTTATCGAAGCGCGGCTGGCCGAGCTGAAGGGCAAACTGGCCGACTGCCGGATCATCGACATTGCGGGGCGCACCAGCGAAACGGTCGTCTTCGGCGCCACCGTGGTGCTGATCGAGCAGGAGGCGCAAGCCAAAAAGCAATATACCCTGGTGGGGCAGGATGAGGCCGATTTGAAATTCTCCCGCATCTCCGTCCAGTCGCCGGTCGGGCGCGCCCTCATCGGGAAACGGGTAGGGGACATGGTGGAAGTGACCACGCCCGCAAAGGTCGTCGAGTACGAAGTGATGGAAATCCGTTTCGAAGAATTATAGTCGCCGATGTCGATTCTGATCCCGTCACACCATTCAACCTGTCCTGAACCACCCTGCAGCATCCGGATCCTGTCCTCGTCATGCCGGTAATGATCCCGCTCATCACGCTGCTGACGGATTTCGGCGAGCGCGACTATTTCGTCGCCAGCATGAAGGGCGTCATCCTCAACATCAATCCCCAGGCCAGGATCGTGGATCTCTCCCATCAGGTCACGCCGCACGATGTGGCGGATGCCGCCTATCTTCTCAAATCCTGTTATCGCTATTTCCCGGACGGAACGATCCATGTGGCCGTCGTGGATCCCGGCGTGGGCGGCACCAGGCGGCCGCTGCTCGTGTCGTCGTCGCGCTATTTCTTTATCGGACCGGACAACGGCCTGTTCACGCACATCTATGAGGAAGAACAAGGCGTCGAAGTGCGGCAGATCGAGAACCGTCAGTATCGATTGGACTCCGAGGGGGCGACGTTCGATGGGCGCGATCTCTTTGCGCCGGCAGCCGCCTGGTTGACCAAAGGTCAACCGATCGGCTCGTTCGGGCGACTCGTGCCGAACTACGCACGCCTCCCGATTGCGGAACCGGCCTGGGACAAACATGTGATGGCGGGACAGATTCTCTACATCGATCGGTTCGGCAATCTGATCTCCAATCTCACGGCCTACCACCTCAAGGAAGTGCGGGGTGTGACCAAACGCCCCGAGCCCTCTATCCGCATCGGCGGTATCACAATCGACGGGTTGGTGGGAAGTTATGCGGAGGGTTCGCCCGATACTCCTCAGGCCCTGATCAACAGCAACGGATATGTGGAAGTCTTCCTGAAAGAAGGACACGCGGCCGACCGATTGAAGGTCGAACGCGGCCGGCGGATCGAACTCTGCTGAGTCCTTCACTCGCCGGTCACCGGAACAGCCCATCCCTCCGGACATGGGGTCGCCTCAATTGACAGGCAAAAGACGTCGATGTTTTAATGACTCAGTGAGCGAGTCGGCCGGGACGAATGAGTTGGTCTTCCCGGAACATGCTGATCTCCTTGCGTATCTGCCCGCAGACCGTTCGGATCGCACCGTTCCCCTTCGTCCTGCCCGGCGGCTTCCCGATTTTTCGGCAACAGGCATCGAGCAATCATGCGTGAATCTGTGCGCAGCAGGCCCTCTCAAGCCGACGAGCCGATGTCTGCCGCGGCCAGGCACTTGGCTTTCTCTGCAGAAAGACCGATAGGGGACCAGCGAGAACGGAATGTTATGAAACAGCTTCTCTGCCAATTGTCGCTCATTCTCGTCGGCCTGACATTGGCTGCCTGTACGCGTCCCGATCCGCCCGCACCCTCGTCGAAAACCGTTCAACCGCCGGTCGTCGCCACCCGCCAACCAGATATTCAAACGATGCTCATTGAAACCTCGCCCTCGCTTCCGGCCCTGACGCTCTCGGCCAGGGTGACCTATGCCGAGGACGGGTTTTCCAGAATCTCCTCCCCCCTCCAGGGACCGGTGCTGGATGTGCGGGTCAAACTCGGGCAGGCTGTCAAAGCCGGCGACGTCTTGATGATCATCGATGCGGCCGACATTGCCACCGCCTACGCCGCGTATGTCGAGGAGATTTCCGAATTAGGACTGGCCGAACGCAACTACGAACTGACGAAAGACCTGTACGACGCCCAAGCGATGTCCCTGAAAGACCTGGAACATGCGGAGAACGACTTGAACCGGGAACGGGCCGAATTCAAGCAGGCGAAAGGCCGGCTCCTGTCTCTGCGCGTGCCGGCGGGCGAACTCAGCAAACCGCTTGCCCAACAACAGATCACGTCACGGTTCGAATTGCGCAGCCCGTTGACGGGTACCGTCGTGGAGCGCAATGTGACGCCCGGACAAATTGTAGGGCCGGCCACGGACACGCCGTTGTTTACCGTCGCCAATCTCGACCGTTTGCAGGTCGTCGCGGATGTGTATGAACATGACCTCTCGGGAATTCGAGTCGGAGCGGTCGCGCCCATGACCGTCGAGGCCTATCCGGGCATCGAGTTTCCCGCCACGATCAGCGTGATCGGCGATGTGGTCGATCCGGCCACGCGCACCATTAAAATTCGCGCGTCCGTCGCGAACGTGGATCGTCGCCTGAAGCCTGAAATGTTCGCACGAGTGACCATCGCAGGCCACACCATGCGCCCGAAGATCGTCATCCCGAAACAGGCCCTCCTTGAACATTCCGGCAAACAGTGGGTGGTGGTGCAACATGACGCCGGCCGCCTTGAGGAGCGTGCCATCAACATCGACAGCGTGATCGACAATCAGGTGACGATTCGGGAGGGGCTGACGACCGGCGAACGAATCCTGCTCACACCCTCGAGCATCAACCACCTTGCGGCGGGTGACACCTCAGCCGGTGGAGCGTAACACAGCCGCACTTCTGGAAGGGGCTATAGAGAGGCCACCAGAATACGTACGAGCCCGGAGAGATCCTCGGTATCGAGCCCTGCCACAGTCCGATTGGTCGTGTTGGTATAGGCGGCTTCCAGAGAAATCGTCGTGGGATGGCCGTAAATCGGGTCCAGATGCAACGCAAACATCCCCTTGCCCACGATGCTGTTCGTATCGATCAGTCCGTCACTCGAACTGGTGCTCGTATAGCCTCCCATCGCACTGACCAATAACCGTTGACTCTGTTTGTACAACAACGACACGGACGCCATAGGCGTCTGAATCGTCGCGCCGGACCAGCTTTGGGTCTCCGTCCGGTAGCTCAGCGTCGGAGCAAGGGTCAAGGTGTTCATGGGCCGATAGGTCGCCACCAAAGTCTGGGCAAAGGCGGTCGATTGGGAGCCCCCTCGCGTTTCGTCGTTCGTCAGGATATAGCTCGATGAGAGCCGCGCATTCCACGTGAGTCCCGTATAGGAGAGCGCGGCCTCCATGCTGTTGCTCTGACTCCGCTGCGGGATAGCGCCGCTGGGGTCGAAACTGCTCGCAAGGGCGCTTCGCGTATAGGTCAGACTGAGTTCGGGCCAAGCCGGCTTGGCTACCGCGAGGCCGATGCGATTGAAGGTGTGTTGAATCCGGGCCCGGGTAGGATCCAGGTCCACGTTGTTCCAGGTTTGACCGGACGAGCTTCGAAGCTTGGTAATCCCCATTCCCCATTCGCCCCACATTTCCCGCACCGTCTGGTCAGGTGAATTGAAAAACGCCTTGCCGGCCGACCGATAGTTGATGCCATATCGAAACTGACCGTTGGTACCCGTCAGCGCCATACGCACCATGCGTTTGGTCCCGTCATCCCGCTGATCGATGCGAGAGGGAATACCCGCATCGTTCGTCGCATTGTTGGCCACCTCGCCTTCCGTCGTCAGCTGTCCCTTGAAAAATGTCGACGCCGCCACCACGCCTTTCGTCTGCGGCCGTTCCGAATCAGGCACCAGGTCTTTCAAACGCGTCGACGCGGTCGGCGGCGCAAAGGAGGTGGTCTGGAAAGAGGCGTGCAGCACGGGAGACGCAATCGAAAAGGGGATCGCCGATGAACCGGACTCGCGGGCGGTGTCGGTAAACTGAATCCGTTGAAGAAGGAGCTCCGATGGCTGGGCATCTTCCGCCAGAGCCGTCAATGGGAAGGCCAGCAGCAGGAGCCAGCCCCACAACATCAGACGGCCTGTCATGCTGAAAAATCCGACGAAAGGATGTCGTGGCGCAGCATGAAATCAAGTGTAGCACTCGATTTTCAGCCGCCTGGGCGCCTGCGGGGGTGCACAAAAACTGTCGGGAGATGTTCATCGGCGAACGCCTGACGCCGCGTACCAGCAGATAGAAATTGGCCGCAATGACGGGACGTTCTACGCCGGAGATGCGCTGCCTTCGGTCACGTCAACGATGGCCCTGTGCAAAATTGCCACCATCTTGGTTAATTCTTGAGGGCTGGTGGAGAGGGGAGGGACCAGTGCAATGACGTTGCCGAGCGGTCGCAACAAGAGGCCGCCTTGCCGGCAGACCTGGGCCACGCGATGGCCGATTCGCATGTGAAGCGGGTAGGGAGTGCGCGTCGTGCGATCCTGCACGAGTTCGATTCCGGCCATCAACCCACATTGCCGGATCTCGCCCACATGACCCAACGAGGCCGTCGGACGCAGCAGACGCGCGAGCAGCTTGGTCTGCTTTCGCACGTGCGTGAGCGTCTTCTCACGGCGAAAGATATCCAGGTTGGCCAGGGCCACGGCGCAGCCCAACGGATTGCCCGTGTAACTATGCCCGTGGAAAAACGTTTTCCATTCGTCATACCGTCCCAAGAAGGCGTGATAGATCTCCTCGGTCGCCAGGGTGGCTGCCAGCGGCATGTATCCGCCGGTCATGCCCTTGCTGATCGCCATCAGGTCCGGCGTCACACCTTCATGCTGACAGGCGAACATTTTGCCGGTGCGGCCGAAGCCCGTCGCCACCTCATCCGCAATCAACAAGACGTTGTACTTCGTGCACAGCTCGCGCACGCGGGTCAGGTATCCTGGCGGTGCAGTCAACATCCCCGCCGCCGCTTGCACGAGCGGCTCGAGAATGACTCCGGCCAGTTCGCGATGACGGGCCTTTAGCAGCGATTCCAGCGGATCGATGCAGGCCATGTGACAAGCGGGATAGGTCAGGCGCAGCGGACAACGATAACAATAGGGCGGATCCACCTCGAGCGTCGGAAACAGGAGGGTTTTAAACCGCGCATGAAAGAGCTCGATGTTCCCCACACTCACGGCCCCGATCGTGTCGCCGTGGTAGGCCAGCTTCAAATGTAGAAAGGAATGTTTGGGACCGACGGTCGGCTGCCGCTGTTGCCAGTATTGCACCGCCATCTTCAGCGCCACCTCGACCGCCGTGGACCCGTTGTCCGAATAAAACACCCGTTGAAGTCCCTTGGGCGCAATCCGGATCAGCTCCCTCGCCAGTCGAATGGCCGGCGGATTGGACAGACCGAGGAAGGTGGAATGCGCGATCTGTCCGAGCTGCGCCGTGAGGGCGCGATCCAATCGCGGATGCCGGTGGCCGTGAATATTGACCCAGATGGACGATGTGCCGTCGAGATACTTCCGGCCCTCCGTGTCGATGAGGTAGGAGCCTTTGCCCTTCTGGATGATCAGGGGCTCCTCCTGCTCCCATTCCTGCATCTGCGTGAACGGATGCCACAGATAGGCATGGTCCCAGGCCGCTAGTGAACGGTGCATGGATGGTCGAGTCATGATGACGGGAGAGTACAGAACCACTCGTGCGGCACGATCGCATCGACGACGCCGAACGACGCGCCGCGCGCGGATTATAACGGCGGGCGATTTCTTTGACAACCTTGGGAGCGGTCACTATAATGAATCGATTTTGGGGAACATGAGCCAGGATTTGCAAAGTCTCATCCGAAATTTCTCGATCATCGCCCATATCGATCACGGTAAATCGACCCTCGCTGACCGGCTCCTCGACGCAACTGGCGCAGTGACTGCCCGGGAGGCGAAAGAGCAGATCCTCGATGCGATGGACCTGGAGCGTGAGCGCGGCATCACGATCAAAGCGCACGCTGTGGCCATCCGCTACAAGGCTCGGGACGGGAAAACGTATTTACTGCATTTGATCGATACGCCCGGTCACGTTGACTTCACGTACGAAGTGTCGCGCAGCCTCGCAGCCTGCGAGGGCTCGCTGCTGCTCGTCGATGCGACGCAGGGCGTCCAGGCCCAAACCATCGCCAACGTCAACCTGGCCATGGGCAATCACCATACGATTATTCCGGTCATCAATAAGATCGATCTCGCCAGCGCCGACGTCGAGGGCACGAAACAACAAATTTCCGATGTGCTGACTCTGGACGCCAGCGATGCCATGTTAGTGAGCGCCAAGGAAGGGCGCGGCGTTCCGGAAGTGCTCGAGGCGATCGTCAACCGCATTCCGCCGCCCTCCGGCGATCCCGATCGCCCCCTCAAGGCGTTGATTTTCGATTCCTGGTTCGACAACTACCAGGGCGTGATCGTCCTCACCCGCATCATCGACGGCTCCGTGCGCCCGGGGATGAAGATCAAGGTGATGTCCAACGACCGGCTCTTCGAAGTCACCGAGGTCGGACAGTTCACGCCGAAACGGACCAAGGGCACCCAGCTCATGACGGGGGAGGTCGGCTACCTCTGCGCCAATATGAAGGAAGTGGCCGACGTGAAGATCGGTGACACGTTGACCGAAGCGGCACACCCGACCGAGCAACCGTTTCCCGGCTACAAAGAAGTCAAACCCCTGGTGTTTTGCGGGCTGTATTCGACGGACACCGCTCGCTACGAAGATCTGCGGGATGCGCTCTTGAAATTGCGATTGAACGACTCGTCGTTTATCTATGAGCCGGAAACCTCGCTCGCCCTCGGGTTCGGCTTCCGTTGCGGCTTCCTCGGCCTGCTCCACATGGAAATTATTCAGGAGCGGCTGGAGCGTGAATACGGACTGACGCTCATCACCACTGCACCGACCGTCATCTACCGGATCCTGACGACCAAAGGCGACGTGCTCGAACTCAATAACCCGGCGGAACTTCCTGAACCCAGTTCGATCGCCTCGTTCGAAGAGCCGTTTATCCTCGCGACGCTGATCGCACCGGAGCGCTATCTCGGCACCTTGCTGCAATTGTGTCAGGAGCGACGCGGTATCCAGCGAAGCATCCACTACCTGGATCCCACCCGCGTCGTAATCAGCTACGAGCTGCCGCTGAACGAAGTCATCCTCGATTTCTACGACAAGTTGAAATCGAAGACGCAAGGCTATGCGTCGCTCGACTATGAACTCCTCGGGTATCGGGAATCCGAACTGGTGCGCCTCGATATTCTGCTCAACGGTGAGCCCGTCGATGCGTTGTCTTTCATCACGCATAAAGAGCGGGCGTATCAGCGCGGGCGTCAGGTCGCGGAAAAAATGAAAGAACTGATTCCCAAGCAGATGTTCGAAATCGCCATCCAGGCGGCGATCGGCAACAAGATCATCGCGCGGGAAACGATCGGCGCCATTAAGAAGAATGTCACCGCAAAATGTTACGGCGGCGACATCTCGCGCAAGCGAAAGCTCTGGGACAAGCAGAAAGAAGGCAAAAAACGTATGAAAGCGGTCGGACGGGTGGAAGTGCCCCAAGAAGCGTTCCTGGCCATCCTCAAGGTGGGCGAGGAATGAGTCTCGACCCCAATCCACGTCCCGACGACAGCTCCTCAACGACGGGGCCGGTCACGCCCCCCGCACCCTCGGAACAAGCGACAGAAGCCCCCACGGTCGTCGCGGTCGGTCAGCCGGCCCACAAGTCGATCCTGCGGGAATATGCGGAAGCAATCATCATCGCGATGTTGCTCGCCTTTGCCATTCGCGTCTTCGTGGTGCAGGCGTTCAAGATTCCCTCCGGTTCGATGATTCCCACGCTCCTGGTGGGTGATCATATTCTCGTCAGCAAACTGTCCTATGGCCTGCAATGGCCGACCGACTGCAAGATTCAACCGGGGTTTCCGCCTGTCACCTGCTACTCGTCGCGAACGCTCATTCCATTCGGCTCGATCCAGCGCGGCGATATCATCGTCTTCCGGTTTCCCGAAGATGAGGACAAGGACTTTATCAAGCGCGTCATCGGTCTCCCCGGCGATACCATTCACGTGCGGAATAAAGTCGTGCACATCAACGGGACGCCGTTCGACGACCATGCCTTCACGCAACACACTGATCCCCCCGTGCATGACGGGCGCATCAGTCCGCGCGACAATTTCGGCCCTGTGACAGTGCCGGAGGACGCGTACTTCGTGATGGGAGACAATCGGGACCATAGTCTCGATAGTCGCTTCTGGGGCTATGTCCGCACGGAAAAAGTGCGCGGCAAAGCATTTCGCATTTACTGGTCGTGGAGCGGCCAAGGATCATGGACGGAATGGGTACGATGGGAAAGGTTAGGAAAAGCCATCCAGTAGGGCGAACCGGACAGACCGGAACGTCGAGCGGGCAACCGGGCGAAGATGCGACGCTTGATTACGTCGCACTCAGCGCCTACGTCCAGCGTTTCTCTCAGGCCAAAGTGCTGGTGATCGGGGACTTGATCCTCGACCACTACGTCTGGGGACGGGTGAGCCGGATTTCTCCGGAAGCACCGGTTCCGGTCGTTCACGTGGAATCGGAGTCGCTCAAGCTGGGCGGCGCGGCTAACGTCTTCAACAACATTCTCGCGCTCGGCGGGCAGGCGGATATCTGCGGCGTGATCGGAGCGGACGAAAGCGGTCGCTTGCTCTTGAAAGAACTGGGCGGGCGCCGGCAGGGCCGCGGCGGTGTGGTCATCGACCAGAGCCGGCCGACGACCAGAAAGTCCCGGGTGGTCGCCCACAATCAGCAGATCGTTCGGTATGACGTCGAACGCCGCACGGAACTCTCGGCCCTGCTGCAACGGCGCATTCTCCGGTATGTGGAATCGCGCTTGAAAGAACTCTCCTGCCTGGTTGTCTCGGACTATGCGAAGGGGGTCGTCACCGCGTCGCTCATGACAGAGTTGACTCGACTGGCGGGGCAGCGCAAAATTCCCATCGTGGTCGATCCCAAGGTGGAGCATTTCAGCTATTACAAAGGTGTCACCGTCATCACCCCCAACCACCTCGAAGCCACTCAGGCTGCCGGCGTGCAAGGGGAGGACGACAAGGCGATTACAAAAGCCGGCACCATTCTCCGTCAGCGACTGGGGTGCCAAACCGTTTTGGTGACGCGGGGTGAGCGAGGAATGAGTGTCTACCAGGCTCATGGCGACCATTGGCACATCCCCACACGCGCCCGACAGGTCTTCGATGTCACCGGTGCCGGTGATACGGTCGTCGGAACACTCGCGCTGGCGCTCTCGACGGGCGCAAGCATGCGTGACGCAGCGGTACTTGCCAACCAAGCCGCCGGGGTCGTCGTCGGCATGATCGGCACCGCCACGGTCACGGCCGCGCAACTCACGGATGCCCTGGGACAACATTGACGTGAAACGTTCGGTGACAGTGGTGATTCCAGCCCGGTACGGCTCTTCACGATTCCCGGGCAAACCGCTGGTTGAGTTGCTGGGCAAACCGATGATCCAACATGTCTATGAACAGGCACAGGCTTGTCGCGCGGTCGATGACGTGCTGGTCGCCACGGATGACGAGCGCATCAAAACGGCGGTTCAGCGCTTCGGCGGCCAGGTCGTGATGATGACGGAGCCCTATCGCACCGGCACCGACCGCGTCGCCGCCGTCGCCGAGAGCCGCACCGGCGACTGCTTCGTCGACCTGCAGGGCGACGAGATCCTGCTCCATCCCGATCTCATCACCGACCTGGTCGAGCCGTTTCTGGACAGCGAGGCCACGATGGGCACCTTGAAACGACAGATCGATTCCGATCAAGATCTCCACAACCCGGGTGTGGTCAAGGTGACCACCGACCGCGAGGGCTACGCATTGTATTTTTCCCGCGCGCCGATTCCGTTGGTGCGGGACGATCCGAAGCGGGCTGCGGTGCCGGGACTGCATTTCATTCACCTGGGCTTGTACATCTATACCCGGGAAACATTGCAACGCCTGACTGCCTTGCCGACAGGGACGTTGGAAGAGGCCGAAAAACTCGAACAACTGCGCGCCTTGGAAAACGGTATGCGCATCCGCGTGTGGGAAACCATCCACGGCTCCTTGCGCATCGATAGCCCCGAGGACGTGCCCGGCGCACTGAAACACCTTCACAGCCGTGCAACCGGACTCGGCATCACTCACTCATGACGAGAGAAGGTGCCACGATGAGCAAACTGATTTTTGTGACCGGCGGTGTCGTATCGTCGCTCGGAAAGGGGCTGGCTTCCGCATCCATCGGCAATCTGCTGGAAAGCCGCGGGCTGAAGATCACGTTCCTCAAGCTCGATCCCTACATCAACGTCGATCCGGGCACCATGAATCCGTACCAGCACGGCGAGGTCTACGTCACGGAGGACGGGGCGGAAACCGACCTCGATCTGGGCCACTATGAGCGGTATACCTCCCTGACTCTGACACGCGAGAACAACTACACCACCGGCCGCATTTACCACGCCGTCATCACCAAGGAACGGCGCGGCGATTACCTGGGCGGAACGGTGCAAGTCGTGCCCCATGTCACGGACGAGATCAAGCAATGCATCATGCGCATTTCGCAAGGCATGGACGTCACGATCGTCGAGATCGGCGGCACCGTCGGCGACATCGAAAGCCTGCCGTTCCTGGAGGCCATCCGGCAAATCCCCTACGACGTGGGACGCGACAACGTGCTCTATGTTCACCTCACGCTGGTGCCCTACATAGGCGCCGCCGGTGAACTGAAAACCAAACCGACGCAGCATTCCGTGAACAAGCTGCGTGAAATCGGTATTCAACCGAACATCCTCCTGTGCCGCACTGATCGTTATCTGCCGCCGGAGCTCAAGGCAAAGATCGCCATGTTCTGCAACGTGGAAAAAGATGCGGTCATCACGGCCAAGGATGTCGAGACCATCTACGAAGTGCCCATCGTGTTTCGCAAAGAAGGACTGGATGAACTGATCGTCCGCCAGCTCAAGCTGGAAACCGGCCCGCCGAATCTCCGCGAGTGGGATGCGATGGTGCAGAAGATCAAGCATCCCAAACACGAGGTGTCGATCGCGTTGGTCGGAAAATATGCCGGCTTGAAGGAGTGTTATAAGAGCCTGGCGGAAGCGCTGGTACATGGCGGCATCGATCACGAAACCCGCGTCAACGTGAACTGGATCGAATCCGAAGAGGTGGAGCGTCAGGGGACCGAGCGTATTCTCCGTGAAGCCGACGGGATTCTCATTCCAGGCGGTTTCGGCGCACGGGGGATCGAAGGCAAGATCGTCACGATCCAATATGCGCGAGAACATCAGATTCCGTTCCTCGGCCTCTGCCTGGGCATGCAATGCGCCACCATCGAGTTTGCGCGCAACGTTGCGGGCCTTGTCGGTGCCAACAGTGCGGAATTCGATGAAAAGACCCAGCATCCGGTGATTCACCTGATGTCCGACCAACAGTCGGTCAACGACAAGGGCGGCACGATGCGGCTCGGTGCCTATGCCTGCAAGCTGGGCGAGGGGACGCTGGCGCAGAAGATGTACGGGGTCGGTGAGGTACGCGAACGGCATCGCCATCGATATGAATTCAATAATGCCTATCGCGAGCAATTGACGGCCAAAGGACTCATTTTGAGCGGCCTGTCACCGGACGGCCGCCTGGTTGAAATCGTCGAGTTGCAGAACCACCCCTGGTTCCTGGCTACGCAGTTTCATCCGGAATACAAGTCACGGCCGCATCACCCGCATCCGTTATTCAGCGGGTTTGTGGGGGCGGCGTTACGTCGCAAGTGCGGCCACTAAGAGGAATGCTGAAACTGCCTTTCAACGGCGTTCTCGACTCGACACAATCCTCGACGTAGCTCCGCTACGCCTGCGGTTCTGTCTCGTCTGCGGCCTTGCTGAAAGATCAGTTTGAGCATCCCCTTACTTACACGCACTCATCGGAGACTATGGCCTACGAAGTGGATTTGGAACAGTTTAAGATCGGGGCGGGGCATCGGCCATTTTTGATCGCCGGCCCTTGCGTGATCGAAAGTGAGCAACTCGCCATGGATACGGCGGGACGTATTGCGGAGATCGCCAAGGCGATCGGCATGCCCTACGTCTTTAAGTCGTCCTTCGACAAGGCCAATCGCACCTCCATCACCTCCTTTCGGGGACCGGGCTTGGAGAAGGGCTTGGCCGTGCTCGCCAGGGTCAAGCAACAGATCGGGGTGCCGGTGCTGACCGATGTCCATTCGGAAGAACAGGCCACAGAGGCCGGTCGCGTCGTGGATATCCTGCAGATTCCCGCCTTTCTCTGTCGCCAGACCGACCTCTTGATCGCCGCTGCCAAGACGGGCAAGGTCGTCAATATCAAGAAGGGACAGTTTCTGTCCCCGCCGGAAATGGGCAACGCGGTGAAGAAAGTGGAAGACAGCGGGAACCGGCGCATCGTGTTGACCGAACGTGGCTCCTCGTTCGGCTACAATAATCTGGTCGTGGACATGCGCTCGTTTCCCATCATGCGCCGGTTCGGCTATCCGGTGGTCTTCGACGCGACCCACAGCGTGCAACTCCCCGGCGGAGGCGGCACGAAATCCAGCGGTCAGCGCGAATTCGTGGAACCATTGGCCTGTGCGGCGGCAGGCGCCGGCTGCGACGGGTTCTTCATGGAAGTGCACCCCGATCCGGATTCCGCGCTGTCTGACGGACCGAACATGGTCCCGCTGCATACGCTTCACTCACTTCTCGAACGGGTACTACGTATATGGGACGCAGCCGCAAAATAACCGGGTCCGCCACATCACCCGCACCCAAGCGCGCCGCTCGACGCCCTCAACAGGATGCCAGCGTGCAGGAGGGGAGACGTGTCCTGGAGATCGAAGCGCGAGCCGTTCAGGAATTGATGGCTCGCCTCGACGACCGGTTCGCCTCGGCCGTCAACTTTCTCTACGAATGCCAGGGCAAGGTGGTCATTTCCGGTATGGGCAAGTCCGGACTGATCGGCCAGAAAATCGCGGCGACATTGGCCAGCACCGGCACCCCTTCCTTCTTCCTGCATCCGGCGGAAGGCGTCCATGGCGACCTCGGCATGCTGGCTCGACGGGATGTGTTGATCGCCATCTCCAATAGCGGCGAAACACAGGAAGTCCTCCAATTGCTGCCCTTCGTGAAACGCATGAATATTCCAGTCGTGGGAATGACGGGAAAAATGGGCTCCACGCTGGCGAAAAACAGCGATGTCACCCTCGATGTATCGGTCGATGAAGAAGCCTGCCCGCTGGGATTAGCCCCGACGGCCAGTACCACCGCCACCCTCGCCATGGGTGATGCGCTCGCAGTCGCGCTGCTTCAAAAGCGCGGCTTTAAGCACGACGATTTCGCGCAGTTTCACCCGGGCGGCACCCTGGGACGACGGCTGCTGGTGAAAGTGCGTGACCTCATGCAGCATGGGGATCACCTGCCGCGTGTGCGCGACAACGTCTCCGGCGCGGACATGATTCTGGAGATGACGTCAAAGAAACTCGGGATGACGACCGTGGTCGACGCCAAGGGGGCGCTGTACGGAATCGTGACCGACGGAGATTTGCGGCGCTTCATTCAAGCAGGCGGGGACTTCAGCAACATCACCGCCGGGGATCTCGCCAGTCGCCAACCGAAAACCATCGGGCCGGACGAACTGGCCACGACGGCTGTCGCGCTGATGGAACGGTTTTCCATCACGGCGCTGGTGGTCCTGGAGAGGCCGAATCGCCTGGCAGGCGTCATTCACTTGCATGACCTGCTCAAACACGGCATTGTGTAGGGGAGCCATCGCGCGCTGCGCGTCGAAGGGTTTGTCGAAGGATTTATGGCAGAAAACTGGAAACAAGCCGGGCTGGTACTGATGCGGTCAGCAGGGCAGGAAAGCAACATCAATCTGCCCAATGTGCTGACGCTCGTCCGGATTCTCTTGATCCCGGTCTTCGTCATGCTGCTCATCGACCCGACGCCGGATCGAGCCTTGGCCGCAGCCATCGTATTCGTCGTCGCAGCCGTGACCGACCTCCTGGACGGATACGTCGCGCGCAAGACCGGTCAAATCACCAAACTCGGACGACTCTTAGACCCGATTGCCGACAAACTGCTCGTGTTGTCCGCATTGATCCTGCTGGTGCAGGTCGATCGGGTCAGCGCGCTGGTGGCGATTCTGATCATTGCGCGTGAAGTCGCCGTCACCGGCCTCCGGGCCATCGCGGCCTCCGAAGGTTTGATCATGTCCGCCGAGGTCACCGGCAAATACAAAATGGCCCTGCAGGTCATTGCCATCGTCCTGCTGGTGCTCGAAGGGACCGTGGTGGAAGCGATCGGTAATCTGCATCTGGCCGGTATTGTCACCTTGTATCTGTCACTCATCCTGGGCTATGTGTCAGGCGCACAATATGTCTGGAGCTTCTGGCGTCAGGTCGGAGCGAAAGGTCTCTAACCGGACGATTCGGCCGACGTTCGTATCCGGCTATCCGGGCAACGATTGATGGACAGTCCCTGGCTCATCGGGTTCCTCATCCTTTCCAGCTATCTCCTTGGATCGATTCCTTTTGGAGTCGTGGTATCACGCCTCCTGGGTGCTGTGGATCCACGCACCGCCGGCAGCAGGAACGTGGGATTTACCAATGTCTTGCGCGTGAGCGGGAAAAAGGCCGGAATCCTCACGCTGCTGGGCGACATCGGAAAAGGCTGGCTGGCCGGCTGGGTCGGCACGATGTTGTTGCAGGAGGAGTCGGCCATTCTCTGGGTCGCGCTGGCCTCGGTCATCGGGCATCTGCACTCGGTGTTTCTGGGATTCAAGGGCGGAAAGGGTGTGGCGACCGCACTGGGCGCAGCCCTGGGAGTCGCTCCGTGGATCGGACTGACCCTGATGGGTTTGTGGGTCGGCGCCGTCTTCCTGTGGAAATATTCGTCGGGCGGCGCGCTGTTCGCCTTTGCCATGTTTCCAATCGTGGCGTTGCTGTTTCATCGATCTTGGACTTTTATCGGGTTTGCCTGTGTCGTCAGCCTCTTGATTTGGGTGAGGCACAGGGACAATCTGGTCCGGTTGTGGAGTGGGACGGAATCTCGAATCGGACAAGCAAGTTGACATAATATATCTTATCGGACATTTATCCGATGTTGTCTTTTGAGCTGTTAGCTCGCCTCCGCAAAGAATTGTTCCTCACTGGCAGCGCACTCTACGAGACGATTGTCGCCATCGCGGAACGCGTCAACCGCAAGGTCCATGTCCTGCGCCTCCATGGTCAGGCCACCACGATTCTCAATCAGATTCACGCCATCCATCGACAGATCGGCTGCCGCATCGCAGAGCTGGGCACCAAACCCTCCGGCACCATGCCGTCGGCCGCTCCCGCCACACGCTCAACCCTGGAAGACACCCTCCGCACAGCCTCCGATCGCATCAAGGGGCAACAGGTCGCCTTGCAACAGATCGAGCGGCATATCCGTGACCTCAAGATCGAACTGGCCCACGAAGACCTGCTGACCATGCAGCGCGAACTGGGTCTGCGTGACGCGGCCATCGAACGCGTGGTCGTCTCCCGTGGTGCACCGGTCATCGGCCATCCGATCGGCGAATTCGACCTGCCGCCGACGACCCACATCGTCGCGGTGTTTCGAGGACCATTCCTGCTTCCGCTCTCTGATTCCATGACCCTCCGGCCCGACGACATTGTGATCCTCGTCGGCCTTCGCCACGACCTGGCTCACTGGCTTCCGCATTTCCAACGATCGGCGGCCTCCAAGTCGGCCTAAGCCACCTCGCTTCCGTTGCCGCTCGAGAATCTGCTATTCTGAAGCCAGGTCAGGTGTGTGAGATTCGGCTCCCGGAGCTTGTCCAGCATGAAGACACAAACGCCCTTCGCTACAGCACTTGTTCTCGGTCTCGCGCTCTCCGCAGGGCTGGCAGGGAATCCGGAAAGCACCCTGGCAGCTCCTGACATCGCGTCACCACCACAGAAAGAATCGTCCGGGCTGCGCATGCTCGAAGAACTCCAAACCGTGATCACCGACTTAGCCGAGGAGGCCAAACCGTCGGTCGTGAGCATTTTCCCGATTCAAACCCTGGGCAAGTCGCGCGACGGATCCGGCGAGCGGGTCCCCAATTCCACGGGCTCCGGCTCCGGGGTCATCATCGATCCCAACGGCCACATTATTACGAATAACCATGTGGTGGGTGATGCCACGGAAGTCGAGGTTCGCCTTTCCGACAAGACCAAACTGTTCGCCCAAGTCGTCGGCAAGGATCCGGACACCGACCTGGCTGTTCTGAAAGTCACCACCGATCACCCCCTCCCCGCCGCCCGGTTCGGTGACTCCACCGGAGTGAAGGTCGGTCAGTGGGTGCTGGCCGTCGGAAACCCCTTCGGTTTAGATCGAACGGTGACGCTCGGGGTGGTCAGCGGGATAGGACGGGAAAACATCAATCTCTCCCGGTACGAAAACTTCATCCAGACCGACGCCTCCATCAATCCAGGGAACTCCGGCGGACCGCTCTTCAATCTGCGGGGAGATGTCATCGGCATCAATACGGCCATCATCAACTTTGCCCAGGGAATCGGATTTGCGATTCCTTCCAACATGGCCAAACAGGTGATGAACCAACTCATCTCGAAGGGAAAGGTCGTACGGGCCTGGCTGGGCGTGGGCCTGCAGCCGCTGACACCGGACCTGGCCAACAAATTCGGCGTGGATGAGAATGAAGGTGTCCTGGTGAACGAAGTGTTCGAACGGGACCCGGCCGCTCTGGCCGGCATCAAGCCGGGCGACGTGATCACCAAAGTCGATGGCGCGCTCGTCGACACCCCGAACAAGCTGTCCCGTCTGGTGGCCGCATTAGACCCCGGCTCCTCCACGCGCGTGGAAGTGGTCCGGGACGGTAAACGCCTTACACTCAATGTGGCCCTGAGCGAACGCCGGGATACAGTGGTCACGGCATCCCTTCCCCAGAGCAGAACGGACTTGAAGTTGGGCATCGACGTGCAAGACCTGACGGCGGGTCTGGCGGAGAAGTTTCGACTGAACGAGAGCAGAGGCGTGCTCATTTCGAAAGTGGAAGCAGGAAGTCTGGCCCAGGCCGAAGGGTTGCGGGAAGGCGATTTGGTCAAGGAAGTCAACCGCGTCGACACAGGCACCGTCGGAGAATTCACGGTGGCCGTCTCCAAGGTCAAACGCGGCGACACGATTCTCTTGCGCGTACTGCGCGAAGGGCGGGCGTTCTACGTCGTCCTGAAGCCCGCCGATCGGTAAGAGCGATAGCCCGACGATCCTTGCTTCCGGCGGATCCCGCCGCTCAATGCACCACGGCCCCGTGGCGCTCCATCTTGTGTTCCTCAATGATGCGGCCGGCCAACTCGCGCGGCACTTCCTCGTATTGAGCATGTTCCATCGCGTAACTCCCCTGTCCTCCCGTCATTGAATTTAATGACGCGGCATAATTGAGCATCTCGGCTTGCGGCACCAGGGCCTTGACGATTTCAATATGACCGTTCGCTTCGACCATGAGGATCCGGCCCCGTCTCGCATTCAGGTCGCCAAGGACCGTCCCCACACATTCGGCGGGGACCTCGATTTCAACCGTCATCAGCGGCTCAAGCAGGATCGGATGGGCCGCTTCAAGCGCTTTTTTGACTCCCATCGATCCGGCGATTTTGAAGGCCAACTCGGACGAATCCACCACATGGTAGGAGCCATCGTAGACGGTCACCCGCACATCGACGGCAGGATACCCGGCAAGCGGCCCCTCATGCAGCGCCTCCACGACACCTTTTTCGACGGCCGGCACGAAATTTCGCGGAATCGCGCCGCCGACGATTTTATTCTCGAACTCGAACCCCTGGCCGCGCGGCAACGGACCGACTTCCAACCAGCAATCGCCATATTGGCCATGGCCGCCGGTCTGCTTCTTATACTTCCCCTGTGCCTGGGCCACGCTGCGAATCGTTTCCCGATAGGGAATTTTCGGCGCGTGCACGATCACATCCGCACCGTATTTGCGGTGCAGCTTTTCCAACGCGACATCGATGTGTAACTGGCCCATGCCGCTCAGGACCATCTCCTTCGTCTCGATATGGCGCACGAACTCCAGGCTCGGATCTTCCTCGATCAACTTATGCAACCCCAGGCTCACCTTTTCGATATCTGTCTTCGATTTCGGCTCGATCGCAAACGACACCACCGGCCTGGGAAACGGAATCCCGGGATATCGGATCGGCACATGCTCATCACAGAGCGTATCCCCCGTCACCGTATCCTTCAGCTTGCCGATCGCCACGATCTCGCCGGCCGTCGCACGCGTGATCGGGGTGTATTTTTTGCCGAAAATTGAGAACAGATGCCCGCCCCGCTCCCTAACCTGCCGCGTGGAGTTATACACGGCGGTATCCGCCTCAAGGGTTCCCGAATACACCCGCATGTACGAAAGACGGCCGATGAATGGATCGATGAGGGTTTTGAAGACGAGGGCGGAGAATGGATCGGTCGGCAGCGGATTCCGGGTGATCGACTCTCCGCCCTCAATCAGCCCTACCCCCTGCAAAGGCGCGACGTGAGCCCGACCGGCCGGTGAGGGCACCAGATCGACGAGACTCTGCAAGAGCGTATGCACACCGATGTGTCGAATGGCGGATCCTCCGACAATGGGTACCAGCGACGCGCGTTGAACTCCGGCCTGCAGTCCCTCCAGCAACGCCTCGTCCGTCAATACGCCGTCGGTCAAATACCGTTCGAGCAGCGCCTCGTCTCCCTCTGCCACGAGCTCCATCACGCGACGCCTGGCTTGATCAACCCGGTCACGCCACTCAGGCGGCACCGGCGCCGGCTGCGAGTGCGGACGGTCCGACCGGGTCGTCACCACACGATTCTGCAACAGATCCACGATGTCGCCCAGTTGCGCACCGTTGCCCATCGGCAGGATCAGCGGAACAGCCGTCATTTCCAATTCCTTGGTCAGAGCTTCCACCGTGTTCTCGAATGCCGTGCCGTCCTTGTCCAGATCGTTGACGAACACGACACAGGGCAACCCGGAATCACGGATGATCCACCAGAGCCGCTGGAGGGCGCTGCGCACGCCTGATGCCGCACTCACGACCACTATCACGCCGTCGACCGCGCGCAAGGCCGACCGCGTCTCACCAATGAAGCTGGACGAACCCGGAGTATCCAGAAGATTGAGCACTCGATTCTGATAGGAGCAACGAATGACAGCGGTGTTGAGCGAGGTTCGGTGATGGATTTCTTCCGGTTCAAAATCCGACACCGTGGTTCCGGCGGAGACGGAGCCGGGAGCGGGGAGACTGCCCGCGCAGTAGGCCAGCGCTTCGACTAGTGAGGTTTTGCCCGATCCCGCATGCGATACCACAGCCACATTCCTGATGGATTCGGTGAGGGGAACGTTCATGATGACCTCCTCCGATGAGTCGGCGGCCGCGGTGGGCCTGGTTAGAGAGACACGTGCAGGTGATGCCATCCTTTCGCAACACATCCGATCGAATTCTGCCGGGAAGAAAGCGAGCGCAATTGGTCGCCGTGGTTCAGGACCTCGCGCCTTCCCCGTTCAGCCACCCCTGGTCGGCAAAACTGACATAACGGCCGTCCCCCACGATGAGGTGATCCAGGACCTGAATTCCCAGGAGAGAACCGGCAGACACCAGTCTGGCCGTCAACACACGGTCTTCCTGACTTGGCGTGGGGTCCCCGCTGGGATGATTGTGAAGGAAAATGACTCCGGCTGCAGACGCACGCATGGCGGGAATAAACACTTCCCTCGGGTGCACGATACTCAAGGTCAGACTGCCTTCAGAAATCGTCACGTCGCGGATGACTTGGTTCTTGGCATCCAGCAGCACCACAGCGAAAATCTCGTGCCGCAAGTCCCGCAACCGTGCGTGGTAATGCTTAAACAGGTCGGCGCTCGAGCTGATACGCATCCCGGTCGTGAGCGGCGAAGACACCGCGCGCTTCCCGACTTCAACCGCCGCCTTCAACTGCGCAGCCTTGGCAGGCCCCACTCCCGGAATGGTGCAGAGCTCCTCGGCACTGCAATGCAGGAGACCGGAGATGCCTCCGACACGATCGAGCACCTCCATGCCGACTTTGACAGCGGAGGCTTCCTGACGTCCGACGCGCAGCAGAATGGCCAATAATTGCGCATCCGAGAGGCTTTCGGCCCCCTCACGGAGCAAACGTTCTCGTGGACGTTCAGTCTCCGGCCACTTTCCGATCCCGCGCCCTGTTTTTTGGGATGTCATCGACTACTTCCTACGACAAAAAAATGTCGGCTTGCACCTTTTTGTGCCGGAGACTTGACGCCTAACCGATCTCCTGCTAGGCAGTTGAACAACATAACCATTTGAAATAATTACATTTGACATTTTGGTGCAGCTCTTGCTTGAGAGGTGACACAGCTGTAAACGTCACCACCCAGGAGGAGCAAATGGAATGTCCGAAGTGCAAAGGCATGATGATGTTGGAACGGTTCTCAGACTTCTTCCTCATTTTCTACGCCTGGAAATGCATTAACTGTGGAGCCATCATTGATCGGACGATTTCGGCGAATCGGAGAAAGAGCCTCGCCGCTCGCGAAGCTCAGCCCGTCGCGACCCGCTAGTCCGGGGCGTTCGCTGCTCTGTTCTCTGTGTGATGTGGTGGTGTGACGAGCCTGGAATTTCGGCCACCTCCTCAGCCCGCGTGAACCGAGTCTTGGTGTCGCCCGATTATAGCGAGCCTCTTCCGACGCGTCAAAGCGCACGCACTCCTCCTCGACGTCTGCAGCGCTCCCCGCCCCGCGGCGGGGAGAAGACCTTTTCGGTACCCCCATCTCCATCATCACGCTCCGTCACCTTGACCCCTTCAAAAACGCTGTGTTACAGTCTCTCACTTCTTAGCCTGAGACGAATGGCTCTCACCCGAATACGATCATGCGCGTCATCGCAGGGCTTCATCGGGGCCGACGGTTGCTTGGTCCCAGAGGACAGGCGATTCGACCGACGTCCGACCGAGTGAAAGAGGCCCTCTTTTCGATCCTTGGCGAACGGACCACGGGAGCTCGTGTGCTCGACCTCTATGCCGGTACCGGCTCGATCGGAATTGAAGCGCTGAGCCGCGGCGCGGCACATGTGACCTTTGTGGAAGCGGATCGTCAGGCCCTACGCCTGATCAACTCGAACCTTGAGCAATGCGGCCTGCAACAATCCGCCAATGTCTGTGCCTGCCAGGTCAGCCAGTTTTTCAGCCGGGCAACCCAGTGGTCAGGCCCCTACGACATTGTGTTCTGCGATCCACCCTACCAATTGACCCCGGAGCTCATCACGATGGCGCAGGAGTGGAACGCCGGATGGCTGGCCGACGATGCCGTGGTGATCATCGAGCACGGCAAGAAAGCGGAAATCCCGCCGACCCTGGGCCTGCTCTCGCAGGTCAAACGGTACGACTACGGCGACACCGCGCTCACACGATTTCATGTTACAGCGAAGGCAGCCCAATCGCGATGAAGATCGCCGTCTATCCCGGCACATTCGACCCCATCACGCACGGACACAGCGACATCATCCGGCGCGGATTCCGCATGTTCGAGAAGATGATCGTGGCGGTTGCGCCCAACCCGTCCAAACATCCGCTCTTCAGTGCGAAGGAACGACTGGAGATGGTTCGCCTCGTCACAAAGGATCTACCTAATCTGGAAGTCACGACCTTCGAAGGACTCCTGGTGGATTTTGTGCGGAGCAGCGGCGCGCATGCTATTCTGCGAGGGCTGCGGGCGATTTCGGATTTCGAACACGAGTTTCAAATGGCACTCGTCAATCGCAAACTGGCGGAAACCGTCGAAACGGTCTTCCTGATGCCCAGTGAGGAATATTCCTATTTGTCTTCCACCATCATTAAGGATGTCGCCAGCCACGGCGGATCGCTCCAGGACTTTGTGCACCCCGAAGTGGCTCGGAGGCTCCAAGAACGAATTCGGAGTTTCAAAGGATGAAACTTGCAGCCCGTGTCGGACGAATTGTCCCCTCCCCGACCCTCAGCATTACCGCCACCGCCAAGTCGATGGCGGCACAAGGGATCGATGTCATCGATTTCGCGTCCGGAGAACCGGACTTCGATACCCCTGAACCCGTCAAGGCCGCGGCAGAAGCCGCCATTCGCGCGGGCTTCACGAAGTATACGCCCTCGTCAGGCATCGATGAATTGCGCGGAGCGATTGCGGATAAGTTGAAGGAGGAGCAAGGCCTCCAGTACGACAAGTCCCAGATCCTCGTCTCCTGCGGCGCCAAACATTCGCTCTACAACCTCGCGGAAGCCCTGCTTGAAGCGGGCGACGAACTGATTATCCCCGTTCCCTTCTGGGTCTCCTATCAGGACCAGACCCTGCTCAACGACGCCACGCCCGTCCTGCTCCAGACGCGGGAAGAGGAGGGGTATACGATCAGCCAGGAAGCGCTGGAAGCCGTCATCACGCCACGGACCAAAGCCATCATCGTCAACAGTCCCTGTAACCCGACCGGCGCCACCTACGACCGGAAAACCCTCGAAGGTATTGCAGCCGTCGCCCTACGCCACGACCTGGTGATCATCTCGGACGAAATCTACGAGAAAGTGCTCTATGACGGCACCCAGCACATCAGCATCGCGACCTTGAGCCCGGAAGTGGCGGCTCGAACCGTCGTCATCAACGGGGTCTCGAAAGCCTACGCCATGACAGGTTGGCGCATCGGGTACGCCGCGGGACCCAAACCCCTGCTGACGGCCATGGCTAATATTCAAAGCCAGAGCACCTCGAACCCCTGTTCGATTTCGCAAAAGGCTGCGGTGGCGGCGCTTCGCCTCGGAAATCCCTTTACCAACATCATGGTGACGGAATTTGACCGTCGCCGACGCGTGATGGTCGAGCGACTGAACAAGATGCCCGGCGTCACCTGCCGCATGCCTACGGGAGCGTTTTACGCGTTCCCGAATGTGAGCGGCCTGTTGGGCAAGCGCTGGAAGGATCAGCCCATCGGCTCCGCAGCGAACCTGGCCACCTATCTGCTCAACGAGGCCCAGGTGGCGGTGGTGCCCGGCGAACCGTTCGGCAGCGACATCCACATTCGGTTGTCGTATGCGACCGCCATGGAAGCAATCGAGCGAGGACTGACCCGTATCGATGCGGCGCTCCGCCGGTTGTCCTAAGATCAGAGGATCCGGGCACCTCGTAGCACTTGATTTTCGCCATATCGAACCTACTACAAGAGGAAGCAGCGGATCAGGGCAAGTCGAGCCCGGGACAGCGCGCGACGCTCTGTGATGAGAGGAGGAATGACCCGTGCCAATATATGAATATCAATGTACGAGCTGTGCCCACCGCTTCGAAGTGAAGCAAAGCATTAAGGACGAGCCCATCAAGGAATGTGCGCGGTGCGGAAAAGAAGTGACGAAGCTGATCTCGTCCCCTGCCATCATGTTCAAAGGGAGCGGGTGGTATATCACCGACTATTCGGACAAAATGAAACCCGGCTCGGGAAGCGATACCTCCGAGAAACCAGTGGCCTCCACCACGGATAAAACAAAAGCATCGGCCTCCCCTGAAGGCGGAGGTGCGAGTTCCACAACAACGCCGGCGCCTACCGCTGCGGCAGCTCCAAGCTCGACGACATCGACGACTACCAGCACTTCCACGTCCAGCCCGAGCACCTCTGGCTCAAGCTCATCATCGGCCTCAAGCACGTAGCAGGTTCTTGTCAGAGGGTTGCCCCTCCTGTGCGCTTCAACGCCGGCGCAGGCAGACATTCCCTGCACAATCCTCCTCAGGCTCGCTCAAACTCGCTGTCCAGAGGAGTCGCAGGGAAGCCTGCGGCGCGACAGTAGAGAGCGCCAGGTCGCTGGACGCCGGCGAAACGGTACGCTGACAGTGTTGTAGGCCCAACGTCTCCCCCTGCAGTCCGTAGAGGCACTAGACCCTGCGGGAACGCCGTTGACGATTTTTTCAACGTGTACCAGTCCCGGGTGCAGAATCGGGGGACTCCACCGGCAACAGGAGCGACGGGGTGTTTACCTCACCGGGGCGGGTTTTGTTTTTTTGGTGCTGTGGGACCTGACTGAGGACTTGGCGGCGGGCTTGTGCGTCGGCTTGACGGACTTCTTCACGGCTGGTTTTGCGACCGGCTTGACGGCACTACTCTTCGTGGCTTTCACCGCGCGCTCTCTTGCGGCGGCGATCGTATGCTCCAGGTTCGCGATCATCGCGGACTTTTCTTTATTCACCCGCGTCAAATCTTCCACCCGAATCTGCAGTTCCTCTTTCGCCTTGTTCGCGGCGTTCAGCTGATTCTGCAGCAGCGCCTTATCTGCGGCCGCCTGTTGGGCTTCGGAGTGCAACTGTTCGATCTGAGCCTGAAGAGCCGGCGGCCAGAAATCGCACCCCGAGAGCAGAAGCATCGCACCGACCCCGATCGTAGACAGTCCCATCACCGCGCGACGTGAACGAATGAGCATAAGTGATCCTCCCATGAGGGTGAATTATACCGACAACCGAGCATCAAATCATGATGAAAGTTCGTATCCCTGCCGCGCCAGCGCCGCGCGAATCAGGTCCGTGGGGAGGGCCCCGGCTCGAAGCAGATGAGGGCGGTCACGTGCATCCACCATGGTAGAAGGGAGACCGCCCGGCGTGGGCCCTCCATCCAAGATGAGATCCACCCCTGCCCCCAACGCGCCCTGCACGGCCGCGGCGGTGTCGAGCGACGGCTCTGAAGAGCGATTGGCACTGGTCCCGGTCAGTGGGCCTGTGCGCTGCAACAAATGCTGAAGCTGAAGCAAGGGAGACAGTCGCACCCCGATCGTTCCGGTCCCCGCGGTCAACAGCGCCGGCAAGTCAGGCGCCGCCGGAAACACGATGGTCAAGGGTCCGGGCCAGAACAGTTCCATGAGAAGGGCGGCGGCGGGAGGAATGGAGCGCACCAACTGAGGCAATTGGTCCGGACTTCCGATGAGCACCAGGATCGGCTTATCGGCAGGCCGACCCTTTAATTCCATCAGATGCTGCAGCGCCGCGGTGTCCGTCGGGCGGACCGCCAAACCGTAGTACGTTTCGGTGGGCAGCGCGACGACGCCGTGCGTATCCAGCACCTGTCGGACATCAGACAGAACGAGATCGCAGGTGCTGTCGGTAAAGGGAAGGACCAGAGCCATGAAATAGGGACCGAGAACTACCCGAATCAGATCTTGTGCGGCAAGGCCCGATGCGCGATATCGGTTCGATAATGGCGCCCTTCAAACACAATAGAAGGCACCGCTTGATACACCTGCGCCCGCGCATCGAGCAGCGACGGCCCCCAGGCGGTGACCGCCAGAACTCGTCCGCCCGCAGTCACCACACGCCCCGAATCACGTTTCGTGCCGGCGTGGAACACCGCGACGCGTGAGTCACCGGATGGAGTAGGCAGCCCCTGAATGGGAAGGCCGGTCGGATAGGCACCGGGATAACCCGGCGACGTCATCACGACGCAGACGGCCGTGTCCGGATGCCATTCCACCGTCAATTCATCCAGGCGATGCTCGACCACCGCCTCCATCACCTCGACGAGATCGGTTTTCAGGAGCGGCAACACGACTTCAGTTTCAGGATCCCCCATGCGCGCATTGAACTCCAGCACATACGGGGTCCCCTTCACGACCATGAGGCCCGCGTAGAGCACACCTTGAAAGGGACAACCCAGACGGGCCAGCGCATCGACCGTCGGCTGAAGCACCTGCCGCGTCACCTGTTCACGAAGCGCGGCCGTAGCGATCGGCGCCGGAGCATAGGCGCCCATACCGCCGGTATTGGGTCCGCTGTCACCGTCTCCCACTCGTTTGTGGTCCTGAGCCGGCACCATGGGAACCACGGTCTTCCCGTCGGTAAAGGCCATGAGCGTCAACTCTTCGCCGTCCAGAAACTCTTCGATCAACACACGATGTCCGGCCTGGCCGAACACGGATTTTTCCATGGCATCGCGGACCGCCTGCTTAGCCTCCTCGCGGGTCGTAGCCACGACCACCCCTTTGCCCTGCGCGAGTCCGTCGGCCTTCACAACGATCGGAACCGGCTGCTCGTCCAGATAGGCCAGCGCCTGCTCCATGCGCTCGAAACTGCGCGCGGCCGCAGTCGGGATTCGATTGGCGGCCATGATGTCTTTGGAGAAACTCTTGCTGGATTCCAGGCGAGCGGCGGCCTTGGTCGGACCGAAGATTTTCAGACGCGCCTTGCGAAACTCATCCGCAATGCCCAACGCCAGCGGCGCTTCCGGGCCGACTACGGTAAGATCGATCTGTTCCTTGAGCGCAAACGCCTTGAGTCCCTCGATATCGTCGGCCTTAATCGGGACACAGATGGCGAGACCTTCGATGCCGGCATTCCCAGGCGCACAGAATATCTCCGGCTTCCGTGGACTTTGGGCGATCTTCCACACCATGGCATGTTCCCGCCCACCACCACCGACAACAAGAATCTTCACAATTCAACCTTTACTTTATGGGAAGCGCGCAGGATGCTCGCACCTGAGGCTTCTCAAAATGGTCGTCGCGCAAGGCCGCAGGGAAGCCAGAGGCTGAGGCGTACCATCGTTGGTACGTTGAAGCATCTGGCTGACTGAGCACGCAGCTGGCGGCCAGTTTCAGAAGCCGATTAGTGGCGGAAGTGGCGCATGCCGGTCAGTATCATCGCCATCCCATGCTCGTCCACGGCCTTCGTCACTTCAGGATCGCGGATCGAACCGCCCGGCTGAATCACACAGGTAATGCCGGCTTCCGCCGCCGCGTCGATGCCGTCACGGAACGGGAAAAATGCATCGGACGCCATCACGCAGCCCTTCACCGGCGACTGGGCTTTCATAACGGCCAGTTTCACCGAGTCCACCCGGCTCATTTGTCCGGCTCCGATGCCGACGATTTCGCCCGGCCGCCCGTAGATGATGGCGTTCGACTTCACATGTTTACAGACCACCCAGGCAAACGCGCAGGCGGCATATTCCTCCTCGGTCGGCTTGCGCGAGGTCGGCACCGCCAGTGCCTTGATGTCCTTGATCGTGCCCAAATCGCGATCCTGCACGATCAATCCGCCGACCAGCTTCTTGAGATCGTATCCCTCCGCCGTCGCCTTGCTCAGCGGTCCCACGTCCAGGAGGCGGATGTCCTTCTTTCGCTTGAGTTCAGCCAGCGCGTCCTCGGCGAAGCCCGGCGCGATGACAACCTCCACGAAGGTCGAGGTAATTTCTTTTGCCGCGGCCAGATCCACCGGACGGTTGAACGCAATCACGCCGCCGAATGCCGACACGGGATCGGTCGCGCGCGCTTTCACATAGGCTTCCACCGGCGTCGCGCCGAGCGCACAGCCGCAGGGATTGTTGTGCTTGATGATCGCCACAGCGGTCTGATCGAACTCTTTCACGAGCTCAAGCGCCGAATTGGAGTCGAGGAAGTTGTTGTACGACATGGCCTTGCCGTGCAGGATTTTCCCGCGCGACACGGCCGGTTCCTTGGCATTCATTTCACGATAGAACGCCCCCTGCTGATGCGGATTTTCTCCATAACGCAACGTTTCCACCCGCTCGAACTGCAGCGAGAGGATGGCGGGGAATTTCACCTCGCTCCCCTGCACCTGCTTTTCGAGATACCCGGCGATCAGACTGTCGTACCGGGCCGTATGCTGAAACACCTTCATCGCCAACTCGCGTCGCAATGCGGGCGTCACCGCCCCGGACTTCAGCGCCTCCAGCACCCGGCCATAGTCGGCGGGATCCACCAGGACCAGCACGTCTTCATGATTCTTCGCGGCGGATCGCAACATCGACGGGCCGCCGATGTCGATATTTTCGATGGCCTCTTCGAACGGACAATTGGGCTTCGCGATCGTCGATTCGAAGGGATAGAGATTGACCACCACCACATCGATGTTGCCGATGCCGTGCTGCTGCATCTGCGCGACATGATCGGGCACGCGACGGCGGCCGAGGAGCCCGCCGTGAATTTTCGGGTGCAACGTTTTCACGCGCCCGTCCAGGATCTCCGGCGATCCCGTATAGGCAGCCACGTCGGTGACAGCCACGCCTGCCTCACGCAAGGCCTTCGCGGTTCCACCCGTGGATAATACTTCGGCGCCCAGGGCCGCCAGCCCCTTGGCCATCTCGACGACTCCGGTCTTATCGGAAACACTGATCAGTGCCCGCGCAATGCTGGCCATGATGAACTCCTTCAACTATTGATATCGTGTGGGTGGGAAACCATCCGCTAGACGAAAAGCGCCGTGACAATACCAGATGGCTCACGGCGACTGCAAGCCGAACCCACCTGAACCCGCCCCCGAACGGCACGGTTGCGCGGCGCGAAATCACCCGACAAACGCCGACCTCTTCCGAAGAATCCAGGCTAGCATGAGTGCTGGTGATGTGATACCCTTCCGCCGATAGAGATGCGCCAACATGAGGTGACGCATCAGCTTAATCAAGTAACACTCGAAGTCTTGAAACGACACCAGCCCACGGCGACTCGATGCCGCAGCGGGGCCTTGTGCCTTAGACGATAAAGGCTTGCGCATGTCGCGCGGAATTATTTTCGGCGTAGGGCTCTTCGCCCTCACATTGTTGGCATTCCTCTGTATCCCTCGACACCTGCCGGTGACGTCGTCGGCGACCGGTCATCCCGCGTTCAGTGCCCACCTTGAAAACGGTCAGCTGACACTGTCCGGCGCGGTGGCCAGCGAAGAGGCCAAAGCCGCCGCGGTGGCGCGTGCTCAGGATCTTGCCAAGAGCCTCAGGTTGCGTGTCACCGACAATCTGGAAGTCATCGAGGACGGCCAGGCCGCTGGATGGGAAGCCGCCCTCCCCGCGCTCCTCACACAAGTCGTGACGCTCCAGCACCATCCGGCCACGGTCTCCCTCTCAGGTCAGACCGTCACAGTCAAAGGCACCGTAGCCGGCACAGACCTCAAACACAAACTGCTCCATGAAGTGGCGTCACTGCTCGGCACATCCGTGCACGTGCAGGATCAGGTCACTGTCGCATCGGCAGGCTCGACGAGCCCGGCGAACCTTTCGCCGGCAGGCCAGCCCTCACCCGCACCGCATGCATCCCGGGCCCAGGTCCAAGCCGGGTTGGATGAGATTTTACGGGGCGAGCATATTGCATTCGAAAGTAACAGCGCGGTCCTGACCTCGAAGGGACGAGCCGTGGTCGACAAGCTGGTGCCGGCGCTCAAGCGGGCGCCCGAGGCCATCATTGAAATCGGCGGCCACACCGACTCCTACGGCGACCCCGAGTACAACCTGCAACTGAGCCGCACCAGAGCAGAAGCGGTCCGGCAATACCTCGTGGAACATCAGGTGCCGAATCGGCTGACCGCCGTCGGTTATGGATCGACACGCCCCCTGAGCCAGGACCGGACGCGCGCCGCGTCCAAGAAGAACCGGCGCATCGAATTTCGTGTGAAAGAGGAACGGTGAACCTATGGGAGCCATGATTCTGCAAATGGTGGGGTGCTTACTGGTGGCAGCGACCATCGGACTGATGATGGGGTGGCTGCTTCGCAGCTTTGCCACGTCCGAAAAACGTCAGCAGCTGTCCGAAATCGCCACCCGGCTCCGCGGGCGTGAACATGAACTGGACACCCTCAACCACGAGTTGAAGGTGCGCACCTCGGCCGTCCAGATGCTGGAAGGCAAGATGATCACCTCCGAAGCAGCCCTCAAAGACCTGACCGCCGATCTCGCCACCAAGGTCGAACAACTCACCACCTTGCAGACGGAAGTCCGGGAAAAGGGGGTGCGCCTGCATGCCGCCGAACGTGAGCGGGATACCCTCCGACGCGAAGTCGAAGAAGCCGAAGCCAAGATCAAGGCACAATCGACTGGATATGCCGAGATGCAGGCGCAGATGGAAAACGCCGAAGATGTCCTGATCGCCCGCGACCAGGAGATTGCCACCTTAAAAACCTGGGTGGAGCAACTGGCGCCGAAAGATGCCGAGATCGCCCGGCTACGCGCCCGTGCGGAAGAGTTGGAACCGTTCCTGGAAAAGAGCCGCCGATTGGAGCGCGAACAGGAACAGGATCGCGCCCGCGCGTCGTCCATGCTGCAGGCCAAGGAACAGGAGCTCGCACAAACCCAGTCACGCCTCAACGCGATCGAACTGGACCTTGCCAACCTGCGAACGCAGAACCAGGAAGACCTCACGCGATTCGGAGAAACCTTGCAGGAACGGGACGCCGAGATTCAGCGCCTGCAGACGACGGTTGCGGAGTTGGAGATGTTCCGGGGCGAGGTGGAGAAAAAAGACATTGCGCTCCGCGAGGCCGAAGAGCGTCGTGTGATGGATGTGAGCGAGCGGGAAGAAGAGATCGGAGCGCTCCGCAAGCGGCTCGTCGAGTATCGCGTAGCCCAGCGGTTCAGCGCGCAAGCCAAGTCGACGGGAACCACCGAATCGGGCTCAACCGGTGGCGCCACAACAAGACGGGGCGCAGGAAAAGGTCACCCGGCGCAAAAAGACGACCTCAAACAGATCCACGGAATCGGACCGGTGATGGAGCGCGTCCTCAATCGCATGGGGATGTTCACGTTCCGGCAGATTGCCGAGTGGAAGGAACAAGACGTCGAACACATGGCATCGGAACTCAACACGTTCCCCGATCGCATCCGGCACGATAACTGGATCGACGGCGCCAAGGAGCAGCATTTCCTGAAATACGGCGAGGAACTCTAACCGGCAGCACGCCGCTCCATCCGGGTTCCCGACCATCTGCACCGCGTCAACCACCTCAACACTGCACTGATCGGCAGACCCTCAGCTCCTCTTCCCCGTCCTTCACTCATCCAGGCTGGGGCGAATAAGATACGGCCCATAGACCAGCGCAAACAGCAGGTAGGCCCCGCTCCATGCAGCCCCGGCGGAGCCCAAGACCAGATTTGTCGAAAGGCCGGTGCCGGGCCCGAAGACCCTCAACGTGGCACCGAGGCTCACCAACACATACATGCAGACCGTCACGGTACCGGCATGTTTGATACGCCCCGTATGGCCGAGGCTGGCGCGGGTCATCACCGCCAGGGTCATCGCACCGACAGCGCCGGCGGTCAATGCATGCACCGCATCTTCTTTCGCAAGCCCGATTCCCAGCAGCGCGCCCCCGAGAACCAGCATCGACAGGGTGAGCCAACCGTAGCCAAGATGCAGACTCAGCACCAGCGGTTCCCGCCACGTGAGCCAGCCGTACCAGCGCAAGAGACGAACGAGATTCACGGTCCCGGCAGCAAGGAAGATCCAGCCCGTCGGCGACGCCGCCGGCTGTACCGTCCAGGCCAGCGCGGCCATGAGGACCAGTGCGATCGAGAGTCCGTCGAAACGGGAAAACGGCGCAGGTCGTTCGTTCTTCCCCTGACCCGCCAGAAATTCTCGTGTGAAGTTCGGCGTGAGTCGTCCGCCGATGAAGGTCAGCAGGAACAAGTCCAATGCGAGCGCCAGCCGCAGCGCAAGGTCCGTCTCCGCGCCGCTCACTGTGAGGACATGGAAGGTCACATTCGCGGCGGCGTACAGACTGATCGCCACGCCCACCGGCGCATGGTTCCAACTGTTCCCGGCGGCAAGTTCCCGCCATAGCAGCCCCGCCAACGCGACGAGAAACGCCCCGTCCACGATAGCGGCGAACAACGGTAGGATCAACGGAATGGCCATGGCTACACGTCCGGCCAGCCACAGGGTGAAGAGCAGCATCAGCTCGCGCCCATGAATCGCCGGACGGTCCGTCCAATTCGGCACCGCCGTGAGGAGGAAGCCGGCAATCACCGCAGGGAGAAACCCGAACAGCATCTCATGCACATGCCAGTCGCGAGCGGCGGAAAGCAGGACCGGATTCCCGGTTCCGGCTAGGATCAGAATCCAGGCGGGAATCGCCACACCGGCGAACAGCGCAGCCCCCAGGAAAAACGGGCGGAATCCGTACGAAAAAAACGTCGTCATCGGCGAGACCGCCTGTCGTTCCAATGCATTCCCCATCGCCCTCACTCCTCCCCCTCGCCTATCCAGGCCGAGACATCGATGCATCGATGTGAGCGCCATAGTAATACCACAGCGACCGCGATGTCTCGGCAGAGAACGTGATGCGCTGAACAGGCGGCGGGGAATGAAGGTGAACCTGCCTTACTCCAGATCGTACCCGCGAACCGGCAAGTACGGACCGGGCGCGTGCAGCAATCGAAACGCTTCCTGTGCATCGACCCTCACAGTTTCCGCGGAATGTGCGGCAACCGGAGCGGGCCCGATCTCCACCGGCTCCCGACGGATCTCCTGACCGGTCCGGCTGCGGAACACCAGCTCGTCGGTATCCAGATCGTATTCAGGCAACTCGGGGCTCTCCCATCGCTGCATGAAGTAGTGAGCGTAGAACGTATACAGACCGTGCTCCTTGCGGTTCCGCTGCAGGACATACTCCGGCATGGTCTGACTATCCAGATCGGCATGGTAATGCTGCAACCAGAGATAGTCACCGAGGATCACCAGTTTGACCAGCGGAGCATCGGCATAGAGCTTCAGCTTCACGACCTTGCCGATCGCCTTCAGACGCTTGAGCAACGCGATGCTCTGCCGAACCTCTTCACGAAAGGCCGGGTACGTGCATGCGGGATGGGCCAATGCCTGCATGCGGGCGCGCGCGTCCCGATTGAACGGATTCACCAGGAGGATCTTGGCCTCCAGACATTTGTCGAGGACCGACGACAGATCGCCGACTTGATCCATCAGGGTTCCCGCTCCGCTGGACCCGATCACCATCACGGAACGACCGGTGCCCTGCTCATCTTTCAACGCGTGAATGCGCCGGCGCGCCTGCGGCCCGCGTCGCGGAAAGAATGAAACGAGGCCGGCGCCAAGCGCCGCTTCGGCAAGCGCCCGATCCCGCAGACTGCGGTGGACAGAGTTGAAGCAGCCCATCAACAGAACAGCGGCGATCATCTCGACGGTAATCAGTGAAAATGTGTCATGTTCGACATGCGACCAGAACGACAGGAACCGGCCGGCTCCGGCCGGCAGGAGGAGCGCAATGCCTGCGCTCATGGCGACGATGACGATGTGATACAGGCTCCCTGCCGCATGGCGGAGGAATGCCCGGAGAACGAAACAGGATTCTTGAAACAACGAAACACCTCTAGGACGTGTCGTCAATTAAGCCATATAACGGCGGCGCGAGATGGACAGCGCCAAGAAAGGTTCCGGCGCGTTTATCGTAGCGGGTGGCGATGCCTCTGAACTGCTTGAGTCTGGCGAAGAAATTCTCGATCAGATGTCTGGCTGTATACATTTCCTTATCATATGCGCGCCGCTCTTTGCGGTTGTTCCTCGGCGGTATGACGGTCTGCACGCCCGCCTTTTCCAGCAGGTCAAGGACGCGTTCCTGCGCGTCATAGGCCTTGTCGGCCAGAAACGCCTGAATGTTTGTCAGAAGATCGGGTAGCAGGGCATCGGCCCCTTTCAGATCGCTTGCCCGTCCCGGTGTCAGATGAAAGCCGGTAGGGTTGCCTAGTGGACTGTAACGTTTAAATGGGAGTATCATCATACCAATGGAGGGCGTGATGACACTGACCCTACGCGAACGCAGCGCACTGCAACGGCAAGCAGGGGCACGGAACGGACGCGCCGACGAGGCGCGACGCGCCCGTTTGATTCTGCTGTGGGCTGAGGGACTGACCTGGGCGCAGATTCGCACCAAGCTCGATTGCGGCGACAGCTACATTGCGCGCTGGAGCACACGCTTTGCCACCGATCGACTGGCGGGACTCTTCGCCCGTTACGCGGGGCGCGCGCTACAAAGTGACCGATCGACTTGAGGCCAAAGTGCTGGCGTGGCCCACCCAACGCACGCCGGCCGATGGGTCCACGCACTGGTCCTCGCGCAAGCTGGCGGCAGAGTTGGGGACCATCTCGCACATGACGGTGACGCGGATCTGGGCCAAGCACGCCCTCAAGCCGCATCGGTTGGAAGGCTACCTCGCCTCCACCGACCCGGACTTCGAGAACAAGGCTGCGGACATCATCGGCCTCTATCTGAACCCGCCGCAGCATGCGGCCGTGTTTTGCGTGGACGAGAAAACAGCGATTCAGGCGCTTGATCGCAAAGACCCGGTGTTGCCCCCGTCGCCGGGGCGGGCTGAACGCCATGGCTTTGAGTACGTCCGCCACGGCATACTCTCCCTCTACGCCGCGTTCAACACCAAGACGGGCGAGGTGCTGGGCAAGACGGCGGCACGTCATACCTCGGCCGAGTTTGTGGCCTTCCTGACCGACATCATGGCCAATCAGCCCAAGGGCAAGGAGATTCACGTGATCGCCGATAACCTCTCGGCGCACAAGACTCCGCGGGTCGAGGCGTTCCTCGCCCAGTACCCGAGGGTGCATCTGCACTTCACCCCGACGTACTCGTCGTGGCTCAACCAGGTCGAACTCTGGTTCGCCAAAATCGAACGCGACGTCATCGCCCGTGGCGTCTTTACCTCGGTGCCCGATCTCAAAAGAAAGCTCCTGCGCTACATCCGGCACTACAATACACAGCCCAAGCCCGTGAAGTGGAAGTACTTCGATGCATCTAGGCGAATTACTCCCGCATCAATTGGTACAGTCCACTAGTTGGGCTGCTATCGACTGGTAGAATCGGTCAAGAAATACTACAGCAGCATAAAGTCTTGACGAGAGACCAGATGTTCAGCTGCCGTTCGGTAGTCAAAGTACGTTGATCATAACGGCGATTCCGCCGAGGATTCGTTTGCTTCTCGCGTCTCTTTGAACTAGATCCAGCCGCAACGTATCACCGCTCTTGGCTTCCCGAGGAATTTTCAGCCGCAAACCGAAAGTCATTTGTTCCTGCGGCCCAATTAGGACTGGCATCTGCGCCACGACACCACTGGCGAAGAAAACCTCAACTCCCCGCTCAAACTGCTTTGTCAACAGCTCAGGCTGAGCAGCGGTGAGTACCTGTGTCATATCAGATTCATGTTCAACTGCTTGGGGCGGAACATGAACGGCACAATCCAGATGTATTTCTGCATCGTCATTCGTCGAAGGTGGTAGGTATTCAAGCGGTTGAAGTTTGAGGCCGGGTACGTGCTTAAAGACAGATTTAGAACGATGCACAAGACTTGCTTCAAGATTAGCGTGCTCCTTGGGTCGGATCAGCTCCAATTTGAAACTACGAGTCGCCAGAGAACGCAAGTTTGATACCACAAAAGGTAACACAAACCATGCATTTGGAGCCAAATCAATGATCGTGAGATTCTTCTGCGCGAGATTGTTGTGTTCCCACACATGACGACCAACGATGGGGTGATCGCCTTTTGTAAGCACAGTGGCAAGTAAGCAGGCGTGAACACCTGCGGAAGGAACAAGGCTCCTTGGCCAGCGAGCTTTGATAATCATCGATGCACTAGGCGCGAGGTCGAAACCTGACGCAGCTGCTACGCAGGGGAAGAAATCACTGGGATAGATAAATTCAGTTCCAGCAAATTGCTTCACGTTGAACGTGACCATAAAATGGCGAACTGTTAGGGAGCCGCGATTGTGCACACGCGCGTAGAACCAGTTGTCTTGGCCAAACTCAGGGGATTGATGGGCAGTACCGCCGTCATCCGCGTTGCGGACCCACAGATCTGGCGAATCCCAGAATCGCCCAGGCCAAAGGTCAACACCAGCATGTCCTGGATCGTCACGCAGCCACAAATCAGGTGCAGATGTTGGATTGCCAAATCCGTAGACGAAGCGATGAAACGCGTCCACCAGTTGGGGATTACCCGTTCGGCAGATAAGGAACTCTTCGATTTCACTGGTGGAAGTAGGTCGATGCCGTCGCTGCCGATAGAACTCACTCATCAATTTTTTTAGCGTGCTTACGCCGACCAAAGCAGCCATCCCCTTCCAGAACCGATAACCGTCGGAATACGCTCCGCCGGCTGTAACGCGGACCCATGGATTGCGCGGGCATAATGTCACGGGTGGATCTGTAAAATTGAAAGGCTGCGACTCGGTTGCGCCGTGGTCGTTGTAGACGGTCCACGCCTCGTCAAACCAGGCGTCAGGCTGGCTGGCTGGTTTAAGGCCACGCGCCCACCAACTGTGAAAGGTCTCGTGGCGCAACGCGCCCGCTCCAGTAGTCGTTCCGCCTTCGTACTCCATCCCACCGACATGAAAGAACGCGACGAAACGATTGTCGTGTATGTAGGGGCCTGTCGAGTTCTCATTGTCGGCGAGATAGGTCTTGATGTTGTTGATTTGCGTTGAAAGATTGATCTGACTGCTGCTCAGCTTCCATGCCTCGATTGTCACATTTGCACCCGAGACGGGAAGGATAGCGATGTCGGTTGCGGCCTCAAGGGTGTTGTTGGCGCGCAATTCAAGAAGCGGCGAAAGGGCAGTGAGCCGTGCTGGAAAATTCACTCTCCAGTAATTAGACCCAAGCGCTGTCACGGCACCATTTGTAATTACAGTATGCGCCACGCCCGTATTGAGTATGCGTAGTTCAAGCTGCAGTTCAAACTGATCGAAAATCAAGTTCGCCGGAACCCAGGCTTCGAGATAGCGTCCGGCGCCCAGATCGGTAAAACCAAAATTGAACGCCAAACGAGGTCCTGAACTCCATATCATTGCCGGTTGATAGGAGCCAGCGGTCGAAGCCTGTGGCGTTCCCAACGTGTAGGTGACGCGCAGCGTATGCGTTGAGCCAGCGGCTAATACTGCCTCACCGATTCTCGGTTCAGCCTGAGCGCCGCCGCCAAAGTCGTGAGGAGCTAGTTTCGTCACCGGTAATGGTACGCCGTCCAGCCAGGCAGCGGTAATCGTCTGACGCAGGTCGAAAATGGGATTGCCCGTTTGGTGTCCCATCCTGAATTCCAACGTCGCGTCACCGGTGCCGGAAGACGTCGCTCCATCAAAGGTGAGTGCCGCAGTAATACGCTGGATGTCGATCGGCACGGCCCATAATCCGTCAACCAGCTTGGCAGGGGGAGCCAGATGAAGATTGGTCCCGGTAAGGTCAGCAATGACAGGCAGTAAGTTCAGCAGGCCAGACAAACTGGAGACACATTCGCCATCGACCGGCTGACAAGTACCTGTATTTCGTTTGAGAATGGAGCGCCAGCCATAGCTGCGGGCGGCCTCTATGTGGCTCTCTGTCTCTGTGACAAAGATGCTTTGGTTGGTGGCGGCTGAGTGACTAGCCTTCTGCAGGGCCAGGTCAAAGATCGGCTTGTTTGGTTTGCCTATGTTCCCCCAAATTTCGGAGGAGATGGTGATCAGGTCACGCTCTATGTAGGCGGCAAGACCGAGGCCATTCAGCAATACATGTACTTGGTCTATAGTCGTGCCAGATAATTGATTAGAGAGCAGGCCAAGCCGATAGCCCCGTTCATGAAGTATCTGGAGGGTATCCAAGGTATCTGCGTATCGTTGCCGCTGATTGTTTGCATCAGTGTATATCAGCGTATCGCCGAGATCAAAGAACACTGCAGACGCCACCACAGGGTCGGCCATTACTCGGATTCTCCGTTGCCAGTTACTTGACTATGTTCCCATAAATGACATGCAATGCATCGCGCGCGACGACATACGATTGGAGAACGCCTGCTCTAGCGTGTAGCGCACCCTGCCAGAGAGCCTGCGGCACAGCGAACACCGAGTGTATGCAAGCTCTTTCACCGTCGGTATTTGTGGGAAATCTCTTTCCGCATTTCCCGCAGCTTCCGATTCAAGGTATCGATCTCAGGCACCGAAACGTTCATCTCGAAATCAATTCTTTTCGCTATCCCACCAACGGTGATCTCCACCCACTCGCCACCTTGGTCTGCGCCGTCCGGCTGGCCGATTGTCGATGGCAGCGTTCTGAACTTGGCCCAGTCTATCAGCGCCTGCAGTGCATCCCAGTCTTTCCGTGCCGTCTCTCTCTCTCCGATGATATCTGGGTGTTGCGGATCTTGCACGGTACTGGTTAGCGCGTAGGACGTTTTCTCGTGAGTGATGATCACCGTTTCGTTGCAATGGATGAGACACTCGCCGAAGTAAGTTCCGGTCCGGATCATCGATAGGCCTTCCGAAACATTCATGTTTCCTTCTCCCGCCTCATCGCACCCACAGGGCATTACGAGCATACAGATTAATCCCACGCCAACCAGCGGCGCCACGAGAGGGCGCCGCTGGTTCCGGCTCTTGCCTATCTGCCTCAAGCCAGATGATCCATCATCAATCTGGTCGCCTGCTGCTTATCTTCATCGGTGTAAGTGCCCTTGCGCGCCCTTTGGATGTGCTGTCGCACTCTGTCGAGCAGCGGAGCGGCGGTTTCCCTGGGAGACACGACTGCCGTACTCAGACGCACCATAGTGGTGGCATCACGCCCTCTGAGTGCCGCATCAAAAGCGCGGCCGGATTCCCCGTCGTCCTTTGGGCGCAACACCCGCGCACCGCGGACGTCCCGCAGATCCCGGGAAAGTGAGTTCGCCACCACCATTGCGCACGCCGCGCCGGTGTCCGTCCCGGGAACCCGATCCATGACTGCCACAAGCTTCTTGCGGGCCAAGGTGTCAGTGCCGAAATCGCCGAGAGCGAGGCTGAGACCAACGCTCTTGTCCATCGTGAGCTGCTCAATTTCGCGCTCGCTGTCGGTCATCGCCGGACGGATCACCAGCGCCACTGGCTCGCTTCGCACTATGGTTCCGTCGCCGGTCGATAACTCCGCACGTATTTCGTAGCGTCCTGGCTGATCGAATGTTAGGCCGTGCGGCCCATAGAACAACTGCACGGTGCCCGAAAACCGGTCACCAGGCTGCAACGTATTCATCCTCCGCATGCCACACACCGCGACCACGTCGCGCGCGTCGATCACCCCGCCGTTCGGAGTGGTCACGGCCAACCGAAGGTCGCCCTCGGCGAGATTGAGCGCGGTCGTCACATCGCGCGCGGAGTTTCCGGTATTCGTGACCGTCACCGTTGCACTCACAAACTCGCCACGGACGGCCTGCGCCGGAAGATCGACTTTTAATCGGAGGCCTCCGGCCTCCGGCCCACCCTCGTCGAATCCAATTGCATCCATTGGTTCGGCGATGCCGCTCCAGACGCTTCCGTGGCCCCAGCCGAACTCCTTCCAACCGGGCTTCACCTGCGGGTCCGGAGAATGGATCAGCGACGTCCGATTGTGGTCGTTGAAGGCCATGGTCGCGTTGCACGGGTATGGGTTAGCCGCTGTGGCGAAGCCCATCACATCTCCAGTCTGGTTCATGATGGTCGTGCCGACGGGAATGCTGTGCACGTCGTGCTTCGGATGAAACAGGTTGAACGCGTGACCCGCCTCGTGGATCAGGGTTCGAAGAAATGCCAACGGCACCTCCCCCAATTTCTTCCCACGTGCCGGAGCGTGAATGATGTCGCTATTCGGCAGAGTGGGATCATAGAATCCCACTGCTCCCTCGCGATGCGGCGGATTGCCTGTGTCGAACATGATGCCGAGCGTACCGTCCATCCGGGAGCCCACTAGTAACCACAAGTGCCAGTTGCTTCCACCGGCCGACAGCGAACGGTGCGTCGCCAGCAGCGTGTGCAGCTCCGCTGTCGTCAGCAGAGGGTCATCCGGCACGTTGAGTTCGTTGACCACCGCCCGGAAGTCCATGCCTGTCGCCCGATACACTCCGCTGTAGGTAAATGTTTGGCCGCCGTCACAACTTGTCGCGCTTGCCGGCCACTGCCGATTTGTCATTACGTCCACCTCGACAAGGCAGCCGCGATAATACGGTGATGTCTTGGTAGCGGTAAGGTTGTACTGGGTTCCCCCAACCATCGCCGTTCCTTTCATCTCGATCGTCGATTGCGGTGCGCCGATTGGACGGATCAGCGAAACTTGGCACTGGAATTCCATCCATCCGTTGTCCTGCGATACGAAACTCTGGCTCGCATTGCTCCAGAGATGCCGTTCGAACTTGAACAGGAGCTTCCCTTTCGAATAATTGACCCCGGTGCTGCGGAAATACCAACGATACTCGCTTTGAGGAAACGCCGGATACCAGTTTCTTCGGATGACCAGTGCCCCCGGAATGAACGGACCAGCAAGCTCAGGGCTGAGGGTTGGCAATGTCACCCCTGGCTGCAGCGAAGTAATCGGCCCGATCAGCCGTCTCACATATATGTCACCCGAGACGCGCAGTCGAGGAGATTGGACCTCGATGCGCATTGGGCCGCGGATTTGCTGCAAAAGATGCGGGCTTGCAGGTGTTAGTGTCAACAGCCAGCTTCCATTCAACGTCGCCAGGCTACATGGCCGACTGAGTGGAAGGATCGGCCGACCAGGCTGCACTGGTTGGATTGGTTGGGCCAGCGCAAAGCTTCCCTCCTCATCGTAGATGAAGTCTTCGTCTCCCCCACAGCATGCCGATTCCTCAAACAGCGGTTCGTCGGTTATTTTGTCGTCCGTGATGTCGATGTCTGCATAGTGGTCTTTCATCTTAATAGTTCCTCCTGTATTGTTGTGTGCATTTCTTTAGGAAAGCTAAATCATTAGTGTGAACCCACCTTGATACTTGGTCAGGCCAATGACACTTCCTTCCGCTATAACAAAACTGAACCCACGTTTCTGCCGATTGGGGGTGATCGGTTGCAGCCTAACCATTCAAATTCACCGGTTCTGCGCGGCTCTATCGCGGACCGTCCTTAGGAAACGCAGTGTTAAGCATTTAATTTGACTCTGACCCTGAGTTCCCTTCCAACATACCGTCCACAATGTCCTTGTAGCCATGCTGCAAAGCTTGCAGCAATAGCCGATGTTCGATGTCATGAACGTCGCGGTAGGATTGCGCCTGGCCGTCAGTCATGGTCACTATGCCGGCGTAAATGCGAATATGTGGGGCCAATCCCCCCGCCCGGTCTGGATTCGAAAGAAGAAAGCCACGATAGCCGAGTCCGTTTTCAGGTGAAGGCTGGTCAGCAGGAGGCAGGTCACGGAACGCTTCCAGCAATTCCCTAATCTGTTCCGCAGACAAGCTCCACGTGGGATTCGGCCTCCCGCTGAACACATCTAATTCGACTATCATGGTAGTTTTACTATTGCGGTTTTCCTGGGAACACGCAGAACACAAGACTATGACGACCAACAATGCCCAACTCTTCCACGGAAGACTCAACGAACCCGCATCCCGGTGGGCGAGTAGCGGTAACCGCAGAAAACGGTATAGGGTCCTCTGGCACAATTTTGTGGGGTCAATGTCGTGCCGTTGATAACCCTGCCTAGGCTATCGGTGTTGCGCGCCGCCGTGCCGCCCGGTTTGTGTCCCCAGAAGCCATTAGAATGCTTCCGGTACCAGTGGTAATCCTGCCCCGGCCAAATGACCAAGGCCACGTTCTTGTTCGAGCCGGAGCAGATTGCCTTGCAACCATCCCAGTTGGCAGCGGTGGCCACATTTGTGCAAGCCATAATGCTGTTCGGATGACCTGAGATACGTCCCGGCTGGGCAAACGTGTCCGAGCGATAATTCATCGCGTAGTTGTAGCAGTTGTTTTTGCCTATAACACCAGCGGCATTCCAAAAAGCGGGATTGTAGGCCGTATTTTGAATGATGCATGCAGCCTTGGCGACAAGCTTGGCCTCTTCCTTCCAGATTTTCTCTTCCATGGCTGACTCGGTAGGTGGCTCTATCTCCAAGCTCTGTTTACGCATTTCTAGCGTATCTTCCAGATACTCGAAAATATCTTCTCTGATTGCATGCCGGCCAGTGGAAAGCAACCAGCGGACTGCATCGTCCGACTCGTCCTCGGTAAGTGCACGCAATGCCGACTCCGGTGCCGCGTAGTCGGCAGGCAGCAAGCCGCCGACGCGGAACGTAGCGGGCATACCCTCGTGCAGTTGCTCGTCACTGGTGGCGGAGACCACTAAACCACGATAGCCAAGAACCCCGTCCACCGCTTCAGCCTCCGCTAAAGCCCTGTCTGAAAACCGCTCCCGAAGTTGATTGGAATCTACTTGGGAAAGCCGCCACGAAGGGTTTGGCCTCCCAGAAAAAACATCGAGTGTGATAATCATCATAATCTCCTTCCCTAGCCGCTACTTCCCGAATCAATTTCCGGAAGTCTTCTGCGCTACTGAGCTTGCTGAGCGCGTTACTGATCGACGTGACCGTTCTCTCAAGCGCTTTGATGTCTCCCTTTTGTCAATTTGGCATTGCTTTCTCCGTTGTAAGTTCTTCACTCGTTCAACTCCCACTCGGAAAGCCCATGCATTGTCGCAATCTGAACGGCCTGCACGTCAGTGAGACAGCAAGGCATGTGCCAGGATGATTACTTAGAAGTCTTCCTTGCCTTATTCAAAGGATACGAATGTACGTATTTTATGTCGAGAGCAGGCGGGGGAGGAAACCGTATCCAAACGAATAGCCGGCGGTATCGAAAGAGATACAGGTTTCAGCTGTCCTGCTTCGTTTCAGCTTCAGACTGCCGCGCAGAAGTAGGGCCTCTTGAACGACAGCTCAAACCGTCCAAACCTCCCATAAGCCTGAGCTCCTGAACGGACATTCGATAGGTCGCGGGGGTCAGGAGTGCGAATCGGCGATCAGTACAGAATCAACGGAAGGAGCGAGCCGGAGGGCTCCTGATAGAGACTATAACTCATCTGCGTCATGGGATAGCTGATGCGTAGGCCATGCTCAAGGCACCAGCGGAGCAAGGCGCCATTGCGCGTGTGAAGCAGAAATCCCGGCCCTTGGAACACCGTTGTGGTATGCGGCCTGGAACAGCCGCACATCGATCTCGGCGGCATCGGCCGGCAGTTGGGGTATCGCGGGGGCCTCAAAGCCATTGAACGCCAAATGGGCATCCGTCGCAGGACTCCGCTCTAAGGTTTCTCGGGAGAAGATGCCGTCCGCCAATGGAACCGGTGGCGATACCAACGGGATGAGCAGGCTTGAGAACTGTTGCTCGCCTATAATGAAGCCGACTGCGTGAAGCTGCAGCCCCTCGCGGATGCGTTTTATTGCCGACTGGTGTTGGCGTCGGGGATGGAAGAGATTCCGCTTCAACGCGGGATGGATTCCACAACCGTGTAGAACAGGATTCCTACCCGCATCACCCTCGAGGTACCGCCCCTCCCCTCACTCATCCACACTCGGACGCAGGAGGTAGGGGCCATAGACGAAGGCGAACAAGAGATAGGCACCGCTCCAACAAGCGGTGGCAGTACCGAGTACGAGCGTAGTCGGCAGACCGGTCCCCGGCCCGAATACCCGCAGGATGGCTCCGCAGGTGACTAAGACATACATGGAGACCGTTGAGGTGTCGGCATGCCGTGAGCGCCCGGTATGTCCTAAACTCGCGCGGGTCATAATGCCCAGCGTCATTACGCCCACCGCCCCTGTGGTCAACGCATGTACCACATATTCCTTCGGAAGGCCGACGCCCAACGCGGCGCAACCGAGCAACAGCATGGCGAGCGTGAGCCACCCATAGCCCCAGTGCAGCACAAACACCAGCGGCTCCCGCCATTCGAACCAGCCGTACCATCTCAACAGCCGAACCAGATTGATGACTCCGGCAAGGATGAGGAGCCACCCCGCGACTGCCCCCTGCGGGAGCGTCGCCCAGATGGCAGAGGCCAACGCGACCAATCCTACCGCCACCATATCGAGATGAGAAAACGGCGCCGGTTTCTCCCCTCTTCGTGCCTGAACAAGAAACTCGCGTGTAAAATTCGGCGTCACACGACCACCGATGAACGCCAGCAGCGTCATGTCCAGCCCCAGCGCCAAACGTTCGGGAAGATCCGTCGCCATGCCCTTGATGGCAAAGAAGTGAAAGAGCATATTCGCGGCCGCATAGAGACTGAGCAAAACGCCAATCGGCGCATGATTCCAGCTCTTTCCCCCTGCAATCTCGCGCCATAGCATTCCTGTCAACATCAAGAGATAAGCCGCATCGATGATGGCCGCCGGAACCGGCGGCAGCCAGGGCCACGCCAGGACGATTCGGCCGGCAAACCACACCGCGAACAGTCCCATCAGAAGGCGTCCTTTGATCGGCGGACGATCCGTCCAGTTGGGCACGGCCGTCAGCACAAAACCGGTGATCACCGCAGGCAGAAATCCGAACAGCATTTCGTGCACATGCCATTCACGAGGCACAGCCAGATTGGTTGAACCACCCCCGACAGCCAACATGACGATCCAAGCAGGAACAGCCAGGCCCGCAAACAACGCGGCGCCGAGAAAAAACGGTCGGAATCCGTACGAAAACAATGCCGTTTCCGGCCGGATTCTTCGACATTCCACAGCATCACTCTTCACCACAGGCCTCCGCCATGTTCTGTACGATCACGATACGCTCTTGCACGACAGGCTCTTGCCGCAGGGCGACGGCTCGATACCGGTGCTCCCGCTCAGTTCGTCAATTGATCGATCAGCCAATCCATCGCATCCGGTGACGCCAGCCAGGCCTCGGCAAAACTCGCCATATATACCACCGCCTCGTTTCGGTCTCCCGGAGAATACCTTTCCGGCAACGTAACCGGCGGTTTCCTCTTGCCGGCAAAAAAGCCCGCTACATGCGGATTGCAATCCATCGCCGCCGATAAGCCCGCCCTTGCAGCGACCTGATCCCCCCGGCGAAGGTCGAGCAACACGCGGCTCCAGACGAACGCGGCGGACGAATCATGCGGAAATCGGCGAAAGAGACGTTCTGCTTCGGCATCGTCCCTCATTGCAAGGTACCGGCTCATCAGCCCATGACGAATACCCTGGTTGTCGTCGGGGTTCAGTTCCAATAGCGCTTCGCACTGCGCGATGGAGTCCTGTTTCCGGCCTAGAGCCCACAAGCAATCGGCCAATCCCCGGCGCGCGCGCATGTAGGGCCTGGTTTCGATCATGCCCCAGAAGTAGCCGGTATGTTGCTTGAAAACATCCTCACCGAGAGCGCGCCGTCCCGCATCGACCCCTTGTTGATAGAACGTACAGGCCTCTGCTGCCGACCCGGCCTCTGTTTCCGCCAATACATTGTAGGCATCCGCGCAGTCAGGAAAAATCTCCAGAGCCCGGCGGGCAAGTGCAGCAGCTTGCCGATGGGTCCGCGTTTCCCAGGCTTGATAGATCAACGCTTGAGCCCGTTCTGCCGGAGCGGGCGGACGGGCCGGTAACATCCGACCTCCACCTGCTTTCGTCAAACGATTCGTCACAACCGGTGCCTCGTCCGGATTCTCGAACGCGTGGGCCTCCGGGAGTCGATCGAGCTCCGGCCTGACATCTTCGGCACCGATTGAGCCGGGCAGCGGGGGCCCGGCAGGCTTTCTTATCCGCGAACGGTTGCCTATGCGCTTCTTCGTCATAATCGCGCGCTCCACAGCATCCTTCACTTCCACCGATCGAATTCCCAGCCCCCTCCACCTCGTCGCTACGATCAGGTCCTCTCCCTCGCGGAAAAGCGTCTCAAAAGAGCGTGGCCAGATACTCCACCAGAAACACAAGTCCCGTGCCGCCCGTGGGCAACGCGATCGCGCCGAATAACGGATGCCGCGTGAACGGAAGGAAGGCGCCCTCCTGGTGTTGCTCGATCAGCGCCACCATCCGCGCGACCTGCACCTGCTGTTCCTTCCTGAAGACGACTTCGCCGGACACACCGGTAAGCCGCGCCTTCAACTGTAACACGGCCTCCCGCTTAGCCTGCTCCGCAGACCGTCGCAGGAACAGGCCGTTGCCGAACGCATAGGCGGCATTCAGCCCGAAAATCGCCATGAGCCCGAGCGGAAAATCCCATCGGTCGAAATAACTGTGCCGGGCAACCCCCATGAGGAACACCACCACGAACGGATAATAAATCATGGCGCTGATGACCGCCGTACGCTTGGCAATGAACTCCACCGCGATCCACTCATGTACGTAGGCCTGGTCCACTCCCCGGTGTGTAGCCTCCCGGACGAGCAGCCGGTCCGACCACCAGATAGTCGTGCCGACCATGATTTTGATCAAACGCCGGCAGAGCCGCGTCGCATCGACGACATAAAACATCAACAGGGTCATGGCCAGGACACTGAACCCCAGCACGGCATAGTTGATCGCAAAGCAGGCCGACCCGCGGCAGGGCATCACCGGAACCCCGAAGAGCACCATCAACAGCGCTCCGAACCCCACATAACACAGCGACTGCGGCACGATCCGCACGAGTCGCTCCTTCCAGCTCCCCAACGCCAGATATTCCCGCCACAGCACAGCCGCCTCTGCATCGCCCATGGGTTGCGGACGCCAGTGGTGAATGCCGACGAGGGAGCCGGCCTGAATCGAGAGCGGTGCCCGTGGACGCAGGAACCGGAAGCGTCGGCTCAGCTGCTTTTCATTGTCCCGCAGCCGTCTCCACGAATGTCCGAGAAAGAGCAGGCAGAGCAGAAACGCGAGCAGCCTCAGGCACGTGGTCGGCCAAACGCTGATCCCATCGGTCAGCGAGAAGGGTTCGCCCGCCGTTCGATCGCTCATTGCCCAGCAAAGCAGGCCGAGCAACAGACACACAATCAAGACAAGACCGACCACCGCTCCCTGGACCCAACGAGATTGCGCCCATTGCCACAACTCGCTGTTGATCAGCAGCGCACAGAGGGCCATGAGACTGAGTGCGGACAGGAGCAATGCGATCGTCTTCGGGCTGAGCACGCGCAATTCACCGGTATCCGGGTCCAGATCGGGACGCGGAAGGTGCAGGTTCGGAAGCGCCTCCGGTCGCCGACCGGCCGGGTATGGTCCATCCAGGCTGATATCGACGGGGCCGTGACGCCCGACTTCATACAACCGCGGCGGCACCGTTCGTGGAAAGCTCACCGTGGCAGGAATCTGCAAGTCGCTCTCGGCTGGTCCGGGGACGATGTCATCCACGGCCCGCAGCACCGAATAGAACAACGCAGTCTGGTAACTGTCGCGGAAAGGCGGAATCGGCGTCTGAATCAGCGGATGAAGTTCCAGACCGAAATGGGAGGCGATCACCAGATTCCGGGTCCACTGGAGCTGGCTCGGATGGGTCAATCGTGCATCGAGATCGGTCGTGAAAAACAGGGCGTGGGGAAAGTCGCTCCGCAACGCCTGGAGGATCATCAGCTTGTCATACACGTCGCTGCCCAACACGCCGATGGCCGTGAACTCGCCGTCGCTGCTCGCTTCTTCGCGCTTGAGGGTTTCAACCAGCCGTCGAAGATAGTCCAACTGACTGCGGCCGGCCGGCGTCTCCGCCAGACTCTGCTCCACACGCAGCCCTCCATCTCCGATTTTTCCTTTCGACTGAGCGCCACCGGTGTCTTTGTCGGTATTCTTGGGCGGCAGCTCGCCATCGAGGCCGGCCAGATACGAATAGCGGTGCACCCAGTCCGGATACTGTTCAGTGCGCAAGCGATTGAAGTGATACTCGAAGCCCCGAATTGCGCGATCAGGCCCCGTCTCCGCCAGACTGCGAACCATCGCGACGAATGTACGCGGCAGGGACCTGCCGTAGAGCGTGTCCCATTCTGAGATCAGAGCGATATGTGGAATCCGGCACTTCCCGTCCGAATGCCGGGATGACACCGCGGCAGAATCCGAGGCTGCCTCCTTGCACGACCCGGCCTCCCCCCGCGGAATCGTCAGGTCGATGCGACGGCGTTTCAGTTCCTCCACCAGTTGCTCCGCCAGTACGACGTCCGTGCCGATCGTCCGGATTAACGTCATTCCACCGGCCTCGAACCACTGCTCCACGCCGCGTGCCGCATCCAGCCCCTGAAGCTCCCCTAACAGAACCGGGTCTGCGGCCGTGGCCCAAGATGAATAAAATTGAACGCCTTTCAGCCGGTCCAACTGCCGGCGAGACGAAGCCTGAGAGGGCATGGGGGATCCGCCTGAGTGTTGATCGGCGGCGAACAGAGACTTGAGCTCGCCGACCATGGCACCCAGCGAACCGGACGAGCGGGGACCAATCACGCGATAGGCCGCCTTCTTCGTCTTCACTGCTTCGTGGATCTCTATGATCAACCGGTTGAGCGACAGGAGCGGCTTCGGACTGAAGTCCTGCTCTTTCAGCCACAGCACCAACACCTGCGTCGACTGCTTCGCATCAGCCGATGCGGGTCTCCCGAGAAATGCCTCGACCGGGACGACGAGATGCTCGCTCCCCGTTCGGATAAAATATCTGATGGATTCACCGGACTCCGGCTGATATCCCGCCGCCCCTAAGGCCGACACCAGGGCGTAACGATCCCGCAACCTCGACTCGACACCGCTGGCATAGGGGCTGCCGTCCACGAAGACCGGCAACAATAACAAATCAGACAGCGCATCGGCTTGAGTGACCGCCGTCAGCAATCTGAGAAAGGTGTGGTGTGCCTCCGGGGCAGGATGTTGTGCCGCAGCGGCCTCTTTCTGTCGATGGGTCGAGACCGCCTCGAAGGGATCCTGCCAGAGTCGCGCCTGCACGCGATCCACACCGACAGAGCCCACCTTTTCCGCTTCCTTGTCGATCGGCCGCGACGTCTTGAGCGGAACCTGGTAGATGACGAGGCTGCTGATCACCGCCAACAGCAAGGCCACGATGCCTGCCAGCGGCAGCTTGGATTTCTCTTCCTTCTGTTCAGCCATCGAGGCGATCCGTCTTTCGGCAAATTGCGTCAGTTGCGCGTTCGCATTCCGGGTCGCGCCAGACATCTTCTTCGCGTCGAAAACAGCGACAGGCTAGTCCTGGGCAACCAAACTGTCAATGGAGAGAATGAAGAAATGGTGGTGACTCGATAAATCCTTCCAAGCTTGCTGAACTTCCTCACCATACTGACGGTCGAGGTGTCTGGTCGCCCACTGCGCGCATCGGCCGCTCCAATAATACTAATCCCTCCGAGCTAGTTCTTGTTATCTCCAGGGAGGGTGGCCTGGTGGTCTCCGACTGTGCGCGTCCAACGAGGGCCTTCCGAGGCCGCGCGTTGCGCGAACAAAGGAGACTACCAGGCCGCCCTCCCCCCTCCCTCCGTTTGACTTCAACTTTCCCTCTCTCTACAATTCGCCCGTGGCATCACAATTCGTTCATCTGCATCTCCATACCCAATACAGCCTCCTCGACGGCGCCAATCAGATCGATCCCCTGATGCAACAGGTGAAGTCGTTCGGGCAACCGGCCGTCGCGATGACCGATCACGGCAACATGTTCGGGGCGGTGGAGTTCTACCGGAAGGCGAAGGAAGCCGGGGTCAAACCCATCATCGGGTGCGAAGCCTACATGGCGCCGGGCAGCCGCCTGGAGAAGAATTCTCACCTCGCGCACAACGATTACTACCACCTGATTTTGCTGGCGACAAACCTCAAGGGATACCAGAACTTAATCAAGCTGGTGAGCAAAGCGTATCTTGAAGGTTTCTACTATAAGCCGCGGATGGACAAGGAAATTCTTCAGCAGCACCATGAAGGATTGATCGGCCTCTCAGGCTGTCTCAGCGGCGAGGTTGCGTACCTCATCGGACAGAAGGATCTGGCGGGTGCCACCAAGGCGGCCGGTGAGTATCGGGAGATTTTCGGCAAGGACAATTATTACCTGGAACTCCAAGCCAACGGGCTGGAGCATCAGCGCATCGCCAACGACGGCCTGCTGGAGATCCATAAGAAACTCGACATCCCGCTCGCCGGCACCAACGATTGCCACTACCTGAAGAAGGAAGACTCCCGCCCGCACGACCTCATGCTGTGCTTGCAGACCGGCAAGACGATCAACGATCCCAACCGCATGAAGTTCGATACGGACCAGCTCTACGTCAAATCGACCGAGCAGGCCTTGTCTGAGTTCAAAGAAATGCCGACGGCCGTCTCGAACACCGTCAAGATCGCCGAAGCCTGCACCCTCGACCTGGCGCTCAATAAGACCTACCTGCCCCAGTTCAAAGTGCCCGAGGGCTACACCCGCGAATCCTATGTGGAGCAGCTGGCCCTGGAAGGATTGGCGGCGCGTCTCAAGGAACGGCCGAGCTCCATTCCCGAGATCGCCTACCAGGTCCGACTGAAAGAAGAAGTCGCGGTGATCTGCTCGATGGGATTCGCCGGCTACTTTCTCATCGTCTGGGACATCATCAAGTTCGCCCGCTCGCGCGGCATTCCGGTCGGGCCCGGACGCGGCTCCGCCGCCGGCAGCCTCGTCGCCTATGCCCTGCGCATCACCGATCTCGATCCGCTCGTGTATTCCTTGCTCTTCGAGCGATTCCTGAATCCTGAGCGTGTGTCCCTCCCCGACATCGACATGGACTTCTGCATGGATCGCCGGGATGAAGTCATCAACTACGTGATCCATAAATACGGTGAAGACCACGTTGCGCAGATCATCACGTTCGGGACGATGAAGGCTAAGGCCGCCATTCGAGACGTGGGCCGCGTGCTCGAAATGCCCTACGCCGAAGTGGATCGGATTGCGAAGCTTGTCCCGGACGATTTGAAGATGACGCTCGACAAGGCGCTCGAACAGGAGCCGCGCCTGAAGGAGCTGGTCGATAAAGATGTGAAGGTGAAGGAACTCATGTCGGTGGCGCAGTCGCTCGAAGGCCTCGCCCGCCATGCGTCCACCCATGCAGCCGGTATCGTGATCTCCGATCAGCCGCTCACCGAACACGTGCCGCTCTACAAAGGCCCCAAGGACGAAATCGTCACCCAATATTCAATGGGGGATGTCGAAAAAATCGGCCTGGTGAAGTTCGACTTCCTCGGGCTGAAAACGCTCACCATGATTCATCGCGCGGAAACGCTGGTCAACGAGGTGCACCCCGATCAGCCTCCCCTGCGCGTCGAGCAATTGCCGTTCGACGATCCCGACACGTTCGCGCTGCTGTCGTCCGGAAAAACCACCGGCGTCTTCCAGCTCGAAAGTTCCGGCATGCGCGATCTCTTAATGGGCTTGAAGCCCGACCGGTTCGAAGACATCATCGCCATCATCGCGCTCTATCGCCCCGGCCCGATGGACCTCATTCCGGATTTCATCAAACGCAAGCAGGGCAAGATTCCGATCGCCTACGAGATGCCCGAGCTCGAGCCGATCCTGAAGGACACGTACGGCGTCATCGTGTACCAGGAACAAGTCATGGCCATCGCCAACAAGGTGGCAGGCTTCTCGCTGGGACAAGCGGATATTCTCCGTCGCGCCATGGGCAAAAAGAAGCCCGAGGAGATGGAGAAGCTCCGCGTCCAATTCCTGGAAGGCGCGAAACAGAAAAAAATATCTGAGAAGAAGGCCGACAAACTCTACGAACTTATCCAGAAGTTTGCCGGATACGGCTTCAACAAATCGCACGCCGCCGCCTACGCGGTGGTCTGTTACCAGACGGCCTATCTCAAAGCCCACTACCCGACCGAGTTCATGGCGGCGCTGATGACCACCGACATGGGCAACGCCGACAAGATCGTCGGTTACTTCACCGAATGTCGCGGGCTCGGCATTCCGGTCCTGCCCCCGGACGTGAACCAGAGCCAGAAGAATTTCGCCGTCGTGGATCAGAGCATCCGCTTCGGGCTCGCGGCGATCAAGAATGTCGGCGAAGGCGCGGTCGAAGCCATTATCGAAGTACGCAACGAAACCGGCCCCTTCCGCTCTTTTTTCGACCTCTTTCGCCGGGTCGATTTGCGCAAGTTGAACAAACGCATGATGGAAGGGTTGATCAAGGCGGGGGCCTTCGATTCCATGGGCGGACGGCGCTCGCAATATCTGGCCGTGCTCGACCAGGCCATGGACGAAGGGATGAGCATCCAGAAAGAGCGCGCGCTTGGCCAGACCAGCATCTTCGGCGACGACACGGTCGGCATGCCGCAGCAACTGGACGAACCGGCCCTGCCCGACGTGCCCGAGTGGAGCCAGGGCGAGCTGTTGAAATACGAACGTGAGTTGACCGGCTTCTACATCAGCGCCCATCCGTTAGCCCGGTACGAAGCCGCGATCCAATTGTTCGCCAACACCACGACCATGCAGATCCCCGATGTGCCGGACGGACGCGAGGTCAAACTCTGCGGGATCATCACGGCGGTGAAATCCATGCTCACCAAAAAGGGCGACCGCATGGCCTACATCACGCTGGAGGATTTACATGGGCTGGTAGAAGTGATAGCCTTCCCCGACCTGTATCGAGACCATGCCGACATGATTGTGCCGGAACAGGTCGTGCGATTGACGGGCACCGTGGATCGCGGAGACAAAGGCACCAAGTTGCGCGGGACCAAGATCGAACCGCTGGCTGATTTACAGAACACAGGGATTTCGCGGGTGATGATTCGCCTGCATGACGGACCGACCGCTTCCACCAGACTGCCGATGCTCCGGCAGGTATTCCAAAAATATCCCGGTGCCTCGAGCGTCTCTCTGGTCATGGCCCTCGGCGGCACGATGGAAGCGCGGACCTCTCCCCTCCCCAACGTCAAGATCACGCCCAGCGAGCATTTCGTCGCCGATATTGAGGAAGTGCTAGGCAAGGGCGCCATCACTTTGGTAACCTAGGCGAACCTAGGCAACACCCTTAAGGGGGTTCAGCAGTATGAGAGACTACCTCGACTTTGAAAAACCGATCCGCGAACTCGAAGAGAAAATCGAGAAGCTGGCCTCCGCCGAGTCTCCCAAGTCCGGCACACAGGACGAAATCCGCAAGCTCCGGACAAAACTCGCCCAGGTCGAGCACCAGCTCTATACGACCCTGACGCCCTGGCAACGTACCCAACTGGCCCGCCATCCTCAGCGGCCCACGACCCTCGACTATATCAACGAACTCTCCCGTGAATTTCTTGAACTGCACGGCGACCGTAACTTCGGCGACGATCGCGCAATCGTGGGAGGGTTTGCCCGTTTTAATGACCGGTCGGTGATGATCATCGGCCATCAGAAGGGAAAGACCCTGAAAGAGCGCATGCAGCGGAACTTCGGTATGCCCAATCCGGAAGGCTACCGGAAGGCGTTGCGGCTCATGCGGCTGGCGGAAAAGTTCGGCCGTCCGATCATTACACTGATCGACACCCCCGGCGCCTATCCCGGTATCGGCGCGGAAGAACGCGGACAGGCCGAAGCCATCGCCAGAAACCTGTTCGTCATGTCCAGACTCTCAGTGCCCATCATCTCCGTCGTCATCGGCGAAGGCGGCAGCGGCGGCGCCCTGGCGTTGGGCGTCAGCGACCGCATCCTCATGCTGGAACATTCCGTCTACTCCGTCATTTCTCCCGAAGGCTGTGCGGCCATTCTGTACGATGACCCGTCAAAGGTCCCGGATGCCGCCGCTTCGCTGAAAATGACCGCGCAGGATCTCGTCGGACTCGGCATCGTCGATGAAGTGATTCCGGAACCCTTGGGCGGCGCGCATCGTGATCCCAGAGCCATGTGTGATCGGGTCGCCAAGGCATTGGCCAACCAGCTCTATGCCCTGGCTGAACTCCCGACCGACCAGCTCATCGCGCAGCGGGATCAGAAATTCCGCAAAATCGGGGTGGTCGGCGGACTCGTACCGGTCGGAGCCTAACCCCCTGGAGTTTTTCCTCTCCGCCAATGTACGCCTGAGGTAACGCGGTTCTATTCCCGACATCCGGCCTCGGCCATCAAGCCCCGCTGAAACCACCTACATACTCGCCCTGATTTTCCATTGCCCGACGACTTGTTACACTGCCGCCCGCCTGCGTGCGCTGAAAGGGTCCCGTCTCGACAAGATCACCTCGATACGCGTCGCCCCGTGTTCATCCTCGTTCGCAGGATCATCCTTCATCGCATGACAGGGATTTTTTATAGGAGGTAGGTACGGGTATGTCGAAGTCGATCGTGAGAGCATTCGTGGCAACCATGTTATGGAGTTGGGGAGTCTGGACGGGCGGCGCCTTCGGGCAATCGCTGCTCACCGGCACCCCGCTGGGTGAAGCGCCCACCCCGGTCTTCTCGGCACAAACGCCGGGCCTGGAAGGTCGCTCCTCGTCGGATCCATTGTGGACTGACGCCCTCTGGCATGCGGATGAGAAGGGCATCAACCGCTTTTTTCCACAAGACGGATTCCTCCGCGTGCGCGGCTGGGTGGACGGCGGGTATACGTATAATGCAAGCAACCCACGCAGCAACTTCAGCGGCCCCTACAACGCCATCGACCGCGACATTCCGGTCCTCAACCAGTTGTACATGATTGTCGAGAAACCGCTGACCGCCTCGGGCAGCAATTGGGGCATCGGCGGGCGCTTGGATTTCATGTATGGGTACGATTACTTCCTGACACAGAGCAACGGGGTCGAGCGGCGCGAGAACGGCGCGCAGCGTTGGAACGCCCAGGGTCAGCACTACGGGCTGGCGATGCCGCAGGCCTATGCTGAAATCGGGAACCAGACCTTCTCGGTGAAGGTCGGCCACTTCTATACGATCATCGGCTACGAAGGCGTGCCGTCCATCAACAACTTCTTTTACTCCAAATCCTTTGCCTACCAATTCGCCGGCCCCTTCACCCACTGGGGCGGACTGGCCACCTGGCACCTGAACGACCGCATCACGCTGCAAGGCGGCCTGGTGAACGGCTGGGATTCGCTGGACCGGACGAAGGACAGCACCACGGGTCTGGCCAGCATCAAGTACACCGCGCCGGAGAATCTCTGGTCGCTCTCATTCTCCATGGTCACGGGCAACGAACCCAGCGCCGTGGCCACACAATTTGAAACCCGCACGCGATACAGCCTGATCTTCACGGCACATCCGGCCGAGCGATGGGAATACGTCTTCCACCATCACTATGCCTATCAAAACCAGGGCAAGGTCGACGGCGGCACCGCGCGCTGGTACGGCATCGACAACTATCTGTACTATGCGCTCACCGATCAATGGCGGGCCGGTCTGCGCTTCGAGTGGATGCGCGACGAAGCCGGCACCAGGGTCGGCGGCAACCCGGTGCGCGACAACCCGAACCTCGGGCCCTTTGCCGGGTCCTTCTATTCGCTCAGCGCCGGCCTCAACTACCGGCCGCACCCCAATGTGTTGATCCGACCGGAAGTGCGCGCCGACTGGTTCGACGGGCAGCGCTCGCCGTACAACGACGGCCTGAACAAGAATCAGGTCCTGGCCGCCATCAACGGCACGCTGCAGTTCTAGCGCGAGGTGGAACGGAGCAGGCGGGTCGGAGATTACCGGCCTGCCTGCCCGGCAGGCAGCAAGCCCAATGCGATGAATCGCTCCTGAATGACCGACAGGATGTGGGACCGAAGTTCGGTCCGGTACGGCGCGAGAGAGGGATCACCGAGATACCGGTCCACCGTGCGAGGCAGCTTCCTCCACCAGGTGCGTGCCGCCTCCCGCGCCTGGTGAGCTCCGGTCTCCCCGCTCGCCAGAATCGCCCTCAATTCCTTCTCGAAGAATCCGACATGCACCTGTTCGTCTTCGAGGATATCTGCCAGATCCGGCCGCACCGTCGCGAGGAGTGTCGCGAATTCCAGTCCCAGCGCCTCATACCCGAACAACAACACCGCCAGCATTTCCCACTGCGAGGGCACGGTCGGCAGAGTCGCCGCCCGCTGCGAAGTGGTACCCAGCATCCCTTCGAATTGCCGCAGGTGATCCTGCTCGTCGGTCTCGTGTCGCTGAAGAAACGTCTGGACGTGGCGGGGCAGATTCTGCGTCTGAGCGGCCCGCACCGCCCAGAGCGCCATGGCTTCGGCGCGCAAAAACCGTTCGAGCAAGGCCCTTTCACAGGTCTGAGGCAGAACCATCATCGCACCGTCAGTCCTCACTCGGGGGAGCAATCGGCCCGGCCCACTCACCCTTCGTCAGTCCGACTTCCTGCGAGGCTCCATCGGGCCATTGGAAATACCCCACCTCATCCACATAGAGAATCAGCGGATCCATGTCCTCTCCCAGCCCGCGCCACCAATACCATCCGGCCTTGGCCGGTTTGTCGCTCGTCCATACCAAGCTCGTCATGATCCTCCCGTGAATCGTGAAGCGTCTCTCGTCGGGGATAAGCACGTATGGCCGGTGGCGCAGAGAATATGCCCGGAGGCCAAACACCCTATCAGTTCCGGCGACAGGCGATTCGTCCAAACCCCTACCCCTATCCCATTCGCTATAGGCCATGTGCTATAGGCTATAGCCTCTTCAGGAGACGCACCCTACCATGGTCCGATTACCAATAGAAGAGGCGATCCCGGCACTGCGTCAGACCCTGGCAGCCGGACACGCGGCCCTGCTGACGGCGCAACCGGGCGCGGGAAAAACCACGCGTGTCCCGCTGGCTCTGCTGCACGAACCCTGGCTGGCCGGACAGAAACTGGTGCTGCTGGAACCCAGGCGACTGGCCGCCCGCACCGCCGCAGCCTACATGGCTGCAATGCTAGGTGAGCCCGTCGGCAAGACGGTCGGGTACCGCATCCGCCATGATACCAGGGTCGGGAAGGATACGCGGATCGAAGTCGTCACCGAAGGCATCCTCACAAGGCTGCTGCAGCACGACCCGTCACTCGCGGGATACGGCCTCGTGATCTTCGACGAATTTCACGAACGCAGCCTGCAGGCGGATCTCGGCTTGGCTTTCGCGAGAGAATCACAGAGGCTGTTCCGGCCGGACCTCCGTCTGCTTGTCATGTCGGCGACACTCGACTGTGCGGCGGTCACGCGCCTCCTGCAGGACGCGGACACCATTTCCTGCGAAGGTCGCCTCTTCCCCGTGACCACGCAATATCTCGACCGGCCGATCGAAGGGCATCTTGAACCGGCAGTGGTCCGGAGCATTCGTCAGGCCCTGGCGCGTGACGAGGGCAGTCTATTGGTGTTTCTCCCCGGTATGGCGGAGATCCGGCGCGTCGAGCGGCAACTTGTCGAGGCCTCCCTCGGCCCGGATACGCTCATCGCCCCGCTCCATGGAGAACTCCCGCAGCACGAACAGGAACAGGCGATTCTCCCCGCGCCGGCAGGACGGCGAAAAATCGTGCTGGCGACATCGATCGCCGAAACCAGTTTGACCATCGAAGGTGTGCGGGTCGTCATCGATGCAGGACTGATGCGGGTGCCGCGCTTCGATCCCCGCTCAGGCCTCACCAGGCTCGACACCATTCGTGTCACCCAGGATGCGGCGGATCAACGACGCGGACGCGCGGGCCGCTTGGAGCCAGGCACCTGTTATCGCCTCTGGACGACGGCCGAGCAGCAAGCACTCCTCCCTCGCCGCCCTCCGGAAATCCTGGAGGCGGACCTTGCGCCGCTGGCGCTGGATCTCGCGGAATGGGGTGTGATTAAAACAGACGAACTTTCCTGGCTCGACCCGCCGCCGGCAGGCGCCATCTCCCAAGCCCGTGAGCTTCTGCGACAGCTCGGGGCGCTCGATGCGCAAGGAGCCCTCACCGCACACGGCCGCAGGCTCGCCCACGTCACCGTTCATCCACGCCTGGCCCACATGATGGTCACCGCTGTGCCGGTCGGCCTGGGTGCCTACGCCTGCGACCTGGCGGCGCTGCTGAGCGAACGGGACATTCTGCAAGGGGGACCGGGCTGGAGACATGCCGATCTCCGCATCAGGGTTGAAGCCTTGCGTGGCAACCGGGAGCATCTCGCCGGAGCGACCGTCAACCGGGCTGGTTGTGAACGCGTCCGGCGGGCATCGGAGCAGTGGTGGCGACAACTCCAACTGGGCGCACCATCCGGCGACGGCACCGAGCACACCGGCACACTACTCGCCTTCGCCTACCCCGACCGCATTGCGCAACGGATTGCAGGCAGCGAGGGTCGTTATCGTTTGGCCAACGGACGAGGCGCGGCATTTCACACCGTAGAGGGGCTCTCTCAAGAAGAGTATCTGGTCGTGGCGCAACTCGACGGCACCGGTGACTGGGCGCGTGTTCTCCTGGCCGCGCCGGTGGGATTGGCGGATCTGCAACACCATTGCGCCGGGCAGATCCAAGCCGTCGATCTATTGGAATGGGATGACCGGTCGGAATCCGTCCGCGCCAGACGGCAGCGCCGGTTGGGGCAACTCATCCTCGATGATCGGGCCACCCACGACCCGGACCCGACTCAAGTCGCCGCCGCCTTGCTTTTCGGGATCCGGCGGACGGGACTCAGCTGTCTGCCCTGGAGCAAAGAGCTGCAACAGTGGCGCGCACGCGTCGGGTTTCTCCATCGCATCGACCCCACCTGGCCGGACCTGTCGGACGACGCGCTCACAAACAATCTCGACGCGTGGTTGGGGCCATTCGTCAGCGGCCTCACAAGCCTGGCGCAGGTCTGCCGCCTCGACCTTCAGCCGCCGCTTGAAAGTCTGCTGACATGGCAGCAGCGACAGGAACTTCCCAGGCTCGTGCCCACACACCTCACCGTGCCCAGTGGTTCCCATGTGAGGCTGGATTACGACCAGAACGAGACGCCGGTGCTGGCCGTGCGCTTACAGGAAATGTTCGGCTGTCAGGAGACGCCGCGCATCGCGGGTGGCAGGGTGCCGGTGATGGTGCATCTGCTCTCGCCGGCGGGACGGCCCGTGCAGGTCACGAAAGACCTGGCCAGCTTCTGGCGCTCGGCTTATCAAGAGGTGAAGAAGGAACTGCGTGGCCGGTACCCACGCCACCACTGGCCCAATGACCCGCTCACCGCAACCCCGACGAACCGCACGAAACGACGAACGTAGAAACAAGTCCAGCCAGGTGGGTCCGACCGGCGCTTGCTAATCTGCGACAATTGCAGCATTCTACGCGCAACCTGCTCCTTGCTTGCAACCGACGAGATGCCGATGAACCATTTTGCGATCATCACCGCCTTCGGACAAGACCGTCCCGGTATCGTCGCCCTGATGGCCGATAGCCTGTACCGGCTCGGCTGTAATATCGAAGACACCTGCATGACCCGCCTACGCGGCGAATTCACCATGATGCTCATGGTGCGCCTTCCAGAGGGCATGGCCGCCGAGGATCTTGCCCGACGCCTCATTCCGTATACGACTCCGTTGGACCTTGCCGTCTTATGCAGAGCGATGCCGGACCTGGCGGCCACCAGACAGACGGCGCTGGAGATACCGACGTTCATCTTGTCGGTCTACGGGGCCGACCATCCGGGGATCGTGGCGCAGGTGGCCCGCACCGTCGCCCAGCACCAGGGAAACATCACCGACATGAACACGCGCGTGGTCGGATCGGGAGATCGTCCCATCTATGTCATGGTCTTGGAGGTTCAATTGCAGGACGCTCAGCAAGCCGACCAGCTCAGACAGGCCCTGGAAGAATTGAAGCCGCTGCTGGGTGTTGATTTGACCTTCCGTCTGCTCGAAAGTGTCACCTTCTGATCGTGGCTATCCGTCCGATTCTGCAGTATCCCCATCAGGCACTCAAATCCACGAACGCCGCCGTCGCCCCCTCCGATCCGGCCGTGCACGCGGTGGTTCAAGATATGCTGGATACGCTCGCCGCGTCACCCGGCGTGGCACTGGCGGCGCCTCAGATCGGGCATGCCGTGCAAGTGATCGTCGTGGATGTGTCGCGCAAGAAAGGCGAGAGGGGCCATGGATTGGTCGTGCTGTTGAACCCGGTCATTCTCTCGCTGGAAGGAAAAAAACGCGTGCGGGAAGGCTGCCTGAGCGTGCCGGACTATACGGGAAATGTGCTGCGCTACGAAGAGGCGCTGGTGGAGGGGCTGACACCCGATGGCCGGGTCGTCACGGTGAGTGCCTCAGGATTCGAGGCGCTCGCCTTTCAGCATGAAGTGGACCATCTGAACGGCATGCTCTTCCTCGACCGCATTGAGTCGCTCAGCACCGATCTCTTCAGACGAAAAAAATAACGCCCGACACCGACGAATTATTTTCTCGGTCGCCATCCCTTGAGGCGTGCCGCAATGGCTTCATGTTGTTCGACGGTGAGCATCGCCGCCAACGCATCACGGCGGAGTCTGGCGCGGCTGCTGTCCTGACGACTCGCGAGGGAATACCAGAAGAACGCCTCCAGCACATCCTGCGTCACCCCCTGCCCCTGCTCATACAACATGCCCATGTCCCGTTGCGCCAAGACGTGCCCCTGGTCGGCCGCCAGCTGCAACCACCGCACCGCCTCGGCCTCATCGGTTTCCCCGAGACTGCCCGTGAGCAAGGCCTGCCCCAACATCCATTGCGCATTCGCATCGCCCTGGCCGGCGAGCGCCTGCAGCTGATGCCGGGAGGAAGGGTCGGCAAAGGCCGACGAGAACGGACCGGACAACAGCACCATCATCGCCGCCAACAGCCATCGCCATCCGAATCGATTCGTGACCAACGCACCCCGTCCGCTCAAGACCGTCCCCTGTCTGCGACTCCACTCAATGGTCGGCCAACAACGCCGCGGCGGCTTTTCGCCCGGACAGCAGTGCCCCATCCAACGTCCCGGTCTCGCAATAGTCACCGCATTGATACAACCCCGGCCTCACACGCGGCGATGCGTTCGATGCCTGCGCCGTGAGGACCTCAATCGGGGGCAGCGCGCGCTTGATGTGATCGGTCCGCAGGTGACGCCAGGCATGCACCTCCTCACCGAACCACTCGCGCAATTGCCGGCGCACCGCTTGCTGGACATCACCGTCGACGCGCGATCGGTGCCCCGACAAGCTGACAGAAACCAGCGCCCGTCCAGATGGCGCATACCCGGAGGCAACCTCGCTCAAGACGCAGGCGGTGCCGACCGGCCCCTGACCTTCTCCGTTCAACATCAACCAGGGTCCACGCATCGGTGGAGCGGGTGCGTCGAAATACAGGCAGATCGCATCGCGGCCGGGCGCGGCCGGCCGGCTCTCGCCTCGTAATGCGGCAGCGGTGGCATCATCCGTGGCCAGGACCAACGCATCGGCGGCAAGTCGTTCACCGGATGCCAGCACCACCGTGCTGCCGTCCACGTGACTGACCGTTGCGCTCAACCGGATCGACTCGGCGGGAAGGGTCGCGGCCAGCTGGCTCGCAATCGCGCCCATGCCCTGTTGTGGCAACGCAATGTCGCCACAAGAGAACGCCGCCCAGACCAATTCAAACAGCCGACAAGGCGTGGACAACGCCTCATCCAGAAACACGCCACTCAGAAAAGGTTGGAAAAAGCGTTGTTGCATGGCGGGAGAAAACCCATAGGCCTGCAAGGCCTCCAGCGTGGTGCGCTCGCCTCCGCCCGCCTGCCCGCAAAGCCGTCGGCGCAATGCATCCCGGCGGAGCCGGAGCACCTTCAGCTTGTCACTGAACGAGCCGATCGGGCTCGTCATCGTGGAGGGGAGATCCTGCGGCCGTCTGAACGGATCGCTGATCCGATGAAAGCCCCCGGCATACCGCACCATCGCGCCGGGGTGAAACGGGTGGAGTTGAAGGGCCGGATAGTCCAGCATTCTCCGGGCTTCGGGGTACCCGGTCAGAAACACCTGAAACCCTCGGTCGAGTCGGAATCCCTCTACCCGATCGGTCCTCACTCGCCCGCCCACAGCATCGGATGCGTCAAGAAGGGTACAGGCAAGTCCGGCCTGCGACAGATGCCGCGCACAAGCCAAGCCGGCAAGACCGGCGCCGATGATGATAACACGAGGCGTAGCAGACATGATGGGCGGCATTCTAAACGCAGGCGGGGCCGGACTCCAGCCGAGTCGTCTTGATTCCCATCCTGCTAGACGTTCTTGCAGGCAATTTTCAACTCCGCCTCGCCGTCACTCCCGGGTGTCACCCGCGACCATTCCCTGGTTCCTTTCCCGGACTGCAACGGACGCCCCTTGCCCATCTGTGTCGCGTAGTACTTGGTCTGCAGCGGACGGCTCTTGTGGGCGAGACAATCGATCTGCTTCTTGATGCGCACGGAGCGATACGTCCCCTGCGGAATCTGCCGATCCACTTTGAAGTCCTTCAGGGTCCAGAGCGTCACGGTCTTGCCCGTCGGACCGACCGTGGCCACGTCCACGTACCCGTCATACTTGTGCGTGCCCCCGACCAGAATCCATTCCGCCCACGCCGCGTTGCAAAAGAGCAGCGTTGAGATCATCACCGATACCATGTATTTCAGCATGTTTGCCCCATCACCAGCGTTCACCATCCACGTGTCAGAACATTCGGGCCATCGTTGGCTAATAGCCTCGCCCGCTGCTTCCGCCTCGGTCCATGCGATCAAAGGGAAGCGCGTCATACCGTTTCTTCACATCCGGGTGCTGGGAGAGATACCCTTTGACGGCGGCTTCATCGGCCAATACGTCTTTGAGCCGCTCGCGATAGCTCTCAACCGTCAGATCGTATTTGGCCAGGAGCGGCTCGAGCTTGGCATGGATCTCGGCCCTCATTTCCTCCATCCGCTCGGGCGACGGACGCTGTCCCTCTCCATAGCGGTCCCAACCCTGAAAGTAGCTGGTCATCAGCTCGCCGACCTCGACCCGCGCGTTCACACACTTCTCCACCTCCGCCGGCTCAGCAGCCCAGCCGGTTCCCCCGCACAGGACCAGCGCCGACAGGATGCCGCTCATCAGACGCGCCGGATTGATCACCATGGTGTCCTCTCAGAGAGTGGTCCCTCGTTCGCTGCAAAGCCGCAGCCATCATACCACCAGAGGGAGGCGACATACATCCAACTGATCCTCGCCGTACGTGACCCCGCAGCTGCAATCGATCGACTTCTCTTTCCGCCCTCGGCAGTGTAGAGTCACAGCATGCTCCCACACTGCGACCACTCCCACTCGGAAACCCGATGAGCATGACCGGCAAACCGCACAGCACACAACGAGTTCCCGCGTCGTCCGACAGGGTGCCTTCCGTTACCCGAAATCCGCCGCAGAGCACGCCACGCGCCAGGACAAGCAGTGCGAAACGTGTGACGCTGGATCGCCTGCTCTCCAAACTGGGGATCGCCAGCCGGAGCCAGGCACAGGAGTGGATCAGGGGCGGACGAGTCCGCATCAATCGACGCCTGGTACGCATGCCGGACACCTGGATCGACTGGCCCGGCGATGCCGTCACACTCGACGATCGGCCGATCGAGCAACGCCCTCCGCAATTCATTCTCTTCCATAAACCCAAAGGTGTAGTCACGACCCATCAGGACGAGAAGGGTCGAACCACCATCTTCGATGTACTTCCTCCTGAGTTGAAAGGTCTCCATGCAGTCGGTCGCTTGGATCAGGCGACGAGTGGTCTCCTCCTGCTTACCAACGACTCGACGCTCTCCAGCTTCCTGACCGATCCGAAACAGCAGGTGCCGCGCCTCTATCTCGTCACGGTGCGTGGTGAGGTCTCGGACGAGACAAGTCGGGCGGCGCTCGACGGGGTGGACGATCAGGGCGAGCGGTTGCACTGTGCCTCCGTCACCATTCAGAAACGCTCAGGCCGTGAATCCCATCTGGTCGTCACGTTGACCGAAGGCAAGAATCGTGAGATCCGGCGGCTTTTCAAGGCGCTGGGACATGAGGTGACCAGATTGAGGCGGATTCAATACGGCCCCTTCATCCTCGGCGATCTCCAACCGGGCGCCTGGCGCGAACTCCCGATCGAAGCAGCCAGGGCGCAACTCCGGTGGCCGTCGGCTCATGCTGCAGGGGTACCACAGGCGAAACCAGATCCGCTCGACAGGCGCGCCACCTGAGCGCCCGCTCCTCCCCCCACAGGTCAGCTGACATCATTCGAGGCCAGGGCCGACACCTCACTGAAAAGTAGCCCTCATCGATGACTCCCTACGCTGTTTCCCTCAAGCCCGCCGTCTCCCGGCCGGAGCGGGTGAAAGAACTTGCCAACCTGCTTGCCTGTGCTATGGTGAATACAGCACACGACGTTTCGGAGAGTCACTGTCCGCAACATCGTCACAGTCGCCACCAGCTGTAGTCCACCACCAACAAGACTCGCAACCACCCGATGCCGGGGGAATGGTACATCTGCGATCGCAAGCGGTCGCAATAGAGGAGCACGAGAACAATGACCCAAATGACTAAGCGATTGGCAACCATGGCCACCATGCTGGCGTTCGTCGCGAGCGTCGCCGGACCGGCGATGACCGCCGCGGCCACTCCGGAAAAGACACCCGTCGAGATCAAGGTTCGAGTCAGCGAAAAGGGATTCCTGGATGAGAAGGGCCGACCCTACGGAGCCAAGCGCGCCCTGCAGGTGCCGAAAGATACGATGGTGAAGATCACCTTCGTCTTCGGTGAAGACATGACCAGCCTGGCCGTGGGAGACACGCACCAGATCACGATCCGGGCCGAAGACGGCTGGAAGCAGGAAACCGGCTCAGCCTGGGTGATGAACCGGGAATCGAGCGTGAGCTTTCTCGCCGGAGAAAAGAGCCGAACCCAATATCGCGCCTATTACATCCTCGACTGCATCGGCATGGAACATCTCACCAATCTGCTGATCCAGGTGGTGTAGGCCACCACGGTGCGTCGTTCGTATCTCGTCTCTCGTCGTTCGCAAGCAGCGGGCGATCAGTCTACAGGTTGTTCATTCAGAAGCGCCGTGCGACTGCAATGACGTGGCTCACAGGGTCATTACAAGGTTGCGGCCCTGCAGATTCCTCAGATGGCCGGGCTGAACCACACCTGCCGCGTCCAACGATGGTCTTTTGAGACCGCACGTTGCGCGAGTACGGGGGACTCACCCGGCCTTCATTCCTAGTAGCCCCGTCCGGTGCTCCCTCCTCCACCCCCGCTCATCCGATTCAACGGGAGCGCCTCATACCGGGTCTTCAGATCCGGATGCTGGGCGAGATATCCTTTCACCGCCGCATCATCGGCGAACACGTCTTTGCTGCGCGCGCGGTAATCCTCCAGCGTCAAGCCATGCTTGGACAACAGCGTCGTCAGTTTCGCGTTGATGTCGTCGCCCATCTCCTTCATTTTCTCCGGCGACGGCCGCTGCCCGGCCCCGTAGGACTCCCCGCCCTTGAAATAATTCGTCATCATTTCGCCGATCTCGATGCGGGCGTTCACAAATTTCTCCACATCGGCCGGTTCCGCCGCCAGGCCAGTCCCTGCGAACAGCACGACGCCCAATGAGGCCGTGATAAAGAGACGTGTCGAAAGCTTAGTCATGATGTCCTCTCAGATGGTGAATGAAGATCCGGTCGAGCAACTATCGGCATCATACCATTCTTGCCGCCCGTTTCGAACGGAGGATCGAGCCTCCGGGTCGAGCAGGCGAACGGAACGGGCCGGACAGGGCGGACTCGCACAGACGGAGCCTCCGCTGGTCGATTGCCTGTAGCGAAAGGTGCGACATCTTACCGCGGCAGGCCTTTCAGAAAATTTCCCAGCACGGTGCGAAACTGGTCGGGATCTTCCGCCATCATAAAATGCCCCGTGTCGAATTCGACGACCTTCGCGCCGGGGATTTGCGCCTGAATCCCCTTGGCGATAGTCGGCGTGGCCACTCCGTCTTTGGCTCCGACCATGATCAGGGTCGGGACGGTGATGCGGCTGAGCCGGCCATGCACGTTGAACTGCGACATGGAAGTCAGCGCCTCCCGGATCACCGTGGCATTCCAGGTGGGGATCCGCTCAAGCAATGGCCTGTAGGTATGAGCCGGCGCATCGGGAGGAAAACTTTCGACGATCATGTTCTTCGACACCTCCCGATAGTCGCGCGGCGCACCGATGGTCGGAATGTCGTCGTCGAGAATCATCGCCCCGTCGGTTGTGGACACCAGCACCAGCGCCCGCACCCGCTCAGGATGATCCAGCGCGAGACGCTGCAGAATCATCCCGCCCATGGACACGCCCACCCACACCGCACGGTCGATCTTGAGCGTATCGGCCAGCCGGATCAGGTCCCTGGAAAACTGATCGATGGTAAAACCGGTGGGTGGTTTTTCAGAATCTCCATAGCCGCGCAGGTCCACGGCGATGCCGCGAAAGTCCGGCGAAAAGGCACTCACATATTGAGGAAAGATATTGCTGGTCGTGACCACGCCGTGAACAAAGATAATCGGATCGCCGCTGCCTGCCTCCAGCACGCTGAGGGTCAAGCCGTTGAGATCGATCATATGGCGTTGGAACAGATGGCCCGGGGGCATGGACTCGGCTAAGGCCTGCTGAGTGCGGTTGTTACGAGCGAGCTGAGTGGAGTCCGCACAGCCGGACGCGCCGAGAACACTCAACGTGAGCAGGATCGCAATCAACCGCATGCAACTCCCCTTTCTACAGAGACTGGTGGATATCTTTGCAGCCTAAGCTGTCAGGCGAGCAGATGCAATGCTGAGATGCCACCCGGAATTTTCACTCCTATGCAATTTCTTCGACTCCTCGAATTGAGAACTCCAGGCACGGAGTGGCTGCCCTGCGCACCGGAACGCAAAAACGCCATCCGACACATTGTCGGGCTCCCCACATCGGCGGGCTGATCGCGCCACGCTGGTGGGTCAAGCTGACGATATGCCGACCGCGCGACGATCCAAACTTACTTGATCCGCGAGATGACCGCCCTGACCGGCGCCCATTCGATCTGCGGCTGCAGAGTGAACAGGACGTGCGCAAGCCCCCGGTACGCCGTCTCCAATTCACGACAGCGCTCGACGAATCGACCGGAGGCCAGCCGCGGGAAGTAATCGCGGTGACGCTCGTAGAAGAGCGCTCGCCGTCTCCAGCGATCGGCATGGCTCCTGAACACCCGGGCGGCGAACCCGGAGGGACCGGTGAGTGCCAACCAGTGCCGGTTCCGTCTGAGCGGACGTTCAGCCATTGAGGTGGATGTGGTCACTGCTTTCATCGTGTCTCCTCCTTGTCCCGTTCGCCTGTGTCATCGATTCGAACGTCGTGACAGAGGCCACTGTGATGACACCCGTCTCCGTGTACCCTGCGCCTACTGTAGTCCCGCTACATGAGGAGATGATTAGTGCAGCATGAGAAAGATTTCATACACGAAAGAAAGGCAAGCGATGGGAGTGGATTCACACACTGGAGGAGGAAACTGCACAGGAGGAGCGCATAACTGAAGACCGGATCGGTAACCCGGAGGCCTGCTTCGCTCAAGCACAGCAGTCAGAATGAGCGACCCCCTGGGAGCGACCTCCGCAGATCGGCGACAGAGACTGGCCCCGGCAGCCGGATCCACTGTCCTCCGGATGCGTGGGCCTGACCGGTTGATCAGCCGGTCATCGCACCCAGGGCGGTGTAATCGTCGGCGGAGGCGGAGGCCCCTCGAGCAGTCCCGGTGCCCGCTTGGGAGGTTCCGGAGGGAGGGCCTGACCTTCCCCTTCGACCCTGCGCTTGAGCCGGACCACCAGGGCGCCCATCACATCCCATTGCTGAAAGTTTTTGCGTACCGCACGGGGATGCTGGTTGTGACAATCGACGCAGGACCGCACCAGCGCCAAATCCGCCGACACCGCTTTGAATTCATCGCCGTCCACGAAGCCGATGACGCCGCGTTGTCGATCCTTTTCCAACTGAAGTAACGCCGTCATCTCCGCGTCCGTGCGCGGGCGGTTGGCCGGATTCAGCGGCGTCAAACTGATCAGGCCGATCTCCAATCCCTCCACTTGCTCGGCCGCTTCCTTGACGAACTGGGCGGGAAGCGGGAGGAAATGAGCATCTGTTTTCCAATCCTCGCGCGGCGAGAGCCCCGCGTCGCGCGCATGTTCGACGACGTGGAGCACGTAGGCGGTACGAAACGCTCTGACAATATTAAGGATGTACCCGGCCGTCTGATCAAAGGAGGGTTCGGCCCTGATCACACCCCACCCGGGTATGGTCAGGCAAGCGGCCAGGCTGAACGCCATGACGACGTGACGTATGCGCATAACACCTCGCAACGGATCGGTTCGGGAACGGCAGACATGCAGCAGGAACGCGAGGAGCCTAGCCGATTGAAACTCCACCGGTCAACCAGTGCCACCTATCGCCTCCCGGCCTCGATACTTCAGGCTCGACCTAGGACTTCACGAAAAACGGAGGCCAGATCGCGCAGCGCTTGTGCACCATCGCCGACATAGACGGAGCCGTGCATGGTCGCCACGGTCTTCGGCTGCAGTGCCGCCAGCCGGGCGAGCGTAGGATCCGTCAGCGTGCAATAAGGCATATAGTTCGCCAGCGGGCCCTGCTGATATTCCACGAGCACGTCGCGACAGCGGCCGACCACGTCGGAGTAGGTCACCGGTTCCACATTGCCGCCTTGATGCAGAAGATCGGAGCAGAGCAGGGTCCGCTGTGTTTCTTCGAACATCAAACCCGACTCCCAGCAGTGCGGCACATGCGGTGTGGCCAGAAAACGAAAGCGATACTTCCCCGTCTCCAACACCTCGCCATCTGCCATGCCCTTCGCCGGCCGGACCGCGAGACAATCATCCACACTCACGAGTTTGCCGACTATACTGCAGACCGCATCAGACTGGGGCGCCAACTGCTGCCACTCCGGCAACGACCCGCACTCATCGGCCTCGAAATGGCTGAACCCGATCCAGCGCAGGGTGCGCACGTCGATCAGCGACGCCACTGCCTCCTTCACCGCCGGAAACAACATACGCGGGCCGGTGTGATACAGGAGCGGCTCGGCATCACGCACGAGAAACTGACTGAATTGGAGGTTGAACGGTTCGAGGAACGTGGTGATGCGGAACAAATCGGGAGCGATTTCAGTAATCTGTGCCATAACGCCTCCACACAAGATGAGGCGGGCATGGTACCCGCTCGGCTAACGCGCTTCAACTGAGCGAGGTGTGTGACGGCAGTCGACCGGACAGATGCGTCAGGAAGACGTTCACCTCGCTCGCGCCACCTCCATGCCTTCTCGACCATGCGTGACCGGGTCGCGTTCCCCGGTCTCCCACTGAACTCCCGCGGGTTCCTCAAGGCCCGACATATCTCTAGCGGTGCGAAGAGATCGAACAGATCGACCTACGAGCCGGGCGAGACACAGTTGGGTTGCTTGCGCAACTGACACAAGCGAAACCTGGTCAACTGCGACCAGTACTTCAAGGCGCCATGCACGTCGTTCCAGGAATCGAAGACCTCCGCGTCGAGAAAGCGCCCGCCGACCCGCCGATCCACGGCGGCCGCGAGAATCTCCCCAGACTCCGCATCCATAAGTTTGCCCTCGATGGAGGCCGCACCTTTGAACAGCGGTTTTCCGGTGGTGAGCGTCTTGATGGTCGAGGCGACAAACGCGATGTTAAACGGCGCCGGCACACTCGAAACAATATCCAAGGCTGGGTAGGATTGTTCGGCATCGGTGAGCGCGGCCTGCATCCGAAACGTCTTGGGGCCCGGTTCGCTCACCATCTCGTAGTCCTTGGCAAGTTCCTGATACAGGAGCGCGTAGAAGGAATCAGCGATCACCTGGACCTCCTTCGGATCGAGCCCATCGACCTTGGAGTCTGTTCCCCTCCAGATCATGACCGGATCTAAGAGAATCTTCCTGTACGCGGCCTTCGCCTGCCAATCGACTGCGGGATTGCGATACACCAGGAGCGCTTCGTCGCCCTTCCCCTCACGCATCTGCGCAGAGAGGTCCTGCAGAAATCCGGACGGCTCCACCGACATGGCATGCCGGGTCGCCCCGCAGCCGGCGAACGCGACCGAAACGGCCACGGATAACAAGACAGATCGCCACATCATGAGACCTCCCTGGAACAGGCCGTGAGGCTCGATCACTCGTCATACTTCCTGGCGTTGCCATAGGACTTCTCGACGGGATACTTGGCCTCGTTCTTCTTGAGCTTCGCCAGCACCGCGGCATTTACGTCCAGACCAAGATCATGACAGAGATAGGAGAGGAGAATCACCACGTCGGCGATTTCATCTTCAACACGACCGCGGGCCGGGCTTTCCAGAAGGCGGGCCACCTCGTCATGCGATTTCCATTGGAAGATCTCCAGCAATTCGCTCGCCTCAACCGTAATGGCGGCCGCAAGTTCTTTGGGCTTGTGAAACTGCTCCCAATTGCGCTTCCGTCGAAATTCCAGTACCGCCGCCAGCACCCTGTCGTTCAACATCGAAGTCCTCTCTCTCGTGGGGTCAGGTCTTGCAATCATACAATTTCACCTGGCCTCACAGCCGCAGCCGGCCTGTTTCTCGTCGACTACGCCGGAATCATACAATCGAATTGTCCGTTCTCTGCCCGCCCTTGTCCTGCCTGGGTGCAGATTCCGGGAACCGGCGACACCCACACGGAGCGATCAGACTACCGGGCAGTGTACGGCCTTGCAGTGGATGATTGCCAGACCTGCCCCCCTCAAGCTGGTCACTCGATGGAGCCCCCGGCAATAGATTGAAAATTAGGCGCGAGTGGCGTAGAGGATGGGATGGGATAGGATTCGACAGACAGCGGCCAATCTCTACTCGCAGGTGGTCTCGGCACAACTCGCAGGAGGTTCGACCATGAACGTACGACTCGTGGTTGCGTTGTTTCTACTCTTGTTGCCCGGTGCCGCTGCCCAGGCACAGAGCCCTTGTTCGGATTGTTTCAACGCGGCGCAAGCGGAAGCGAGAAAATGCCTCGACAATGCCATTAGTACAGGCGATCGGAATGATTGCCTGGAGACCCGGCAAACCCGGACCAAGGCCTGCAGCGACAATCAATGTCGGGAGGACAGAGAGGAAGTAGCGACCACGGAGACGCAACCGACGCGCAGTCGGCCTGGCGTCACGCCGTACACACCAACGGAAGGCGAGTGGCTGGCATTACTCATGCGAGCCGGCCTGAGACGAGAGGCCACTCCCGACCATCCCTACTCGCTCGACATTGTCCTCGCCGATCCCCAAACGCTCCACATTGTCGTGCGACATGCTTCCACGCTGGACCGGAACACGCTGAACAAAGCGATCGAGGCCGCGCGGGAAGCGATCAGAAGCACGGCCAGAAATTATGGATGGGACAAGTGGGTCAAGATCCGGGAGACGGTCGAGGCATATCCCGCCAAGAAATGAGCCTCTGCCCTTTGATGGGGTCAGGTCTTGCAATCACACATTTTCCTGCTCGGCCCGCTTCAAACGGCGGCTCACCGTAGCGGCATGCACACCCAGATGGTCCGCAATGTCGGCCAGCCGATACCCGTACTGCCGATAGGCCTGATGGATCGTCTTCTCCAGGTCACCCTTCCGCTCAAACAGCGTCTCCAACGAGGGCCGCTGAGCCTGCGTCTGTCGGCGCGGAATGTCGCGGATCACCCGATTCGGTTGGTGCTGCGCCACGAATTTCTCCGACCCCAGGTAGATCTGGCCGGTGAGTTGCTCCCAAGGGGCTGGCCCACCCCGCCCCTCAGCCACAAAAGTGCGATACCGCGCCTGCGCCGGTCCTGCGCGTTGGCCGAATTGACTCAGAATCCAGTCCGTCGTCAGCCAGCCAGGCGCCTTCGTCTCCCCCACCGTCGCCCGATAACTGCTCCACACCCATAACCGGGGATGCGACACGATCTTCGCGCGGACGGGATTGAGCACGACGTACCGGCACAGTTCAAGCAGATGCGCGTCCTTTTCCACCAGGATCGCCGTGAAGCGCCCCTGAAACACATGCCCGACCTGTTCATGTCGCCGGTTGTAGGCCTGCGTATAGCGACCATTCAACTGCCGCATGCCGATGGAAAGATTGGGCTTTGGCGTTTCGATCACCAGATGGTAATGGTTGTCCATCAGACAGTACGCATGACACAGCCATCCATAACGATCGACGACATGCGCCAGCAAGCTGAGCCACTGCGAGCGGTCGCGGTCGTCGGCCACGATGTCGTGCCGGGCGTTGCCCCGACTGGTGACATGGTAGACGGCACCAGGGAAGGACAGACGAAGGGGACGTGCCATGAGCGGGACTGTAACGTGTGAGATTGTTCGATTGCAAGACCTGACCCCATGGTGGGGAAGAATAGCGGCTAACGGACGGGTCGGGCGAAGAGGCAATGAATGTACACTTGATAGAAGATCACCAGCAGCAGGCCGGGGGGAACCCACAAGAGGCCGGCTTCGAGGCCGGTCCGGTCGGTCGCGGCATTGAGAGTCGTAAGGCTGTTGGCCTGCCCGGTCGTGGCAATCAATAAATTGGGAAAGATACCCCAAGCCGCTGCGACGAGCAGGCTCGCGACCAACAGGCTCGACGCCACGAACCCCACGAACGGCCGTTGACGGCCGGCGCTCACGTACCGGACCACCAACAGGACCACCGCCGTCAGAGGCCACACATAGCCGATAGACGCACCCGCATAATGTGCGCCGAAGGCAGGCTGCACGGACGGCAACGCCATGACCACGGCCACGAGCAACAGCACAAGCACGACTGTCACGGGCTTCGCCAGGGCTTCCGCCTTCGCCTGCAACTCCCCGCGCGTCTTCATCGCCAGGAAACTTGCGCCGTGCAGCGCCAACAGAACGACGAACATCACACCGGTCAGCAGCGTGAACCAATCGAGCAGGCCCGGCAGCGGACCGGGGCTGAAGTCGGTCCAGAGCGGAAGGAAGAAATAGCCGCTCGCATTCAAGGGCACGCCCCGCAGGAGATTCCCCACCACCAGCCCTACCACGAAGGCCAACAGCAGATTGGCCAGGAAGAAGACCGTATCCCAGAACGTTCGCCACAGCGCGTGATCGACATGCTCCCGCAGTTCAAAAGCCAATCCCCTCCCCATCAGGAGCCACAGCAGGATCATCAAGGCCAGGTAGAACCCGCTGAACCCCGACGCAAAAGCCTTCGGAAACGCCAGGAACAGAAGGGCACTGCCGGCGATCACCCACACTTCGTTGCCCGTCCATACCGGTCCGATCGTCTGCCGAAGCAGGCGGCGTTCGCGCTCCTGCCGGGCCACGAATGGCGACAGAATCCCGACGCCGAAGTCATAGCCGTCGAGCACCACGTAAGTAGTCAGCACGAACAGCACCAGGGCATACCAGATCGTTTCCACGTTAACTCCCCGCCTGCACCACAGCCGTCTCCGTCGGCCCGTGGCGCAGGATTTCCAGGAACAACAGGACGAACAGCAGGCCCAACCCGAGATAGATTCCAAGAAAACCCAGCAAGGTAAAGAGCGCATTGCCGGAGTGGACCAGCGGCGAGATGCCCTCCTCCGTGCGAAAGAGCCCGTACACCAGCCAGGGTTGGCGGCCGAGCTCCGCCGTCATCCAGCCGGCCGTCGTCGCGAGATAGGGAAAGGGCGCGCTCAACAGCAGGAGCCAGAGCAACCAGCGGGCAGTGAAGAGCCGGCCACGCCACAGCCACGCCAGGGCCAATCCCATGACCGCGAGCAGGAGCGTGCCGAGCCCGACCATGATGTGATAGGCGTAATACAGCAGCGCAATGTGGTCGGGCCACTCGTGCAGGGGAAACGCATCCAGCCCCTTCACCTTCGCATAGAGATCGTCATAGACGAGCAGGCTCAGCGCCGACGGCACGGCGAGTGGATTGTCGATCGTCAGGGTTTCCATGTTGGGCTGGCCGATCAGCACGAGGTCGGCGCCGCGCTCGGTGCGAAAGAGGCCCTCGAAGGCGGCACCCTTGACAGGCTGGAACTCGAACACCTGCCGCGCGCTCTCATGTCCCGTCGGCGTGATGAGCAGCACCGACGCAAACGCACCAGCCACAACGCCCGTATGCAGACAGGTTTTGGCCAGTGCGGGATGTCTTCCCGCCAGCTGATAGAGAGCGCCGACCGCAGCCATCACGAAGGCACCGGTAACGACCGCCGCCGTCATATTGTGAGCAAACTGCCAGATGAGCCAAGGATTCGTGAGCAACCCCGCCAAACTCTCGACCGTCAGCCGACCGTCGGCCGCCACGTGGTAGGCCACGGGATGTTGCATCCACGCATTCGTCGCCAGGATGAAATAGCCGGACAACCAGGAGCCGAGCCACAACAGCACCGTTGCCAGCCACAACGTGCGCCGGCTGACCCGCGATTCGCCGAACAGGAGCAGACCGAGAAACGACGATTCCAGAAAGAAGGCGAACACCCCCTCCATGGCCAGCGTCTGCCCGACGATGCCGCCCGCATAGTTGGAAAAATTGGCCCAGTTGGTGCCGAATTGAAATTCGAGCGGAATGCCCGTGACGACGCCGAACGCGAAGCTTAGCGCGAAGATGCCGGTCCAGAATCGTGCAACCTGGTGATAATGATCGCCCTCACTGAGCAGGTCTCTCGTGCGCAAATAGACCAGCAACAGGGCGAGTCCCATCGTGAGTTGAGGAAAGAGGTAGTGAAACATGGCCGTGACGGCGAATTGCAGCCGGTCATATTGCAGCGCGGTCTCCATCAGCCCTCTCTACTCGGATGAAGGTGAACAGGCCCACGCTATTGTGACTGATCGAACCCGAGGGGAGAGCTAGTGACTTCCCCAGGGTCGAGCAAGTGTTTGATTGCAAGACCTGACCCCATCTGTCGAAGGAAATCTATAGTTTGGGGATGTGGAGGGTTTTGCTGATCATCAGGGTGCCGGAGAGGACGAACATCAGGGACAGCGGGTGCAGGTCTCCGGGGCCGACGGTCCAGACGCCACCGTAGAGCTGCTCGCCCAGTCGCTCCTGCCAGGCGGCCAGGGCCAGGATGCCGGTCAAGAGCGCGGTAGTCGGTATGGGGGTGCCTTCGAAATAGGCCACCTTGTCCTGCCCCGCCGAGAGGCGCTCGGCAGTCACGTTGTACCGGGCCAGGCGGCTCACCCCGCAGCAGACGAAGTAGGTCAGCGCGATCCAGTCCCACCCTCCTCTTAGACCGGCGGCGAACCCGAGCGCGGCCGGAGCGACGCCGAAGGAGATGATATCGGCCAGCGAATCCAACTCCCGCCCGAGTACCGACTGTTGATGCCGCCATCGAGCGACCCGGCCGTCCAACCAATCGAAGAGCAACGCCGCAGGCGATAGGGCGGCGGCCGCGAAAAAATGGACCGGCGAGCGGCTGGTCATGTACTCCATGGCGAAAAATACGCCTGCGAGTCCGCAGGCGGCGTTAGCCAGCGTGAGCACGTCGGCGAGATGGAACTCGCGGAGCATCGAGAAATGTTTTGGAGGTGTCGCGGCCACGGCAGGAAAATCTACGCCGAATTGTGCTGAATGTCCAAACTCTGAACATTGATGCAAGCGGAGAGCAGTCAGGCGGCGCTTCCAATCGCTCCCCACCGCTCCCCTACCTGACCGAGCCTGGCGGCAGGCTCGCCAGCCCGCCGCCCCGACGTCGGATGGATTACTTCTCAACCCGCTGCAACGTGGTCACATGGCCCTTATCGGTGACGTAGGCCTTGACCATATCGCCCTCGACCACCTTGTCGAGCTTCGTGCTCTTGTCCACATGCACTTTAACGAGTTCCCCGTCTGTATTTCTGATCTGATAAAACTCCCCGTCCATCTCCATGAGGGTGCCCTTCACGGCATCTTTGGTGATCCTCTCGCCGATGGTCGGCGTGGCTTCCTTCTCTTTCATGGGATCGGCCGCAAACGCGACTCCTCCCCCTCCGGTAACCAGGGCTGCGACAAGCAGCACTTCAAGACTTCGTTTCATCATACGTCCTCCCATGTGGTAACTGAGCCGGTATCAGCTGTTACCCTATCCGTCATGCGAAGGAGGACATACTGGGAAGATCCCCTGACACAGGGCCTCTGTGAGTCATGTGAGGAAGCGCCGGCGGAGAGGTGGATGACTCAATTCGAACCAGGGATTCCATGTTGAGAGGAAACGAAGTGACTAATCTAAGCTTCGGTGCGTGGCGATGGTTCCGCAAGTGGTCCGGAATCACACCGACTGATACCCGCCCGCCAAAAGGCCGGCTGAACCATCTTCAACGGGCCGTACTTCCTCTCAAACCGCCCGGGACCTGACACCGCCGCCTGAGATCACCCACGCAAAAGACTTCATGCTGACCTCCATCGAGCAATTGTTGGATTGCATGACCTGACCCTAATTTTGATTCGGCGCCTCAGCGCGCGAGCTTCTTTTTGATAGCAGCCAGGTTCTCGGGGGTCGATCGCACCCGTATCGTGAGTCCCTCGGCGTCATATTCTTCGGACAGGATACGCATCCGGGCGCGGATCTCCGCAGCGACGCCTTGAGCCGTAAACGGAATACGTAATTCCTCGTCGATCATATCGCTCTCAAAGTACCCCATAATACGCTCACGGAGCGCCTGCAGATCCTCCTTGTTTCTCGTGGACAGCAACACAGCGTCGGGATATTCCGCCTTCAGGGCCGTGAGCTCGTCCGGCCCGAGA
>WBZN01000061.1_pt1 | contig 161554 bp, 163 predicted proteins | sample 5204281 | NCBI WGS metagenome assembly WBZN01 (sample SAMN12344347, study PRJNA552823) | activated sludge metagenome | biome: Activated sludge suspended growth; feature: Nitrification reactor; material: Wastewater; isolation source: activated sludge from nitrification reactor of wastewater...
GCGGCCGATTTCGCGGATGCGCGCGGCAATGAGGTCCGTGCCCTTGGCGACGACCACGGGCGCGCGCGAGCGCCGCTCGTCGTAGCGCAGCGCGACCGCGAAGTGCGTCGGGTTCGTGACGATCACGTCGGCGGTGGGTACGTCCTGCATCATGCGGCCGCGCGCGAGCGCCTGCTGCACCTGGCGGATGCGTCCCTTGACCTCCGGCGAGCCGTCGGATTCCTTCGCTTCCTGGCGCACTTCCTCGCGCGACATCCTGAGCTCGCTCGCGTGGCGCCAGAGCTGGTAGGGCACGTCGATCGCGGCAATCGCGAGAAGCGCCCCGGCCAGCGCAAGCACCGTCGTGCCGACCAGGCGCATCGAGTGGGCGATCGCCGCCTCGGGCGACTGGCCGCCGAGGGCCATCAGCTCACCCGCACTGCGCCAGAGCAGCCACGCGGCGACGAGCGCCACGAGCGCAAACTTCGCGAACGCCTTGGCGAGTTCCATCACGCCACGCGCCGAGAACATGCGTCCGATGCCTGCCAGCGGATCGAGGCGCTTGAAGTCCGGCATCAGCGGCTTGGCGGAGACGTTCCAGCCGCCGATCGCGAGCGGCGCGGCGAGCACCGCGAGCACCACGATGCCGAAGATCGGCAGGCAGGCCAGGCCCGCGTGGTAGAGCGCCGCCGACAGCGCGGGCAGCAGCTGCGCTTCGTCGAGCGCCTCGGCCCGGGTGAGGTCGAGGCCCGCGCGCATGCTCGCGGCGAGCGCCTGCCCGACCCGACCGCCGAGGAACAGCAGCGCCGTTCCGGCCGCGAGCAGCACGACGCTGGTCGTCAGCTCCTGCGAGCGCGGGACCCTGCCCTCCTTGCGCGCCTCCTCGAGGCGCTTGGGAGTGGCGCGTTCGGTACGTTCCTGGTCGGAATGCTCTGCCATGGCGCGGGCCTAGCGCAGCAGTTCCGCGAGCGTGGCGAAGCCCGCGCCGGCGAGGCGCAGGAAGCCCGACTGCACGGCCGGCAGTGACAGCAGCAAGACCACGAGGCCGAAGGCGAGCGTCACCGGAAAGCCGACCGCGAAAAGATTGAGCGTGGGCGCCGCGCGGCTCATCACGCCGAAGGCGAGGTTGACGACCAGCATCGCCGTCATGCCGGGCAGCGCCACCGCGAGTGCACCGTAGATCACCTGGCCGCTCCACAGTATGAGGGTCCAGAGCGCATTCGTGCCGAACCCGACACCGCCGACCGGCAGCGTCTGGAATCCGTGCGCGAGCGTTTCGATCAGCGCGAGGTGCCCGTCGAGCGCCAGGAAGGTCAGCACTACGAGCAGCACGTACAACTGGCCGACCACCGGCGTGCTGACGCCGCGCAAAGGGTCCTGGTTGAACGCGAACGAAAGCCCGATGCTGTTGGCCAGCAGCTGGCCGGCGAGGCCCACCGCATCGAAGACGATCTGCAGCGCAAAGCCGAGCGCCGCGCCGATGACGACCTGCTGCACGATGATCAGCGCGCTCGCGAGCGACAGGAGCTCGACCTGCGGCACCTTGACGAGCGGCGCGACGAGCGCCGCGATCGCGAACGCGAGCACGAGGCGCATGCGCGAGGGCACGTAACTCGCGCCGAAGACGGGGGCCACCATCAGGCAGGCGCCGATGCGCACGAACGGATAGAACCAGCCGGCGACGAAGGCCATGATTTCGCTTGCCTGCAGCGTCATCGTCGCGGCCTCAGCGCAGCAATCCGGGGATGCTCTCGAAGAGGCCCCGCGTGTAGGCGACGATCAGCTTCAGCATCCAGGGGCCGGCAATCATCAGCGCCGCGGCCATCGCGACCAGCTTCGGGATGAACGACAGGGTCATCTCGTTCACCTGCGTGGCGGCCTGGAAGACGCCGACCAGCAGGCCGACCGCGAGCGCGGTGAGCAGCAGCGGCGCGGCAAGCAGCAGCGTGATCTCGAGCGCGTGGCGCCCCACGGCAAGTACGGTCTCGGGGGTCATCGGAAGAAGCTCGCGGCGAGCGTGCCCATCACCAGCGACCAGCCGTCGACCAGCACGAACAGCATCAGCTTGAACGGCAGCGAGATCAGCACCGGCGAGAGCATCATCATGCCCATCGACATCAGCACGCTCGCGACGACGAGGTCGATGATCACGAACGGAATGAAGATCAGGAAGCCGATCATGAAGGCGGTTTTCAGCTCGCTCGTCACGAAGGACGGCACGAGCACCGAGAACGGCACGTCCTCGGGCGTCGCGTAGCCCTGCCCGCCCGAGATGCGCACGAAGGTCGCGATGTCGCTCTCGCGGGTCTGGGCCAGCATGAACTCCTTGAGCGGTCCGCCCGCCTTGGCGAGCGCCGGCGCCATCTCGAGGCTGCCCGCCATGTAGGGCTGCAGCGCCTCGGCATTGATCCTGTCGAACACCGGCGCCATCACGAACAGCGTGAGGAAGAGCGACAGCCCGACGATCACCTGGTTCGGCGGCGACTGGCCCGCGCCGATCGCCTGGCGCAGGATGCCGAGCACGATCACGATGCGCGTGAACGAGGTCATCATCAGCAGGATCGCCGGCAGGAAGGTGATCGCGGTCATCAGCGCGAGCACCTGCAGCGACAGGCTCCAGGTCTCGCCGCCACCCGCCGCGGGCGTCACGGTCAGTGCCGGCAGGCCGGCCGCCGCCGAGGCAAGGCCCGGCAGTGCGAGCGCAGTGAAGCCGGCGAACCAGCAGCGCTTCATCGGGAAAGCCCGAGATTGCGGCGCAGGATGGCGCGAAAGTCGATGCCCGCCACCGTCGCGGGAGTGCGCGCCGCCGGGGTTTCCTGGCCCGCTCCGGCGAGGCTCGCGAAAGCCGAGGGCGGCACGACGTGCAGCAGTCGCACGGCACCCGGCGCGACGCCGACCAGCAGCCTTTCACCGCCGCAGGCGAGCAACACCACCCGCTCCTTCTGGCCGACGGCAAGGTCGTCGACGACCGCGAGCACGCGGCCTTGCGGGCGGCCGATGCCGCGCAGGCGCTTGACGCACCAGGCGCAGGCGAAGATCACGAGCAACACGATGACGAGCGCGATGGTCACCTCGCCCGCACCCGCGAGCCCCGAGGTCGCCACCGGGTCGGCGGTGGCCGGCGCCGCAAACGGCAGCGCCGTCGCGGGAGCGCCCGCAGCCGAGGCGGCCATGGCGGCAGCGGCGCTCATTTGAGCTTGCGGATCCGCTCGGCGGGGCTGATGACGTCGGTGAGGCGGATGCCGAACTTCTCGTTCACGACGACCACTTCGCCATGGGCGATCAGCGTGCCGTTGACGTAGACGTCGAGCGGCTCGCCCGCCGCGCGCTCGAGTTCGACCACGGAGCCCTGGTTCAGCTGCAGCAGGTTCCGGATCGGGATGCGGGTACGGCCGACCTCCATCGACAGCGTCACCGGCACGTCGAGGATGACGTCGAGGTTCACCTCGCGGGCGGCGCCGCCCGACTCGTCGTTCAGCCTGGCGAATTCGGCGGCCTGGGCGGCCTCGGCGGACAGGGCATTCATGGGGTCATTCCTTTGGCATTGCGGGGACCGCGCAGGCGTTGCTCGACCTTGACGGCGAGCTGGCCGCGGGAGACGCCGAAGCCGCCGCGAAAGAGCGGCACGTCTTCGGCAAGGACGGTGGCCTGGCCCGTGAAGTCGCAGGGAATCACGTCACCGGGCTTCAGGTTCACGAGGTCGGCGAGCGAGAGCTGCGCGCGGCCGAGCACCGTGGACAACTGCACCACGGCGTCCTCGATCTCCTCGCGCAGCGTGTGCAGCCAGCGCTCGTCGTGTTCGACGCGATCGCTCTGTACGCCCGAGTCGAGCACGTCGCGCAGCGGCTCGATCATCGAGTACGGCAGCGTGACATGCAGGTCGCCGCCGCCGCCGTCGAGCTCGATGCGAAACGAGGTGATCACGACGATCTCCGTCGGGCTCACGATGTTGGCGAAATGCGGGTTCAGCTCCGAGGACAGGTATTCGATCTCGATGGGCGCGACGTGCGACCACGCCTCCTGCAGGTTCGCGAACACGCCCTTCAGCAGCATGTGGATCACGCGCGACTCGGTCGCGGTGAAGTCGCGGCCCTCGATCTTGGCGTGGCGGCCGTTGCCGCCGAAGAAGTTGTCGACCATCGCGAACACGAGGGTCGGGCTCAGCACCACGAGGCCGGTGCCGCGCAGCGGCGCGACGCGCACGAGGTTGAGGCTCGTCGGCAGGTGCAGGGTCTGCACGTACTCGCCGAATTTCTTCATCTGCACTGGCCCGACCTGGATGTCCGGCGAGCGGCGCAGCATCGAGTAGACGCTGGTGCGAAAGAGGCGCGCGAAGCGCTCGTTGATCATCTCGAGCGTGGGCATGCGCCCACGCACGATGCGCATCTCGTTGCCGAAGTCATAGGAGCGCGCCTCGCCCGGCGGCGCATCCGGCGCGGTCGCGACGGCGCCGCTGTCGACGCCGTTCAGCAGCGCATCGACCTCGTCCTGGTTGAGAATCTGCTGGGCTGACATGCGGGCGGCCCGTTACTGCATCACGAAGCTGGTGAAGTAGACGACCTCGATCTTCTGCGGATCGCCGCCTTCGCGTTTCGCGACGGCGCGCACCGACTCGAGCGCCCGCTCGCGCAGCTGCTCCTTGCCCTGCACCGAGGAGATCGCCGAGTACTGCTGGTTGCCAAGCAGCAGCAGCAGGTCGTTGCGCAGCGCGGGATCGTGCTGCTTCAGGAAGTCCACCGTCGGCTGGTCGCGGCTCATCACCCCGATGGTCACCTGCAGGAAGCGCACGAGCTGTTCGGCCTCGAAGTTCACGACGAACGCCGGATCGAACTGGTAGTAGATGGCCGGCGCGGGCTTCGGCTTCTCGGCGACCTTCGCCTTGTCCTTCTTCATGAAAAAGAAGGCACCGCCCGCCCCGCCCGCGAGGACGATGACGGCGATCAGCACCCAGACGAGGGCTTTCGACTTCTTCTTCGGTGGGGCTGCGGTTGCTTCGGCTTCGGCGTCGGCCATGCTCGGATCCTCGCTGCGCACATGCGCGTGCCATCAGGATTGCAAGGCCGATGCCAGCAGCGCCGGGCAGCTGCTAACTCATTGCGCAGACTGGAAATTCCCGGATCGCGGGCGTGTGACGTGCCGCACAGTCGGCAACGCCGACAAAGATTTGACGGCGCGGCCCTAGGCGTAGGTGTCGACGAGCCCGACGGGCAGGCGCAGCGAGCCTTCGCGCACGACGGCTTCGTCGTCGGCGACCGTCGCCCGCCGCTGCGGCGCGGAGCGGTCCTGGCGCAGCGCCTGATCGGAGACATTCGCCTCGGCGAGCGAGAGGCCTTGCGAGGCGAGCATCTCGCGCAGCTTCGGCAGGGCCTGCTCGAGTGCGGCGCGGGTCTCGGCGTGACTCGCCCCGAAGGATACGACCGCATCGCCATCGCGCACCGAAATCTGCACGTCGAGGTGTCCGAGGTGCTCGGGCGACAGGCGGATGGAGGCCGTCTGCAGGTTCTCGCGCGCGATCCAGGCGATCCGCCCCGCGAGTTCGTCCGACCAGCCTGGCATCCCGACCGATGCATGGACTTGCGGGGCGTGGCGCGCGGGGGCATCAAGTGCGTGCATCCTCAGCGCCGGCGATTCGAAGGAACCGGGCACCCAGGCCAACGCTTCCTTGGCAGGGGCGGCATCTGCGCGGGCCGCCGCCGGTTCCGCGGCCTGCCCTTCGGCACTTTCGGAAGTGTCGTTGAGGAGCAGATCCTGCAGGACGGCTTCCAGGGCCACGGCGGCATCGGTCTTCGCGGCGGCCATCCCGGCAGTCATCCCGGCTGTCGGCGCCGGCAGACTGGTAGCGGCCGCGGCCTGGGAACGACCGGTCGTCGATGCCGCGGCTGGGGCGGCCCAACCAGTGGCCCGGTTCGCGGCAGCCGTCGCCATGGACTGCACACCCGCCATTGCGGACAGCAACAGGGCTACGGCCTCCGGCGGCAGTTCGTCGGCATCTTCACCCGTGGCTTCCCGGCCCGAAGCGGCACCCAGCAACGAGGCAAAGGGCGGCGTCGCACCCGTGCCCGAAAGCTGCGCAGCGGCAGGTACCGCAGTCGCGGGCGCCACGACGGGTGTCGCCGCGGCCGAAGTCACTGGCGGGGCAGAAGCTGTCGTCATGTCGACCTCTCGCGGGCGCGTGACATCTGCAGCGCACGCTCATCGGTTTCGAACTGTTCGCGCCGCTCACCGATGACCCGTTCCTCGGCCTGCCAGCGGCCGATCACCTGGCCGATCGACTTCGCGCGCTGTGCCGCGAGTCGCCAGGCCTCGCGCGCCTGGTCTCGTTCCGCCCTCGCCTGCAGGACGAGCCGGCCCTGCGCACGCAGCGCCTCGCCCAGCCGGGCGAGGAAGGCGCGATAGTCGCGCAAATCCGTGGCACTCATGCCCGCGGCGACGCGTCCGGCCAGGCCACTCGCGTAGTCTGCCTGGTAGGCCTCGAGTTCCTCGAGGCGCTTGCCGGCATCCTGGGCCCGGCGCTCCGCTTCCGCGAGGCGCGCGGCGCATTCGCGCTCGTCATGCCCGACGGCGCGCGCGACGGGCTGCAGACGCTGCGAGCGCCTCACGACGCGCCCGCCTCGCCCGCGACCTCGGCAAGCGAGCCGATGCTCGAAGCGAGATCGGCGCGTTCACGCATGTGCTGCTGCAGGAAAGCCTGCATGCGCGGCCAGCGCGCGAGCGCCGCGTCGACGCGCGGATCGCTGCCGGCGCGGTAGGCACCGATCGAAATGAGGTCGCGGTGCTGCGTGTAGGTGGAGAGCATCTGGCGGAAGCGGCGCGCCGCCTCGAAGTGGGCATCCGGCACGATGTCGTGCATCGCGCGGCTGACGGAGGCCTCGATGTCGATGGCGGGGTATTGGCCCGCCTCGGCGATGCGTCGCGAGAGGACGAAATGACCGTCGAGGATCGCCCGCGCACTGTCCGCGATCGGATCGTTCTGGTCGTCGCCCTCGACGAGCACCGTGTAGAACGCCGTGATCGAACCGCCCTTGCGCGCGCCGTTGCCGGCGCGCTCGACGAGCTGCGGCAGGCGGGCGAACACGGACGGCGGATAGCCCTTGGTGGCCGGCGCCTCGCCGATCGCCAGCCCGATCTCGCGCTGCGCCTGGGCAAAACGGGTCAGCGAGTCCATCAGCAGCAGCACGCTGCGGCCCTGGTCGCGGAAATACTCGGCGACGGCCGTGGCGAGCCACGCCCCATGCAGGCGCATCAGCGGCGACTGGTCGGCCGGCACGGCGACCACGACCGCGCGGCGGCGGCCCTCCTCGCCGAGGATGCGTTCGATGAATTCCTTCACTTCGCGTCCGCGCTCGCCGATCAGCCCGACCACGATCACGTCCGCCGAGGTGTAGCGGGCCATCATGCCGAGCAGCACGCTCTTGCCGACGCCGCTGCCCGCGAAGAGACCGATGCGTTGGCCGCGACCCACGGTCAGCAGCGAATTGATCGCGCGCACACCGACGTCGAGCGGCTCGGCGATCGGCTCGCGCGCGAGCGGATTGATCGGCGCGCCACCCATCAGCTGCACCGGCACCTCGCAATCGAGCGGACCGGCGTCATCAAGCGGCCGGCCGGCACCGTCGATCACCCGCCCGAGCAGGCCATCGCCGACGCGCACGGTCTGGTGGCCGTAGCGCGGCACGACGCGGGCGTTCGGCGAGAGTCCGAACGCGTCGGCGGTCGGCATCAGGAAGAGACGGGAACCGGAGAAGCCGACCACTTCCGCCTCGACGCGGGTGCCGGCCGATGAAAGGATGTCGCAACGATCGCCGACGGCGGCCTCGCAACCCGCAGCTTCGAGCGTCAGCCCGACCATGCGGGTGAGCGTGCCCTCGACCGGCGGCGGTGGCAGCAGATCGGCGCGGCGCTGGTAGCGCGCGAGCCCCTGGCGCAAGGCCGACCGTCGTTCGGCGAGCGCGCTCACGGCTCGCCCCGCGCGTCGGCGGCCCGTTCCTCGCCGAGCACGGCCACGAGCGCCGCGTTGAGGCGCGTCTCGAGGCGTGCATCCACCTGCGAGTTCTCCGCGGTCACCCGGCAACCGCCGCGCGACATGACCGGATCCTCCACCACCACCCACGCCTGTCCGTGCGAGGGTACGGCGAGCCTTTCATTGACCAGCGCCGCGTCCTCCGGATGCAGGTGCACGCGTACTTCGCGCGCCGCCGCCGGCAGCAACGACACGGCCTGGCGCAGGATGCCGATCACCTGCGAGGGATCGATGCGCAGCTCCCGCCGCACGAGATGGCGCGCGACCGTGAGCGACAACTGTGCAAGCTGCTGCTCCACTTCGGCGTCCATGTCCGCGAGCGGCCGTGCGACGGCCGCCAGCAGCTCGTCGAGCCGCGCCACGCGCTCCCCGAGCAGTTCGTTGCGACGACGCGCCTCGCTGGCCGCCGCGGCGAGGCCGTCGGCGAGGCCCTTGGCGTGGCCTTCTTCCCAGGCCGCGCGCGAGATGCCCTCGAGTTCGTCGGCCGTGACACGTTCGCGGCGGCCACCGGCGATCCGCCCCTCCACGGCCGGCAGCGCCCACAGGGCCGCCTCAGACATAGGCTTCGCCGCCCTTGCCGCCGAGCGAGATCGTGCCGGCGTCGGCGAGCCGCTTGGCGATCGCGAGAATTTCCTTCTGCGCGGCCTCGACTTCGCTCACTCGCACGGGGCCCTTCGACTCCATGTCGTCCTTGAGCATCTCCGCGGCGCGCTGCGACATGTTCTTGAACACCTTGTCCTTGAGCTCCTGGTCGCAAGCCTTGAGCGCGAGCAGCAGCCGGTCGCCGGGAACCTGGCGCAGCAGCTCCTGCATGCCGCGATCGTCGACTTCGGCGAGGTCCTCGAAGGTGAAGATGAGGTCCTGGATCCTCGCGGCCAGCGCCTCGTCGGCCGTCGTGATCCGTTCCATGATGGTCGATTCCTGGCTCGAATCGAGGTTGTTGATGATGTTGGCGCACACCTTGGGGCCGCCGAACACGGAGGCCTTGGACGATGCGTTGCCCGCGAACTGCTTCTCCATCACCTCGTCGAGCTCGTTGAGCGCCGAGGGCTGGATGCCGTCGAGCGTCGCGATGCGCATCAGGATGTCGGGGCGCGCGAGCTCCGGGAGCTGCGCGAGCACCGCGGCCGCGTGGTCGGGCTCGAGGTAGGCGAGCACGATCGCGACGATCTGCGGGTGTTCGTTGCGCATCATCTCCGCGACCGAGCGCGGATCCATCCACTTCATCGCGTCCAGGCCGCGGCTCGAACGGCCGCCGAGGATGCGGTCCATCACGCTCGCCGCGCGATCGTCGCCGAGCGCCGAGACCAGCACCTTGCGCAGGTACTCGTCGGTGCCCACGCCGAGCGATGTCTGGCTCTCGATGGTGGCCGTGAAGTGCTCGAGCACGCCCGACACCTCCTCGCGCGTCACGCCATCGAGGGCCGCCATGGCGGTGCCGACCCGCTGCACGTCCTTGGCGCTCATGTGCTTCAGGACCTCGGCCGCTTCCTGTTCGCCGAGCGTCAGCAACAGGATGGCCGCATGGTCGATGCCGCTGCGGTTCGGGAGCGCCTTGCTATTCATCCTTGCCCACCCAGTTCTTGACGACGCGCGCCACGCGCTTCGGATCCTGTGTCACGAGCGAGCGCGCCTGCGCGACCTGCTGCTCGTACGCAATTGCGGAGGCTTGTCCAGCGAGGCGCGGTGCGTCCTCGGCGAGTTCGGCGGCCGGCGACCCGGATGCCGGCGGCAGGGCCGGCGCCGGCGCGAGACGGCGCGGCGGGTTCGTGAGGCTGCGCACCAGCGGCTTGACGATCGACAGCAGCAGGACCAGCAGGATGATCGCGCCGGCGAGGATCTTCGCGAGCTCGCGCACCCAGGGCTGCTGCCAGATCGGCAACGGTTCGATCTCGCCGACCGGCTCGACCGCCTGTGCCGTGAACGAGGCATTGACGACATTGACGCTGTCGCCGCGCGCCTCGTCGAAACCCACTGCGTCTTTCACCAGCGTCGTGAAGCGCGCAAGCTGCTCGGCGCTGAGCGGCTTCGCGACCGGCTTGCCCGCCGCCTTGCCGTCGGACTGCGCCACGGCGATGTCGTCCACCAGCACCGCAACGGTGAGGCGCTTGAGGCGTCCGGCCGGCTGGCGTGTGTAGGCGACCGTGCGATCGATCTCGTAGTTGCGCGTCGTTTGCCGCGACGTGTTGTCGGGCGCGGCCGCCGGGACGGCGGCATCGGCGTTGGCGTTGGCGACGGACGTCGCAGCCTGGCCGGGCGGCAGCGCCGTCCCCGGTACCGGCGGCTGGTTCGACAGCGCGCCCGGCACGCCGTTCGGGCCCGCTCCGTTGCGCGACGTCTCCTCCGCGAGCTGTTCGCTGCGTACCACCTGGCTGTCCGGCCCGTACTGCTCGCGCGCCTCCTCGGTGACCGACATGTCGACGGACGCCACCACCTGCGCACGCACCCTGCCTTCGCCGACGATCGGCGCGAGCAGCGCGAGGATGCGCTGCGTGTACTCGGATTCGAGGCGGCGCGCGAACTCGAACTGCTTCTCGCGCGCCGCGAGGTCGCCGTCGCGCTCCGGCTCGGACAGCAGGCGCCCCGCCTGGTCCACCACCGTCACGTCCTCGGCCTTGAGCTCCGGGATGCTCGAGGCGACGAGGTTGACGATCGCGGTCACCTGGTCGGACTCGAGCCGGCGGCCGGCCTTCAGCTGCAGGAAGACGGACGCGGTCGCATTGCGGCGGTCGCGCACGAAAGCCGACGGCCGGGGCGCGGCGATATGAACGCGCGCGGCGGACACCGGCTGCAGGCTCGCGATGGTGCGGGCCAGTTCGGTCTCGAGCGCGTGCTGGTAGCGCGCGCCCTCCATGAACTGGCTCACGCCGAAGCCCGAATCCTTCGCCATGGCGTTGAAGCCGTCGGAAGACTGCAGCACGCCCTGCGCTGCCAGCGCGAGCCGCGCATCATTGAGCTTCTCCATGGGCACGCTGACGGTGCCGCGCGCGACATCGGCCTTGTGCTCGATGCCCGCGGCCTGCAGCGACTGCTGCACTTCGACGAGATCGCCGGCGGCGAGGCCCGAGTACAGCAGGCTGAAGCTCGGGCCCTGGGCCCACAGCAGGATCCAGAGGCCCGCGGCCACGGCCGCCGCGAGCCCCGCCAGCACCAGCACGGGACGCAAGCCCGTGGCGATGCGGTTGAAGGCGGGCAACTGCTCGACCTCGGCGTTCATGTTTCTCTCCACTCGGTGTTCGCCATGCCGCTCAGATCGGCATGTTCATTATTTCCTGGTACACGCCCACGAGGCGATTGCGCACCTCGGTGGCGGCCCGGAAGGAGACGCTCGCTTTCTGCATCTCGAGCATCACCTGCGGCAGCTCGACGCCCGGCACGCCCTTCTGGAAGGCGGTGGCCGCCTGCGCGGCGCTCTGCTGGGCCGCATTCACCTGTTCGACGCCACGCTTCATCAGCGCGGCAAAGCCGTCGATCGCCGGTGCCCGGCCCGCCGCTGCGGCTTCGCCGGCTCCGGCGACCGGCGCCTGCGGGCGCCTCACCTGCGAGGATATGGTGCGGATCTGCGAAAGGACGCGGTCGATCTCCATCTGGCTCATGCGCAGGCCTCCGCAAGGTCGACGCCCGATGCGCGCAGTTGCGCGAGCTTGTAGCGCAGCGCGCGCGGACTGATGCCGAGGCGCTCCGCCACGGCCCGCCGGCTGCCCTGCTCCTCGCGCAGCGCGCCGAGGATCAGCTCCCGTTCGGCCGACGCGAGCGCCATCGAGAGCTGCCCTCTCGCCACGGGCGCCGGTGCGGCCGTGCGCGCCGGCCCATCGGCCAGCGCCTCATCCATCTCGAAGCGGATGTGGCTCGCGAGGATGGTCGCTCCCTCGAGCAGGATCAGCGCGCGCTGCATGACGTTGTCGAGCTCGCGCACATTGCCGGGCCAGGCGTGCGTGAGGAGGCGATGGGCCGCCTCCGCGGACAGCGCCGGGATGCGTTGCCCCGCCGCGCAGCGCGCGGACAGCAGCTGCATCGCAAGCGGCAGGATGTCGTCGCGGCGCTCGCGCAGCGGCGCCAGCACCATGGGAAACACGTTGAGCCGGTAGTAGAGGTCTTCGCGAAAGCGCGCGGCCGTCACCTCGGCTCGCAGCCGGCGGTTGGTCGTCGCGAGCACCCGCACGTCGAGCGCGAGCGTCGCGCGGCCGCCGATGCGCTCCACTTCCCGCTCCTGCAACACGCGCAGGAGCTTGGCCTGCAGGCCGAGCGGCATCTCCGAGATCTCGTCGAGCAGCAGTGTGCCGCCCTGCGCCTGCTCGAACTTGCCCGGATGAGCGGCCTGCGCGCCCGTGAAGGCGCCCTTCTCATGGCCGAAGAGCACCGCCTCGAGCAAGGTCTCGGGAATGGCCGCGCAGTTGATCGCGATGAACGGCTGCGCGGCGCGCGGCGAAAGCCGGTGGATGTGGCGGGCGAGCACTTCCTTGCCTGTGCCGGACTCGCCGGCGATCAGCACCGTGCAATCGCTCGCCGCGACGCGGGCGGCGAGTTCGAGCGTCTCGCGGGACGCTTGCGAGCAGGCCACCGGTTCGGGAGTCGCGATCGTGGTCACTTCGGTCTTGCCTCACTGCGCCGGCACCGTGCCGGTCCGCTGACTAGGAGCAATTTCCGTGCCGTGCCGGATGGCGCCCGGATTGCGTGAGGCGCGTCACATGCTCGCGCCGCAGGCGGCGGCAGCCGTCAAAACTCCGCCGCGCTCGCCCGGCTCGCCGAGCTTGCGCAGCTTCTCGACGAGCGTGGTGCGCCGCAGCCCGAGCAGGCGCGCGGCGTGCGCGACCGTCCCGCCCGAACGCTCGAGGGCCTGCTGCACCAGCGAACGCTCGATCGCATCGAGATGCCGGCGCAGGTCGATGCCCTCGGCCGGCAGCTCGGTCACCGCCGCGTCGGCGATCGGGCTTTCGAGCAGGTCCATCACTTCGATCTCGGACAGTGCGCCATCCGCCGTGGCGGCGGGTTCCGCGAGGGACTCCATCGGCAGCGACGGCGCCCGGTCGGGGATCCCGGGGCGATAGCGCAGCGGCAGGTCGCAGGCATCGACCTGCTGCCCTCCGTGCAGGATGGACAGGCGCTCGATCAGGTTCGCGAGTTCGCGCACGTTGCCCGGCCAGGGATGGCGGGCGAGCGCCGCAAGCGCATCGGGCGTGAAGGAAATGCGGGCGCGGCCACCGCGCTCGTTGGCGGCAACGAATTCCTCGATCAGCGCCGGCAGGTCCGCCTGCCGCTCGCGCAGCGCGGGCATCTCGATCGGGAAGACGTTCAGGCGGTAGAAGAGGTCCTGGCGGAACGCGCCGCGGCCGATCGACTCCTCGAGGTTGCGATGGGTGGCGGCGATGATGCGCACGTCGCACTGGATCGGCTTGTGGTTGCCGACGCGCTCGAAGATGCGTTCCTGCAGCACTCGCAGCAGCTTGACCTGCATCGGCAGGCTCATGTCGCCGATCTCGTCGAGGAACAGCGTGCCGCCGTCGGCGATCTCGAATCGCCCGAGGCGGGTCGAGATCGCACCCGTGAACGCGCCCTTCTCGTGCCCGAACAGCTCGCTTTCGAGCAGGTCGGCCGGAATGGCGCCGCAGTTGATCGCCACGAACGGGCGATGGCGGCGCGGGCTCGAATCATGGATCGCGCGCGCCACCACTTCCTTGCCGGTGCCGGACTCCCCCAGCACCAGCACGCTCGAGTCATGCGCAGCCACGCTGCGGATGAGCCGTGCAATCTCGACGACGGCCGCTGAGCGGCCCGTAGGCATCCTGCCCCCGGAAGTCACATCCCTGTGAATGTCTGCGCAAGCAACTGACATTCACGCAACCTCGTTCTCGTTGCGCGCCATTCTCGGCACGCGCACGAGGCTCCGGTGTGACGGATGTCGATCGCGGCCGGGACGGCCGCGGAACTGCGTCGCATTATGGCGACTCGGGCGCCAGATTACCGGCGCTCGCGTGTCCCTGCGACCTGGCGCCGGTGGCGCTGGAAGGTCAGCTTCTCGATCAGGTCTTCCACCGGCTTGCCGACCGGCTCGAACCGCAGCTTGACACGCCGGTCGACACCCACGGACACGACGCGGCCGTACACGCGCAATGGCTCGACGAGCGCCGGGCGCAGCCACAGCTCGAGCTGCCCGTATTCGCCGGCGCGCACCTGCCCTTCCTGCATCCGCCAGATGGCGCCGTGGGCATTGAAGCGCATCGGCACGGCCACCGGCCGCGGATGCGACTGCAGCAGGATCTGCCCCACGAGCTCGAGCAGCAGGTTCACCTTGAACTCGAGGCGCATCAGGTCGGCCGAGTGGGGGGAATTCTCGTCCGCCTTCTCGGCCGGCCCCCTGTCATCGAGGGCGGCGAGCGCCTGCAGCAGCCGCAGGTTGTGCTCGGACTGCGCGACGACGAGGTCCGGGTCGGCCGGTTTCGCCGAGCCCGTCCAGCGCAGTGGAACAACATCGATGTAGGCCAGCTCCTCGTCGAGGACGATGGTGTCGATGCCGTCTTCCATCAGCGGCCCCGGCCCGCGCTGCGCGCCTCGGGTGGAATCAGCACCCAGGCGCTGCGGATCTCGCCGAGCAGGCGCAGTACCTCGTCGAGGGTTTCGACGCGGTCGCCGGCATTTGCCTTGGCAAGCTGGCGCACCATGTAGTCGTAGAGGCTGTCGAGGTTGGCGGCCAGTTCGCCGCCGGCGCCGAAGTCGAGGCTCGCGCGCAATTCGTGCAGGATGTCTATCGCGCGCTGGATCAGCGCGCACTTCTCGGCGGTACGGCCGTGCGCGAGGTTGCCCTTCGCGGCCGAAATGCGCTCGAGCGCCCCGTCCATCAGCATCAGCGTGAGCCGGTGCGGATCGGCGGCGGCTACGCCACCGTGCGTGGCGACGCTGCGGTAGGTCGCAAGCCGATTGGCGTTCCTGTAGGTCATGCGCACTTATCGGCGCCCGGCCGGCGCGCTTGAGGGTTTTCCCTATGGGCTTTGGCGGATGATCTCGCCCGTCGTGAGGTCGCGCACCGCCACCACGATGTTGCCGCTCTCGTCGCGGCGGAACTCGAGGCGGCGGCTCACGCTGCGCAGGAAGCTGTCGAGCGGCGCGACGGCGTTGCGCACGCGCATGATGCCCGTCGGGCAGGCGTCCGGGAGGGGAGTCTTCATTTGTCGCGATTCGTCATGCTGGCGAGTGAGTCGAGCTGGGTATCGAGGTAGGCCGAGGTCGTGTCGAGCGTCGACAGCAGCATGTCGAGGGTCGTGAACTGGCGGATGTAGCGCGCGAGCTGCGACTGCATGCGCGCGTCGATGCCCTTCTGCCGGTCGTCGAGGTCTTTCTGCTGCTCGACCAGCGCGCGCGAGCGCACCGAGATGCCGCCGCTGATCGACAACGCATCGTCGAGGGTATCCTGCAGGCGAAAACCGATGCCGCCGGTCTTGCCGAAGAGCTGCGCCACGCCCTCGAAGTCGCCCTGGATGGCGGCGGTCAGTCTGGTCTCGTCGACCGTCAGGTTGCCGGTCTTGACGTCCGTGGTGATGCCGAGGGTTGCGAGCGAGCGGTGGTTGCCCGCAAGCCCCGAGACCGGATCATGCAGGCCGCGCCGCAGCCGCGCCTCGAGCCCGAGCAGCATCGAATCGCCGAGCAGCGGCCCGCTCTCCTCGGTCGTCTTGTTGTAGCCGCGCAGGCCCGCGATCGCCGACTGCATCGCATTGTAGGTCGCGACGAAAGCATCGATGCGTTTGCGGATGGCGGCCGTATCGTTGGCGATCGTCAGCGTGTGCACGGTCCCTTCGGCTGCCGTGGCCAGATCGAGCGTCACGCCGTCGATGGCTCCCGCGACGGTATTCGTCGCGCTCGTCTGGTCGAAACCTGCCACGCGCACCAGCGCGTCCTGCGCGGCGCTGACCTGGGTGTAACTGCCCGGCGCGCCGCCGCTGTAGGCGAGCGAATCGAGGCCGCCCGCGGCGCCGGTCACCGACACCGCCAGGGCATTGGCCGCGCCCGTGGCGCGGGAGGACAGGACGAGGCGCGCGCCCGCCGTGCTCTGCACGATGGTCGCGTTGATGCCGGTGTTGCCCCGTCCGTTGTTGATGGCATCGCGCAGTCCCGCGAGCGTCGTGCCAGCCGTCACGTCGACCGTGAAGGCTCGGCCGCCGACCGAGAGGCTCAGCTGCCCGCTGCCGACCAGGGCTTCGCTGCCGCCCACGTAGGGTCCGGTCGCGATGCCATGAGCACTCGCGAGCTGACGTACCTCGATGCTGTAGCTGCCCGGCACTGCCGCGGAACCGGCCGTCGCCGTGAATGCCTCCGGGTCGCTGCTCGTTGCCGAGTGGGCCTGGAAGTCCGCCAGCATGGACATGCTGCTGACGGCCGCCTCGAAGGCGGACAAGGCGCTCTTCAGCGTACCGAGCGCCGACAGCGTCGTCTTGACGCTCGCGGCCTCGCGCTTGACCTGCGCGTCGAGCGGCGCGCGTTCGGCTGCGACGAGCTGCGCCGCGAGCGCCTGGACGTCGAGCTTGGAGCCGCCCGAGATGCTGCTAGCCGAAGTCGCCATGCGTCGAAGCTCCTGGAACAATCAAAGGCCGCGGGCCGGGCGCCTTGCAGCACCCGACCCGCGGCTCGAACGGATCTGGATGGATCCGGTCATTCCACTCTCAGTTCACCCTCAACCCTGCAGGAGCGAGAGCACACCCTGCGGTGCGCTGTTCGCCTGCGCGACCATCGCGGTGCCGGCCTGCTGCAGGATCTGGGCGCGCGTGAGGCTCGCCGTTTCCGCCGCGAAGTCGGTGTCGAGGATGCGGCTGCGCGAGGCAGACAGGTTCTCGGACACGGCCTGGAGGCTGTTGATGACCGACTGGAAGCGGTTCTGGATGGCGCCCAGCGTGCTGCGCAGGTTGCTGACCGAGGTCAGCGCCGCATCGACGCTCAGGATGGCGCTGTTGGCACCGGCCGAAGTCAGCACGTTCTGCGCGTCGAGCGAACCGCCGAGGGCCGCGTTGCCGTTGCCGGTCGCCGTGGCGCCCGCACCGGAGATCGTCAGCGCCGAACCCGCCGAGATGACGAGGTGGTTGGTCGAGTCGATCGACGCGGTGGCGCCCGTGACGCGGCTGTTGATCGCGTCCACGAGGTCCTGCGCCGTGGCGTAGGTGCCCGCCACATCGACCGCCGTGCCCGTGCCCACCTGGATGCTCATCGCACCCAGCGTGTACGCGCCCGGCGTGCCCGCCACCGCCGGCGTGCCGGAGGTGATCGAGTTCGTGCCGGTGGCGAAGTTGGCGCCGGCGAATCCGCCGGGCGTGGTCGCCATCGTGTTGGTCACGACGACATCGAAGTCGGTGCCGTCGGCGCGCGTGAAGACCAGGTTGCCGCCCGCCGCCGTGCCGGTGAAGGTGACGCCGGCCGCGTTCAGGGCCGCCGTGTTCGCCGTCAGGCCCGTGTCGAACTCCGCCGCGGTGACGTCATCGCCACCTGCCGCCGAAGTGAACGAGAAGGCCGTGACGCCATCGACCACGACCGAGAAAGTCTGGCCCGCAGCGGCCGCCACCGACGTGGTGAACGCGCCACCGCTGGTCGTGCTGCCCGCGACCGCGGCCGAACCGCCCGTCGTGAACAGGGTGCTGACGTCGACCGTGCCGGTCGAAGCGGCCACCTGGCCGATCGCCGTCGACTTCACGCTCGAGGTGAGGGACAGGTTGATCGTCTCGCCGACGTTCGCGCCGACCTGGAAGGTCGCGCCGCCGAAGGAGCCGTCGAGGACCCGGCGGCCGTTGAACGAGGTCTGGCTCGCGATGCGCTCGATTTCCGCGATGCGCTGCTGCACTTCCTGGTCGAGGGCCACGCGGTCGTTGTCGCTGTTCGTGGCATTGGCCGATTGCACGGCCAGCTCACGGATGCGCTGCAGGTTGTTCGTGACTTCCTGCAAGGCGCCTTCCGTCGTCTGCGCGAGCGAGATGCCGTCGTTGGCGTTGCGGGCGGCCTGGTTCAGGCCGCTGATCTGCGTGGTCATGCGATCGGAGATCGCGAGGCCCGCGGCGTCGTCCTTCGCGCTGTTGATGCGCAGGCCCGAGGACAGGCGCTGCAGCGAAGTCGCGAGCTGGTTGCCCGAGGTCGTGAGGTTGCGCTGTGCGTTCAGCGACATCACGTTCGTGTTGATGACAAGTGCCATTACCAATTACTCCTGTAGTTGCCTGGCCGCGGACCACTGCCCTTGGCGCGATTTCCGTACGGCGTGGGCCTTGACTTCGCCGGTAGCCGTGACATGCCCTGTATCGGTGCCCGCCGCCGAAGCTTGAGGACCCGGGATCCCGTTCGCGCGGCTTGTGATGCGCGTCACAGGTAGTCGAACAGCGAGAGGCGCGACATCTGCGCGAATGACTTCTGCGCCGCGGCCAGGGCCGACTTCTCGATCGCGAGGCGACTGACGGCCTCGACCATGTCGACGTCCCGCAGCTGGGAGACCGCGGTCTGCAGCTCGACCTCGAGCGACTCGCGGGAAGCCGCGACGTTATCGAGCACATTGAGGCGCGCGCCCACTTCCGAGCGGATGTTGAGCAGGTGGTCCATGCCGCTGTCGAGTTGCGCGAGCCCGGCCGCGATGCCCGTGTTGAAGCGGGCCCGGTCGGCGTCCGTGGCCGCGGGGGCGCGCAGCGTCGCGGCGAGCGCATCGAGCGTCGCGAAGATGTCCTGCCGCCCGGCCGGTGCGATCGAGAACGTGTCGTTTGCGACCGGCGCACCCGCGATCGAGAAACGCACGCCGCTGAAGTCGATGCTGGCGCCCGCGGTGTACGCGCCGGTCGCGACTTGCGTGTTCGACGCATCCAGGATCTCGTAGTTCGCCGCATCGGTGAAGCGCAGCGTGAAGTTGCCGCCCGTCCAGGCGGCGGGGCTGACTACCGACAGGGGCGCGATCCAGCCCGAGCCGGCATTGGCCGCTCCCGTGTCCACGGTGAACGTGCCATTGCCCTCCGGCACGTCCATGAAGACCTCGTGGCCGCTGTGGCCCACCCTGACGAACTGCGTCGGACTCACCTGCACGTCGCGCGTGCCTTGGTCGCCGGCATAGATCATGCCAGCGGCCGCGCGCGCGAAGGGCTGCGTGCCGCCGCTGTTGCCCGCGAACAGGTACTCACCCGCTGCGTCGCGGCGGTTCGCGATCGCCTGCAGTTCGCCGATGCGCTCGGTCAGCTCGGTGGCGATCGCCGCGCGCGACTTGTCGTCCATCGCGCCGTTGTTGGCCGAGAGCGCGAGGTCGCGCACCCGCTGCAGGACCTTGCCGGCATCGGCGAGCGCCAGTTCCTCGATCGAGAGGCGCGTCTGCACGCTGCCGGCATTGCGCTCGTACTGCGACCACGAGGACAGCTCGTTCTCGAGCGCGAGGATGCGCCCCGCCGCGATCGGGTCGTCGGAGGGCGTGAGGACGCGCTTGCCCGACGACACCTGCAGGCTCACCTGGGCGATGGTCGACTGCTGGCGCAGCATCTGGTTCACGAGGCTGTAATGCGAGCCGAGGGTCGATGTGCGCACGGCTAGCTCCTCGTCGCGGCGAGCAGCGAGTCGAACATCGACTGCGCCACGGCAATGAGTTGCGAGGCGGCCTGGAAGGCCTGCTGCAGCATGATCAGGTTGGCGGCTTCCTCATCGAGGTTGACGCCGGAAACCGACTGTTGGGCCGCGAGGTCCTGCTCGTGGACCACGGTGAAGGCTTCCCGATTCGACTGCGCCTGCGAGGTCTGCATTCCGATACGCGCGGTGAGCTGCGTCGCGGCCTCGGCGATGGAAGCCGTGCCGCCCGCGAGCCCCGGGGCGTCGAGCGCGCCCAGGATCGCGAGCAGGTTGCTGTTGTCGCCCGTGCCGCTCGTGTTGTCGGCGATCGAGAAGCGGTCACCCGTGGCCGGGGCGCCATCGATGCTGGCGCTCCAGCCGTTCATGGCGATCGGCGCGCCCGGGGTGTAGGTGAAGGAGCCCGCGCCGTTGACCGAGTAGGTGGTCGCCGAGGTGAACTCGATCGTGACGCTGCTGCGCAGGGCCGCGTTCGCGGCGTTCGTGACGGCCGGCGGGGAGATCCGGCCCGTGCCGCTGTTCGCGCCATCGGCGGCCGTGCGGACCGGCGAGGCCGCGGCGATGTCCGCGGGATCGTCGATCGCGAGCTCGAGCCCGGCCACGAGGTCGCGGGTCGGCTCGATGCGGAAGCGGTCGCCCGGCAGCGGCGTGTTGGCGACGACGATCGACAGCCCTTCGGCCGTGAGCGGATCGGCGGGCGTGCCGGTGCCGGAGAGCGCGACAGTGGCGCCGCCCGTCGCATCGCGCAGCTGCCAACTGCCCGTGTATTCGAGGATGTAGTCGTGGCCGGAGAGCGCATTGGCGTTCGCGATCGAGGCCGTCACCGATGCATTGCCGGCGTTGCCGGCGCCGGCGAGCACGGTGGGGCTGCCGAGCGAGAAAAACGGCCCGCCCATCGCGCCCGTGAGCGTGATGCCCTGCGAATGCTGCCCGTTGACGATTGCGACGACGCCTGCCGCCACCTTGCCGAGAGCGTCGCGGGCCGGGTCGAGGACCTGCTCCCGGTACTCGAGCAGCCCGCCGAGGCTGCCGCCCGTGACTTGCGCGGAAATGTCGATCGGCCCGCCCACGCCCTGGATCGCGACGTTGAGGCGCGTCGCGTCGAATCGATCCGGCGTCACCGTGAACTGCGTGGCAGTGCTTCCGACCACGAGCGGCTGGCCCGTGCCGACATAGACGTTCGCCGAACCGTCCTGCTGCGCGACCACCGACACATCCACATGCGAGGACAACTGGTCGACCAGGCGATCGCGCTGGTCGAGCAGGTCGTTCGGCGGCTGGCCGGTGCGCCCGTAGGCGTCGCGGATCTGCGTGTTGAGCTTGGCGAGGCTGTCGGCCAGTGAAGTCACTTCGGCCGCTCCCGCGCGCAGCCGGTCGTTGACCTCGGCCGCAAAGCCGCGCATGCGGCTGTCGTAGCCCTGCAGCTGGCCGGTGAAGACGCCGGCCTGCGACAGCAGGGCCTGCCGCGAGGTCACCGACGAGGGATCGTTGGCGACTTCCTGGAATGCATTGACGAGCTTCTGGAAGGCGGCGGACAGCCCGGTCTTCGAGTCCCCGAGCACATTGTCGAGGCGCTCGGCCTCGGTCGCCATCGTGTCGTAGCGCCCGACACTCGAGGCGCTGCCGCGCACCTGCGCCGCGAGGAAGCTGTCGTAGACCCGCGCCACGGTGGAAACCTGCACGCCGGAACCGATCCAGCCGCTGCCGTAGGCTTGCGCCGGGCGCGTCGCGAGTTCCACGCGCTGGCGGCTGTAGCCCGCCGTCGCGGCGTTGGCGATGTTCTGGCTCGTCGTATCGAGCCCGCGCCGGAAGGCGAGCAGGCCCGAGACGGCTGTGGACATGACGTCAGCCATGGTGGATCAGGTCTCCAGGTGCCGCTGTATCGGCGGGTCGGATGTGAACTTGAGCACGCCCGCCACCTGCTCGAGCTTGGAGGCGTAGTCGGGATCGGTCGCGTAGCCGCCCGCCTGCAGCGCGCGCGCGTAGGCAGCCGCGTCGCTGCCGGTGCCCTTCGCGGCGGCATAGCGGGGGTTGTCGCGGATCAACGCGACATAATCCCGGAAGCTCTCGCCGGTGGAATCGTAGGCGCGAAACGCTTCCATGCGATCCTGCGCGGCTCCTCCCGCAAACTCGAGGGTGCGTGCCTGCACGCGCTCGCCGTTCCAGCCCGTCGCCTTGATGCCGAACAAATTGTGGCTCGGCCTGCCGTCTTCCCCCTGCGGCAGGTGGCGGCCCCAGCCCGTTTCAAGTGCGGCGTGCGCCACGAGCGTCTTCGGATCGACGCCGAGTTCGGCACCGGCCGCCTGCGCATGGGGCCACAACTCCTGCACGAAACGGTCCTTGTCCGCATCGCCGACCGCAGGCGCCGTTCCGCTGGCCGACGCCGCTTCCATCGGGGCAAGGCCCGCGCGCTTCAATTGTTCGACCAGCATGTCGGCAAGTCCCAGCCCCTTGCCCTTCGACAGCTCGATCGACAGCTGGTCGTCGAACATGTCGCGGTAGAAGCCCTCGCCCTGCCCCGCCAAGCTGTCATCGAACGACGTCGCGCGCATCGACTTCAGCAGCATGCGCGTGAAGAGGCTCTCGAACTGGCGCGCGGTTTCGCGCAGCGCTTCCGGCGTCTGCGAGCGATCGGCACGCTTCAGCGACGAGAGCGCCTCGGCGTCGCCGTAGGAAGCGCGCGCAACCGGGATCGCGCTCATCAGATCACGATCAGCTCGGCGCGCAGCGCGCCGGCGACCTTCAGGGCTTCGAGGATGGCGACGAGGTCGCCGGGCGCCGCCCCGACCTGGTTTACGGCGCGCACGATCTCATCGAGATTGACGCCCGCGCCGAACACGAACATGCGCGCCTCCGGCTGCGAGACGTCGAGCTCGCTGCGCTGGGCGGCGACGGTCTCGCCGCGGCCGAGGGGATTGGGCTGGCTGACATCGACGCGCTCGGTGATCGTGACCGAGAGCGAGCCGTGCGCGACCGCGGCCGCGCGCACCTGCACGCGACTGCCAATGACGACGGTGCCGGTGCGCGAGTTGACGATCACGCGCGCAGGTGCCTCGCCGGTCTTCACCTCGAGCTCCTCGAGCGCGGCGAGGAAGGACGTGCGCTGGCCCTTGTCCTGCGGCGCCGCCACGCGCACGGACACGGCATCGATCGCCTCGGCCGTGCCCGCGCCGAGCAGGCCGTTGATGCCTTCCGCGAGGTGCGAGGCCGTCGAGAAATCGGGCGTGTGCAGGTTCAGCATCACGAAGGGTTCGGCCGCGAAGTTGTTGCCGACTTCGCGCTCCACGGTCGCGCCGTTCGGAATGCGTCCACCGCTCGGCACGTTGACCGCGATGCGCGAGCCGTCCTTGCCCGAGACCCCGAAGCCGCTCACGATCATGGCGCCCTGCGCGATCGCGTACACCTGCCCGTCGGCGCCGCGCAGCGGCGTCATGATGAGCGTGCCGCCGCGCAGGCTCTGCGCGTTGCCGATCGAGGCGACCGTCACGTCGACGGCCTGTCCGGCCTTCGCGAATGGCGGCAAGTCGGCGGTCACCGTGACAGCGGCAACGTTCTTCAACTGTGGATTGACGTTGTCGGGAATCGTCACGCCGAACTTCGCGAGCATCGTGCGGATGCTCTGGATCGTGAACGGCGCCTGGCTCGTCTGGTCGCCCGTGCCGTCGAGGCCGACGACGAGACCATAGCCGATGAGCTGGTTCGTGCGCACTCCGGCGACCGAGGCCAGGTCCTTGACCCGCTCCGCGTGGGCGGGCGTTGCGAAGGCGCCGGCAAGCAGCAGCATGCAGATGATGTTGCGCATGGTCAGAACGGCATCAGGGGCGAGTTGAAGAAGCGCGCAAGCAGGCCCGGCTTGTTGGCCGAGGCGAGCGAGCCACGCCCGCCGTAGGCAATGCGGGCGTTCGCGACCTTCCAGGATTCGATCGAATTATCGGGCTGGATGTCGATCGGGCGGATGATCCCCTCGATGCGCACGTACTCGCTGCCCTGGTTGAGCGTGAGCCACTTCTGGCCGCGCACGATCAGGTTGCCGTTGCCGAGGCGGCGCACGACCGTGGCGCTGATCTCGCCCGAGAGGCGGTTGCTCTGGGCGCTCGAGCCCGAGCCGTTGAACTCTGACTCGTTCTCCATGCCCATCTGCAGCACCGGCACGCCGTTGACCGAGACCGGCCGTCCCGCCACGGTCGGGCCGGGCAGCTCGGCGGACGTCGACTTCTTGGTACTGGTCGTCGCGCTCTTGCTCGCCTGCGTGCGCTCGGCGAGCCGGATCACGATCAGGTCGCCGGCATTGCGCGCGACCGCGTTCTCGAACAGCGCGACATCGCGTCCCGCCTGGTAGATCGCGCCACTCGTCGGCGGCGCGACCTCGACTTCCTCCGGCCAGGGCCCGAAGGCGGCCTCGTCGGGGGTCGAGGCGCAGCCCGCGGCGAGCAACGCGGCGCACAGGGCGATGGGCGGGATCCGTCGTGTCATGGCGCTCACAACTGGTTCGTGACGTAGGCGAGCATCTGGTCGGTGGTCGAGATCGCCTTCGAGTTCATCTCGTAGGCGCGTTGCGTCTCGATCATGTTGACGAGTTCCTCGACCACATTGACGTTGGACGCCTCGAGCGAACCCTGCACCACCGTGCCGAGGCCGTTGAGGCCCGGCGTGCCGGCCTGCGGCGGACCGCTCGCCACCGACTCGACCAGCAGGTTCTCGCCGCGCGGCTGCAGGCCGGCCGGATTGACGAAATCGACGAGTTGCAGCGTGCCGACCTGCACCGGCGCCGTCTGGCCGGCGGTCTGCGCCGACACCACGCCGTCCGTGCCGATCGTGATCGCCTGCGCGCCGTCCGGCAGCGTAATGCCGGGCTGCAGGCGGTAGCCGCTCGAGGTGACGAGTTCGCCCTGCGCGTTTTGCTGGAAGGCACCGTCGCGCGTGTATCCCGTGGTGCCGTCGGGCAGTTCCACCTGGAAGAAGCCGCGGCCGCTGACGGCGACGTCGAGCGCATTGCCCGTGTTGGCGAAGCTGCCCTGCGTATAGAGTTTCTCGGTCGCGACGATGCGCACGCCCGTGCCGAGCGACAGTCCCGAGGGTGCCTCGGTGTCCTGCGAGGTCGAGCCGCCGACCTGGCGCACGTTCTGGTACATCAGGTCCTCGAAGACCGCGCGCCCTTTCTTGAAACCGTTGGTCGAGACGTTCGCCAGGTTGTTCGAGGTGACCGCCATGCGCGTCTGCTGCGCATCGAGTCCCGTCTTCGCCGCCCAGAGCGCCGTATTCATGAATTTCCTCCGTTACACGCGCAGCAGGCGGGCGGCGGTGGCGCCGTCCTCTTCCGCGGTGCGTATGGCCTTGACCTGCAGTTCGAAGCGACGGGCGAGCTCGATCATCTCGACCATCGCGCCGGACGCATTGACATTGCTCGACTCGAGGACACCCGAGGCGAGCTGGACGGACGCGTCGGCGGGCGCCTGGCTGCCGTCCTTCATCCGGAATAGTCCGTCGGCGCCGCGCTCGAGCGCGTCCGCCGCGGGGTTGACGAGCTTGATGCGGCCGACCACCGAGGTCGTCTCGGGTCCCTGCCCCACCGGCACGATCGACACCGAGCCGTCGGCGCCGACCATGACCGAGCTGTTCTGCGGCACGGTGATCGGGCCGCCGTCGCCGAGCACGAGGTCGCCGGCGCCATTGCGCAGCGCCCCGCTCGTATCGACGCGCAGGTCGCCCGCGCGCGTGTACCCCTCGCTGCCATCGGCCGCCTGCACCGCGATCCAGCCCGCGCCATTCACCGCGACGTCGAGGTCGCGTCCGGTCGAGAGCAGCGCGCCGTTGGTCGTGTCCCAGCCCACGGTGGCATTCGTCGCATAGGCGCGCGAGGTGAAACCGCTGCCTTCCACCGCGCGCGTCTGGAACGCCGCGAGGTCGGCGCGAAATCCCGTGGTGCTGGCGTTCGCGAGGTTGTGGCTGTTGACGGCCTGGGCGCGCAGGGTCTCCTTCGCGCCTGACATCGCCACATAGAGGTACTTGTCCATCAGCGGATGTTGATGATGGTCTGGGTGATCTGGTCGGCGGTCGAGATCATCTGCGCGTTCGCCTGGAAATTGCGCTGCGCGGTGATCATGTTGACGAGCTGCTGCGTGATCTCGACGTTCGAGGCCTCGAGCGCGCCCGACTGGATCGTGCCGAAGCCCGAGCTGCCGGCCGTGCCGCGCTGCGCGCTGCCCGAGGTGAAGGTCTCGCCCCACTGCGTGTCGCCGAGCTTCTGCAGGCCCTGCGTGTTCGCGAAGGTCGTGACGGCCACCTGGCCGAGCGGAATCGAACGGCCGTTGGTATAGCGCGCGCTGACCACGCCGGTCGAGTCGACGTCGATGCCCGAGAGCGCGCCGGTCGTGAAGCCGTTCTGAGTGAACTGCACGCCGAAGTTGCTGCCGTACTGCGTCGCGCCGCGCACGTCGAGAGTCAGGGCCATCGGCGCGGCGCCGGTCGCCGGCGTGTACGCCGGGAAGGCGATCGTGCCCGCGGCCGGCGTCACAAGCGCGCCGCTGCTGTCGAAGGTGAGCGGCTGCGGACCGCCGACGGCCGCGCCGTCGGTGTAGGCCTGCACGCTCCACTCGTTCGCGACCGCGCCCTTGACGAAGTAGAAGCTGGTCGTGTGTGCCGCACCGAGCGAGTCGTAGACAGTCATCGACGTCTGGCGGTTGTAGCTCGAGGCGTCGGCGGGGTTGAAGGGGCTCACCGGCGCCGTCGCATCGGCGGGCAGGTTGAGCGTCATGTCGACCATCGACGTCGCCTGCGGGGCACTCTCGCCGGTGACGAGTTGCAGGTCGGAGAGGCCGCCGGTGTTGAAGCCACCGTTCGGCAGCGGCGGGTACACCTGCAGCCTCGAAAGCGTCGAATTGACGACATAGCCCTGGTTGTCGACCTTGAAGGCACCGGCGCGCGAGTACGCGAGCGCACCGCCGTCGCTCAGCGTGAAGAAACCGTCGCCGCGCAACGCAAGGTCGAGGTTGTTGTCGGTGAAGTCGACGTTGCCCTGGCTGAACTGCTGGGCCACCGTCGCCACCTTCACGCCGTTGCCGGTCGCGGTGCTCGAGACGCCGAAGGGCGTCACGGCGAAGAGGTCCGCGAACTCGGTGCGCGAGCTCTTGAAGCCGGTGGTCGAGCCGTTCGCGATGTTGTTCGCGGTGACGGCGAGGTCGGCCGATGCGGCATTGAGTCCGCTCAGGGCGATCGTGAATGGCATGGTGGGTGTGCTCCTCGGGTCGGATTCGGTCAGAAGACCTGGCGGACGTCGGCCAGGGTCACGGGGCCCGCGCTCGGCGTATTGAGCGTCAGGGCGTAGGTGCGCGGGTCCATGCTGACGCTCGCGACGAGATCGGCGACCAGCGTATCGGCCGCCTGGTTCGCGCCGGAGACCGTCGCGGTCGCATCGATGCGGTACTGGCCGGCGGGTGCCGCCGTGCCGTCGGCCGCGAGGCCATCCCAGCTGAAGAGGGTCGTGCCCTCGGTGGGCGCGAGCTGCATCGTGCGCACAAGCTCGCCGCCCGCGTTGCGCACGTTCACGGTGATCGAGCTGGCGCCCTTCGGCGTCGTCACGCCGCCGACGATCGTGCCGTCCCTGGCGAGCGGCGCGCTGTCGCCCTCGAGCAGCACGTAACGGCCGACGAGCGCGGCGCCGTCGAGCACGGCCGAGCTTTTCATGCCGGCGGTCAGCGCCGCGAGCGAGGCATTCATTTCCTGCACGCCCGAGACCTGGCTGAACTGCGCGAGCTGCGCGACGAACTGCGTGGAATCGAGCGGTTTGGTCGGGTCCTGGTTCTTGAGCTGCGTCGTGAGCAGCATCAGGAAGTCCTGCTGGTCGAGCGTGCTGTCGCCCTTGCCCTTCGCCTCCGGTCGCGTCGTGTCGAAACCGAGGCCGGCGTAAGGGTTCGTGGCCTTGTCGTTCTGGACGGTGCTCATGACTGCCCGAGCCTCAGGGTGGCCATCATCATGGTCTTGGCGGTATCCATGACTTCGACGTTGTTCTGGTAGGAGCGCGAGGCGGAGATCATGTCGACCATCTCCTCGACGACATTGACGTTGGGCGCGTACACATAACCTTCCGCGTTCGCGAGCGGATTGCCCGGCTCGTAGCGCGCCACCGGCGCCGCATCGCTCTCGACGATGCCGCGCACCTGCACGGCCGCGCCGCCGTTCGCGCCGCCCGCCTGCGACCCGGCCATGGCCTGCTTGACGGCCTCGAACACCGGGTGGCGCGCCTTGTAGACGGCGTCGGCGTTGCCCGCGACGCTGTCGGCATTCGCGAGGTTGCTCGCCACCGTGTTGAGCCGCACGGACTGGGCCGCCATGCCCGATCCGGCGATATCGAAGGTATTGAACGAGGACATTGCGTGGCTCCCGTCGCCCGGCCTACTGGCCGGTGATCGCGGTCATCAGTCCGCGAAAGCGTGAATTGAGGAAGGTGAGCGTCGCCTGGTAGCGCACCGCGTTCTCGGCGAAGGCCGCCTGCTCGAGTTGCGGCTCGACCGTATTGCCGTCGAGCGACGGCGCGAGCGGCGTGCGATAGCGCAGCGCACCGTCGGCCCCGCCTTCCGTGCCGGAGGTCGCGAGGTGCAACGATGAGGTCTGCGCCATCGGCAGCGGCGCACCGGGGTCGCCCGCCGCGGCGAGCGCCGCCTTGAAGTCGATGTCGCGCGCCTTGAAGCCGGGCGTATCCGCGTTCGCGAGGTTGTTCGCGAGCACTTCGGTTCGACGGGCACCGATCAGCAGCGCCTGCTGGTGCACCCCGAGGTAAGCGTCAAGATTGAATCGCATGTCGATCCCACCGCCAGAAAACTGACTGTCCGGGGACGGAGCAAGCTCTGTGCCACGGTGGGTATCTCGGGCTTTCGGCCCATGCTGGCGCCCGAGGGCGTGACGGGGGTCACGCGCGGGCGGAACGGAATTGCCGCGGCAACGGCAAGAACCGGGCTGCAACACCCCATCCATCGGCCCGCCCACGGCGCACTTGAGGGCGCGGCGCGCGGCGCTTCGCTGGCACGCAAGCTGCACTGTCCACACTCATGAGGAATCGCCCATCCCTGCACGCGCTAATCCTGCTCGCCTTGGCGGCTGCGCGGGTGAGCGCCGCCGCGCCAGTCCAGGACCCCGCCAGCATCGCCCGCGCGGCGGAAGCGTTCGTGAGCGCGCAGATCCCGGGGCGCACGAACGGGGCCGTGAAGGTCCGGACGACGGCGCTGGATGCGCGCCTGCGACTCGCCCCCTGCCCCGCACCGCTCACCGTGAAGTGGTCTGCGGGTGCCGCGCCGAAGGCACGCACCTCTGTCGTGGTCGCCTGTCCCGCCGGAGCACCCTGGCGCATCAACGTGCCGGTGACGATCCACAGCGAACTCGATGTCCTCGTGCTGCGTGCACCGGCTCCTCGCGGGCGGACGGTCACCGCCGCGGATGTCACGACACGGCGGGTCGAAGTCGAGGGCCTCGCACATCTTTATGTGAGCCGTCCCGGCGAGCTCGCGGGACGCCACCTCGCGCGTGCGGCCCCGGCGGGCGTGCCGCTGCCGGCTGCCTGGTTCGCCGCGGACGACCTCGTCCAGCGCGGCCAGGCCGTGACGATCGTGGCGAGCGCCGAGGGCATCCAGATCCGCGCACCGGGACGCGCCCTCGCAAGCGGGGCGCTCCATGAGCGCGTTCGGGTGCAGAACCTGTCCTCCCTCAAGGTGGTCGAGGGTGTGGTCGAGAACAGCGCCGAGGTACGGGTGTCGCGGTGAGCGCCTGCACTCATGTCGCATTTCTTGCTAAAGGTCTGCAAGCGAAGGCCGATAAAGCTCCTGACACGGATGAGAGGGCGTATAGATGTCTAATAAAATCAATGGATTGAACGGAACTCCTCTGAGGACTTCCGAAGCATCGGCCGTGGCGCGCACGCGCTCGTCCACGACCGGGGAAGGTGCGCGGCCGCAGCCGCACGCGCCGGGCGGCGTGCAGATCACGGAAAGCGCCCGCCAGCTGGCGGCGCTCGAGGCGACCCTGAGCCGCCTGTCCCAGGTGGACGAGGCGCGTGTCGCGAAGATCCGCAAGGCGATCGAGAGCGGCAGCTACACGGTCGACGCGGAAGCGACGGCCACCAAGCTGCTCGTGTTCGAACACGACCTCGAGAGCCTCGTACGCACGTCGCGCAAGGATTGAGCCGCTTGGACCCGGCCGTCACACGCGAAGCCGTCGAGCGCCAGATCACCGAACAATCGGCGGTGCTCGCGCGCCTCGAGGCCCTGCTCGATCGCGAGCACGCCCTGCTCGTCGCGCGCGACATCGAAGGACTTGCCGCCGCGGGCCGCGACCGGCAGGGCTGCGTCGGCTCGCTGTTGCGAGTCGAGGGCGAACGTGCCTCGATGTGCCGCATGCTGGGATTTCCAGAGGACGCCGACGGGATGCGCAAGCTGCTCGCCTGGTGCGATCCCGAGGGCCACCTCGCGGTGCGCTGGAACAGCTGTACCGACCTCACCCGCCGTTGCCGCAAGCTGAACGACCGCAATGGCGCGCTCGCGACAGCCCAGTTGCAGAACGTGAGCGGTCGCCTCGATGCGCTGACCGGTGGCGCGCAGCGCGGCAAGGGAACCTACACGCCACAGGGCGTCACCCGTGCCGCCCCCGCCGGGCGCCTGCTCGCCGCGCAAGCCTGATACCGGGTCTGCACCCCGCCAGCGTCAGGCCGCGCGTCGCCCGCGGAACCAGCCGTCCGCGGCATACACCGCGAGCCCGATCCAGATGAAGCTGAACCCCACGAGCTTGTCGCGCGGGAAAGGTTCGCCCAGCAGGAGGCCGCACAGCAGCTGCAGCGTGGGTGACAGGTACTGCAGCAGGCCGAGCAGCGAATAAGGAAGGCGGCGCGCGCCGTAGGCGAAGCCGATGAGCGGCAGGGCCGTGAGTGCCCCACCGAAGACCAGCAGCGCATCGCTCGTGAGGCCTCCATGGCCGAAGGCTCCTTCGCCGCGCACCTCGCTCCAGGCCAGCCAGGCAAGCGCCGGCAACAGCAGTATCCCGCTTTCAATGGCCAGCCCCTGCAGCGCGCCCACCGCCACGAGCTTGCGGATGAGTCCGTACAGGCAAAAGCTCGTTGCGAGCGCGAGCGACACCCAGGGCAACGTGCCGAGGCTGACCGTCAGCCACAGGACGCCGGCCGCGGCCAGCCCGACCGCGCACCATTGCAGCCCGCGCAGCCGTTCGCGCAGCACCAGCACGCCGACCAGCACGTTAGCCAGCGGGCCCATGAAATACCCGAGGCTGGCATCGAGCACGCGCCCATGGGTCACGGCCCAGATATAGACCCCCCAGTTGGCGCTTATGAGCACGCTGCTCGCGGCGAGCATCGGCAGCACGCGCGGCGCGGCCAGCGAGCGCCACGGCGAGCCGCGCTCGCCTCGCAGCGCAAGCCAGCCGAACACGAATACCGCGCACCACAGCACGCGATGGGCGACGGTCTGCACGGCCGGCACGGATCGCAGCAGGTACCAGTACAGGGGAAAGAGTCCCCATAGGACGTAGGCGAAGAGCGCGGCGGAGAGGCCACGCCGATCGAGCGCGGGCACGGGCGAGCTCATGCCCCGGCGGCGTCGAAGTGCTGCAGGTCCTGCGGCGTATTGACGTCGGGACCGGGCAGCTCCACCGCCTCGACCACGCGGATCTCGAGGCCGTGCTCGAGCGCGCGCAACTGTTCGAGCCTCTCGAGTTGCTCGAGCCGCGTCGGCTGCAGCGCGGCGAGCCGCAGCAGCGCGCCCGCGCGATAGGCATAGAGCCCGATGTGGCGGCGGGCCGCAATTCCGCCGCCATCGCGGTCATGCGGAATGGGTGCGCGGCTGAAATAGAGCGCCCTGCCGCCCCGGTCCGTCACCACCTTCACCACGTTCGGGTCGAGAAACTCCGCGCGCGTGCCGATCGGGGCCGACGCCGTCGCGACCGCGGCGGCGGGATGCGCGGCGAGCGCCGCGGCCACCTGCTCGACGATCGCCGCGGGCATGCGCGGCTCGTCACCCTGCAGGTTGACGACGATGTCGTCGGCCCCGAAGCCGCGGCTGCGCGCGACCTCCGCGAGGCGGTCCGTGCCCGATGCGTGCGAAGCCTCGGTCATGCAGACATCCGCGCCGGCAAGGCGCGCCGCGGCGGCGATGCGCTCGTCGTCGGTTGCCACGATCACCTCGCGCGCGCGCGTGGCTCGGGCGCGCTGCCAGACGCGCACGATCATCGGCTCGCCATCGACCAGCGCGAGCGGCTTGCCCGGGAAACGCGTGGACGCGTAGCGCGCGGGTATGACGATGCGGTACATGGGCGCAGCCCGCTCAGCGCTCGAGCAGCGGGTCGTCCGCGGCGAGCGCCTTCGCCTCCTCGACCAGCATGATGGGCACGCCGTCACGCACCGGATAGGCGAGCCGGTCGATGCGGCAGACGAGCACCGCCTCGCCGCGCAGGTAGCTGACCGGCCCCTTGCAGAGCGGGCAGGCGATGATGTCGAGCAGGCGCGTATCCAAGGAACTCCTCAGCGGCCGTCCGCGGCCGGTCCGGTCTTCGCGGCGACGAGCGCGAGCAGCGCGCGCGCATCGTCTTCGCCGAACGCCGCAGTGACGGGCACGTACCCGAGCCGCGGCGAGGCGAATGCCGCGCATTTTACGGCATCTTTCTCGGTCATGAGGACCGACAGCGAATCGCCGAAATCGAGGTCGGCGGCCGTGAAGGCATGGTGGTCCGGGAACGCGTGCGCAATCACGTCGAGGCCTGCCGCGCGCAGCATGCGGAAGAAGCGCTCGGGATGGCCGATGCCCGCCACCGCATGCACGCGCTGCCCGGCGAGGCTCGCGAGCGGCAATGCCGCCTCGCGCGGCCCGGCGAGCGGCAGCACGTTCGTCGCCTCGAGCCGCATGTGGAACACCGGCCGGCCCGCGAGGCTGCGTTCGCGCGACCCGTCGAGCATGATGACGGCATCGACCGTACGCAGCCGGGCAGCCCCTTCCCGCAGCGGGCCCGCCGGCAGCAGCAGGCCATTGCCGAAGCCGCGCGCCCCGTCGATCAGCACGAACTCGCAGTTGCGTGCGAGCCCAAGGTGCTGCAGGCCGTCGTCCGAGACGATCACGTCGACGCCCTGGGTCGCGAGCAGACGCCCGGCCACGGCCCGCTCCCGCCCAACCGCCACCGGCCGGCCAGTGCGGCGCTGCACGAGCAGCGGCTCGTCGCCAACCTCGTCGGCGCGCGCTGCCTGCCCCACGAGCCGCGGCGCTTCGCTGCGCCGGCCGTAGCCGCGCGCGATCACGCCGGGCCTGCGGCCAGCCGCCGCCAGTTGCCCGACGAGCCAGACGACGAAGGGTGTCTTGCCCGTGCCGCCGACGGTGAGGTTGCCGGCGACGATCACGGGGACGGCGAGCTTCGCGACCGGCAGCAGGCGCGTCGCGTAGGCCGCGCGGCGCATGCCCACGATCGCTGCGTACAGCCACGACAGCGGGCGCAGCAGCGCGGCGCCGGACGCGCGTCCGTACCAGACCGAATTGAGCCACTGCTCCATCGCGGTCGCGCTGCCTCAGGCGTTGAACTGCAGGCGATGCAGTTGTGCGTAGACGCCGTCGCGCGCCAGCAGCGTGGCGTGCGTGCCGCGTTCGACGATCGCGCCCTCGTCCATCACGATGATCTCGTCCGCCTGCTCCACCGTCGAGAGGCGGTGGGCGATCACGAGCGTGGTGCGCCCCGCCTGCAGGCGGGCGAGCGCCGCCTGGATATGCCGTTCCGACTCGGTGTCGAGCGCCGAGGTCGCCTCGTCGAGCACCAGCACCGGGGTGTCCTTCAGGATCGCGCGCGCGATCGAGATGCGCTGTCGCTGGCCACCCGACAGCAGGGCGCCGCGGTCACCGGCCAGGGTATCGAGTCCCTGCGGCAGGTCGCGCGCGAAATCCATCACGAAGGCGGCTTCCGCCGCCGCCTCGACCTCGGCGGGCTGCGCGTCGGGGCGGCCAAAGGCGATGTTGGCGCGGATCGTGTCGTTGAACAGCACGACCTCCTGGCTCACGACCGCGACCTGGTCGCGCAGGTTGGCGAGCGCGTACTCGCGCAGGTCGACGCCGTCGAGGCGCACGCTGCCCGTGTCGGCATCGTAGAAGCGCGGCAGCAGCGCCACGAGCGTCGACTTGCCGCTGCCCGAGCGCCCGACGATCGCGAGCGTCCTGCCCGCCGGCACCACGAGGTCGATGCCGCGCAGCACCGGTCCCTTGTCCGCACGGTAGGTGAAGCCGACCCCGCGGTACTCGATATCGCCGCGCGCCCGCGCCACGGCATGGCTGCCGCCCTTCCCCTCGTCCGCCGCATCGAGTACCGCGAAGACGCTCGCTCCGGCCGCAATGCCCTGCTGCAGCGGGCCGAACACATTGACCAGGCGACGCAACGGCGCCGTGACGAGCAGCAGCGCGGTCAGGAAGGACATGAAGTCGTCGACGCGCATCGCCCGCGTCTGCACCTGGCTGATCGCGAAGTAAAGCACGCCCGCGAGCCCGATGGCCGCGACGAACTGCACCACCGGGTTGCTCATCGCGCGCGCGTTGATGAGGCGCATGTTGCTGTGGCGGTTGGCCTCGTTGGCCACCTCGAATGCCCGTTCCTGCAGGCGCTGCGCATTGAAGACGCGCACGATGCGCTGGCCGTCGAAGGACTCCTTGGCAACGCGGGTGACGTCCGCCATGGAGTTGTAGATGCGCGTGCTGTAGCGGCGGAAGGAACTGTTGATGCGCCGGATGAGCCAGGAAATGAGCGGCGCGAGCGTGATGGCGAAGGCCGCGAGCTGCCAGTTGACCCAGAAAAGGTAGCCGAGCAGTGCGACGATGGTGAGCGTGTCGCGGATCAGCACCGTGACCGCGTTGGTGGTTGCCTCGGCGACCTGCTCGATGTTGAAGGTGAGGCGCGAGAGCATCTCGCCGGTCGAGGTCGCATCGAACCACGCCACCGGCAGCCGCAGGTACTTCGCGAACAGCTCGCCGCGCAGCGACTTGATGATGCGCCGGCCGACGGCGGCCGGGAAATAGGTGGACAGGTAGTCGCCGACGCCGCGCAGGAAGAACAGCGTCACCGCGCCGAGCGGCACGATCCAGATGACGCGCGGATCGCGCTCGACGAAGGCGCCGCCGAGGAAGATCTTGACGAGGTAGGCGAGCAAGGCGTCGGTCGCCGCAAACAGCGCCATGCCCACCACGCCCACCGCGAAAGTGGCGAGGTAGGGCCGCGCATAGCCGAGCAGCCGGCGATAGACCTGTCCCGGGTTCGCGACGACGAGCGCGGCCGCCGGGTCGCTCACGGCCCCGCGGCGCCCGCGTCGTTCACGGTCGCGATGTTGATCTCGGTGAACCCGAGCCTGCCGAGCACGTCCATGGCGGTCACCACCGACTGGTGGGTGGCGCGGCCGTCGGCGCGCAGCGTGACCGGCGCGCCGCGCTCGTCGCCCGCGACCTTGAGCAGCGCGGCGCGCAGCGTGTCGGCGCTCGCATTGACGAGGTCGCGCTCGTTGACGCGGTAGCCGCCGCCCTGGGTCACGGTGACCACGATGGCCTCCTTCGCAGGCCGCTGCACCGGCACGTCGCGGGCCTCGGGCAGGCGTATGCGCAACCGCCCCTCCTGCACGAAGGTCGACGACAGCATGAAGAACACGATGAGCAGCAGCACCACGTCGATCAGCGACGTGAGGTTGAGCTCGGGCTCGTCGGTGCGCCGCGGCCGCAGGTTCACGCAGCCTCCCCGCGGTCGCGGCCAGCCGCCGCATCGACCGCATCGGCGAGGCGCAGCGCGTCCTTTTCCATCTGGATCACGATGCGGTCGACCTTGCCGCGCAGCAGGCGAAAGCCGATCAGCGACGGGATCGCGACGGTGAGCCCGGCCGCCGTGGTGATCAGCGCCTCGGCGATGCCACCCGACAGCATGCGCGGATCGCCCATGCCTCCCGCCTGGATCGCATTGAACGCCTTGATGATGCCGGTCACCGTGCCGAGCAGCCCGAGCAGCGGGCTCACGCCCGCGATCATGTTGAGTGAATTGAGGAAGCGTTCGAGCTCATGGACGACGTGGCGGCCGGTGTCCTGCAGCCGCTCCATCATGATCTCGCGCGGCCGGTGGCGGTTGGCGAGTCCCGCGGCGAGCACGCGGCCGAGCGGCGAGTTCTGCTCGAGCGCCGCGATGACCTTGTCGTTCACCTGGTTGGCTTCGATGAGCGCCCAGACTTTCTTCGTGAGGTCGGGCGGAATGACCCGCTTGTCCTGCAAGGTCCAGAATCGCTCGAGGATGATGGCCGCGGCGCCGATGGAACAGAGGATGATCGGCCACATCAACGGCCCGCCTGCCCGCACGATTTCCCACATCCGCCCTGCCCTCGAGTGTCCGCAACCCGTGCGCATCATACCGGAGGGCGCCATGGCCATGGATAACCGTCGCGCGCCGCACGCCGCACGACGGCGCCCGTGGCGGCATCGAGCGTGAGGCGAATCGCGCCGTCACGCGCGGTGTCGAAGTGCGCGGCGCGGCCGAAGCGCAGTCGATGCGGCCCCGCCGACAGCGTCAGCTCGCAGTCCGGCGTCAGCGCGAACCGGGCCGGCCCGCTGCTCCACGCGGCCCGCCGCGCACAGGTTGCGGCATTGCCCGGACCGCCCGGCCAGGCGCGCGGTGCCAGTATCCCGCCGACATCGAGCGTCGCGGCGAGCTCGGCGGCACCGCTCGCGTGTGCGGCATCGAGGCGGGGCAGCACGAGCCAATCGACGCGGCCGATCCGCTGCGACAGCAGCCAGGGCAGGACCACGCGCGCCATGCGCCGGCCGCCGGTGCCGAAGCTGTCCCCTGTCCCGTAGACGACGACGGTGCCCGCCGCGCGGATGACCGCGGCCTGCCCGCGACCCACGTCGAACAGCTGGATCCACACCTGCGCCGGCGCCGGAGCCCGCGGCTGCGCCGTCGCCAGCGGCGCGATGGCGGCGAGCGCGGTAAGGCGCAGGCCGGGTGGCCAGGGGAGGATCGCGATGGCGATCGCCGGCACGGCAATGAACCAGGCCCACTGCGGCGGCGCGAGCATGACGAGCGCATGGGGCCAGGACGCCGCGGCCTCGAGCCAGGGCCACGCGAGCGCATGGATCGCCGCGCAGGCCGCGAAGCCGAGGTGCGCGAGCGCCGGCACGACGAGAAGCATGGCGGTCGAGACGAGCACGAGCGGCACGAGCAGCAGCGTGAACAGCGGGATCGCGACGATGTTGACCGCGAGGCTCGCGAGTGAGGCGCCGCCGAACGCGGCGACGGTGACCGGCACGAGCGCCACCGTCACGGCGAACTGCACCCGCGCCGCCTCGCGCCACCACCTGGCGCGACCGATGCGCGTCCCGGCGGCCACGATGATGGCGGCTACGGCCACGAAGGACAGCCAGAAGCCGCTCGCGAGCGGCGCGAACGGATCGAGCACGATCACGACGACAAGCGCGATTGCCAGCGACTGCATCGGTCCCTGGCCGCGCGCGGCCGCCCGGGCGAGCAGCCACGCGGCGAGCATCGCGAGCGTGCGCAGGGTGGGCACAGGCAGGCCGGCCAGCAGCGCGTAGCCAAAGGCCGATGCGCAACCGAGCAGCGCGGCGAAGGGCTCACGGGGGACTGGATCGCGCAGCGGGCCCGCGAGCCGCCACAGGCGGCGAGCCGCGGCCATCGCGAGCATGGCGAAGAGCGTGACGTGCAGGCCCGAGATCGCCACGAGGTGCGTGGTGCCCGTGGCATTGAACACGCGCCATTGTTCCCCGGACAGGCCGCCCGTCACTCCGACTGCGAGCGCGGCGAGCAGCGCCGCGGCGTCGTGGTCGGCGACGCTCGCCTCGATGCGCCGCGCGATGCGCGCCCGCAATCGGTCGAGCGGCGCGCTGCCCGCCGCCAGCCGCGCGTTCAGGCCCGACCAGGGCAGCACGGTGCCGAGGGCACCGATCCGGTCGCGAAACCACACGCGTTCCATGTCGGGGCCGGCCGGGTTGACGCTGGATCGCGGCGCGCGCAGGCGCAGCAGGAGCCGCCAGCGCTCGCCGACTTCGGGGGCGCGCTGCGGGTGCGCCCAGATGATGCGGGCGTCGAGCCGCCCGCCGCCCGCGCGCGGGTCGAGTGCGAGCGCCGCATCGAAGGCGAGCCCGAACTCTCCTGCCGCGGGGATCGAGAGGATGCGCGCCTCGGCGAGCACCCGTTCGCCGTCGCGCGCGGCCGGCCAGCGCGTCGCCACTGTGGCCGATACGTGCAGTGCTGCATACGCGAGCCCCGCCAGCAGCGCAGCCAGCGCGCCGGCCGCGCGCCGGCGCTCCTGGCCCCAGGCAATCGCCGCGGCGGCGGCGAGCAGCAGCACGACGAGCGCCGAAAGGCCGGCGCGGGGCGGCGGGACCGCGCATGCAATGAGCGCCCCGCCGAGGAACGCCAGCGCCGTCGCGAGTGTCACGGGTCAGGCGGCCCTGCTAGAGTGCTGGCGCTCCATGCCCCGCCACCTCATTCGCAAGATCACGCCCTCGCCCGAGCAGATCAGGAGCCACTGGTACCTGCGGCCCTTCGGCACCCGCATCGCGGACCCGGCCCTCTGGTCGCTGCAGCGGCGCGGCGTCACCGCCGCATTTGGCGCGGGCCTCGCGATCTGCTTCGTCCCGCTGCCCGTGCACCTCGTGCTCGCAGCCATCGTGGCGATCATGGCCCGAATCAATGCGCCCGTGCTGGTTGCATCGGTGATGCTGGTGAATCCCCTGACCTTCGTGCCGGTGTACTACACGGCCTACCGGGTCGGCGCGGCCCTCCTCGGCCACGTGCCGCAGCCCTTCCGCTTCGAGATGTCGTGGTCGTGGCTGCAGTACGGCCTCGGGCCCGTCTGGAAGCCCTTCCTCGTCGGCTGCCTCGTGTGCTCGCTCATCGCGGGCGTGCTCGGCTGGGCCCTGCTCGAACTGTTCTGGCGCTACCACGTCCGCAGGAGATACCGCACGCGCGCCTGGGGTGCGAGGCGCTGACTGTCCGCAAATCGCCTGAAAGACACGTTGACAGCGGGCCGGCGGGCCCCGGGCGTGCAGGCCCATGCAAGGTGCGCCATTTGGGCGCATCATGGCGGCGACGCCAAACCGTACCGGGGGAGGAAATGCGATGGCGACTTACAAGGGCGGCTGCGCCCATGTCCATGTGACCGCCGCCGTCGAGCCCATCGACAACCACGAATGCCACTGCAATGTCTGCAAGGCCGTGACGGGGCAGCACACCACCCACGTGGTGTTCTTCAACTACCGTGACCTGCGGGTCGATCACCCCGGGAACATGAAGCGCGTGCCCTTCAACAAGGACAACCCGGGTGGCCCGCTGGAAATCTGCCTCTGCAGCGACTGCGGGGCGGTGCTGATGCTCGATGACCGGCAGAAACGCATCCGCGTCGCCGTGCCCAATGTCATGGGCTATGACGTCGCGACCTTTCCGAAGGCGACCTATCACGCCTTCTGGGACAAGGGCAAAGGCTACCCGTCGCCCCGGGACGGCCGGCCGGTGTACGGCGGGCTGCGACCCGATTTCGCCTGGCCGAAGCCCGCTGCCTGAAACGCTGCGCGCGGCACTCAGGCCGCGCGCAGTTCCCCGCCCGTGAGCGTCAGCACCCGGTCCATGCGCGCGGCGAGGCGCGGATCGTGCGTGACGACCACGAGGCTCGTGCCACGCTCACGGTTGAGCTCGAGCATGAGCTGGAACACCTGTTCGGCGTTGGCGCCGTCGAGGTTGCCGGTGGGCTCGTCGGCCAGCACCACGCGCGGATCCGTCACGAGTGCCCGCGCGACCGCCGCCCGCTGGCGCTCCCCGCCCGAGAGCTGGTGCGGCCGGTGGGCGAGGCGCGCGCCGAGCCCGACGCGCTCGAGCAGCGCCCTGGCCCGTTCGCGCGCCATTGCGACCGGCTCGCGCCGCACGAGCAGCGGCATCGCGACATTCTCGAGCGCGGAGAACTCGGGCAACAGGTGGTGGAACTGGTAGACGAAGCCGATCGCGCGGTTGCGCAGTTCGCCGCGCTCGCGCTCGCCGACCGTGAGCAGGTCGCGCCCGCCGATGCGCACGGCGCCGGCCGTCGGCCGGTCGAGCCCGCCAATGAGCTGCAGCAGGGTCGTCTTGCCGGAACCGGACGCCCCGATGATGGCGAGGCGTTCGCCCGCGCGCACCTCGAGCTCCACGCCGCGCAGCACCTCGAGCAGCACCGGTCCCTGGCGGAATTCCCGGCGCAGGGCGCGCGCTTCGAGGACGATCTCCCTCACTGCTTCAGTCATGCCTCAGGGCCTCCGCCGGTGACGTACGCGCGGCGCGCCACGCGGGATAAAGGGTGGCGAGCGCGCACAGCGCGAACGCGACGCCGCACACCTGCGCGACATCCTGCCATTGCACGAAGGCCGGCAGGTCGCTCATGTAGTAGACGCGGGCGTCGAGGAACTGCGTGCCGAGGGCGCGCTCGAGCGCGCGCACCAGCGACTCGAGGTGGCGCGCGACCAGGATCCCGAGGCCGGCGCCGAGCGCGGTGCCTGCAAGACCGATCAGCACGCCCTGGATCGCGAACGCACCGAGCACGTTGCGGGGCCCGGCGCCGAGCGTGCGCAGGATCGCGATGTCGGGCTGCTTGTCCTTCACGATCATGACCAGCGTCGCGACGATGTTGAATGCCGCGACCGCGACGATCATCAGCAGGATCACGAACATCAGCGACTTGGTGATCTCGATCGAGCGGAAGAAATTCGCGTGGTTGCGCGTCCAGTCGCTGACGTAGTAACCCCCGCCCAGCGCGAGCGCCACCTCGCGCACGATGCGCGGCGCCGCGAACGCATCAGCCATCTCGAGGCGCAGTCCGGTCACCCGGTCGCCGGTGCGAAACAGGCGCGCGGCATCGCCGAGGTTCACCAGCGCGAGCCCGCGATCGAACTCGTACATGCCGGAGCTGAAAATGCCGCTCACCGTGAAACGCCGCATGCGTGGCATCACGCCGGTCGGCGTGGCGGCGCCCTCGGGCGCGATCAGCACCACGCTCTCCCCGACCGTCGCGCCGAGCTCGCGCGCGAGCTCATCGCCGAGCACCACGTGCCAGCTGCCGGGCGTGAGCGAGGCGAGCGAGCCAGCACGCATGCGCTCGCCGAGGCTGTCGGCCCTGCCCTCCTGCGCGGGCTCGATGCCGCGCACCTGCGCGCCGGCGATGGCCTCGCCGCGCGCCAGCATCGCCTGCGACTCGACGTAGGGCACGGCCGCCCGCACGCCGGGCGTGCGCAGGGCGGCGGCCTGCGCGCCGCGCCAGTCCGCGAGCGTGCCCTCGAGGCCCATCAGGGTGGCATGCGCCGTCACGGCGAGGATCCGCGTGCGCAGCTCGCGCTCGAAGCCGTTCATGACCGACAGGACGACGATCAGCACCGCGACCCCCAGCATCAGGCCAAGCACCGAGATCAGCGCGACGATCGACACGAAGCCGCGCCGGTGCGTCGAGGAGAGGTAGCGGGTGCCGATCCACCATTCGTAGAAGCGCGTCATCGGTTACTCGTAACGCAGCGCTTCGGCCGGCGCGATGCGTGCGGCGCGCAGCGCGGGGTAGATCGTGGCGAGCGCCGTCAGCAGCAGCGCGGCGCCGCCGATCCACGCGACGTGCCGCCATTCGAGGATCGAGGGAATGCGCGTGATGTAGTAGACGTCGGCGTCCATGAGCTGGAAGCCGAACGCGCGCTCGAGGAAGGCGACGATCGGCGTCACGTTGCCGGCGATGGCGACGCCCAGCGCGACGCCCGCGAGCACGCCGAGCCAGCCGATCACGAGCCCCTGGGTCGCGAACACGCCCATGACGCGTGCGGGGGCGGCGCCGAGCGTGCGCAGGATCGCGATGTCGGTGCGCTTGTCGGTCACGACCATGACCAGCATCGCGACGATGTTGAAGGCCGCCACCGCGACGATCAGCATCAGGATCAGCGACATCATCGTCTTCTCGATGCGGATCGCGCGGAAGTAATTGGCATGGTCCTGGGTCCAGTCGCGCACCAGCGTACCGGGCGGCAGCGCAGTACGCAGGCCGGCCGAGCGCGCCGGCGCCGCCAGCGGATCGTCGAAGCGCACGTGCACGGCGCCCTTGCGGCTGCCCGCCGGCAGCATCGCGCGCACGTCGGCAAGCGAGGCGAGCATCAGCACGCCGTCGTGGTCCTGCAGGCCGACCTCGAAGGTGCCGGCGACGGTGAATTGCCGCAGCCTCGGCTCCGGCGCACCGCCCGCGCCGATCGCCGGTACCAGCAGCGTGACCGGGTCGCCCGGGCCGACCCCGAGGCGCTGGGCGACGACCGAGCCGAGGATCACCCGATTGCTGCCCGCGACCAGGGCATCGAGGGAACCGCTCTTCACCGCGCGCAGCACGTCGGTCACCGAGCCCTCGAGCCCCGGATCGATACCGCGCAACACGACGGGCAGCATCTCGGGCGTGCGTAGCGCGAGCGCCTGCACTTCGATGTAGGGCGCCGCGCCGAGGACCCCGGGCAAGGCCTTGATGTCGGCCGCGAGGCGCGCAAGGTCACCGGGATAGTCGGGCGCGGGGCTGACGCGCGCGTGCGAAGACAGCGCCAGCAGGCGGCTGCGCAGCTCGCCCTCGAAGCCGTTCATGACCGAGAGGATGACGATGAGCGCCGCGACGCCCACGCAGACACCGCCGACCGACACCCAGGTGATGAAGGAGACGAAGAACTTGTGGCTGCGGGCCCGCACGTAGCGCAGGCCCACGAACAGGGACAGCGGATGGAACATTCTGCGCCGCATTATGACGCAGTTCACACAAATCGCAGGTCCCGGCACGCGCGCGGAGGTCCCGGCGGCGCCGGTGCTATAGTCAAACGGCTTGCCATCCGGGAGGTTTGCCATGTCCTCACGTGCAGCGCCCTGGCTCGTCGCCGGGATGCTCCTGTCCGGCGCCGCCGCCGCCGAAACGCTCGTCGTCGATGGGCAGGTCGCGGTGCGGCAGTCGAGCGTCGAACGCCCCTCGCGCGGCGCCACCATGACCGCCGTCGAACAGCGCTTCGGTGCACCAGCCTCGAAGCACGCCGCCGTCGGCCGGCCGCCAATCACGCGCTGGGATTACGCACGGTTCTCGGTGTTCTTCGAAAACGACCGGGTCATCCACGCCGTCGCGACAGGTTAGCGCCGCACGCCCCGGGCAGGTAAGCTGCCGCGCTCCGCGCCGGCCCGTTGCCGCATGCGGCAACGATGAGCACCCTCGATCCCCTACTGCCCAACGCCGCCCATCGCCACGTCCGGTGGCACCAGCTGTACGGCAGCGCGCCCTCGCTAGCGCTCGCCGAGGCGGCCGCCGGCGCGCGCGCACTGCTCCTCGTGGTCTGCGCCGACACCCGCGAGCTCGAGCGGCGGGCCGCCGAGATCGCCTTCTTCGCGAACGGGCGCCTGCCGGTCCTGTATTTCGCCGACTGGGAGGTACTGCCCTACGACCGCTTCTCCCCGCACCCCGACATCACCTCGGAGCGACTTGCGACGCTCGCCGACCTGCCTGCCGCGACGCGTGGCGTGCTGCTCGTCGCCGCCGACACCCTGCTCGGCCGCCTGCCGCCCGCGCCCTACGTGCTCGGCCGCAGTTTCCAGCTCGCGCGTGGCGAGCGCCTCGCGCTCGAGCCGTTGCGCACCCGGCTGGTCGAATCGGGCTATGTCGCGGTCAGCCAGGTCACGGGACCGGGCGAGTTCGCCATGCGCGGCTCGCTGCTCGATGTATTCCCGATGGGCTCCCCGCAGCCGCTGCGCATCGATCTATTCGACGACGAGATCGAGGCGATCCGCCGCTTCGATCCCGACACGCAGCGCTCGCTCGACGCGCTCGATGCCGTGCGCCTGCTGCCCGCGCGCGAGACGCCGCTCGACCCGGATGCCGTGCGCGCCTTCCGCCGCCGCTATCGCACGCGCTTCGAGGGCGACCCGATGCGATCGGAGATCTATCGCGGCGTGAGCGAGGGCCACGCGCCGCCCGGCGTCGAGTTCTACCTGCCACTCTTCCATGAAACGACCGCGGCGCTCATGGACTTCCTGCCGGCGGGCACGGTGCTGGCGGCGGGCGCCGCCCTCGAGGACGACCTCGCCCGCGCCTGGCAAGAGATCGAAGCGCGCCATGAGGCCCATCGGCACGACATCGAACGCCCGCTGCTCGACCCGGCCGAGCTGTATGTCCCGCCGGGCGCGGTACTCGAGCGGCTCGGGGCGCTGCCGTCTATCACGCTCGAGGCCTTCAAGCGCGAACACGCGGGCGCGGATGCGCGCAATTTCCCGACGGTGGCGCCGCCCGAACTACGCCTCGACCCGCGGGCGGAGGCGCCGCTGGCGCCGCTCGATGCCTGGCTCGCCGGCTACGACGGCCGCGTCCTGATTGCAGCCGACTCCCCAGGCCGCCGCGAGGTGCTCGCGCAAATGCTGCGCGCCCACGGCCGGCCGATCGCGCCGGTCGAGGGCTGGGGCACCTTCGCCGGCGGCACGGAACGCTTCGCGCTCACCGTGGCGCCCGACATCGACGGCCTCTCGATCACCGAACCCGCCATCACCGTACTCGCCGAATCGCGCCTCTTCGGCGCGCGCGCGCGCCAGGAACGCCGCCGGCGCCGGGCCGCGAGCGATCCGCAGGCGATCCTGCGCGACCTGCGCGACCTCACCGCTGGCGCGCCGGTCGTGCATGAGGAGTACGGCGTCGGCCGCTACGTGGGCCTCACGGTGATGGAAGCGGCCGGCCAGGCGGGCGAGTTCCTCGTGCTCGAGTATCGCGACGGCGACCGCGTCTACGTGCCGGTGCACGCACTGCACCTCGTCAGCCGCTACACGGGCGCCGCGCCCGAGAGCGCGCCACTGCACAAGCTAGGCACGGACCAGTGGGCGAAGGCGAAAAGGAAGGCCGCTGCGCAGGTGCGCGACATCGCCGCGGAACTGCTCGACCTCTACGCACGGCGCCAGGCGCGCCGCGGCCTCGCGCTGCCTTTGCGCGAGCTCGAGTACCAGGCCTTCGCGAATGCCTTCCCGTTCGAGGAAACACCCGAGCAGGCCGACGCGATCGCGAAGGTGATCGAGGACCTCGGCGCCGCGCGGCCGATGGACCGGATCGTCTGCGGCGACGTCGGCTTCGGCAAGACCGAAGTCGCGATGCGCGCGGCCTTCGTGGCCGTACAGGCCGGCAAGCAGGTGGTGGTGCTGGTGCCGACGACGCTGCTCGCCGAGCAGCATGTCGCGAACTTCCGCGACCGCTTCGCCGACTGGCCGGTGCGCATCGAGGGCCTGTCGCGCTTTCGCAGCCCGAAGGAATCGGATGCGGTGGTCGACGGGCTCGCGGCCGGCACGGTCGACATCGTGGTCGCCACGCACCGCCTGCTGCACGCCAACGTACGCATCAAGGACCTCGGCCTCATCATCATCGACGAGGAGCACCGCTTCGGGGTGCGCGACAAGGAACGGCTCAAGACGCTGCGCGCGGAGGTGCACGTGCTCACGCTCACCGCGACACCCATCCCGCGCACCCTCAACATGGCGCTCGGCGGGCTGCGCGACCTGTCGCTGATCACCACGCCGCCCGCCGAGCGGCTCGCGATCAAGACTTTCGTCACCGAGTGGCAGGACGCCGCGCTGCGCGAGGCGATGCTGCGCGAACTGCGTCGCGGCGGGCAGGTCTATTTCGTGCACAACGAGGTGCGCGACATCGGCAAGGTTGCCGCCTCGGTCGCCCGGCTCGTGCCGGAGGCCGACGTGCGCGTCGGCCACGGGCAGATGCGCGAGCGCGAGCTCGAGCAGCTGATGGTCGATTTCTACCATCGCCGCTTCAACGTGCTCGTCTGCACGACGATCATCGAGAGCGGCATCGACGTGCCGACCGCCAACACGATCATCATCGACCGCGCGGACCGCATGGGGCTGGCGCAGCTGCACCAGTTGCGCGGCCGGGTCGGGCGCTCCCACCACCGCGCCTATGCCTACCTGCTCGCGCCGCCGCGCAAGGCGCTCACGGCGGACGCCGTGAAGCGCCTCGAGGCCATCGAGTCGATGGAGGAACTGGGTGCCGGCTTCGTGCTCGCGACCCACGACCTCGAGATCCGCGGCGCGGGCGAGTTGCTCGGCGAGTCGCAGAGCGGGGAGCTGACGGAAGTGGGGCTCTCGCTCTTCCTCGACATGCTCGAACATGCGGTGAAGGCGCTGCGGGAAGGCCGCGAGCCGGCGCTCGAGCAGCCGCTCGGGGCGCCGACCGAGATCGAGCTGCGACTGCCCGCGCTCCTGCCGGAGGACTATGTCGGCGACGTTCACGTGCGCCTCGCCCTTTACAAGCGCATCGCGGCGGCCGCGGACGAGCCCGCCCTCGACGACCTGACGGCCGAACTCGTCGACCGCTTCGGCGAGCTGCCGGGGCCGGCCGTCGCGCTGCTGCGGATCACGCGCCTGCGGCTCGCCGCCCGTGCGATCGGCGTGCGCAAGCTCGACCTCGGCGCGCAGGGCGGCTACCTGCTGTTCGAGGAAAGCAACGCGGTCGATCCGCGCGCCGTCGTGCGCCTGATCCAGGACAAGTCGCGCGAGTACCGCCTCGACGGCCCGCTCAGGCTGCGCGTTTCCCGCGGCCTCGAGGATGAGGATGAGCGATTCGATTTCGCGGGCCGCCTGCTCGCGAGGCTGCGCGCCCCGGCCGAGGCGGTACACTAGTCCCATGCGCCCCCTGACCTTCAGCATCGCGATGCTGCTCACCGCCCTGGCGCCGCCCGCCCTCCCGCAGGCGGAGCCGGCGGCCTATGACGTCGAGGTCATCGTCTTTCGCACGGGCGCGGACAGCGCCGATGCCATGGGCGGCGGTTCCGTGGCCGCCGGCGACGACCGCGCGCCTTCGGCCGCCACCGGCGTCGCTCGCCTCATGGGCCCCCTGCCCGCCGCGAGCCAGCGGCTTGGGCCCGTGCTCGCCCGCCTGCGCGCGGGCAGCGGCTACTTTCCGCTGGCGCACGCGGGCTGGACGCAGACGCCGAGCCCCTGGGGATCGCGCAGCGGGTTTCCCCTCGCCCGGCTCGGCATTGCCGCCGAGGGACTCTCGGGCACCGCCTGGCTCGAGCGCGGGCAATACCTGCACCTCGGCTTCTCGCTGCGCTTCGGGCAGGCATCGATCAACGAGATCCGCCGCGTGCGGCCCGGCGAGCTGAACTATTTCGACAATCCGGCCTTCGGGGTGATCGCGGTCGTGACGGTCGCGCGCTGAGCGCGGCGCTCAGGCCTTGTATTCGCGCTTCTCTGCGAGCGCCACGCGATTGCGGCCCTGCGACTTCGCGCGCGCGAGCGCGGCCTCCGCGGCGTTCACCAGCAGCGTGACGGGCTGGTCGCGCAGCGGCAGGCAGCTCGCGACGCCGGCGCTCACGGTCACGAACTTCGCCGCCGAGCGCGGGTGGTGGACCTGCTGTTCGCGCACGCGCTGCACGAGGATGCGCGCGTACTCGGCGAGTTTCTCGTCGCTGTTGCCGTGGGCGAGCACCACGATGCCGCCCCCGTCCCAGCGCCCGAGCAGGTCGCTGCCGCGGCGGAACGAGGCGGAAATCAGGGTGGAAGCGCGCCGGATGCAGGCGTCACCGCCCGCTCGGCCGTAGGTGTCGTTGTAGGCCCCGAGGCTGTCGATGTCGAAGATGGCGAGCCCGAGCTGGCGCATCTCGCGCTGCGCGAGCGACCAGTCGCGCTTCAGCAGCTCCTCGAAGTACGGCCGGGTGGCGAGCGTCGTCAGGCGATCCTCGCGCATCCAGGTGGGCAGGCCGGCGAGCGCCCTGACGGCGGCACGCGGCCGATCGCTCGCGTCGCGGTGATAGCCGATGAAATGGCTGACGCGGCCAGAGGCGTCGCGCACCGGCTGCAGCTGGATGTCGACCCAGAACACGCCGCCATTCTTGCGGTAGTTGCGCAGCAGCACCTGGCACGAATCGCCGCGCTCGATCGCCTGTTGCATCCGGTAGCGGGCGTCCTGCTCGCGGTCATTGCCCTGCAGGTGCCGCAGGTTGCGCCCCAGCAGGTCGGAGGCGGCGTGCCCGGTGAGGTACTCGAAGGCGGCGTTCACGTAGACGACCGGCTGGTCCCCTTCCGCCTCGCAGACGACGATGCCTTCGGGCGCGCCGTCGAGCACGCTGCGCAGGAACTCCACCGACCAGTCCTTCATGCTTTCTCCACCGACAGTTCGAGCGCCGGGGCCTCGGCACAATGCGCGAGCGCGCGCTGGCCCTGGCGCCAGGCATCCGATGCGAGCAACTCCGCATGCGACAGGCCCTCGCGGCCCCGCAGGCGCGCGAGGCGCAGGTGCATGGCGGGATCGGGCTCGACCTGCAGCCGCTCGAGCAGGCTCGTGACGGCCGGCCGGTCGTTGCAGACCGCGAGCACGTCACAGCCTGCCGCCAGCGCTGCGCGCGAGCGTGCGACGATGTCGCCGTGCGACGCCGCCCCGCCCATCGACAGGTCGTCGCTGAAGACGACGCCGCGAAAGCCGAGGTCGTCGCGCAGCACCTCGCGGATCCAGCGCGGCGAGAGGCTCGCGGGCGGGGCGTCGACCGCCGGGAACGCCACGTGCGCAACCATGACGCCGGGAAGCTGGTTCGCGATCAGGCGCCGGTAGGGCGTGAGGTCGTCTTCCATGTCGACGAGCGCGCGGCGGTCGACGGGCAGCGCGTGGTGCGAGTCGGCGACCACTGCGCCGTGGCCGGGGAAATGCTTGGCGGTCGCGGCCATGCCCGCGTCGCGCATGCCGTGCATGTAGGCCACCGCGAGTTCCGCGACCGCCGCGGCGCGCGCGTGGAAGGCGCGATCGCCGATCACCTCGCTCACCCCGTAGTCGAGGTCGACGCAGGGCGCGAAGGAGATGTCGACGCCGCAGGCGCGCAGCTCCGCGGCCATCAGCCAGCCGAGGTCGCGCGCGAGCGCGAGGCCGTGGCGCGCATCGAGGTCGTACTCCTGGCCGATCCGCCGCACGGCCGGCAGGCGGGAAAATCCCGGACGGAAGCGCTGCACGCGGCCGCCCTCCTGGTCGACGGCGATCACCAGCGAGGGATGGCGCACCGCGTGGATCGCGGCGGTCAGGTAGCCTAGCTGCTCCGGATCGACGTAGTTGCGCGTGAACAGGATCACGCTGCCGACGAGCGGATGCGCCAGCATCTCGCGCTCCTCGGCGTCGAGCTCGGGGCCCTTGAGGTCGACCATCAGCGGGCCGAGTGTCATGAGGCGCTAGTATCGTGGATCGACTCGAGCAGCGCCATCGATTCGACGTGGGTCGTATGCGGGAACATGTCGAGCACGCCGGCCGCCTGCAGCTGGTAACCGTGCTCGTGCACCAGGATGCCGAGGTCGCGCGCGAGCGTGCCCGGGTGGCAGGAGACGTACACGATGCGGCGCGGCGCGAGGCGCGCGATCGCTGCCAGCACCTCCCGTGCACCCGCGCGCGGCGGGTCGAGCAGCACATGCGAGAAGCCGCCCGCCCACCAGGGGCTTGCGCCCATGTCGTCCGCCGCGAGGTTGCCGACATGGAACGCGGCGTTGGCGACGCCGTTGCGCGCGGCATTGGCCCGCGCGCGCTCGATCAGGCCGGCATCGCCCTCGACGCCGACCGCCTCGCCCGCGCCGCGCGCGAGCGCCAGCGTGAAGTTGCCGAGCCCGCAGAAGAGATCGAGCACGCGATCGCCGGGGCCGGCATCGAGCAGCCGCACGGCCCTCGAGACGAGGTCCCGGTTGATTGCCGCGTTGACCTGGATGAAGTCGCTCGGCTCGAAGGCGAGCCGCAGGCCGAACTGCGGCAGCTCGTAGTCGAGCGCGGCCGGCACGCCCTCGAGCGGGACCACGGTATCGAGGCCGCCCGGCTGCAGGTACATCGTCACGTCGTGCGCCCGGCCGAAGGCGCGGATCGCCTCGAGGTCGGCGGCAGAAGGCGGCGTCAGCACGCGCAGGATGAGCGCCCGCGCGCGATCGCCGGCCGTGACCTCGACCTGCGGCACGCGCTCGCGGATGGAAAGGCCGCTCAGCAGCGCCGACAGCGGCGCGACGAGCGTATCGAAAGGTGGCGCGAGCACGCGGCAACTGGCGATCTCGGCGACGTAGGACGTGTCGCGCTCGCGAAAGCCCACGAGCGAACGCTCCTTCTTGCGCACGTAGCGCGCGCTCAGGCGCGCGCGCCGACGGTAGTTCCAGACGGGTCCCTCGAGCGGCGCAAGCCACTCCCGCGGCGACACGCGGCCGATCCGCTCGAGGCTCGCGGCGAGCTCCGCGGCCTTGGCGGCGAGCTGGGCGGCGGGCGCAAGGTGCTGCATCGCACAGCCGCCACAGGTGCCGAAGTGGGCGCAGGCGGGCACGACCCGATCGGGCGCCGCCACGACGACTTCAACGAGCCGCGCATCGTCATGCTGGCGATGGTGGCGCGTGCGCGCGAAACGGACCGTCTCGCCCGGCAGCACGCCCGGCACGAACGCCGTCTTGCCCTCCTTCACGATGCCGTCCCCGTCGTGGTTGAGCGCGAGGACTATGCCCGATTCGATGTCGGCCATGCCGCGAGGAACTCCGCGTGGTGCGGCTCACCCGAGGCCGCGAGCAGCCCGCGCACACGCTCGACCTCCGCCGCATGTTCGTCGCGCGACAGGCGGCCGCGCAACAGCTCGAAGCGCAGGTAGACGAGCCAGGTATTGAGCACGTCGGTCTCGCAGTAACGGCGGATCGCGACGATCTCGCCCGCCTGCCAGGCGTCCCACACCTTCGCACCCGAGAAGCCGAGCTTGCCGGGCAGCCCAAGGAGCTGCGCCATGTCCTCGAGCGAAGCGCGGGCGCGGGGCTGCATGCCGGACAGCACGTCCATCAGGTCGAGGTGGCGCCAGTGGTAGCGGCTCAGGTAATTGTTGTAGCGGAAGGCCGTGTTGCCCTCGCCCGTTTCCCAGTAGGTCGGCGCCTGGATGCCGGCGGCGAGCGCACGATAGTGCAGCACCGGCAGGTCGAAGCCGCCACCGTTCCATGACACGAGGTCCGGCGTGTAACGCTCGATGCCCTCGAAGAAGCGGCCCACGATCTCGGCCTCGGTCGCATCCGGTTCGCCGAGGCTCCAGACGCGCAGCTGGTCGCGCGAGCGCAGCACGCAGGAAATCGCCGCCACCCGATGCTGCTCGTGCGGCAGGAAGTCGCTGCCCGTTTCCTGCCGGCGGCGCGTGAACATCGCCTTGGCGACCTGCGCGTCGGCGAGTCCCTCGAGGCCGTAGGCACGCCGCCCGAGCTCGATGTCCGGCACGGTCTCGATGTCGAACACGAGCACGTTCAAGGAGCGGTCCCCGCGGCGCGCTCGAGCACGGCGACCGCCACGATCAGGCCGGCCTCGTCGGTCAGCGTGACATGCCCCTCGCCCACCCCGAGTTCGCGCCGCACGGCGTCGCCGCGCGGCGAATAGACCACCTCGGGCCGGCCCCACCTGTTCTGCACGACGCCGACGTCGCGGATCCACACGCCGTGGGCGAAACCCGTGCCCATCGCCTTGACGATCGCTTCCTTCGCGGCGAAGCGCATCGCGAGGAAGCGCTCCTTGCGTTTCGTGAGCGCCATCTGCGCGAGCTCGGCCGGCATCAGCAGGTGCGCGACGAAGCGTTCGCCATGGCGCTCGTACACCCTGCCGACGCGCGCGGCCTCGAGCACGTCCACCCCGATGCCGAAGATCACCGGCGCGCTGCCTGCATCAGGGCGCGCATGTCGCGCACCGCGGTGCGCAGGCCGTCGAACAGCGCGCGCGCGACGATCGCGTGGCCGATGTTGAGCTCGACGACCTCCGGGATCGCCGCGACCGGCGCGACGTTGTGGTAATTCAGGCCGTGGCCGGCGTGCACCTCGAGCCCGAGGCTCGCGGCGAGCCGCGCCGCGCTGCGCAGCTTCTCGAGCTCGACCGCCGCCGCGCCGCCGCCGGCCCCGGCATAGGCGCCCGTATGCAGCTCGATCACCGGGGCGCCGGCCTGCGCGGCCGCTTCGATCTGGCGCGGATCGGCGCCAATGAACAGCGCCACGCGCACGCCGGCGGCGCCCAGCACACGGCAGCCTTCCGCGATGCGCTGCAACTGGCCCGCGACATCGAGGCCGCCCTCGGTCGTCACCTCCTCGCGCCGCTCGGGCACGAGGCAGCAGTCGGCCGGGCGGACTTCGCGCGCGATGGCGATCATGTCGTCCGTCGCCGCGAGCTCGAGGTTCATGCGCGTCTGCAACAAGCCGCGCAGCGTGCGCACGTCGTCGTCCTGGATGTGGCGCCGGTCCTCGCGCAGATGCAGCGTGATGTTGTCGGCACCCGCCTGTTCCGCGGCGAGCGCGGCGTGCACGGGGTCGGGATAGCGCGCACGCCGCGCCTGGCGCAGGGTCGCCACATGATCGATGTTGACGCCCAGGGCGATGCAATCCGTCATCGACGCTCCTTGTGGGCGACCGCGCGCGCCACCGCGCGCGTCGCGAGTTCACGGCCTTCGAGGCAATAGTCGAGGGCGGCGCGCAGCACGCGCCGCGCATCCTCGAGTTCGCTCGCGCTTGCGAGATGACCCGCCGCGAGGCCGAGCAGCGAGCGGCCGGCGACGGCACCGGGCGCATCCGCCACTGCGCGCACCACCCCCTCGCCCGCCCGGTAGGTGTAGCGGCCGTCGGGGTCGATGGGGCGGCCCGATTCCAACTCGGTCTCGAGATCGACGCCATAGCCGAGCTCCTCGAGCAGCCGCCGCTCGAAGGCGCGCAGCGGCGCCTCGGGGGCGCCCCCCGCGGCGAGCGCCGCGAGCGTCGCCGCGTAGGCATCGAACAGGCCGGGATGCGGGTCGTCGCGCGTCGTCAGGCGCAGGAGCAGTTCATTGAGGTAGAAACCCGACATCACGCAGCCCGAGGGCAGCCCGGGCGTCCCCCGCAGCGCTCCGGCCGCGAGTTCCGCGGCCGTGAGCTGCGCGGCCTCGCCATGGCCGCGCCACGAGACGAGCAGCGGCACGAAGGGCCGCAGCAGCGAGGCGGTGCGCGACTTCGGACCGCGGGCGCCGCGCGCGAACAGGGTTATGCGGCCCTGCTCGCGGCTGAAGGCCTCGACGATGCGGCTCGTGTCCCGGTACGGCCGGTGGTGCAGGACGAAGGCGGGCGTCAGCTCGGCCCTGCGCAGCGTGCGGGTCATTCGAGCCCCAGCGACTTCAGCGCCTGCGCATTGTCCGCCCAGTCCTCGCGCACCTTGACCCACAGCTCGAGGTGCAGGCGGCGGCCCAGCAGGCGGTTCAGCTCGATGCGCGCCGCGCGTCCCACGCGCTTCAGCCGCTCGCCGCCCTCGCCGATCACGATCGGCTTCTGGCCCTCGCGATCCACCCAGATGACGGCCGCCACGGCGAGCCGGCCGTCTTCTTCTTCGGTCATCCGTTCGATCGCGACCGCGATGCCGTAGGGCACTTCCTGATTCAGCTCGAGCGTCAGCTTCTCGCGGATCTCCTCGGTGATGCGAAAGGCGGTGTCGCGATCGGTCACCTGCTCTGGCGGAAAGAGCGGCGGCGAGGGCGGCAGAAGCGCTGCGATCCGCTGCAACAGACGGTCGAGGTTGTCGGCGGAGCGCGCCGAACAGGGCACCACGTCGACGAAAGCGTGGCGCGCCGCGAGCTGCGCCACATAGGGCAACGCCGCCTCGCGCGGGCGTACCCGGTCCATCTTGTTGACGACCGCGATCGCCGGGCGCCCGCTGCCCGCGACGCGCTCGAGCGCGAGCTGGTCCTCGGCCGTCCAGCGGCCCGCCTCCACCACGAACAGCACGACGTCGGCATCCGCGAGCGCGGAGGCGGCGGTGCGGTTCATCGCCCGGTTCAGGGCGCGACGCGCCCCGTGGTGCAGCCCCGGGGTGTCGACGAAGGCGATCTGCGCATGCGGCAGGTTGACGAGCCCGAGGATGCGGTGGCGCGTCGTCTGCGGGCGCGGCGTCACGATCGAGAGCTTCGCGCCGACGAGTGCATTGAGCAACGTCGACTTGCCGACGTTCGGCCGCCCGGCGAGCGCGGCGAAGCCGGCGCGAAACTCCCCGCCGGTCCCTGCCATGACGCCGGGCTCGTTCATGATGCCTCCTCGCCCGCGGCGAGCTGCGCGAGCAGGCGCTCGGCAGCCTGCTGTTCCGCCCGCCGCCGGCTCGAACCGCAGCCCTGGCTCGCCGCTCCCGGCTGCGGCGCTTCGCACAGCACGTGGAACACCTGCTCGTGCGGCTCGCCCTCGACCGACTCGAGGCGATAGCGTGGCAGCGGCAGCCCGCGCCCCTGCAGGTGCTCCTGCAGCCGCGTCTTGGCGTCCTTCAGCTCGTCGGGGTGCGGCAATTCGCGCAGCCTTGCCGCGAACAGCGGCAGCACGATCCGGCGCACCTCGTCGAGGCCGCCGTCGAGGTAGAGCGCCCCGACGAGCGCCTCGAAGGCATCCGCGAGGATCGACTGGCGCCGGAAGCCGCCCGTCTTCAGCTCGCCGGAACCGAGGCGCAGTGCATCGCCGAGGCCGAGTGAGCCGGCGACCGCGGCGAGCGGTTCCTCGCTCACCATGCGGGCGCGCAGTCGCGACAGGTCGCCCTCCGCCGCCGCCGGGTACTCCGCGTAGAGCCGCTCGGACATCAGGAGGTTGATGATCGCGTCACCGAGGAATTCGAGCCGCTCGTAGTTGTCGCTCGAGGCGCTGCGGTGGGTCAGCGCGACCGTGAACAGCCCCGGCTCACGCGGCGAGTACGCGAGGCGCTCGCGCAGCCAGGCGAGTGGCCAGTCGTTCTGCATCGGCGCTGCCTGCCTCAGTCGATCGTCGCCACCTTGTCGAATTTCAGCAGGATCGAGGCGTTGGCGAACAGCGGCGCCAGATCGTCGTACTCCGCGCGCATGATCCACGCGGCGCCGTCCTTGTGGATGTCGATGTCCTTCACGCTCGGGTAGTCGATGCTGTCGATGTCGAACTGCTTCTCGAGGGCGACGCGGATCGTCCTCGCCGACAGCGTCTCGTCGCTCGCGAGCTGGGTCGCCGTGCGCTCGAGCGCCTGCGAGACCTTCATGTAGTTGAGCAGCACCGGCGTCAGCCGGATACCCGCGTAGCCGACCAGCGCGATCGGCACGATGATGAACAGCCACCCGATGAACGTGATACCCGTCTGTCGTGCACGCATCGTTCCTCCCCCGTGCCGTCAATCGATTCGCGCGCCCATGCGTTCCCACTTGGGTCCGCCCGCGCGGTGCGGGTCCCAATTGAACCAGATACGGGTCGCCTTGCCGACCAGATTCTCTTCCGGCACGAAGCCCCAGTAGCGGCTGTCGGCGCTGTTGTCGCGATTGTCGCCGATCATCAGGTACTTGCCGGGTGGCACGTCGATGTCGGAGACGTCGCCGCGGTCCGGACGCCCGCCGAGACCCTCCGTGCCGCAGACGTAGTTGCGCGGCATGTTGCGGTCGCAGGTCGGCAGTGGCGCCACCGAGAAGTCGTCCGGCGTATTGCAATAGAGCGCCTGGTGCCGGTGCGCGCCGAGCTGCTCCTCGGCGAGCTGCATGCCGACATAGCAGCCGTCGTCATAGCGGCCTTCCTGCGTGAACGGCACCGGCACGCCGTTGACGACGATGCGGTCGGCCTCGATCCGCACGCGGTCGCCGGGCAGCCCGACGAGGCGCTTGATGTAGTTGATGCGCGGGTCGGGCGGATAGCGGAACACGACCACGTCGCCGCGCTGCGGCTCGCCGACCTCGACGACCTTGCGGTTCACGACCGGCAGCCGCAGGCCGTAGGCGTACTTGTTGACCACGATGAAGTCGCCGTCGAGCAGGGTCGGCATCATCGAGTCCGACGGGATGCGGAATGGCTCGAAGAGGAAGGAACGCAGCACCAGCACCACGAGCGCAACCGGGAAGAAGCTGCGCGCATAGTCGACCGTGGCCGGCTCGCGCGCCGCGTCAAGGGCCTTGCCGGCCGCCGCCGCGCCGTGCGCGCGCGCCGGGCGCAGCCAGGCGCTGTCGATCGCCCATACGACCCCGGAGACGAGCGCGATCAGCACCAGCACGAGGCTGAAATCGAGCGCCTCGGCCCGCAGCATGCGCAGCACCGCCCCGATCACCAGCACGGGCAGCGCGAGGTACGCGGCGCGCGCGAACGGCGGGTCGCGCGCCGGCGCAGGGGCGGCGGCGATCTCCCGGCCCGGGCGCAGGAACCAGTCGTCGATCACGGCAACAAGGCCGGCCGGCACGAGCAGCCAGCAGGCGATCAGCGTCAGCTGGTCGATCACGGCTACTTCCTGCCGACCTTGAGCACCGCGAGGAAGGCGTCCTGCGGGATCTCGACATGGCCCAGCTGCTTCATGCGCTTCTTGCCCTCCTTCTGCTTCTCGAGCAGCTTGCGCTTGCGCGAGATGTCGCCGCCGTAGCATTTCGCCAGCACGTTCTTGCGCAGCGCCTTGACGGTCGCGCGGGCGATCACGTGGCTGCCGATCGCGGCCTGCACCGCGACCTCGTACATCTGCCGCGGGATGAGCTCCTGCATCTTGTCGACGAGCTCGCGGCCGCGCTGGTAGGCGTTGTCGCGATGCACGATGATCGACAGCGCATCGACCCGGTCGCCATTGATCAGGATGTCGAGCTTGACGAGCGGCGCGGCCGAGAAATGGCTGAACTCGTAGTCGAACGACGCGTAGCCGCGGCTCGTCGATTTCAGCCGGTCGAAGAAATCGAGCACCACGTCCGCGAGCGGCAGCTCGTACTGCAGCGACACCTGCGAGGCGAGGTACTGCATCTTCTTCTGCACTCCGCGCTTCTCGCTGCACAGCGACAGCACGCCGCCGACGTACTCCGGCGGCACGAGGATGTTCGCGGTGATGATCGGCTCGCGCACCTCGGCCACCTTGTTCGGCGAGGGCAGCTTCGAGGGATTGTCGATGAACTCGGTGCCGCCGTCGGCGAGCGCGACCTCGTACACCACGGTGGGCGCGCTCGTCACGAGGTCGAGCTGGTACTCGCGCTCGAGCCGTTCCTGCACGATGTCCATGTGCAACAGGCCGAGGAAGCCGCAGCGGAAGCCGAAGCCGAGCGCCCCGGAGACTTCCGGCTCGTAGTGCAGCGCCGAGTCGTTGAGGCGCAGCTTGGCGAGGGCATCGCGGAAGCTCTCGTAGTCCTCGGAGTTCACCGGGAAAAGGCCGGCGAAGACCCGCGGCTTGATCTGCTTGAAGCCGGGCAGCGGCACGGCGCAGGGCCGCGACTCGAGCGTGATGGTGTCGCCGACCGGCGCGCCATCGATGTCCTTGATGCCCGCGACCACGAAGCCCACGTCGCCGCTCAGCAATTCGCGCGAGCCGAGCGACTTCGGCGTGAAGCGGCCGAGCTTGTCGACCTCGAAGCTGCGGCCGGTCGACATGACCCGGATCTTCTCGCCGACGGCGACGCGCCCGTTCATCACGCGCACGAGCGACACGACGCCGACGTAGTTGTCGAACCAGGAGTCGATGATCAGCGCCTGCAGCGGGCCATCGGGGTCGCCCTGCGGCGCGGGGATGCGCCGCACGATCGCCTCGAGGAGCCGATCGACGCCCTCGCCCGTCTTGGCGCTGACCTTCTCGGCGTCCTGCGCCGCGATGCCGATGATCTCCTCGATCTCGCGGATCACCTTCGGCGGATCGGCCGAGGGCAGGTCGATCTTGTTGATCACCGGCAGCACTTCGACGCCCTGCTCGATCGCCGTATAGCAATTGGCGACGCTCTGCGCCTCGACGCCCTGCGAGGCGTCGACCACGAGCAGCGCGCCGTCACAGGCCGCGAGCGAGCGCGAGACCTCGTAGGAGAAGTCGACGTGGCCCGGGGTGTCGATCAGGTTGAGCTGGTAGCGTTGCCCATCCTGCGCCCGGTAGAAAAGCGTGACGCTCTGCGCCTTGATCGTGATGCCGCGCTCGCGCTCGAGCGCCATGGAGTCGAGCACCTGGTCCTGCATCTCGCGGTCAGAAAGGCCCCCGCACAGCTGGATGAGGCGGTCCGCGAGTGTCGATTTGCCATGGTCGACGTGGGCGATGATGGAGAAGTTGCGCGTCAGGTGCATGAAGCGGGCCATTATACCGGGCCGCGCGGGGACCGGGGGGCGAGCTGACAGCCCGCTGCCGGAACGCTGGCTACGTATTCTGGCTGTGATCCGCCAGCCGTTCGCTGCTCGCCGCCCGCAAATGCCGCCGCAGTTCCGCTTCGTCGAGCCTGCCGAAGCAGACGACCGCGCCATCCAGCCGCAGGACCGGGATCTTCAGCCCGTACCGGCGGGCGAGCGGCGGGTCCGAGTCCACGTCGACGATCACGAGTTCGGGCAGGTCGAGCGGCCCGCGCAGCGCCTCGAGCGCCTCGTGCATTTCGTCGCACAGGCCGCAGCCCTCGCGCGACAGCATTTCGAGCCTCGCCATCGGCAAACGTGGCTCAGCGCCGGGGTGGCGGGCCCAGGGACAGCCCGGGCGGGGGCGCCGCGGGACCTCCCGTGCGCCCCGAACGGTCGGCCTCGACGGAATTGGCGATGAACCGCACGGTTTCCGGCGGCACCTCGCCCACCGCGGTCACTTGGTGGCCGCTCACCGTCGTCGAGAACGCGGACGAGGAGCCGACGCGCGCGGGACCGGTCATCGGGCTCTTGCCGTCAGGGGACATCTCGACGAAAACCGAAACCGAGGCGAGGCCATCGGAAAACACGAGGTGCTCGACCGGTCCCTCGGAGCCCGGCATCGCCTGCGCAGCGCGCAGCGTGAGGCGAAAGCCCGGCGGCAGGCGCAGCGCCCGCCAGACGATCGACGCGCCGCCCGCCGCCACGCGCTCCTGGCGCGCATCCTGGCGCAGCCACTTGTAGCCCTCGGTATCGACCTGCGGCCGGAACTCGGCGTCGGCGATGTCGCGCGGCAGGGAAAGATTGGCGAACTGGATCTGCTCCATGACATTGCCGCGCGCGTCGCACAGCTGGGTCTTGAGCGGCATCGTGGTCGCCTCGTCGATCCAGAGCCGGTAACCGTAGCGGAAGCCGTCCTTCGGCAGCACGGCGATGACGCGCGTATCGCGGCCCATCAGGCGCGCGCGCTCGACGTGCTTCAGGTCGTAGAAGCCCTGGGTCGACTGGTCGAAGCGCGGCAGGTTGCCGAGCAGCGTCGTTTCCTGGGGCCGGCGCTCGACCAGCACCGTGCGCTTGTCCGGCAGGTAGCAGACGAGTTCGGTGCCGGTGCGCACGAACTCGCGCCCCGATCCGTCGAGCGACACGAGGCGCTCCATCACGCTGCCGTCCCGCACCCGGTGGATGATGCGCATGGTCTCGACGCGCCCGCCGTGCACATGGAAGAACACGCCGTCGTAGTTGCGCGTGGTGAGCGCCTCGTTCATGCGCCCGAGCCAGGCCCGGGCGTCGTCGGAAGCGCGGGCGGTCAAGGTCGCGCCCGATGCGAGCAGCGCGAGCAGCAGCCACGGCTGCCTCAGGCTAACGTTCATCGGTGGCCGATACCGCATCGGTGGCCCGCGCCGCATCCACCGCCGGCGCCCCGTCATCCTGCTCGGTCGCGACGAGCGCCGACAGCAGGTTGCGCCGCGACAGCGGCATCGATACCTCGCTGTGCGCCACGACATAATTGGCGAGCTGGGCGGGTGGCACGAAATTCACCGGCTCGTTCACGACGGGCACGACGTAGCTCTCCGGCTCGAGCGCAGCGGACGGGCCCAGCACCACCGTGGCCTGCGCCGCCGTGGCCGCGGGCGCTGCGGTGCTTGCAACGACCGGCAGAGGCGCAGCGGCGGGCAGCGCCGCGTCGCGCCCGCGCAGGCCGATCACGGCCACGCCGGCCACGACCGCCGCCGCCGCGAAACCCGCGGCCGGCCGCAGCCAGCGGCGCGCCTGCCGCGCGGCCGGCCGCGCCGCGGCGGCATCGTCGGCCTCCTGGTAGCTCGCCTCGGTCGATACCGCGCGGCGCACGCGCCCCGCCACCTGCAAGTCGAGCCGCACGCCCGGCTCGCGGCGCAGCGCCGCGCCGATCACTGCGTAGCGCGCCCACTCGGCGCGCAGGTCGGCATCCCGCGTCAGGCGCCGCGCGACCAGCTCGCATTCGCCGGCCGCCAGCTCGCCGTCGAACATCGCCGACAGCTGGCTTGCACGTTGTTCCTCGTTCATCCGATCTCCTCCGCCCGACCGAGCCCGCCTTCGAACACCTCACGCAGGCGCCGATCGATCGCCTCGCGAGCCCGGAATATCCTCGACCGCACCGTCCCCACTGGGCACTCCATCGCCGCCGCAATCTCCTCGTACGACAGCCCCTCGAGTTCGCGCAGCACGATCGCGGTACGCAAGTCTTCAGGCAACTGATCGATCGCGGAGTTCACCGTCTGGCGGATTTCCTCGGTGAGCACCAGGCCCTCCGGCGTATCCGGGTCGCGCAGCCTCGACTGGGCTTCCCAGGAGGACTCGTTGTCCTGCAGGTCGAGGTCGTACTCGACCGGGCTGCGCTCGCGCGCGGCGATGGCATTCTTGGCCGTGTTGATCGAGATGCGGTACAGCCAGGTGTAGAAAGCGCTGTCGCCGCGAAACTGCGGCAGCGCGCGATAGGCCTTGATGAAGGCCTCCTGGGCAATGTCCTCGGCTTCAGCGGGACTACGAACGTAACGCATTACCAGCTTGACGACTTTGTGCTGGTACTTGAGCACCAGCAGGTCGAACGCAACCTTGTCACCGCGCTGCACGCGCCTGACAAGGGAGAGATCGCTCTCGTCGGCACCAGGGCCTGTCACTGTCTGCTGACCATCCGGGCTGTGGCACCGCGACCACATAGACCCCTGACACTGCGAAAAGTTCTGCCCCGCCGGCGGACGGTGCATGAGCTGCGATGCCTGTCACGAACGGGACCGATTCTAACAGTTCGGCGCACGGACTCCCGCCGGCCGGCGCGGCGCGTGACCGGCGATCCTGAGGCGCAGCGCGAGGGCCCGGTCGAGCACGCAGGCCCGTCGCGGCCCGGCCTGGGTGTCGAACCGCAGGAGCACGAGCGCGCCGAAGGTCGCGCAATGCGGGCTGGGCGTCGCCCGCGCGGTCCCCGGCTGTCTTCTGCACGCCACAAGCCAGTCGCGCCCGCGCCCGGGCTGGATCCGGCGCAAGGAAACCGACGCGCGCAGCGCGAGGTCGCGGCGCACGGCCGGCAGCGCGACCGACCAGAGGGCGAGCAGCAACAGGCAGCGCAACGGCAGGGGCAGTCCGCGCGATGCGAGCAGGCCGCCGCTTGCGAGCAGCAGCCATGCGCAAACCGCGACAAGCAGGCTGCGGCAGGGCCGCAGCAGGACGGGAGGAGGTGGCCCGCGTCGGCGCGCGGATGGCGCGTCAGCGCGGCGGGCGCCTGAGCTCGCGCAGGAGCGACGCGAATGCGGGATCTTCGGGTACGGCACCGCCCAGCAGATACGCCGCGAGCTGCGGGTCCGGCAACTCGAGAAAGCGTGCAAAGGCCGCCTGTTCGTCGCTGGACGCGCCCGGGAAAACGCCGGCCAGGTAACGCTCGAGCAGCAGGTCGAGTTCCTTCATGCCGCGCCGGCAGTGCCAGCGCAGGCGTGCCGCATCGCCCGCCCCGTCCACGTCAGTGCTGGCGCTCGACGATGAGCTTCTTGATCTCGGCGATCGCCTTGGCCGGATTGAGGTCCTTCGGGCAGGCCTCGGTGCAGTTCATGATCGTATGGCAGCGATAGAGCTTGAAGGGATCTTCCAACTCGTCGAGGCGCTCGCCCGTCGCCTCGTCGCGGCTGTCGATGATCCACCGGTAGGCCGCGAGCAGCGCGGCGGGGCCGAGGTAGCGGTCCGAATTCCACCAGTAGCTCGGGCAGGCGGTGGAACAGCAGGCGCACAGGATGCAGGCCGAGGGGCGGTCGATCTTTTCCTGCTCGGCCTTGCTCTGCAGCCGCTCACGGTCGGGCGGCGCGGGCGTGCGCGACTGCAGCCAGGGCTTCACCGCGGCGTACTGCGCATAGAACTGCGTGAGGTCCGGGACGAGGTCCTTCACCACCGGCATGTGCGGCAACGGATAGATGGTGACGTCGCCCTTGATGTCACCGCAGGCCTTGGTGCAGGCGAGCGTGTTCAGGCCGTCGATGTTCATCGCGCAGCTGCCGCAGATGCCCTCGCGGCAGGAGCGGCGGAAGGTGAGCGTGCTGTCGACCTCGTTCTTGATCTTGATGAGGGCGTCGAGAACCATTGGCCCGCAGGCGGCCATGTCGACCTCGTAGCTGTCGAGCCGCGGGTTCTCGCCCGAATCCGGGTCGAAGCGGTAGATGCGGAAGGTGCGCGGCTGCTTCGCCCCCTCCGGGGCGCGGAACATTTTGCCGTCGCGCCGGACGCGGGAATTGGGCGGGAGGCGGAACGTCGACATCAGTAAACCCTCGCCTTCGGCGGCACGGTCTCGACGTCGCCGGTCAGCGTTTCGAGGTGCACCTTGCGGTAATCGATCGTCGGCCGCCCCGCCGCATCCACCCGGATCAGCGTGTGCTTCATCCATTCGCTGTCGTTGCGGTCCGGGAAGTCCTCGCGCGCATGCGCGCCGCGGCTTTCCTTGCGGTTCTCCGCCGCGTTGATCGTCGCGACGGCCTGGCCGAGCAGGTTCTCGAGCTCGAGCGTCTCGACGAGGTCGGTGTTCCAGACGAGCGAGCGGTCGGCGACGCGCACGTCGGCGAAGGACGCGAAGGTCCTGGCGAGTTTCTGGCAGCCGTCGCGCAACGACTCGCCGGTGCGGAACACCGAGGCGTCGGCCTGCATGATCCGCTGCATTTCGAGGCGGATCTCGGCGGTCGGGCGCGAGCCCTGCGCGTTGCGCAGCCTGTCGACGCGCGCCACCGCGAAATCACCCGCATCCTTCGCGAGTGGCCGGTGGCGCTCGCCCGGCTTCACCAGCGACGCGATGTGGCGGGCCGCCTCGCGGCCGAAGATCACGATGTCGAGCAGCGAGTTCGAGCCGAGCCGGTTGGCGCCGTGCACGGAGACGCAGGCGGCCTCGCCGGCGGCGAACAGCCCCGGCACGATGCTGTCCGGGTTGCCGTCCTTCACCGTGACCACTTCGCCGTGGTAATTGCAGGGGATGCCGCCCATGTTGTAGTGCACGGTCGGCTGCACCGGGATCGGCTCCTTCGTGACATCGACGCCCGCGAAGATGCGCGCCGTGTCGGCAATGCCCGGCAGGCGCTCGTGGATCACCTCGGGTCCGAGGTGCTCGAGATGCAGGTGGATGTGGTCGCGGTGCTCGCCGACGCCGCGTCCCTCGCGCACTTCGATGGTCATCGAGCGGCTGACGACATCGCGCGAAGCGAGGTCCTTGGCGTTCGGCGCGTAGCGCTCCATGAAGCGCTCGCCCTTCGAGTTGGTGAGGTAGCCGCCCTCGCCGCGCGAGCCCTCGGTGATGAGGCAGCCCGCGCCATAGATGCCGGTCGGGTGGAACTGCACGAACTCCATGTCCTGCAGCGGCAGGCCGGCGCGCAGCGCCATCCCGCCGCCGTCGCCCGTGCAGGTATGCGCCGACGTGCAGGTGAAGTAGGCGCGGCCATAGCCGCCGGTCGCGAGGATCACCGCGTGGGCGCGGTACCGGTGCAGGCGGCCGGTCGCGAGGTCGATCGCGACGACGCCGCGGCACTCGCCGTTTTCCATGATCAGGTCGACCGCGAAATACTCGATGTGGAACTCGGCATTCCGGCGGATCGACTGCTGGTAGAGCGCGTGCAGCATCGCGTGGCCGGTGCGGTCGGCGGCGGCGGCCGTGCGCTGCGCGATGCCCTTGCCGTAATGGGTCGTCATGCCGCCAAAGGGCCGCTGGTAGATGCGGCCGTCTTCGGTGCGCGAGAACGGCACGCCGTAGTGCTCGAGCTCGATCACCGCGGCGGGCGCCTCCTTGCACATGAACTCGATCGCATCCTGGTCGCCGAGCCAGTCGGATCCCTTGATCGTGTCGTAGAAATGGAAGCGCCAGTCGTCCTCGCCCATGTTGCCGAGCGCGGCGCTGATGCCGCCCTGCGCGGCGACGGTATGGCTGCGCGTCGGGAAGACTTTGGTGATGCACGCGGTGCTGAGGCCCGCCTCGGCGAGCCCGAGCGTGGCGCGCAGGCCTGCGCCTCCGGCGCCGACGACGACGACGTCATAGGTGTGGTCGATGAAGGCGTAGTCGCTCATCCGAAACTCCGCAAGGCAATCCGCAGCAGCGCGAGCACCGCGACGGCGGCGATGAGCACGTGGGCAAAAGTGCTGGCGAGCAGCAGCGCGATCTTCGCGTGCCTGCCGTGCACGTAGTCCTCGATGACGACCTGCACGCCGAGCTGCGAATGCCAGCTGGCAACGATCGCGAGAAGCGCCAGCAACACGGGATTGGCGCCGTGGGCGATCCAGGCCGTGACGCTCGCATGATCGGCGAGCGGCAGGCGCACGATCGAGACGACGAACCAGATCGTGAGCAGCGTGAGCGCCACGGCGGTCGCGCGCTGCGCGGTCCAGTGGTGCGCACCCTCGTGCGCCGATCCGGCGCCGAGCACCCGGCCGAGCGGGGTACGCAGGCTCATGGCGTGGCCCCGCCGCGCGCGAACAGCAGCCAGGCGAGCGCGGCGAACAGCGCGAGCGTCGCGATGATCGCCATGCGGTAGCTGCGCCGTGCCTCGCGTTTCTCGAGGCCGAAGACGAGGTCCCAGGCGAGGTGGCGGATGCCGTTGAAGAAGTGGTAACAGAACGCGAGCAGCCACAGCGCGAGCACGCCTTTCGCGAACGGGCCAGACAGCAGCGCGACCGCGGCCGCATAGCTGCCCCAGCCGCCCGCGGCTGCGGCCAGCCACGCGACGAACACCAGCAGGCCCGCGGACAGAGCGAGCCCGCTCACGCGGTGGGCGAAAGAACCGATCATCGTGTACTGGAAGCGGTACACGGTTGCGTGCGGCGACAGCGGCCGTTGGCGCATGAGGACTCCCTGGATCAAAAGTCGACGCAGCGGCCGTTGCGTTCCCAATCGCCGTAGCGCGTGGGTTCGGGTCCGGCGGGCCCGCCGATCTCGCGCGGGGCGGGCTGCGGCAGCGGCGCGTTCTGCTTCGGCGAGGTTTCGACTGGAGGATCGGCCGGCTGCGGCATGGCTGGGGAATTCTGCCAGAATTCTCCCCTGCCCTCCACCCGGCCATCGGGAACCTCATGGACAATTCACAACGGCTGTACGGACATTGCGAGCTTGCCGACCTCGGGGTGCTCGCCGTGCGCGGCCGTGATGCCGTCGCTTTCCTGCAGGGCCAGTTGTCGCAGGACGTGACGCGGCTTGCGGTCGGCACCGCCGCCTTCGCGGGCTGCCACACGCCGCAGGGCCGCGTCATCGCCGTCGTGCGCCTGCTGCCGGCCGCAGAGGGCATCGACTGCATCCTGCCGCAGGAGTTGATCGAGCCGCTCGCCGCGCATCTGCGCAAGTACGTGCTGCGCGCAAAGCTCACGCTAACCGACGGGCGCGGCGCCCTGCGCGTGCTCGGCATCGTGCAGGGCGGGATGCGCACGTTGCGCGCAGTGGCGGCCGGTGACGCCGCGGCGGGCAGCGGCGCGGCGATTGCGCGCGAGGCCTGGCGCGCGCTCGACATCGCGGCGGGCATGCCGCAGGTCTATCGCGCGACGAGCGGGCGCTTCATCGCACAGATGCTGAACCTCGACTGCGTCGCCGGGATCGCCTTCGACAAGGGCTGCTACACGGGCCAGGAAATCATCGCGCGCGCGCACTACCGCGGTCGCGTGAAACGGCGCATGCAGCGCTTTCGCAGCCTCGCGCCGCCGCGGGCGCCGCTCGGCCCGGGCGCGAGCGGCGTGCTCGCCGACGGCCGTCCGCTCGAGGTCGTCGATGCCGTGACGCTCGCGGATGGCCGGGTGGAGTTCCTCGCCGTTGCGTCACTCACCGGCGAGCCACTCGCCGGCGAACCGGCTGCGGGCGCATCGGCCGCCACCAGCCGCCGCGAGGCCGCTATCGAGGTGGAGTCCCTGCCCCTGCCCTACGCCCTGCCGGATTGAGATCGACGAGCTCGATCTGTCCCGCGCCGATCGCATCGCCGAGGAAGGCGCTGCCGACGCGCGCGAAGCGCTCGGGGGCGTCGGTGGCGAGCAGGGTCAACCGGCCGTTGCCGTTGCCCCGCAAGTCGTGGTCCTGCAGCAGCCGGTCCGTCGCCTGCGCGACCGTCGCCGCGGAGTCCACGATGGCGACTTTTCCTCCGACGACCGCCCGGATCGGCCCGATCAGCATCGGGAAGTGCGTGCAGCCGAGCACGAGGGTGTCGGGACTGTCGTCCGCGGCCGCGCCGAACAACTCGCCGAGGTAGCGCTGCGCCGCCGACTTCGCGACGGCTCCATCGGTCCAGCCTTCCTCCGCGAGCGCCACGAATACCTGGCAAGCGGCGGCGCTCACGCGCGCGTCGGGACGCAGGGCATGGATCGCCGCCGGATACGCGCCGCCGCGCACCGTGCCGTCGGTCGCGATCACCGCGATGTGGCCGTTGCGCGTGGCCGCGCAGGCCGCGGCCGCGCCCGGCTCGATCACGCCGATCACCGGCAGGCCCGCGAAGGCCGTGCGCATTGCCGGCAGTGCGACGGCCGAGGCGGTGTTGCAGGCGACCACGAGGCACTTGATGCCGCGGTCGACCAGCAGTTGCGAAGCCTGCAGCGCGTAACGAACGACCGTGCCGGCGCCCTTCGTGCCGTACGGCAGGCGGGCGGTGTCGCCGAGATAGAGGAAATCCTCCTGCGGCAACGCAGTGCGCAGGGCCCGCAGCACGGTGAGCCCGCCGACGCCCGAGTCGAACACGCCGATCGGCGCGGCGTTCGCGGGCCGGGCCGCCATGGCCCGCCTCAGGCCTCCGGGCGCAGGTGCGGAAACAGCAGCACGTCGCGGATCGACGGCGAGTCCGTGAAGAACATGACGAGCCGGTCGATGCCGATGCCGAGGCCGGCGGTCGGCGGCATCGCGTACTCGAGCGCGCGGACATAGTCGGCGTCGTAGAACATCGCCTCCTCGTCGCCCGCCTCCTTGCGTGCCACCTGCGCACGGAAACGCGCCGCCTGGTCCTCCGGATCGTTCAGCTCGGAAAAGCCGTTGGCGAGTTCGCGGCCTGCGACGAAGAACTCGAAGCGATCGGTGATGAACGGATCGGCATCGTTGGCGCGCGACAATGGCGATACTTCGGCGGGATAGGCGTACACGAAGGTCGGATCGAGGCAGGTGTGCTCCGCGGTCTTCTCGAAGATCTCGATCTGCAGCTTGCCCGCGCCGTCGTGCTTGCCGACCGGCACACCGAGGCGCTCGCACCAGCGCCGCAGGTAGCTCACGTCGCGCAGGGACAGCGGGTCGATGCCGGGATTGTGCTCGAGGATCGCCTCTTCCACCGTGACGCGGCGGAACGGCGCGTCGAGGTCGTACGCCCTGCCCTGGTAATCGAACTTGCGGCCACCGGCCACCGTATCGGCGACGCCGCGCATCACGCGCTCGACGAGGTCCATCAGGTCGCGGTAGTCCGCGTAGGCCCAGTAGAGCTCGAGCATCGTGAACTCGGGGTTGTGCTGCGTCGACAGCCCCTCGTTGCGGAAGTTGCGGTTCACCTCGTAGACGCGCTCGAAGCCGCCGACCACGAGCCGCTTGAGGTAGAGCTCGGGCGCGATGCGCAGGTACATGTCGAGGTCGAGCGCATTGTGGTGCGTGACGAAGGGCCGCGCCGCGGCGCCGCCGGGGATCGGCTGCATCATCGGCGTTTCGACTTCCATGAAGTCCTGCGCGTCGAGGAAGGCACGCAGGTAGCGGATGATCGCGACGCGCTTGGCGAACACCGCGCGGCTCTGGTCGTTGACGATGAGGTCGACGTAGCGCTGCCGGTAGCGCGTCTCGGTGTCGGCGAGGCCATGCCACTTGTCGGGCAGCGGCCGCAGCGACTTCGCGAGCAGGCGCAGGCTCGTCGCCCGCACCGACAGCTCGCCGGTCTTCGTGCGAAAGAGCGGCCCCTCGGCGCCGAGGATGTCGCCGACGTCCCAGCCCTTCCAGGCCTCGTATGCGTCGCCGAGCGTCGCCTGCTGCAGGAACACCTGGATGCGACCGCTTCTGTCCGCGAGCTTGGCGAAGCTCGCCTTGCCCATGACGCGCTTGGCCATGAGGCGCCCGCCGACGCGCACGTTCACCGGGTTCGCCTCGAGCCACTCGGCGCTCTTGTCGCCCCAGCTCGCCTCGAGCTGCGCGGCGAGCGCATCGCGGCGGAAATCGTTCGGGTAGGCGGGCGCGCCGCCGCGCAGCGCCGCGAGCTTCGCCCGCCGCTCCGCGATCAAGCGGTTCTCGTCGCCGGAATTGTCGTCGTTTGCCACGCTGCTACAGCCCCGCCTTCAGTGACGCTTCCATGAACTGGTCGAGGTCGCCGTCGAGCACCGCCTGCGTGTTGCCGACCTCGACGTCGGTACGCAGGTCCTTGATGCGCGACTGGTCGAGCACGTAGGAGCGGATCTGGTTGCCCCAGCTCACGTCCGACTTGGCGTCCTCGAGCACCTTCGCCGCCGCGTTGCGCTTGTTGACCTCGAGCTCGTAGAGCTTCGCCTTCAGCATCTTCATCGCGGTCGAGCGGTTCTTGTGCTGGCTGCGCTCGTTCTGGCAGGCCACCACGATGCCGCTCGGCAGGTGGCGCAGGCGCACCGCCGATTCGGTCTTGTTGACGTGCTGGCCGCCCGCGCCGCTCGAGCGGAACACGTCCATCTCGATGTCGGCCGGGTTCACCTCGATGTCGATGTCGTCATCGACCTCGGGGGAAATGAACACGGAGGCGAACGAGGTGTGCCGGCGGTTGCCCGAGTCGAACGGCGACTTGCGCACGAGGCGGTGCACGCCCGTCTCGGTGCGCAGCCAGCCGTAGGCATACTCGCCGCGCACCTCGAGCGAGGCGCTCTTGACCCCGGCGACTTCGCCCGGGCTCGAGTCGATCACCTCGCACTGGAAGCCGCGTTGCGCCGCCCAGCGGATGTACATGCGCATCAGCATCTGCGCCCAGTCCTGGGCCTCGGTGCCGCCGGCACCGGCCTGGATGTCGAGGTAGGCGTTGTGCGAATCCATTTCGCCGCGGAACATGCGCTTGAACTCGAGGCGGCGCACCGCGCCCTCGAGCCCGCCCGATTCGCGCTCGATCTCGGCGGCGGCCGCGTCATCGCCCTCCGCTTCGGCGAGCTCGAGCAGTTCGGCGGCGTCGGAGATCGAGGTCGCGGTGCGGTCGATCTCGCCGGTCTCGGCGGCCAGTCGCGCGCGCTCCTTGCCGAGCAGCTGGGCGCGCTCCTGGTTGGACCAGACGGCGGGATCCTCGAGTTCGCGGTTTACTTCTTCGAGGCGCTCGACCTTCTGGTCGTACTCAAAGAAACCCCCGTAGCGAACGGGTGCGCTCTTCGAGGTCTTTGAGCGCGCGCTTCAGCTGGCTGACTTCCATCGGCGCAATTTTATCAGGCAGGCAGCACGTGGTCGACCAGCAGCTGCAGGCGTCGTTCGCCCTGGTAGGCATTCACGTCCAGACGGTAGACGAGGCGCACCTCGCCCTCCGGCGCGCGCGCGCGCTCGTCCGCCAGCAGGTTGAAGGCGATGGCGTCGAAGCGGCGCGCGCCGCCGGCGAGCTCGACCCACATCTTCACGTGCTTGCCGCCGAGGACCCGCGTGCGCTCGATCCGGAAGCGCCCGTCGAACATCGGCTCCGGGAAGGCCGCGCCCCACGGCCCGCCGCCGCGCAGCGCCTCCGCCGTGGCGAGGCAGATGTCGTCGGCGGCGAGCTCGCCGTCGGTATCGAGGCGATCGGCGTCGGCGTTCGCGCCGAGCCAGGCCGCCACTTCCGCGTCGAATGCCGCTGCGAACGCGTCGAGGCGCGCCGGGTCGAGCGTGAGGCCGGCGGCCATCGCGTGGCCGCCGAAGCGCACGATCAGCCCCGGGTTGCGCGCCGAGATGTTTTCGAAGACATCGCGCACGTGCACGCCGGCGATCGAGCGCGCCGAGCCGCGCAACGAGCCGTCGCCGCCGTTCGCGAACGCGACCACCGGCCGGCGCAGCCTCTCCTTGACCCGGCTCGCCACGAGGCCCACGACCCCCTGGTGCCAGCTCGCGTCGTAGAGGCAGACGCCCGCGCGCTGGCCCGCACCGGGCGTGGCGAGCGGCCCGAGGTGGCGCACGGCGGCGAGCGCCTGCGCCTGCATCTGCGCTTCGATCGCCCGCCGCTCCGCGTTGAGCTGATCGAGCCGGGCGGCGAGCGAGCGCGCCTCCGCCTCGCTGTCGGCGAGCAGGCAGCGGATGCCGATCGACATGTCGTCGAGGCGGCCCGCGGCATTGAGGCGTGGCGCGATCGCGAAGCCGAGGTCGCCGGCGGTCAGGTCGGCGCGTTCGCGCTGCGCAATCTCGAGCAGCGCGCGGATGCCGGCCACGCAACGCCCCGCGCGGATGCGCGCGAGGCCCTGCGCGACGAGCACGCGGTTGTTGGCATCGAGCGGCACGACGTCGGCCACGGTGCCGAGCGCGACGAGGTCGAGCCATTCGGCCGCGGACGGCGCGCCCCGCGCGACAAGCCCGGCCGCATCGAGCGCGCGCTTCAGTGCCACCATTACGTAGAAAGCGACGCCGACGCCCGCAAGCGCGCGACTGCCGAAGCGGCTGCCCGCGAGGTTCGGATTGACCATCACGTTCGCCGCCGGCAGCTCGGCGCCCGGCAGGTGATGGTCGGTCACGAGCACGTCGATGCCGCGCTCGCGCGCCGCAGCGACCCCGGCGATGCTTGCGACGCCATTGTCGACCGTGACGATCAGGGTCGGCGCGCGTTCGGCGCCCAGCGCCACGATCTCGGGCGTCAGCCCGTAACCGAATTCGAAGCGGTTCGGCACGAGGAAATCGACCGCCGCGAAACCCCAGGCGCGCAGCGCGCGCACGATCAGCACGGAGCTCGTCGCGCCGTCCGCGTCGAAGTCGCCGACCACCAGCACCTTGCGACCCGGCGCCCGGTGCGCGAGCAGCAGCTCGACCGCCGCTTCCACGCCCTCGAGCGTGCCGACCGGCAGCAGGCGCGACAGCGCCAGCGACAACTCCTCCTCGCTGCGCACACCGCGCGCGGCGTAGACCCGCCGCAGGACGGGATGCAGGGATTCGCCCCAGCCGCCCGCCGCGCCCGTCGCGCGGCGCTCGATGCGCAGCGTCATGCCGATGCCGTCCACCGCACCGTGCGGCGCCAGGGCTTGACGAGATCGAAGCGGTTGATGCGAAACAGGCGATCGTCGATCACGACCTGTACCGACGCCACGCGGCGAGCCGCCAGGTGCGCCAGGGCCGGCGCGCACCAGCGCTCGACGACGTCGTCCCGCAGGCCGTGGCGTGCGACGACGAAGGTGTCGGCCTCCCGCGCGATGGCGACCTCCCTGAGCGAGCCGGCCTCGCCGGGGGCCGAAAGCCCTTGCGCGGCCCAGAGGCCGCGCAGCCAGCTGTCGCCACCGTAGGCGCGCGGGGAATGCTTGCGCGGGCCCGCCGGGCCCGGGACCGCCACCGGCGCACCCCCGCCCCAGATCCAGAGGGTCGACACGGGCGCGAGGCCGCGGCGCTGCCGCGATTCGCCGAGCGGCTGCCCGTGCAGCCACATCTCGATTTCCGCGCCGAGGCGCCGCACGGACGCCGCGTCGTCGCCCGCGGCGAGCCACGGTCCGATGTTGCCTGCCAGTACCCGCGCAGGATCGTGCGTACGCGCCCGAGGCGCGGCGAGGCCCGACAGCACAAAGCCCTCGGCGCCGGCGGGCGCCAGCGCGAAACCCGAGCCGGCGAAATCGCGCGCAAACCGCTCCGCCAGTTCAGCGGCCTCATCCGCCGCCAGCGTGATCCAGCCGTCGGCGGGCATGCGCACGTGATCGAGGGCCGCGAGCAGCGAGACCGGGGTTGCAAACCACGCCAGCGCGGGGGCGACACCGAGCACCGGGGCGGCGACCTGCGCCGGCGGCGCGGAGGCGAGCGCGGCCAGCCCGACGCGCTGCGCAAGCCAGGCCCGCCAGTCACCCCCGGCAAGGGCCGATTCGCGCGCGCGCGCCAGCGGCTGCGCGAGCGCGGCGCGCTCGGCAGCGGAAACAACCGGCAGGATGAGGACGAGCGCGGACACGATCGCGTATCGTACCGAAATGAAGCTGACGCTGGCCGCGCGCACCGACATCAACCTGATCCGCAGCCATGGCGCGGGCGACGTGCGCATCCGTGATGCGACCTACGCGGCGCCGCTCATCGTCGGCGCGGAGGCGCTCGTGACCGACTGGGCCGCAGGTGGCGCCACGTCGCTCGATGCCGCGATGCTCGAGCCCGTGCTGTCGCTCGCGCCCGAAGTGGTCATCGTCGGCATGCCCGCGCCCGTCAAGTGGCCGTCCGCGGACGTGCGCGCGCTGCTCGGCGCGCGGCGCATCGGGCTCGAAGTGATGGAATTCGGGGCGGCCTGCCGCACGTACAACGTGCTCGCGCAGGAAGACCGGAGGGTGATCCTCGCCTTGCTGCCGTGACAGGGTGCGCCACGCGCACCGGGGGAAGGCACAGGAGGGAAAGCTCGTTACTTGAATCCAACCGCCCGTAGCTGACAGACCCGAACGATTGCCGTCGTTTGTTCTACTTCTTCTTCCGTCTACTTCTTCTACTCGCCGACTCCCCCGAAACCCCTGTGCCTTCTCCGGGTACGCTTGGGAGCGCCATGTTAGACAGGATGGTGCGTCGCAGGCAAGGCAGTTTTATTCTTATTTATTACAAATAGTTACGTATATTTCCTCAAGTCACACCCTCAAGCAGCGGAACGAAGGCGACCGGCCCGAGGCCCTGGCGTTCGATCTTTTGCTCGCGACGCGTGAAGCGCACCAGCTCCTGCGCGCCCTCGGGCCCGACCGGCACGATGAGCCGCCCGCCCACCTTCAGTTGCTCGAGCAGCGTCTCGGGCACGCGCAGTGGCGCCGCTGCGACGAGGATGCCGTCGTAGGGCGCATGCGTCGGCCAGCCGCGGTAGCCGTCCCCGTGCCGGAAGCGCACGTTCTTGGTGCCAAGTTCGCGGATGCGATCCTTCGCGCGCTTCAGCAACGGTTCGATGCGCTCGATGCTGTAGAGCTTGTCGACGAGCGGCGCGAGCACGGCGGTCTGGTAGCCGCAGCCCGTGCCGACCTCGAGCACGTTGAACAGCGGCCCGCCCTCGAGCAGCGCTTCCGTCATGCGCGCGACGATGTAGGGCTGCGAGATGGTCTGGCCGTAGCCGATCGGCAGCGCGGTATCTTCGTAGGCCCGGCTCGCCAGCGCCTCGTCGACGAAGATGTGCCGCGGCACGTTGCGGATGCGGTCGAGCACCGCGGGGTTGCGGATGCCCTGCTCGCGCAACCGCTGCACCAGCCGGTCGCGCGTGCGCGCCGAGGTCATGCCGATGCCCGCGAGGCGCACGTCAGCCACGGGGCCGCCCATCGAGCCATTGCGCGACCGTGCCGAGCGCGGCGTGGCGCGTGAGGTCGATCTGCAGCGGCGTCACCGACACGAAGCCTTCCGCGACGGCGTGGAAATCGGTGCCGGGCCCCGCCTCCTGGCCGGCGCCGGCGGGCCCGATCCAGTAGACGGGCCGGCCACGCGGATCACTCGCGCGGATGACGGGCTCGGAGCGGTGGCGGTTGCCGAGCCGCGTGGCACGCAGGCCGCGCAGCTGTTCGTAGGGCAGGTCCGGCACGTTCACATTGAGGATCATGCCGCGATCGAGCGGCGCCTCGATGAGGCGATCGACGATTTCGCGCGCGACGCGCGCGGCGGTTGCGAAATGGCGCGGGCCGCCCTGCTCCGTGCAGAGCGAGACGGCCACGGTCGTGAGCCCGAGGAAGCGCCCCTCGATCGCCGCCGCCACGGTGCCCGAATAGAGCACGTCGTCGCCCAGGTTCGCGCCGTCGTTGACGCCCGAGACCACCATGTCGAACTCGAAATCGAACAGCCCCGAGATCGCGAGGTGCACGCAGTCGGTGGGCGTGCCGACGACATAATGCACGTCCTCCTCGGCGGTGAACACGCGCAGCGGCACGTCGAGGGTGAGCGAATTGCTCGCGCCGCTCCTGTTGCGGTCCGGCGCCACGATAGTCAGGTCGGCGACGCCCGCCAGCGCGTGGCGCAGGTGGCGGATGCCCTCGGCACGGAAGCCGTCGTCATTGGCAAGCAGGATTTTCACTCGGCGCGGGAACTTTCGGATTCTGCGGGCGCGTCAATATACTGAAAGCGTTCCTGCGGAGGAAATCGTGGGCGACCTTCCCGACGACGAAGACAGCCGGCTGTTTCGCGACGCGGTGCGCGGCACGCGGGCGCTTGCCGGCGAGGCGCGCGCCGGCCCGCGCCGGCGCCGTCCGCCGCCACGCGCGCGCTTCGCGCGCGCCGAACGGGCCGCGGTGCTGGCCGAATCGCTCGACGTTCCCTGGCCCGAGGCCGGCATCGAGACGGGCGAGGAACTCGGCTTTCGCCGCCCGGGCGTGCAGGAAACGGTGCTGCGGCGGCTGCGCCGCGGCGAGTACCGGGTGGAATCCGAAATCGACCTCCACGGCCTCACGGTCGTCGAGGCAAGGGCGCAGTTGCGCGCCTTCCTCGCCGAGGCCACCGCAAGACGCCTGCGCTGCGTGCGCATCGTGCACGGCAAGGGACTGCGTTCCGGGCAGCGGGGCCCCGTGATCAAGCAGACGGTCAACGCGCTGTTGCGGCGGGTCGGTGCCGTCATCGCCTTCAGCTCCGCCCGGCAGGTCGACGGCGGCACCGGCGCGGTGTACGTGCTCCTCGGTTGAGCCCGGCACCACGCTAGGTGAAGAGCGCCCGCAGGCGCGCCTGCGCCTCCTCGCCGAACCACAGTTCGACCGCCGCATCGATGAAGCCGCCGTCGCCGCCATCGAACAGCGCGGCCAACGGCGCGCGCACTGCGGCGCGCGTCGCCAGCATGGCGCGCGGCGGCAGGGCGAGCAGCAGGCGCGCGTGGGCGTGTGCGTGCCCGACGACTTCCTCCGGTGCGCACACCGCATCGACCAGCCCCGCGGCGAGCGCCGCCTCCGGATCGAGCATGCCTCCCCGGGTCAACAGGTCCGCAGCCCTCTGCTCGCCGACGAGCCGCGCGAAGGCGCGGCACAGCAGCGGCCCTGGCGTGAGGCCGACGGCCACTTCGTTGAGCCCGATGGAGAACGGGCCCGCGGCCATCACCCGGTAGTCGCAATGCAGGGCGAGCACGGTGCCTCCTGCCGGCGCGTGGCCCGTGATCGCCGCAACGATCGGCACGGTTGAGCGCGCAAGCGCTTCCTGCGCGGCCCACAATGCGGCGAACAGGCGCCGCATCCCGGCGCGCTCCTCGCGCAGCAGCGCCGGCACGTCGAGTCCCGCCGAGAACAGGCCCGGCTGGCCGGACAGCACGATCGCACGGATGCCCGCGCCGGGCGCCTCGCGCACGGCCGCCGCAATGCGCCCGATCAGCGCTTCATCGAGGGCATTGACCGGCGGGCGGCACAGGCGCAGTTCGCGCACCCCCTCGTCATCGATCACCCGCAACATCGAGCACCTCCCGCAGGACCGTCGTCGCGAAGCTGCCCGCCGCCAGGCGAAAGCGCAACAGGAGATCGTCGCCGGCGAATTCGTGGGCCAGCTCGCGCACCGCCACCCGCAGTGGCCGCCGCGCCATCGCGACGCCTTCGGCTTCGAGCGCCGCGCAGACCGGCGCGAAGCCCGCGGCGACTTGCGCCTCGAGCGCAGCCACCCGCCCTCCCGCCCGCGAGGTGCCCGCGCCCCATGACGGGCCAGTGGGATGCACGTCGAGGGCCGTGACCCGCGCCGCGAGCGTGGCATCGACGGCTGCGACATCGAACACGCTGCCCGTGCCATCGAGGTTTGCGACATCGCCCGCCTCGAGCGTCGCCCAGCTGCCTTCCTCGACGCGCCGCGCGAGCACGGCATTGAAGATGAGGCTGCGTGCCGCCGACAGCCCGAAGGCGCGATCGGTACGATAGTCGCCCGCGGCGACCCGCACCAGGTTCGAAAGCCCCTGGCCGAAGCGCTGCGGCCCGAAGTAGTCGGGCGCACCGAGCTCGCCGAGCTGTGCGAGCCGCCCCACGAGCGCCGCGCGATCGCCCTCGAGCGCGCGGATCCGCAGCTCGAATCGGTTGCCGGCGAGCGCCCCGCGCGGCAGCTTGCGGCGGTGGGCGTAGGCCTCGAGCACCCGGTAACCTTCGCCCGAGAGGCCCTGCCAATCCCCGGCCCCGCCCTTGCCGCGCGGCACGGTGTACCACTGGGTCGTCACGGCGTGCCGGTCCTTGAGGCCGGCGAAACCCACCTCGAAAGGCCGGCAGCCCGCGCGGCGCGCCAGTTCGCGCGCCACCCACTCGGTGTTCGCCCCCCGCTTGAGCACGCGCAACAGCAGGTGCGGACCGTCGCCCGCGGGCGCGAAATCGAGCAGTTCCTCGACCACGAAATCCTCCGGCTCCACCCGGATGCGGCCGCGCGCCGGCGGCGTCCCGAAGGCCCGCGGCGGATCGAGCGCGAAATGGCGCCAGTCGCCGGGTACGGCGCCGCTCATCGAGGCGCGTGCCGCTGCAGCAGCACGACCGCCTGCGCGGCCAGCCCCTCGCCGCGGCCGATGAAGCCGAGGCCTTCCGTGGTGGTCGCCTTGATGTTGACCTGGTTGTCCTCGACCGCGAGCAACCGGGCGACGGTGCGGCGCATCTCGTCGCGGTGACGGCCGATGCGGGGCGACTCGGCGAGTATCGTCAGGTCCGCATTCGCGACGACGTAGCCGCGCGCGGCGAGCAACGCCACCACGTGGCGGGTCAGCTCGCGGCTGTCCGCGCCCTTCCACTTCGGGTCGGTATCCGGGAAATGCATGCCGATGTCGCCGAGCCCCGCGGCGCCGAGCAGCGCATCGCACAGCGCGTGCAGGGCAACGTCGCCGTCGGAATGCGCGCGCACGCCGCGCGAGTGCGGCAGGCGCACGCCGGCGATGACCACGCTGTCGCCGGGCCCGAAGGCATGGATGTCCGTGCCGAATCCGATTCTCATGTCGATCGCCCCACGCCGTCCCTCGCCTGCAGCAAGGCCTCCGCCAGCACGAGGTCGGCCGGCGTCGTCACCTTGATATTGCGCGCATCCCCGGCGACGAGCAGCGGCAACTCGCCCTGCCATTCCATGGCCTGCGCCTCGTCGGTGGGCTTGCGCTGCGCGCCGTGCGCCGCCGCTAGCGAGCGCGCGAGCGGCCCGAGCCGGAACATCTGCGGCGTAAGCGCGCGCCAGAGCCCTTCGCGCGGCTCCGTGCGCTCGACCTGCGAGCCACCACCCGTTGCAGCGCGCTTGAGCGTATCGGCCACCGGCACGGCAAGCAGCCCGCCCACGGGGTGCGGCAAGGCGGCTGCCACCAGCGCGTCGATCTCCGCCCGCGAGACACAGGGCCGCGCCGCATCGTGCACCAGCACCCATTCGTCGCCCGCGAGGCCCGCCTGCAGCGCCGCGAGCGAGCGCTGCACGCTCTCCGCACGCTCGGCCCCGCCCGTCACGGCAACGATGGGGCAGGCCGCGCGCGCGGCGCAGCGCGCCGCGACCTGCGGCCAGGCGCCGTCATCCACGGCGATGGCGACCACGACGCGATGGCAACGGGCGTCGGCGAGAAAGGGTGCGAGAGCGTGCTCGATGACCGTGGCGCCCGCCAGCGGCTCGTATTGCTTGCGCAGCACCGAGGCGCCGAAGCGCCGGCCGGACCCGGCCGCCGGCACCACGAGTGCATATCGCATGGGAACGCGGCCGGCTACCGCTGCGCGGTGCGGGTGCGCGGCTCGCCGGTGGCCGACGACGGCCGCGGCACCACCTGGTAGAAGGATTCGCGCGGCGCGACCATGCCGAGCTCGCTGCGCGCGCGCTCCTCGAGTGCGGTGAGGCCCTGCTTGAGGTCGCGCACTTCCGCGGCGAGCCGCGCGTTGCGCGCAGCGAGCACGGCGTTCTCGCCGCGCTGCGCGGCGACGCCGGCCTCGAGGCGGCCCATTTCGCGGATGCCGTCGGGCGACACCCAGAGCCGGTACTGCAACAGCACCGTGACGACGATCAGGGCACCCGCCAGCCACTTCATGGCGCAGACCACCTCATGGCCGCGATGATAGCGGTGAACCTCAGGCGACCGCCACCGGAAATGCCGCGCGCCCCGCGTACTTCGCGCCGGGCCCGAGCGCCGCCTCGATCCGCAGCAGCTGGTTGTACTTCGCGACGCGGTCCGAACGCGACATCGAGCCGGTCTTGATCTGGGTGGCCGCCGTCGCCACCGCGATATCGGCGATGGCGCAGTCCTCCGTCTCGCCGGAGCGGTGCGACACCACGGCGGCGTATTTCGCCTGCTCGGCCATCCCGATCGCGGCGAGCGTCTCGGTGAGCGTGCCGATCTGGTTCGGCTTGATGAGGATCGCGTTGGCGACCTGCTTCGCGACGCCCTCGCGCAGGATGGCGGTGTTCGTCACGAACAGGTCGTCGCCGACGAGCTGGATCTTGCCGCCGAGCTTGCGGGTGAGGATGGCCCAGCCCTCCCAGTCCGCCTCGCTCATGCCGTCCTCGATCGTGACGATCGGATAGGAAGCGGCGAGCGCGGCGAGATAGTCGGCGAACTCGGCGGAACTGAACTGCCGGCCCTCCCCTTCGAGCTGGTAGCGGCCGTCCTTGTAGAACTCGGAGCTCGCAACGTCGAGGCCGAGGTAGATGTCCCTGCCCGCGCGATAGCCCGCCTTGCCGATCGCCTCGAGGATGATCTCGAGCGCGGCGGCATTCGACGGCAGGTTCGGCGCGAAGCCGCCCTCGTCGCCGACGGCGGTCGAGAGCCCGCGATCGTTCAGCAGCTTCTTCAGCGTGTGGAACACCTCGGCGCCATAGCGCAGTGCCTCGGACAGCGACGGCGCACCGACCGGCAGGATCATGAATTCCTGGATGTCGAGGCTGTTGTTGGCGTGCGCGCCGCCGTTGATGATGTTCATCATCGGCACCGGCATCACCGGCTGGCGGCCCGCGCCGAGCCACTGGTAGAGGCCCTGGCCGGCCGAGCGCGCCGCCGCCTGCGCGTTCGCGAGCGACACCGCGAGCAGCGCGTTGGCGCCGAGGCGCCCCTTGGTATCGGTGCCGTCGAGCTCGATCATGGCCGCATCGAGGCCCGCCTGGTCCGCGGCGTCGCGGCCGAGGAGCGCATCGCGCAGCACGCCATTCACGTGGCCGACCGCCTTCAGCACGCCCTTGCCGAGGTAGCGCTTGCCGTCGCCATCGCGCAGTTCCACCGCCTCGCGCGTGCCGGTCGACGCGCCCGAAGGCACGGCGGCCCGCCCGCGGCTGCCGTCGTCGAGCACGACGTCGGCCTCCACGGTGGGGTTGCCGCGCGAATCGATGACCTCGCGGCCGCGGATGTCGACGATACGACTCATAGCAGGGATTCCTCGTAAGGCTGGGACTTGACGTCGCGATCGAGCGCCACGAGCGTCGCGAGCAGCCGCTCCATGCGATCGAGCGGCCAGGCGTTCGGCCCGTCGGACAGCGCCTTGTCCGGATCGGGGTGGGTTTCCATGAAGAGGCCCGCCACGCCCGCGCCCACGGCCGCACGCGCCAGCACCGGCACGAACTCGCGCTGGCCGCCGGAAGCCGCGCCCTTGCCGCCCGGCAGCTGCACCGAGTGCGTCGCGTCGAACACGACCGGGCAGCCGGTCGCGCGCATCACGGCGAGCGAGCGCATGTCGGAGACCAGGTTGTTGTAGCCGAAGCTGAAGCCGCGCTCGCAGACCATGATGTCGCCATTGCCCGTGGAGCGTGCCTTGTCGACCACGTTCTGCATCTCCCAGGGCGAGAGGAACTGGCCCTTCTTGATGTTGACCGGCTTGCCCTGCGAGCACACGTTGACGATGAAGTTCGTCTGGCGCGCGAGGAACGCCGGCGTCTGCAGCACGTCCACCACCGCCGCGACTTCCGCGAACGGCGTGTCCTCGTGCACGTCGGTCAGCACCGGCAGGCCGAACTGGCGTTTCACGTCCGCGAGCACCTTGAGGCCCGCCTCGATGCCGGGCCCGCGGTAGCTCGCGCGCGAGGAACGGTTCGCCTTGTCGTACGAGGCCTTGAACACGAACGGGATGCCGAGGCGCCCCGTGATCTCCTTGAGCTTGCCGGCCACGTCGAAGCTGAGCTGCGCGCTCTCGACGACGCAGGGCCCCGCGATCAGGAAGAACGGCCGGTCGGCACCGATCGCGGCGCCCGCGAGCTTCATCGGCGCGCCCTCACGCGCCGGCCGCCGCCGGCAGCTGCGCCGCGCGATAGTTGCGGGCCGCGCGCACGAAGCCCGCGAACAGCGGGTGGCCGTCGCGCGGCGTCGAGGTGAACTCGGGGTGGAACTGCGTCGCGATGAACCATGGGTGCGAGGGCAGCTCGATGATCTCGACGAGCTCGTCGCGCGAGAATCCGGAAAAGCGCAGGCCGCCGTCCCGGTAGCGGTCGAGGTAGCCGTTGTTGAACTCGTAGCGGTGCCGGTGGCGCTCGCGGATCACCTCGCTGCCGTACAGCGAGCGCGCGAGGCTGCCCTCGCCGAGCAGCACGTCCTGCGCGCCGAGGCGCATCGTGCCGCCCTTGCCGGAGGCCTCGTCGCGCGCCTGCGCGCCCTTCGCCGCGTCCTGCCACTCGGTGATCAGCGCGATTACCGGGTGCGGCGTCGCGCGGTTGAACTCGGTGCTGTTCGCCTGGCCGAGGCCGAGCACGTTGCGGCCGTACTCGATGATGGCGAGCTGCATGCCGAGGCAGATGCCGAGGTAGGGAATGCCGTTTTCCCGCGCATACTGGATGGCGCGGATCTTGCCCTCGATGCCGCGCTCGCCAAAGCCGCCCGGCACGAGGATTGCGTCCATGTCCTTGAGAGCGTGCATGCCGCCCGCGTCGAGGTCGGCCGCCTCGAGGTAGTGGATGTTGACGCGCGTGCGCGTCTTCAGGCCGCCGTGCACCAGCGCCTCGTTGAGCGAAATGTAGGAGTCGCGCACCTGCACGTACTTGCCGACCATCGCGATGTCGACCTGGCCGTCCGGGTTCGCCTTGGCGGCGACCACCTGGCGCCATTCTGCGAGGTCGGTCGGCGGCGCCTCGAGTCGCAGCTTGTCGACGACGATGCGGTCGAGGCCCTGCTCGTGGAGCAGCAGCGGGATCTTGTAGATGTCGTCGGCGTCGATCGCGGTGAACACCGCCCGCTCCTCGACATTGGTGAAGAGCGCAATCTTGCGGCGCTGCTCCTCGGGCAGCGGGTGCTTCGCGCGGCACAGCAGGATGTCCGGCTGGATGCCGATGCCGCGCAGTTCCTTGACCGAATGCTGCGTCGGCTTGGTCTTGATCTCGCTCGAGCCGCCGACCACCGGCACCAGCGTGAGGTGCATGTAGAGGCAGTTGTTGCGGCCAAGCTCGACGCCGATCTGGCGGATCGCCTCGAGGAAGGGCAGCGACTCGATGTCGCCGACCGTGCCGCCGATCTCGACCAGGCAGACGTCGGCGTCGCCCGCGCCCAGGATGACGCTGCGCCGGATCTCGTCGGTGATGTGCGGGATCACCTGCACGGTGGCGCCGAGGTAGTCACCGCGCCGTTCCTTGGCGATCACCCGCTCGTAGATGCGCCCGGTGGTGAAATTGCTGTTGCGCCCGGTCGTGGTGCGCACGAAGCGCTCGTAGTGCCCGAGGTCGAGGTCGGTCTCGGTGCCATCGTCGGTGACGAACACCTCGCCGTGCTGGAACGGGCTCATCGTGCCCGGGTCCACGTTGATGTAGGGATCGAGCTTCACCATCGCCACCTTGAGGCCGCGGGCCTCGAGGATGGCGCCCAGCGACGCTGCCGCGATGCCCTTTCCCAACGAGGAAACGACGCCGCCAGTGACGAAAATGAATCGGGCCATGGGTAACCGCCGCGAAGTGGAACCGGTGCCGCCCACCCCCGGCGGGGGTGCAGTCGCGACGGGCAGCTAGGTTACCAAATCGCGCCCGCGCGGGCGAGCGCGGTGCCAGAGGATGCGCCCGCGTGTCCGCGCGGCGCCGCGCGCCCGCGCGGCAACGCAAGCCTGGTAGGCGGCGTCGATCCAGCGGTCCCCGGCCGCGACGAGCTGGGCCCCCGAGTACAGCAAGGGCATCGCAGCGCGCTCCGTGGTGCCGATCCGCGCCACCTGCAACAGGCCCTTGAGGCTGCGCGCGGGCCCTCCAGGTCGTGGCCGCAGGCACTCGCCGCCACGGCGCCAGCGCACGGCGAGAACGGCGGGCAGGGAATCGAGATCGAGATCGCCATGCGGGTCTTGGCGCAGTTCGAGGCGGCCGCGGCCGCCGGGCAGCAGGAGGCTCGGCTCATCACGCCAGCGCCACGCATCGATGGCAGGCGCGACGGCCGGCCGCGCCGCCTGCAGGGCGCTCTCCCATTCGAGTCGACCGGCGGCGCGGCGCACGACGCCGCCTTCCCAGGCGACCAGTGGCTGGGCATCTTCGCGCGCATCGAGCAGCGGCCCCACGATCTGCGCGAGGCGGCGTGCATCCGGCACCCGTCCGCCCTGCCGTGCGATCCAGCCACGCACCAGGTTGCGGCGGCGCGCCGGCGACAGGCGCCGCAGCACCCGCACCGACAGGCCCGCCCCATCGGCCGCGAGCGCGCCGTCCGAATCGGCCAGTTCACCGAGCAGCTGGCGGGCGTCCCGTGCGTGGGCGGCGGTGCGCGCGAGCGAGCGCACCGCGCCGGGCCAGCGGGCGAGGAGCCGCGGCAGCACGTCAAGGCGCACATGGACCCGATCGAATCGGCCATCGAGGTTCATCGGATCCTCGATGCACTCGAGCCCGCGGCGATCCACGTAGGCGCGCAATGCCGCACGCGGCACCTCGAGCAGTGGCCGCAGCAGCCGGCCACGACCGAGGGGCGCGGCGACCGGCATGGCCGCGAGGCCGGCAACGCCGGAACCGCGCAACAGCTGCAGCAGCACGGTCTCCGCCTGGTCCTCGAGATGATGCGCTGTCAGCAGGCATTCGCCCGGCGCGAGGGCCCGCGCAAGGAGTGCATAGCGTGCGCTGCGCGCGGCCGCCTCGAGCGATTGGCCCCGCGGCGCATGCACCTGCGCGCGCCGCAGGACGAAGGGCACGCCCAGCCCCGCCGCGAGCGCCCGGCATCGCCGGGCCCAGGCCCGCGAGCCGCGCTGCAGGCCATGATCGACGTGCAGCGCGCGCACTGCGAGGCCGCGGTGGCGACGCGCGAGCACGGCGAGCGCGGCAAGCAACGCGAGGGAGTCGCCGCCTCCCGAGAAGGCGACCGCTAGGCGCGCGCCAGCCAGGGTGCCGACGAGGGCCCGGAGCCTGACCGCGAGTTCCGCCGGGCCGAATGCGGCGGCGGGCTTCACGGCTTCAGGCTGCGGATTCCGAATACACGCCGAAGGCGGCGATGCGTTCGTTGCGCGCCGAGCGCAGCTGCTCCGGCGTGGCGCCGGCCAAGGCGTCGAGGTGGGCCAGCAGCGCCACGCGCATCGTCTCGTACATGGCCTGCGGGTCGCGGTGCGCGCCGCCGAGCGGCTCCTTCAGCACTTCGTCGAGCAGCTTCAGCTCGGCGAGGCGCGCGGCAGTCAGTCCCATCGCCTCGGCGGCTATTTCCTTCTTGTCGGAATTCTTCCAGAGGATCGAGGCGCAGCCTTCCGGCGAGATCACCGAATAGGTCGCGTACTCGAGCATCAGCAGGCGGTCGCAGACGCCGATCGCGAGCGCGCCCCCCGATCCGCCCTCGCCGATCACCACGCTGACGATGGGAATGCCGAGCACGGACATCTCGAAGAGGTTGCGCGCGATCGCCTCGCTCTGGCCGCGCTCCTCCGAGCCAACGCCGGGATAGGCGCCGGTCGTGTCGATGAAGGTGATGAGCGGCAGGCGGAAACGCTCGGCGAGGCGCATCAGGCGCAGTGCCTTGCGATACCCCTCCGGCTTCGGCATGCCGTAGTTGCGGCGCACCCTCTCCTTGGTGTCGCGGCCCTTCTGGTGGCCGATGATCATCACCGGCCGCCCCTCGAGCCGGGCAAGCCCGCCGACGATCGCGAGGTCATCGCCGTACATGCGATCGCCGTGCAGCTCCTGGAAGTCGGTGAACACCGCCGCGATGTAATCGAGCGTGTAGGGCCGCTGCGGATGGCGCGCGAGCTGCGTGATCTGCCAGGGCGTCAGGTTCGCGAAGATGCTCTTGGTGAGCTGCCGGCTCTTGCCCTGCAGGCGGCCGATCTCATCCTTGATGTTGACCTTCGATTCCGAGGTGACATGCCGCAGTTCCTCGATCTTCGCTTCGAGCTCGGCAATCGGTTGTTCAAAGTCGAGAAAGCTGACCGCCATGGGCCCCGCCGGTGGATATCGGGTCGGTCGAGGTTACGGGCGGCGGGAGCGGATCGCAAGGCAGGCGTGGTGCCGGGCTTCAGCCGGGCGGCGCTCCGTACCTGACGCCCACGTTGTCGGCCCCCGCCAGCTGCTCGAGGCGCTCGAGCAGTTCGCGCGTGGCGCGCACGTTCCAGTCGCCGCCGAGGGTGAACACGCCGCGCGCGCCGTCGACCTCGTAATCGATCGAGACCTGGCAGGAACCGGGGCGCCAGGGTGCCAGCACGCCCGCAAGGGCATCGGCGAGCGTGGCGCGTACCGGCGAGCCCGCCGCGCAGCGGATGACGATGCGCCGCGCGGCCTCCTCGCGCCGCCGGTCGAGTTCCGCGACCCTCCGGCCGGCGAGCCGCCAGCCGTCGACGAACTCGTCGAAACGCACCTGCCCTTCGACGACGAGCAACGCGTCCTTGGCGATCAGCTCGCGGTACTGCTGGTAGACATCCTCGAAGAAGTCCACCTCGATGCGGCCCGAACGATCGTCGAGCACCGCCGCGAAGCGCGTGCCGCGCCGGCGCACTTCGGTGACGAGGCCGGCGACAGTGGCCGGCTTGCCGCCGCGAAAGCCGCGGCCGGCCTCAGGCATCGCCACCGGGCGGTCCGACACGAGGTCGCCGATGCGATGGGTGACGAAACGAGGCAGGTCCGCGAGGAAGCGGTCGATCGGATGTCCCGTGAGGTACAGGCCGAGCGTCTCGCGCTCGCCGGCGAGTCGCACGGACTCGTTGAAGTCCGGCAACTCGGGCGCCGACTGGGCGATGGCATCGGCCTGCGTGACCACGCCGAGGCCGAAGAAATCGTCCTGGCCCACGGCCCTGGCGCGGGTCTCCTGCTCGCCGAGCTGCATCGCGGCATCGATGCGGCTCATCATCGTCGCGCGATTCGCGCCGAGGCCATCGAGGCTGCCCGAACGCACCAGCGCCTCGAGCACGCGCCGGTTGACCTTCGCGGGATCGAGCCGCCGGCAGAGGTCCTCGAGGCCCGCGAATGCGCCGCGCTCGCCGCGCTCGGCGATCAGCGCCTCGACCGCGCCGGCGCCGACGCCCTTGATGGCCCCGAGGCCGTAGCGGATCGAGCGTTCGCCCGCCACCGTGAAGGCGTACATCGAGTGGTTGACGTGTGGCGGCTCGATCGCGAGCTCGACCTGCGCGCATTCGTCGATCAGCGTGACGACCTTGTCGGTGTGGTCCATGTCGGCCGAGAGCACCGCCGCCATGAAGGCCGCCGGGTAGTGCGCCTTGAGCCAGGCCGTCTGGTAGGAGAGCAGCGCATAGGCCGCCGAGTGCGACTTGTTGAAGCCGTAGCCCGCGAATTTCTCCATCAGGTCGAAGATGAGCGCGGATTGCGCCGCATCGACGCCGCGCGCGGTCGCGCCTTCGATGAAGACCGAACGCTGCTTGGCCATCTCCTCGGGCTTCTTCTTGCCCATCGCGCGGCGCAACAGGTCGGCGCCGCCGAGCGTATAGCCCGCGAGCACCTGCGCGATCTGCATCACTTGCTCCTGGTAGAGGATCACGCCGTAGGTCGGCGCGAGCGCGGGCTGCAGGTCGGGATGCAGGTAGTCGATCACGGTGCCCGCCGGGCTGTGCTTCCTCGCGATGAAGTCGTCCACCATGCCCGACTGCAGCGGGCCGGGGCGAAACAGCGCGACGAGCGCGACGATGTCCTCGAAGCAGTCCGGTTGCAGGCGGCGGATCAGGTCCTTCATGCCGCGCGACTCGAGCTGGAACACGGCCGTCGTGCGACAGGCCTTCAGCAGCGCAAACGCCCGCGCATCGTCCATCGGCAGCTCGGACACGGCGATGGGCGGCTCGCCCTGCCCCGCGCGCAGCGCGTTGATCGTCGCCACCGCGCGGTCGATGATGGTGAGGGTGCGCAGGCCGAGGAAGTCGAACTTGACGAGCCCGGCGGCCTCCACGTCGTCCTTGTCGAACTGGGTGACGACGCTCTGCGAACCCTCTTCGCAATAGAGCGGCGCGAAATCGGTCAGCAGCGACGGGGCGATCACCACGCCGCCGGCGTGCGTGCCGGCGCTCCTCGTCAGGCCCTCGAGCGAGCGCGCGAGGTCGATGAGATTCGTGATCTCCTCGTCTTCCTTGTAGAGACGCTTGAGTTCCGGTTCCTTCTTGAGCGCGTCCTCGAGCGTGATGCCGAGTTCGAACGGAATGAGCTTCGCGATGCGGTCCACATGGCCGTAACTCATGCCGAGCACGCGACCGACGTCGCGCACCACGGCCTTCGCGGCCATGGTGCCGTAGGTGATGATCTGCGACACGCGGTCGCGGCCGTACTTCTGCGCGACGTAGTCGATCACGCGATCGCGGCCGTCCATGCAGAAGTCGACGTCGAAGTCCGGCATCGACACGCGCTCGGGATTCAGGAAGCGCTCGAACAGCAGGTCGTAGCGCAGCGGGTCGATGTCGGTGATGCCGAGCGCCCAGGCGACTACCGAGCCCGCGCCCGAGCCGCGCCCCGGGCCCACCGGCACGCCGTGCCCGCGCGCCCAGCGGATGAAATCGGCGACGATCAGGAAGTAGCCCGCAAAGCCCATCTGGCAGATGACTTCGAGTTCGGTGGCGAGGCGTGCGCGATAGCGCTGCGGCTCGAGCCCCTGCGGAGGCAGGGCCGCCAGGTGCGCCTCGAGGCCGCGCGCCGCCTCGCCCTGCAGGAACCCCGTGACCGTCTCGCCGGCCGGCACGGGATACTCCGGCAGGCGCGCCTCGCCGAGCTTCAGCGGCAAGCTGCAGCGCCGCGCGATCTCGACGGTATTTGCGAGCGCTTCGGGAATATCGGCGAACACCTGCGCCATCTGTGCGGGCGTACGCAGCGCCTGCTGCGGCGTGTAGCGGCGCACGCGCCCCGGGTCGGCGAGCAGCGCGCCTTCCTGGATGCACACCCGCGCCTCGTGCGACTCGAAGGCATCCTCCGACAGGAAGCGAACGTCGTTGCTTGCGACGACCGGCACGCCGCGCCGCGCCGCGAGCGCCACCGCGGCGCCGATGTAGGCCTCCTCCCCGGCCCGGCCAACCCGCTGCAGCTCGAGGTAGAAGCGGTCGCCGAACAGTTCGAGCCAGGCATCGAGGCACTTCGCCGCTTCCGCGCCGCGCGCGAGGGCGAGCGCGCGGCCGATGTCGCCCTGCGACGCCCCGGAGAGCGCCAGCAGGCCGGCGCAGGACTCGCGATCGAGCCAGTCGCGCTCGAGCAGCGGCAGGCCCTGGCGCTTGCCTTCGCGATACGCCCGGCTCACGAGTCGCGTGACGTTGCCGTAGCCCACGGGGTTCTGGCACAGGAGCGTGAGGCGCGAGGGCTGCATGCGCTCGCCCGCCTCGCGCACCAGGAAGTCCACGCCCACGATCGGCTTGACGCCCGCCGCGAGCGCCGCGCGATAGAACTTCACCATCGCGAAGAGGTTGCACTCGTCGGTCACCGCGACCGCCGGCATGCCGCACTCGGCGACGGCCGCGACGAGTTCCGGCACGCGCACGACGCTGTCCACGAGCGAATACTCGGTGTGCACCCGCAGGTGCACGAAGGTGGGCGCGGCCGCGCCGCTCATGGGGCCGCCACCTTGCAGGGAGCGAACGTGAGGCGGTGCACCGGCGACGGGCCTTGCGCGCGCAGTGCCGCGACATGGGCTCCCGTGGGATAACCCTTGTGGCCGTCGAGCCCGAAGCCGGGGTAGCAATGGTGCAGGCGCGCCATCAATGCGTCGCGCCAGGTCTTGGCGAGGATCGAGGCCGCGCTGATCGCGGGCTCACTGCGATCGCCACGCACGATCGCGCGCGCGCCCGCGGCGAGGCCAAGGTCCGCGAGGCGCGGCAGGCGATTGCCGTCGACGAGCACCGCCGTCGGCCGCACCGGCAACCCGAGCAGGGCCCGGCGCATCGCAAGCAGGGTCGCCTCGAGGATGTTGAGCCGGTCGATCTCGCTGGAATCGGCCCACGCCACCGCACAGGCGAGCGCCCGCGCACGGATTTCCGCGGCCAGCCGCTCGCGCTGGGCGGGGGCGAGCAGCTTCGAGTCTGCAAGCCCATGCACCGGCCGATCCGGGTCGAGGATGACCGCGGCGGCGACGACCGGGCCCGCCAGCGGCCCCCGCCCCGCTTCATCGACCCCGGCGATGCGCGTCGCCGGCATCAGCGACCCACCAGTTCGAGCACGGCGCCGGCGGCGCGGCGCGCGCCATCCATGCGCAGCTGTTCATGGATGCGCCGGAATTCCCGCGCCAGGCCGGCCGCACGGGCGGGGTCCGCGAGTTCCGCCTCGAGGGCGTCCGCAAGGTGTTCCGGCGTCACCGCCTCCTGGAAGAATTCCGGCACGAGCCGCCGCCCGGCGAGCAGGTTCGGTTGGGAGAAATACGGCACCTTGACCAGCCCCAGCGTGCGAAGGAGCAGCGCCGTGACAGCCCCGAGGCGATAGGCGACGACCATCGGCCGTTTGCACAGCGCCGTCTCGAGCGTCGCGGTTCCCGACGCCACCAATACCACATCGGCCGCCACGATGGCGCGGTCCGCGCCGCCGTCGAGCAGGCGCAGCGGCAGCTCGCCCGCGGCCGCACGCCACTGTGCCGCAAATAGCCCGCGCACCCGATCGTTCGCCATGGGCGCGATGAACTCCGGCGGCGCGCGGCGCGTGGCGAGGCGTGCGCAGGCCGCTGCGAAATCCTTCCCGAGCCGGGTCACCTCGCCGACGCGGCTTCCGGGCAGCACCGCGACGACGGTCGCCCCGTCCGGCAGGCCGAGCGCGCGCCGTGCCGCCTCGCGATCGACGTCGAGCGGGATGCGATCGGCGAGCGGATGCCCGACGAACACCGCGCGCACCTCGTGTTCCGCGTAGAAGCGGGTCTCGAACGGCAGCAGGCAAAGCACGAGGTCGCAGGACGCGCCGATCGTGCGCACGCGCCCCTGCCGCCAGGCCCACACCTGCGGGCTTACGTACTGCACGGTGCGCATCGCGCCCTTCAGCCGGCGCGCCAGCCCGAGGTTGAATTCCGGGGCGTCGATGCCGACGAAGACATCCGGCCGCGCCGCGAGGAAACGTGCCTCGAGCCGGCGGCGCAATCGCCACAGGCGCGGCAGGTGGCGCAGCACTTCGGTGACGCCCATCACCGCGAGCGACTCGGCGTTCTCCCAGGCCTCGCAACCGGCGGCCTGCATCTTCGGGCCCGCGACTCCGAAGAACTGCGCGTCGGGCACCCGCTCGCGCACGGCCGCGATGAACGCCGCGCCGAGCGTATCGCCCGACGCCTCGCCGGCCACCATTCCGACGGAGAGCGCCACCTTGCCGCGGTTCCCTACCGGACGAGGCTGCGGGCCGAGGCGTCGATGAACGCGACGAGGGGCTCGATTTCCGGCTGGCTCGCCGCGGCCTTGCGCAGTGCTTCCATGGCGTCCGCGAGCTTGCGGTCCTCCCGGTAGAGCGTGCGAAACGCGTTCCTGATGTTGCGGATGCCCTCGGGCGTGAAGCCGCGGCGCTTGAGGCCCTCGGAATTGACCGAATGCGGCGCCGCCGGCTGGCCGACCGCCATCACGTAGGGCGGCACGTCGCGCGTGACCGCGGCGTTGTTCGCGATGAAGGCGTGCGCGCCGACCTTGCAGAACTGGTGGATGCCGGAGAAGCCGCCCATGATCACCCAGTCGCCGAGATGCACGTGGCCGCCGAGCGTCGCGAGGTTCGCGAGCACGACCTTGTCGCCGACCACGCAATCGTGCGCGACGTGCGAATAGGACATGAACAGGTTCTGGTTGCCGATGCGGGTGACGCCCTGGTCCTTCGCCGTGCCGCGGTTCACCGTGCAGAACTCGCGGAACACGTTGTCGTCGCCGATCTCGAGGCGGGTCGGCTCGCCCTTGTAGCTCTTGTCCTGCGGATTGCTGCCGAGCGAGGCGAACTGGTGCACGCGGTTCCTGGCCCCGAGCCGCGTGTCGCGCTCGATGATCGCGTGCGCCCCGACGCTGCAGCCGGGGCCGATCTCGACGCCCGGGCCGATGATCGCGAACGGCCCGACCTCGACGTCGGCCGCGAGCTTGGCATCCGGCGCAATCACGGCACGCGCGTCGATCATGACTTGCCCGCCCTCGTTTCCGTCGCCACCATGATGTTCGCGCTGGCAGCCTCCTGCTCGCCGACATGCGCCGTGGTCGAGAAGCGCCAGATACCCTTGAGTGAGCGCTCGATCCGCGCGGTGAGGATCAGCTGGTCGCCCGGCACCACCGGGCGGCGAAAGCGCGCTTCGTCCACGCCGACGAGATAGAGCCCCATGCTGTCGTCGGGCACGGCGCCGACGGTCGCGAACGCGAGGATGCCGGCCGCCTGCGCCAGCGCCTCGACGATGATCACGCCCGGCATCACCGGGCGCCCGGGGAAATGTCCCGGGAAAAACGGCTCGTTGACGGTGACGTTCTTCAATGCCCGCACCGCCTTGCCCGGCTCGCACTCGAGCACGCGGTCGACCAGCAGGAAGGGATAGCGGTGCGGCAGCTGGCGAAGGATGCCGCCGATGTCCATGTAAACGGGATCAGTCATCCTGCGTCCTGTTCAGTTGCTTGCCGAGCGCGGCCACCTGTCCCGCCATGCGGTCGAGGCGATGAAGCCGCGCGACCGCCCGGCGCCATTCCGCTGCCGGAATCGCCGGCAATCCGCTCGAATAGACGCCCGGCTCGTTGATCGAATGGCTCACCATCGAAAGTCCCGTGACGGCCACGTCGTCGCAGATCGACAGATGCCCCACGATGCCGACCGCCCCGCCGATCTGGCAGCGCTTGCCGATCGTCGTGCTGCCGGACACGCCCACGCAGGCCGCCAGCGCCGAATGCGCCCCGATGCGCACGTTGTGCCCGATCTGGATCTGGTTGTCGAGCTTCACGCCGTCCTCGATCACGGTGTCCTCGATGGCGCCGCGGTCGATGGTGGTGTTGGCGCCGATCTCGACGTCCGCGCCGATCGCCACGCTGCCCACCTGCGGCACCTTGACCCAGGCGCCGCGCTCGGGCGCGTAGCCGAAACCGTCGCCGCCGATCACGGCCCCAGGCTGCACGACCGTGCGTGCGCCGATGCGCACGCCGCGGCAGACCACGACGCGCGCCACGAGCTGCACGTCCTCGGCGATCTCGACGCCCGCCTCGAGCACGCAACCCGGGCCGATCGCCGCGCGCGCGCCGATGCGGGCGCCTGCGCCGATCGAGACATGCGCCGCCACATGGGCGCTGTCCGCCACCTGCGCGAGCGGGTCCACCCACGCGGTCGGGTGCACGCCCGGCGGCAGGGCCGGCGGCGCATGCAGCACGGCCGCCATGCGCGCATAGGCCGCGTACGGGTTGGAGGCGATCAGGACGGGCCGTGCGACGCCCTCGGCATCGGCGGCGGCGAGCACCACCGCGCCGGCGCGGCTCTGCGCGAGCAGCGGGCGGTACTTCGGGTTCGCGAGGAAGGCGAGCGCCTCGGGGCCGGCCGCGGCGAGCGTGGCGACATGCCCGACGCGCAGCTCCGGATCGCCGCGCAGCTCGCAGCCGAACCGGACCGCGAGCTCGCCCAGCGATACCGACATTGGGGCTTCCGGCTTACTTGCCTGCGGGCTTCGGCACCGCCGGTGCCGCCCCACCCGGCGCGCGCGACTTCAGGTTCGCGAGCACGGCGGGCGTGATGTCGAGCGTGGTGTTGGCGTACAGCACGCCGTCGGCCAGCACCAGGTCGAAACCCTGGGCCTTGGCGTAGCTGCGCACTTCCTCGATCAGGGTGCGCTGCAGGCGGGACATCTCCTCGTTGCGCCGCGCGTTGAAATCCTCCTGGATCTCCTGCCGCTTGCGCTCGAGGTCGCGATAGCCGTCGCGCAGCTCCTTCTCGGTGCGCGTGCGCTGGTCGGCGGACATCGTCGCCGCGTCCTTCGCCAGCTTGTCTTCCTTCGCCTTCAGCACCTGCTGTTGCGTCACGAGGTCCTTCTGCTTCGGCGCGAACTCGTCGCGGATCGCGCCGAGCGCGGTCTTCGCCTGCGGCGACTCCTCCATCAGGCGGCCATAGTCCACCACGCCGATCTTCGATTGCGCGAGGGCCGGGGTCGCCGCGCAGGCCACGAGGGCCGCGAGGGCAAGGAACGTCGATTTCAACACGGTCACGCTGGTGATTCCTTTGGCAAACGGCTGAACGGTCAAAAGGCCTGCCCGACCGAGAACTGGAAGCCCTCTTTCTCGTCGGCATAGAGCACGCTGTCGCCCCGGTAGGCATTGAGCGGCATGGCGTAGCTGAAGCGGAACAGGCCGAGCGGCGCGAGCCACTGCACGGCAACGCCCGCCGAATGCTTCAATTTATCATAACTGAAGTCGTAATCGATCGGCGTCACCCCGTCCTTGCCGAAGAAGCTGTAGCGGTTGCCGGTCTGGAACACGTTGCCGATGTCGTAGAAAAGGCTCGCCCGGGCGCTCGAGCGGAACTTCGCGGGCATCGGCAGGATGAGCTCGGCGCGCCCGACGACCTTGAGGTTGCCGCCGAACGGGTTGCCCCACTGGTCCTTCGGGCCGAGGCGACTCGACTCGTAGCCGCGCACGGTCTCGGGACCGCCGGCGAAGAACTGGCGGTACGGCGGCAGCGCCGTCGTGTCGCCGATGTCCATGCCGTAGCCGAGCTCCGCGTCGAGCGCGAGCGTGAACGGCCCGAAGAGCGGGATGTACTGCAGGTAGTTGTAGTTCGCGACCCAGTACTCCACTTCACTGCCCGGCACCGCGTAGGACACGGAGAGGGCGTGGCGCACGCCGCGGTCGGCGAACAGCGTGCGGTTGCGGGAGTCGAACGACCAGCCCACCACGAGTTCGGCGGAGTCGAACTTCGTCTGGTAGATGTCGTAGTCGGGGAACGGGTCCGGCTGGTCGATGTGCGACGTCGACGTGTTGCCGTTGTTGCGCACCCACTGGATGGCCTGCTCGGCGCTGCCGTTCGCCGTCAGCAGCGTCGAGCGCTGCAGCGCGGCACCCCAGCGCACCGCCTGGTACTCGGTGATCGGGTAGCTGTAGTCGAGGCCGGCGGTCAGCGACTCGGACGAGAAGTCGGACGAGGCCGAGGTGAACTGCGTGACGTCGCGGTAGGTGAAGGACAGCGTGCGCGCGATGCCGTCGATCGTGCGGTACGGGTCGGTCCACGAGATGCCGTAGACCTTGCTGTAGCGGCCGGTGTTGAGGTCGATCGACACGCGCTGGCCGGTGCCGAAGAAATTGCTGTCGGCGTAGTTGCCGTTCAGCACGAACGACTGCGTTTCCGAATAGCCGATGCCGCCGCCGAGCTGCGCCGAGGGGCCCTCCTCGATCGTGTAGGTGACGTCGACCATGTCGGGCACGCCGGGCACCGGTGTCGTTTCCGATTCCACCTTCTTGATGTACGGCAGGCGCTGCAGGCGCTGCTTCGAACGCTCGAGCAGCGAATTCGACAGCCAGCCGCCCTCGAGCTGGCGCATCTCGCGGCGCAGGACTTCGTCGTTGGTCTTCTCGACGCCCTCGAACCTGATGTGGCGCACGTACACCCGGTTGCCCGGGTCGACGAAGAAGGTGAGCGCGATTTCCTTCTTCGCCTCGTCGACCGTCGGCACCGGATCCACCTTGGCGAAGGCATAGCCTTCCTCGCCGAGCCGGTTCTGGATCAGCTCCTGCGTCGAGGTGACCCACTTGCGCGAGAAGGTCTGGCCGGGCCGCACGATCAGGTAGTTGCGCAACACGGCTTCCGGCACCACGAAACTGCCGGCGAGCTTGACGTCGGACACCTTGTAGACCGTGCCCTCGCTGATGTTCACCGTGATGAACATGTCGTCCTTCTCGGGCGTGATCGCGACCTGGGTCGACTCGATCAGCATGTTCGCGTAGCCGCGGTCCTGGTAGTAGGAGCGCAGCTTCTCGAGGTCGCCCTGCAGCGCCTCCTTCGAATAGCGGTCGTCCTGCTTGTACCAGGACAGCCAGTTCGGCGTGTGCAGCTCGAAGTCCCCGCCCAGCTCCTTGTCGCTGAACACCGTGTTGCCGACGATGTTGATCTCGCGGATCTTCGCGCGCTTGCCCTCCTTGACGTCGATCTTCACCTTGACCCGGTTGCCGGGCTGGTCCTCGACCTTCGTGTCGATGACGACGCCGTACTTGCCGCGGCTGTAGTATTGGTCGGTGAGGAACTGCTTGACGTCCTCGAGCACCGAGCGGTCGAAGGTCTTGCCGGTGGCGAGGCCGACGTTGCGCAGCGACTTCGTCAGGTCCTCGGTCTTGACGTCCTTGTTGCCCGTGATCTCGAAGCTCTCGATCGACGGTCGCTCGAGCACGACGACGACCAGCGTCGAGCCGTCGCGGCGGATCTCGACGTCGCGGAAGAAACCGGTGGCGTACAGCGCGCGGATCGCCTCGCGCACCCGCTGCGGATCGAGCCGGTCGCCGATGTTGACCGGCAGGTAGTTGTAGACGGTGCCCTCCGACACGCGCTGCAGGCCCTCGACGCGGATGTCGCCGACCGTGAACGAGGCCTCCTCCGACTGGCCAAGCGCGAAGCGCGCCTGCAGGGTGAGCGCGAAGAGGACGAGCGCGGCACTACGCTTCATGCAGGATCACCGTTCATTGCTTGTTCTTGGGAGGATCAACCGAACTGCCGCGCGAAATCGTTGAACAGCGCGACCCCCATCAGGGCGAGCAGCAGCAGGATGCCGAGCTGCTGGCCGAGCGCCTGGGCGCGCTCCGACAGCGGGCTGCCCTTCAGGCCCTCGATCAGCTGGAAGACGATCTGGCCGCCGTCGAGGATCGGGATGGGCAGCAGGTTCAGGAAGCCGAGCGAGAGGCTGATCAGGACGAGGAAGCCGAGGAAGGCGCTGAAGCCGGCGGCCGCCGACTCGCCCGCGTACTCCGCGATCGACAGCGGTCCCGAGAGGTTCTTCAGCGAGACCTGCCCGGACAGCATGCGCGAGAAGAGGCGCGCCTGCAGCAGGGTCATGTCCCAGGCTTCCCGCGCGGCCTTGCCGAGCGCGCCGGGCAGCGACAGTTCGGTATGGCGCAGCATCGCATCGGGCCAGCCGACCCGCGCCGCGGGGGTCACCATGATCCGCCCGACGGTGCGGCCCTCCGCCTGCTCCGCCGCGATCTGCAGCCGCACGCTCGATTCCACGCCGCCGCGGCGATAGGCGACGGCCACGCTTTGTCCGGGCGACCCCGAGATGCGTGCGACCAGCGCGCGAAAATCGGCGATTGGCTCGCCATCGACCGCGGTGATCAAGTCGCCCGCCTTCAGGCCCGCCCGGTCGGCGGGACCGCCCGGCGTCACCGTACCGACCACGGCGGGGATCGCCGGCTGCCAGAACTGGAAGCCGAGGCCATCGAACAGCAATTCGGGTTCGGTCAGGCGGCGGCGCGCCTGCGGGTCCTGCACGTCGAGCGCGGCCTCCCGCGTCGCGCCCTGCGCATCCCGCAATGTCAGCTCGCTGCGCCCGCTGCCGCTCAGGCCGTCGAGCAGGCCGAAGACCACTTCGCGCTGCCCGCCAACGGCCTGGCCGTCGACGGCGACGATCTCGTCGCCGCTCGCGAGGCCGGCGACCGCCGCGGGCGAACCCGCCTTCACGTCGCCGACCACTGCGCGCACCTCGGTGATGCCCGACACCCAGAACATGCCCCAGAGCAGCAGGATCGCGAACGCGATGTTGAACGCAGGTCCCGCGAGCAGCACGAGGATGCGCTGCCAGACCGGCCGGCGCGTGAACGAACGATGCAGCTCGCCGGGCTCGACGCCGCCTTCACGCTCGTCGAGCAGCTTCACGTAGCCGCCGAGGGGGATCGCGGCGAGCACATACTCGGTGCGGTCCCTGCCCCACGTCCGCTTCAGCAGCGGCCGCCCGAAGCCGACCGAAAAACGCAGCACCTTGAAGCCGAGGCGGCGCGCGACCCAGTAATGCCCGAACTCGTGGATGGTCACGAGCAGGCTCACCGCCACCAGGAACCACAGCAGCTTCTGGTACCAGAGCGCGCTCACGCCACTGCCTCCCCGGCGAGCGCGCGCGCTTCGCGGTCGGCCCCGAGTACGTCGTCGATGGTGCCGATCGGCCCCGTTGTCGCCTTTGCCATGACCGATTCAATGACCTCGGGAATACCCGTAAAGTTCAGCCGACCGGCGAGGAAACCCGCCACCGCCACTTCATTGGCCGCGTTCACCACCGCGGGCATGAGCCCGCCGGCCCGCGCCGCCGCCTGCCCGAGCGCGAGGCAGGGAAAGCGCTCGAGGTCCGGCCTGCCGAAGTCGAGCCTCGCCACACTGGCGAGATCGAGGAATTCTACACCGGAGGCGATCCGGTCCGGCCATGCGAGCGCACAGGCGATCGGCGTGCGCATGTCGGGAGCGCCGAGCTGCGCGAGCATGGAGCCGTCATCGTACTCGACCAGCGAATGCACGACGCTCTGCGGATGAAGCACCACATCCACCTGGTCCGGCGCCAGCCCGAACAGGTGGCAGGCCTCGATGAACTCGAGCCCCTTGTTCATCAGCGTAGCGGAGTCGATCGAGATCTTGCGTCCCATCGACCACACCGGATGCGCGCAGGCCTCCTTCGGCGTGACGCGCTCGAGCGCCTCACGCGTGTGGGAGCGGAAGGGCCCGCCGGATGCGGTGAGCACCACGCGCCGCACCCCGCTGCGCGCGCCCGCGTGGTGCGGCAGGCACTGGAAAATCGCATTGTGTTCGCTGTCGATCGGGATGAGCTGCGCCCCGCCCTGCGCGACCGCGCGCATCAGCAGCGGCCCGGCCATCACGAGGGATTCCTTGTTGGCGAGCAGCACGCGCTTGCCGGCGCGGGCCGCGGCCAGGGTCGAGGGCAGGCCCGCCGCACCGACGATCGCCGCCATCACGTAGTCGACCCCGGGGAGCGTTGCGATCCCGGCCATCGCCTCGTCGCCCGCGACCACCCGGGTGACGGAACCGGCGCGCGCCAGCGTCGCCGCGAGTTCGCGCGCCGCATCGGGATCGGCCAGCGCGGCCACCTCCGGCCGGAACCGCAAGGCCTGCTCCGCAAGGCGGGCCGCGTTGCGTTGCGCACCGAGCGCAACGACACGAAATCTTGCGGGATGGCGCGCCACGACATCGAGCGTGCTTTCGCCCACCGAGCCGGTCGCGCCGAGGATGGCGATTCCCTTCATGCCACACCCATTGCGCCGAGGCCCGCGAGCAGCACCGGCGCTGCGGCCGTGAGGCTGTCGATACGGTCGAGCATGCCGCCGTGGCCCGGAAACAGCGTGCCGCTGTCCTTGAGGCCGGCGCGGCGCTTCAGCAGGCTTTCGGTGAGGTCCCCGACGATCGAAAAGGCGATCACCGCCACCGCGACGGACAGGAAGGCCAGCGCGGGCAGGCCGAACCAGGCGGCGCCAGCCCATGCCGCGAGGCAGCCACCGGCGAGGCCGCCCAGCACGCCCTCCCAGGTCTTGCCGGGCGACACGCGCGGCGCGAGCTTGACGCGCCCGAAGCGCCGGCCCGCAAAGTATGCGCCCGAGTCGGTCGCCGTCACGAGCACCAGCAGGAACAGGATCCATTGGGCGCCTGCCGCGAAATCGAGCCGCAGGTGCACGAGCGCGTACCAGGCGGGTGCGAGCGTCAAGATGCCCGCAACAGCCCCGGCGGCGGCCGATGCCGCCTGCGGGGCCAGCAGAATCCAGCCGAGGGCGCAGACCCACCAGCCGATCGCGAGCGCGAGCACCGCACCCTGCGCAAGGAGCGGCGGTTGCGGCAGCGACAGCGCGGCGAGCAGCAAGGCCATGAGCGCGACATAGCCGGACCGCAGGCGCTTCACTCCGCGGCCAGTAGCGATGAACGCCGACCATTCCCAGGCGCCCGCGAGGATCGCGAGCGTGACGACGCACACGGTGGCCCACGCCGGCAGCGCGAACAGCACCACGACCAGCACGACGCCCAGGGCGAGCGCCGTCTGGATGCGCTCCCTAAGCACTCGCCGCCCCTCCCTGCTGCGCGGCGGTCAGTCCGTAGCGCCGGTCGCGGCCCGCGAAGAAGGCGAGCGCCGCCTCGAACGCGGCGACGTCGAAGTCTGGCCACAGGGTGTCGGTGAACCAGAGCTCGGTATAGGCGAGGTTCCACAGCAGGAAATTGCTGATGCGCCGCTCGCCGCCCGTGCGCACGAAGAGGTCGGGATCGGGAAGCCCGCCGAGCGCGAGCGCCGCGCCAAAGCGCGCTTCGTCGATCGAGGCTGCGGGCAACGATCCCGCGGCGACCTCGGCGGCGAGCTTGCGCGCGGCCTGCACGACATCCCAGCGGCCGCCGTAACTCAGCGCGATCTGCAGGCGCAGCGCCCCATTGGCCGCGGTGTGCCGTTCCGCCTCGGCCACCCGCGACTGCAGGCGCACGCTGAGCGCATGCCGGTCACCGATGACGGCGAGGCGCACGCCGTTGGCGTGCAGTTCCGGCACCTCGCGCTCGAGCGCGTCGACGAACAGCGTCATCAGGTTCGAGACTTCCGCCGCCGGCCGGCGCCAGTTCTCGCTGCTGAAGGCGAACAGGGTGAGCGCACCGATGCCGCGCCGCAGGCACTCCTCGACGCACATGCGGACCACCGGGATGCCTTCCCTGTGGCCCGCGTGGCGCGCAAGCCCGCGCCGCTCGGCCCAGCGGCCGTTGCCGTCCATGATGATCGCCACGTGCCGTGGCAAGGTCGCGTCCACGCCGCCCACCGGCACCGTCAGACCTGCATGATCTCTTTTTCCTTGGCGGCGAGCTGCTGGTCGATGTCCGCCACGTGCTTGTCGGTCAGCTTCTGGATATCCGCCTCGGCGCGCTTCTCGTCGTCCTGCGTGATCAGCTTCTCCTTGAGCAGCTCCTTGGCGTCGGCGAGCACGTCGCGGCGCACGTTGCGCACGGCGACCCGCGCGTTCTCGGCGTCCTGGCGCACCACCTTCGTGATGTCGCGGCGACGCTCCTCGGTGAGCGGCGGCAGCGGCACGCGGATGACGCTGCCGGCCGACATGGGCGTCAGGCCGAGGTCCGACTTGTGGATCGCCTTCTCGATCACCTGCACCATGGTCTTCTCCCACGGCGTGATCGCGATCGTGCGCGCATCCTCGATCGTGATGTTCGCGACCTGCGAGAGCGGCACGTCGGAACCGTAGTAGTCGACCTTGAGGTGTTCGACCAGGCTCGGATGGGCGCGGCCGGTGCGCAGCTTGCGCAGGTCGGCCTGGAAGGTCTGCACGCACTTCGCCATGCGCGCAACGGCATCTTTCTTGAGGTCCTCGAGCATTCGCGCCCCCTGTCAGTCGTTCGTGACCACTGTGCCGACGTCCTCGCCGCTCACGATGCGCATCAGGTCACCGGCATTGTTGAGATTGAAAACCTGCAAAGGCAAGCGGTTGTCGCGGCACATGACGATCGCGGTGGCATCCATCACGTTCAGGCGCTCGTTGAGCACGCGGTCGAACGTGAGGCGCGCGTGGCGCGTCGCCTGCGGGTTCTTCACCGGGTCGTCGGAATAGATGCCGTTCACCTTGGTGGCCTTCAGCAAAACGTCCGCCTCGATCTCGATCGCGCGCAGCGAGGCCGCCGTGTCGGTGGTGAAGAACGGGTTGCCGGTGCCGCCGGCGAAGATCACGATGCGGCCCTTCTCGAGGTGGCGCACCGCGCGGCGGCGGATGAAGTCCTCGCAGACCTCGTTGATGCGGATCGCGCTCTGCACGCGCGCGTGCATGCCGATGCCCTCGAGCGCGTCCTGCATCGCGAGCGCATTCATCACGGTGGCGAGCATGCCCATCTGGTCGCCCGTCACCCGGTCCATGCCGGCACGCGCGAGCCCGGCGCCGCGGAAGATGTTGCCGCCGCCGATCACGACCGCCACCTGCACGCCGAGCGCCGCAATGTCCTTGATCTCGTGCGCAATGCGCTTCAGGACCGCCGGGTCGATGCCGTAGTCGGCCGAGCCGAGCAGCGCCTCGCCGGACAGCTTGACGAGGATGCGCCGGTAGCGCGGTGCTTTTTCGGAAGTCGTCACTTGGCTTGCATCCCCGCTCCCCGAACCCTTCCCATGAAAGAAACCCCGCTTGCGGCGGGGTTTCCTTGTCGACCAGCGCCCGTCAGTGCTTGCTGCCCGACGCGCCCTTGACCTGGGCCATCACCTCGGCCACGAAGTCGTCCTGGCGCTTCTCGATGCCCGCGCCGACTTCGAAGCGCTCGAACGCGGTGACCTTCGCCTTCGCGCCGGCGAGCAGCTTCTCGACGGTCTGCTTGTCGTCGCGCACGAAGGGCTGGCCGAGCAGCGTGATCTCGGAGAGCGCCTTGCCGACCTTGCCCTCGACGATTTTCGCGAGGATGTTGTCCGGCTTGCCCTGGTTCTTCGCATCGCCCCTGGCCTGCTCGGTGAGGATCTCGCGCTCCTTGGCCACCTCCGCCGCCGGCACCTGGGCCGCCGACAGGTAGCGCGGATTGCTCGCCGCGACGTGCATCGCGATGTCGCGGGCAAGTTCGGCGTCGCCGCCCTCGATCGCGACCAGCGCGCCGATGCGCCCGCCGTGCAGGTAGGCGCCGATCTGGCCCTGCGACTCCACCACGACCACGCGCCGCACGCTGATGTTCTCGCCGATCTTGGCCACGAGGGCGCGACGGCGCTCGTCCGCTGTGTCGCCCGAGGGCAGCTTCGCGGCGAGCACCGCTTCGACGGAACCGGCGCGCGCGGCAAGCGCCGCACGCGTGACGTCCGCGGCGAAGCCGCGAAAATCCTGCTCGCGCGCGACGAAATCGGTCTCGCAGTTCACTTCGACCATGGCGGCCGCGCGCCCATCGGCGGCCTTCTCGACCATGACCACGCCTTCGGCGGCGACGCGCGCGGCCTTTTTGTCGGCCTTGGCGAGCCCCTGCTTGCGCATCAGCTCGGCGGCGGCATCCAGATCGCCGCCCGTTTCGACGAGCGCGCGCTTGCACTCCATCATGCCGGCGCCGGTGCGCTCACGCAGCTGCTTGACGGATTCCGCGGTAACGCTCATGCCTCAACCCTTCGCGCCGGGACGGCGCGCTCCGCTGGCCGGTGCGCGGCGGCGGGCCACCGAGCCGCTGACGCTGCGCTCGCTCTCGTCCGTCTGCACCACGCCCTCGAGCGCCTCAGCCGCGCCGATGGCGGCTTCGATGGTCGGGTCGACGGCCGCCTCGGGCGCCGCTTCCGCGCTGGCGGCTTCCGCGTTGCCGTCGGCGCCGGGCTGCGCGGCACTGGCTGCCACGGGGCGGCGGCGCGCCGCCGGGGGCGCCTTGCGGTTGCGCACGGCAGCCGGGGCGGGCCTGCGGCCACGGCCGGACTTGCGCTTCGGATTGCCTTCGGCGTCGAGCTCGACGAACTCATCCTCGCCGACCGACACCTGCGGCACGGACGCCTTGCCCTCGAGCACCGCTTCCGCGATGCCATTGGTGTAAAGCTGGATGGCGCGCATCGCGTCGTCGTTGCCGGGAATCACGAAGTCGATGCCGTCGGGCGAGCAGTTGGTGTCGACGATCGCCACCACCGGGATGCCGAGCTTCTTCGCTTCGTGGATCGCGATGTTTTCATGGCCCACGTCGATCACGAACAGCGCATCGGGCAGCGATTCCATTTCCTTGATGCCGCCGAGGCTGCGCTCGAGCTTCTCCATCTCGCGCCGCAGCTGCGTCGCTTCCTTCTTGCCGCGCTTGTCGAGGAGGCCGCTCTCGCGCATCTCGTTCAGGTCGGCGAGCCGCTTGATCGACTGGCGGATCGTCTTGAAATTCGTGAGCATGCCGCCGAGCCAGCGCTGGTTCACGTACGGCATGGCGCAGCGCGCGGCCTCGGCCTGCACGGCTTCGCGCGCCGAGCGCTTGGTGCCGACGAACAGCACGGTGCCGCCATCAGAGACAACGCCCTTCAGGAAGCCCGCGGCCTCCTGGTAGAGCGGCTGGGTCTTCTCGAGGTTGATGATATGGATGCGGTTGCGCTCACCGAAGATGAAAGGGGCCATCTTCGGGTTCCAGAAGCGGGTCTGGTGTCCGAAATGGACGCCCGCTTCCAGCATCTGTCTCATGGACACGCCGGACATAACTACTCCTGTCGGGTTGGGCCTCCGCGCCGCCCTTCCGGCCATTCCCGCGGGGCTTGCGCCTGCGGAAACACCCAACCGGAAGTGAATTGGTTGCGCGTGTGGATTGCGTTGCCAAAAAAGGCCGCGCTTTATACCATGCGTTTCCCGCGAAAACAACGCCTTACGCCCCGCCCGCCCCGCTGATGCCCGTAACCATCAAGACCCCCGAAGAACAGGACAGGATGCGCACCGCCGGCCGGCTTGCCGGAGAGGTCCTCGACATGATCGGGGAGCACGTGCAGGCCGGCGTCACCACCGATGAGCTCGACCGCATCTGCCACGACTACATCGTCGGCGTGCAGCGCAGCGTGCCGGCCAACCTGAATTACCGCGGCTTCCCGAAGACGATCTGCACCTCGGTCAACCATGTCGTCTGCCACGGCATCCCGAACGACAAGCGCCTGAAGGCGGGCGACATCGTCAACATCGACGTCACGGTGATCCGCGACGGCTTCCACGGCGACACGAGCCGCATGTACTACGTGGGCAAGCCCGGCATCCAGGCGCAGCGCCTCACCGAAACCTGCTTCGAGGCCATGTGGCAGGGCATCCGGACCGTGCGCCCCGGCGCGCGCCTCGGCGACATCGGCCAGGCGATCCAGGCCTATGTCGAGGAGCGCAATTTTTCCGTGGTGCGCGAGTACTGCGGACACGGCATCGGCCGCGTGTACCATGAAGACCCGCAGGTATTGCATTACGGCACGGCCGGCAGCGGCCTCGAGCTGAAGCCGGGCATGACCTTCACGATCGAACCGATGGTGAACGCGGGCAAGCGCCACGTCGCGCTGCTGAAGGACGGCTGGACCGTCGTCACCAAGGACCATTCGCTCTCGGCGCAATGGGAACACACGGTGCTCGTGACGGAGGGCGGCGTCGAAGTCCTCACCCTCGGGGCTGCCGACCGACATTGAGGGTGCCCTGATGCCGCCTGCCGGCACGCTCGAAGACGACATGCCGATCGCGGGAGCGCCGCTGCAATGGCCCCTGCTCGAGCGCCTCGGCAAGCGTCTCGCGGCGGACCCCCACTCCCCGGCGCTCTACCGCGATGCGCTGCGCGAGGCGCACGCCGAACTCGCGGCGCGCTTCCACGCCGAGGAGCCGGTCGAGTCGATCGTGCACGCGCGCGCGCAGCTGATCGACTGCGTGCTGCGTGCCGCCTGGCAGGCGCACCTCGGCGGGCACGCCGGCCACTGGGCGCTCGTCGCGGTCGGCGGCTACGGCCGCGGCGAACTGCACCCCTGCTCCGACGTCGACGTGCTCGTGTTGACCGCCGCGCCACTGGCCGCCGCCGAGCGCGGCCCCGTCGAAGGCCTGCTCGCCTTCCTGTGGGACATCGGCCTCGAGGTCGGCCATAGCGTTCGCAGCATCGCCGAGTGCGCCAGCGAGTGCGCCGCCGACGTGTCGGTGATGACGACGCTGGTCGAGGCGCGCTGGATCGCGGGCGACGCGACGCTCGCCGGGGAGTTGCGCGAGGCGCTGGACCCGCGGCACCTCTGGCCGGTGCGCGAGTTCTTCGAGGCAAAGGTGCGCGAGCAGGTGGAGCGGCACCTGAAGGCGAACGACACCGCCTATAACCTCGAACCGAACGTCAAGACCGGTCCCGGCGGCCTGCGCGACATCCAGACGATCGCCTGGGTGGCCAAGCGGCACTTCGGCGCCGGGTCGCTCGACGAACTCGTGACGCACGGCTTCCTCGCGCCGTCGGAGCTGCGCAAGCTGAAGCAGGCGCAGGCCTTCCTCTGGCGGGTGCGCTGCGGTCTGCACCTGATCGCCGGCCGCCGCGAGGATCGGCTGCTGTTCGACCACCAGATCCGCCTCGCGAAGAGCTTCGGCTACGAGGACGCGTCCTACACGCTCGCGGTCGAGCAGTTCATGCAGCGCTACTACCGCACGGTGATGGACGTGAGCCTGCTGAACGAGCTGCTGCTGCAGCTGTTCCGCGAGGCGATCCTGACCGAGGACGCGCCGCCGCGACCGCTCAATGCGCGCTTCCAGGTGCGCAGCGACTACCTCGAGACGGTCCACGAGGACGTGTTCGCCCGTTCGCCGTCGGCGCTGCTCGAGCTGTTCGTGCTGCTGCAGCAGCACCCGCAGGTGCGCGGCGTGCGAGCCGAGACGATCCGGGCGATCGGGCGCTCGCTCTGGCTGATCGACGAGGAGTTCCGCCAGAACCCGCGCCACCACCGCCTCTTCCTCGAGATCCTGCGCGCGCCGGTCGGCGTCACGCACGAGCTGCGCCGCATGAACACCTACGGCGTGCTCGGCCGCTACATCCCCGCCTTCGGCCGCATCGTCGGGCGCATGCAGTACGACCTGTTCCACGCCTACACGGTCGACGCGCACACGCTGTTCGTCGTGAGCAACCTGCGCCGGCTCGCGATCTCCCGCTACGACCACGAACTGCCGCAGGTCTCGGCCGTGTTCCGCGAGCTGCCGAAGCCCGAGATCGCCTACCTCGCCGCCCTCTTCCACGACATCGCCAAGGGCCGTGGCGGCGACCATTCGGAGCTCGGCGCGGTCGACGCCGAGGCCTTCTGCCTCGAGCAGGGCCTCACGCGCTACGACGCGCGGCTCGTCGCCTGGCTCGTGCGCCATCACCTCGCGCTGTCGGTCACGGCGCAGAAGCAGGACATCTCCGAACCCGAAGTGATCAATGCCTTCGCCCGCTTCGTCGGCGACGAGACCCACCTCGACTACCTCTACACCCTCACCTGCGCGGACGTGCGCGGCACCAACCCGAAACTGTGGAACTCGTGGAAGTCGTCACTGTTCCACAGCTTCTACGAGCGCACGCGGCGCGCGCTGCGCCGCGGGCTCGAGGCACCGATCGACCAGGACGAGCTGGTGCGCGACACGCAGGCGGCGGCGCGCCAGGCGCTGCACGCGCAAGGCCTGCGGGACGCGCACATCGATGCGGTGTGGACACGGCTGTCGCCCGGCTATTTCCTGCGCAACTCGGCCGACGAGGTCGCCTGGCACACGCGCCTGCTCGCCGACCGCGATGCGCGCGCCGAGGACCCGGTCGTCGCGCTCGATGCCGCGAGCGTGCGCGGCACGACCGCGATCTTCACCTTCGCGCCGCACCGCTTCCACGGCTTCGCCCGCACCACCGCCGTGCTCGACCAGCTCGGCCTCAACATCGTCGATGCGCAGATCGTGCCCACCGAGGACGGCTTCAGCCTCGACGTGTACCACGTGCTCGAGGACCATGGCGCGCCGATCGCCGACGGAGAGCGGCTCGCCGAGATCGAGCAGGCATTGTGGCGCTCGCTGCGCTCGCCCGAGGGAGCGCCGCTCGCGGTGCACCGGCGCGCGCCGCGGCAGACGCGCATGTTCCACACCCCGACGCAGATCGGGCTGGCAACCGACGAGCGGCACAGCCGCACGGTGCTCGAGCTGACGGCGGGCGACAGGCCGGGCCTGCTGTGCGATGTCGGCAAGGTCCTGATGGAGGAACGCGTGCACCTGCACAACGCCAAGATCATGACGGTCGGCGAACGCGCCGAGGATGTCTTCTATGTCACCGACGCGCTCAACCGGCCGCTCGACGCGCCGGCCGCCGAGCGGCTGCAGAAACACCTCGCCGAAGCGCTCGAACGCAGGCGCAACGCATGAATCCGCGCATCGCCGCCCTGCACAGCTACCCGTTCGAAAAGCTCGCCGCGCTGAAGGCGGGCTGCGTGCCGCCCGCGGGGCTCGCGCACATCGCCATGTCGATCGGCGAGCCGAAGCACGCGCCGCCGGCGTTCGTGCTCGAGGCGTTGCATGCGCACCTCGATGCGCTCGGCAGCTATCCGTCCACCGTCGGCCTGCCCGCGCTGCGCGCGGCGGCCGCTCGCTGGCTCGAGCGGCGTTTCGCGCTCGGCGACGGGGCGGTCGACGAAGGCCGCATGGTGCTGCCCGTCAACGGCACGCGCGAGGCGCTGTTCGCTTTCGTGCAGGCCTGCATCGACCCAGGCCGGCCGGCGCTCGTGGCGATGCCGAACCCCTTCTACCAGATCTACGAGGGCGCGGCGCTGCTCGCGGGAGCGACGCCGTACTTCCTCGACACGACCGCGGCGACCGGCTATCTGCCCGACCTCGACGCGGTGCCGGACCGTGTGTGGCGCGACGTGCAGGTCCTCGTGCTGTGCTCGCCGGGCAATCCCACCGGCGCCGTCATGCCGCGCGCATACCTCGAGGCGGCGCTCGCGCTCGCCGAGCGCCACGACTTCGTCATCGCGGCCGATGAGTGCTATGCCGACCTGTGGCTCGATGAAGCGCACCCGCCCGCCTCGCTGCTCGAAGCCGCGCGCGCCAGCGGGCGCGGTCGCTACGAACGCTGCATGGTTTTCCACAGTCTCTCGAAGCGCTCGAGCGTACCGGGCCTGCGCTCCGGATTCGTCGCGGGCGACCCGCGCCTGGTGGATGCTTTCCTGCGCTATCGCACCTACCACGGCTGCGCCATGCCGCTGCCGACGCAACTTGCGAGCATTGCCGCCTGGAATGACGACGCCCACGCGGCGCAGAACCGCGCCCTCTACCGGGAGAAGTTCGCGCGGGTGGTGCCGCTGCTCGCGCCGGTGCTCCACGTCGCGGCACCGGCCGGCGGCTTCTACCTGTGGCCGGACGTGGGCGGGGACGACGAAGCCTTCGCCCGCGAACTCTTCGCCCGGCAGAACCTCACGATCCTGCCCGGCAGCTACCTCGGCCGCGCCGCGCAGGGCACCAACCCCGGCGCGGGACGCGTGCGCATTTCGCTGGTCGCGGGTGTTGAAGAATGCGTCGAGGCGGCCGCGAGGATCCGGGACTTCGTCGAAAAGCGCTGAGCGGCCGCGGCGGCGCCAGGCGGCACCGGCATTCCGTGATGGCCGTCGCGGTCCCCGCCCGCTGGCTGGCCGCAGAATGGACTTGCCATAATTTGGCCTCACGGAGGAAGGGCTTGCCCGCGCAACAGTTCGACGCCGCGCCCTATGCGCAGATCGTGCGCTCGCTGTTCGCGCGCACGCGCCGCGTCGTGCTCTACGGACCCGACGGCAGGCTCTGGTGGAGCGAGGATGGCGCCGATGCCCTCGACCTGCGCGCACGCCTCGATCACGTGCTCGAGCTGTTGCGGCAGCGGGACATACCCGCCGCATTGACGCTCGCGCGCAGCATCGACGACTCCGCGGGACTGCTGCTGCCCGTCGGCGAGGATGCCAACGCGCCAGGCGCCTGGCTCGGCCTTCTCGGCCCGCCGTCGCGCCTGCCCTCCGATCCCGACGGCGCCGCGCTCGGCCACACCCTGCGGCCGGTGCTGCAACTGCTGGCGCGGGATGTCGCCGCAGCCGCTCAATTGCGGCGCCAGCGGATTGCCAGCCTGCAGGCCGCCGAGCAGACTGCGGAACTTCGCTGGCTGCTCGCGACCTCGAGCCACGCGGGGCGCAATGCCAGCGCCGACCGGCTCGAGGCGACGCTCGAAGCCTGCGCCTCCCACCTCGGCTGCGACGGCGTGATGCTGTGGCTCGCGGATCGGCAGCTCGAGCGCATGGCGCTGCGCAAGCCGCTCGCGGCGCCCGAGCTCGACACGCTGCGACGCCTGGCCCGCGGCTCACTCGCCAGGGAAGTCATGGCGCGCGGCCGCGCGATCATCGTCGGCAAGTTGCGCGAGACTCCGGAGGGACCGCTGCTGCCGTGGACCGTCATCGCGGCACCCGTGCTGGCCGACGGCGCCCCGCTCGGCCTCGTCATGGCCTTCGCGCAGCGTGAGGCCCGCCACCTCTCGCCACGCGACGCGCGCCGACTCGAACGGATCGTGCCGCGCATCGTCGCGGCCACCGAGATGGAGCATGACCCGCTCACCGGCCTGCCGGCGCGCCATGTATTCGAGGGCAGGTTGCGCAGCGTGCTCGCCACGGCGGGCGCCAGCATTTGCGTCGTGTACGTGGACCTCGACCAGCTGCACGTGACCAACGACCTGTTCGGCCTCGCCGCGGGCGATGACGTGCTGCGGCGCGCTGCGGCGCTGTGGCGCGACCACGCGGGCCAGCGCATCGAGATGGCGAGCCGCTTCGCCGGCGATCGTTTCGTGGTCCTGCTGCGCGACTGCACGCTCAACCAGGGCCGGGCCTGGGCGGAAGCGGCGCGCCAGGCGATCGAGGCGCTGCCGCCGCCGCCCGAGCGCGCCGGCCTGCGCGTGACCGCGAGTTTCGGCGTGGCCGCCGCGCAGGACGGCGAAGCGGCCGACCACGTGCTCGCGACGGCCGAGACGGCCTGCAAGGCGGCCAAGGATCGCGGCAGGAACCGCGTCGAAGTGTTCGCGCAGACCGATGCGAGCCTCGTGCAGCGGCGCGACGACCTCGCGATCTTCCGCGACCTGATCGATGCCTTCGAGCGAAACCGCTTCGTGCTCTACGCGCAGCCCATCGAATCACTGTGGGACCCGACGCGCCCGCGCCGCCATGAAATCCTGATCCGCCTGCGGGACGCGGGCGGCGAGCCGGTGGCGCCGTCGCGCTTCATTTCGGCCGCGACCCGCTACCAGTTGCTGCCGCAGCTCGATCGCTGGGTGGTGCGACGCGCCCTCGAGATGCTCGACCCGCACGCCGCCGCCCTGCGCGCGCGCAACGTCGCATTCAGCATCAACCTGTCGGGCCAGTCGCTCGTGCAGCCGGACTTCGCCGATTTCGTGCGCACCGCGCTCAAGGGCGCCGCGACGCCGGCCGAAGCGCTCGTGTTCGAATTCACCGAAAGCGCCGCGATCTCCGACATGCCGGCCGCGCAGCGCTTCATCGAGCGGGTCGGCGCGCTCGGCGCGCGCTTCGCGCTCGACGACTTCGGCACCGGCTTCTCCTCGCTTGCCTACCTCAAGTCGCTCGCGGTCTCGGCGCTCAAGATCGACGGCTCGTTCGTGCGCGACCTGTTGACCGACGCGCGCTCTGAGGGGGTCATTCGCGCGGTGCTGCAGATCGCCGGGCAGCTCGGCCTCGACACGGTGGCCGAGTACGTGGAAACGCCCGCCATCGCCGAGCGCCTGCGCGCGCTCGGCGTCACTTACGGCCAGGGCTTCGCCTTCGGTGCGCCGGTGCCACTCGAATCCGTACTGGCGGATTTCGCCGGTCCGCGACATTCAGCGCCCGTTCACCCCACCCGGGTAGCATTGCAACCATGAAGCAGATGTCCGGCCTGCTGCCGCTCTTGATCTTCGCCCTTGGTGCCCTCACCGTCGCCGCGCCCGCGCTGGCGGACCCGCCGGCGCACGCGCCCGCGCATGGCTGGCGGGCGAAACATGACCCGGCCTATCGCGGATACACCGGCAGCGAGTGGCACGACGATTACGGCGTGCGATCAGGCCGTTGCAACACCGACCAGATCCTCGGCGCGGTCGGCGCCGTCACGGGCGCGGTGATCGGCAACCGCACGGCAAGCCCCGAGAACCGCGCTGTCGCGACGATCGTCGGCGCGCTCATCGGCGGTATCGTCGGAGCGAAGATCGGCGACCGGATCGACGACCGCGATCGCGCGTGCGTCGGCCAGGCACTCGAGCTGGTGCCGGTCGGCAAGCAGGTGACCTGGCGCAATCCCGACAGCCGCATCGACTACACGCTGCGCCCCGTCCGCGACGTGGATGCCCAATGCCGCGACTATGAGCTGCGGGCGAACGATGGCAGCCGCCGCAGTGCCGAGACCCTGCGTGCCTGCCGCCGCGACAGCGCCTCCGCCTGGGTTGCGACTCGCCGCTGAGGTCGGCAGGATGCGCGCTCGCCAGACGGAGCGCCCCATGCCAGACCTTGCCACCCTCAAGTCCACCATCGAGGCCGCCTTCGAGCGGCGAGCCGACATCGCGCCCGGCACCGCCCCCGCGGGCCTCACCGGCGCCATCGAAACGGCGATCGGCCTGCTCGATCGCGGCGAGGCGCGCGTCGCCGAACACGACGGCAATCGCTGGATCGTGAACGAGTGGCTCAAGAAGGCGGTGCTCCTTTACTTCCGCACCCGCGACAACGCCGTGATCGACGCCGGCTACACGCGCTTCTACGACAAGGTGCCGCTCAAGTACGCGGCCGACGATGCGGCCGCGTTTCGCGCCGGCGGCACCCGGGTCGTGCCGCATGCGATCGTGCGCAAGGGTGCATTCGTTGCGCCGAATGTCGTGCTGATGCCGTCCTACGTGAACATCGGCGCCTGGGTCGGCGAAGGCACGATGGTCGACACCTGGGCGACGGTCGGCTCCTGCGCGCAGATCGGCCGCAACGTGCACCTCTCGGGCGGCGTCGGCATCGGCGGCGTGCTCGAGCCGCTGCAGGCGGCGCCGACCATCATCGAGGACGACTGCTTCATCGGCGCTCGCTCGGAGGTGGTCGAGGGCGTGATCGTCGAACGCGGCTCGGTGATCTCGATGGGCGTGTTCCTCGGGCAGAGCACGCGCATCTATGACCGGGAAACCGGCGAGGTACTGCAGGGCCGCGTGCCGGCCGGTTCCGTCGTTGTCCCGGGCACCCTGCCCTCGAAGAACGGCCAGTACGGGCTCGCCTGTGCGGTGATCGTCAAGAAGGTCGACGCCCAGACCCGCGCGAAGACCGCCATCAACGAGCTGCTGCGGGCGGATTGACCGCGGGCGGCCGCCGGCGCGCGACCGGCCACCCGACGCAGGCCTCCTGGCTGAGGGGCGAGGAAGCAGCGGATGCCCTTGGAAAGCAGCCGCTGGCGTCCACTCATCCCGCTGCGGCACCCACTCGTCACTCCCCCGGCCCAGGGAGCCTGCGACCCGTGGATGATGGCGCCACGCATCGCGTGAGCGGGTTGCGGCGCGCACGGGCCGATGAAGCCATTGGGTATGCTGCCAGCGCCGGCGACGCGCCGGCGACAGGAGGCTGCCCGGCAGATGACACAGCTCGCCAGGAAAGAGCAGGTAGGGGCGCGACCGGTGATCAACAACGGGTCCGATGTCGGCCGCCGGGGCGCGGTCATTGTGGCGGCGTGGGCGCTGGTCGCCCTGCTCTTCGCCGGGCAGGCCTGGATCGCCGCACAGGTGCGGGGCGAACCGCTGGCGTGGGCACGCGCCAGCGCCATCTGGATTGTCTGGGCCGCGGTCTGGGCTGCGCTCACGCCGATCGCGCTGCGAATCGAGGCGCGGTTCCCGCTCCAGCGGCCGTACTTCCTTGGCGCGCTTGCGGTGCATGGCGTTGCGTCGGCCGTGTGCGCCCTCGCCAACCTGGCGATCTTCGCGCTGGCGGCGCCAGTCATCGGTGCGGCCCAGGTCGAACCCACCTGGCTCGGCACCTTCAGCCGGCTGCTCGGCACGACACTGCTGCTGAACCTCCCGGTATATTGGCTGATCGTCGCCGCCGCACATGTGGAGCGACTCGTGCGGGCGGCCCGGGAAAGGGACCGCCGGCAACTCCGCCTTGAAGCGCAGCTGGCCGATGCCCGCCTGCAGGCATTGCGCACCCAGCTGCAGCCACATTTCCTTTTCAACGCCATCAACACGATCTCGGTGCTGATGCGTGAGGATGTCGACCTGGCCGATCGGACCCTGCTGCAGTTGAGCGCGTTGCTGCGCCGCTCGCTCGAGAGCACCGAGGCGCACGAGGTGACGCTCGGTGAAGAGATCGGCTTTCTCGAGAGCTACCTCGGGATCGAGCAGGCCCGCTTCGGCGAGCGCCTGAGCTACCGGATCCTCATTCCCGACCCGCTTCTCGAAGCGCGGGTTCCGAACCTGATCCTCCAGCCCTTGGTCGAGAACGCGCTGCGCCATGGGCTGGCCACGCGCGCCGGACCGGGGCGGGTGGAAGTCAAGGCAGCCCGGCGGGGCGACGCGCTCCTGTTGTCCGTAGCCGATGACGGCCGGGGCCTGTCACCGGCGGCGACAGAGCGCGTCGGCCTGGCAAACACCAGGGCGCGGTTGCGCTTGTTGTATGCGGACAGGCAACGCTTCGACGTGCGAAATTCCGGTGAGGGAGGCGTCATCGCCGAGATCGAGCTGCCTTGGCGCACTGTCCCATGACCATCCGGGCACTGATCGTCGACGATGAACCGGTCGCCCGCCGCGGGATATTGCGGCTGCTGCGGCAGGAGCAGGACATCGAAGTCGTCGAAGAGTGCGCCGACGGTCATGCCGCGATCGCAGCGATCAATGCGCATTCGCCCGACCTCGTCTTCCTCGATGTGCAGATGCCCGAACTCGACGGGTTCGCCGTCATTGAAGCCATCGGGGGCAACCGCATGCCGGCGGTCGTGTTCGTGACCGCTTACGATCAACATGCGGTTCGGGCGTTCGATGCGCAAGCGCTCGACTACGTGTTGAAGCCGATCGATCCGGAGCGCTTTCGCCGTGCATTGCAGCGCGCTCGCACCCGCCTGGCCCGTCCCGATGACGGCTTCGTCCGTCGCGTTTCCGACGCCTTGAAGTCGATCGATCGGAGCGAGCTGCAGCGTTACCCCTTGCGACTCGCGATCCGTTCCGAGGGTCGCGTTCGCCTGCTCGACATGGGCGAGGTCGATCGCTTCGTCGCCGCAGGGAATTACGTCGAGGTCCATGCGGGCGCGAAACAGCACCTGCTGCGCGAGACGATGGCCAGCCTCGAGTCCCGCCTGGATCCGCAGCGCTTCATCCGGGTTTCGCGGGCGGCAATCGTCAGCATCGCCCGGGTTCGCGAAGTGCAGCCACTGTTCAATGGAGACTTCGTCGTCCTCCTCGGGAATGGCGCGCAGGTGAACGGCAGCCGCCGCTATCGGGCGGCGCTCGACGCCTTGCTTCGCTGAGCGCGGCCTTGCGCACGGCGAGCTCCCGTCACTGCGCAGCCCCCACTCCTCCCACCACCGCGACCGCCTGACACGAAGGTGGCGCGAGCGGCCTGTACGCCGGCCCATCATCCGCAACACGCAATTCCGCGTTTCCGGAGCCGATCATGCAAGCATGCAATATTCTGCTGTCCGCAGTGGCAACCATCGCAGTCCTCGCCGGCGTGACTCCATGGGAGGTCAATGCGTCCGACCGGGTTCGCGCCGATTCCCTCGAGCTCAACAAGTCGATCACCCGCAGGGTGTACGAGGAAGGCCTCAGCCAGGGCCGATTCGAGGTGCCGTACAGCGAAGACTTCGTTGGCCACGGCGGCAAGGCCACCTTCACCCATGCCGATGGCATGGCCGAAGCCAGGGGCTGGCGCAAAGCGTTCCCGGACCTGAAGATCACGGTCGAGGAGCAGGTCGCGGAGCGGGACCTGGTGGCGGTGCGCTGGACGGCGCGCGGGACCAACACCGGCGCCGGCAATGGCATTCCGGCCACTGGCCGTGCAGTTGAAACCGCGGGCACGACGCTGTTCCGGGTGACCGGGGGGCGAATCGCCGAAGAATGGACGTGCGCCAATTCGCTCGGGTTGATGAAGCAACTGGGCCTGTTGGCGACACCGGCAGCGGCGCCGGCGACCGGTGCAAGCCTTCCCGCGGGTGCCCGTTAGCGCAGGCTGGAAGGGGCGCGCCCGATGGGCGGGGAGGCGCAGCATTCGCCGCGCCTCTGGCTGCGGGCTGCGGGCTGTGGGCTGTTCGCTGCCCGCAGCCCCTCAGCCGTACCGACCGGTGATGTAATCCTCGGTCGCCTTCCTGCCCGGGTTCGTGAACAGCTTGCTCGTCGCGTCGAACTCGACCAGCTCACCGAGGTACATGAACGCCGTGTAGTCCGACACGCGCGCCGCCTGCTGCATGTTGTGCGTGACGATCAGCACCGTGACGCGCTCGCGCAGCGCGGTGATCAGTTCCTCGATGCGCGCCGTGGCGATCGGGTCGAGCGCGGAGGTCGGTTCGTCGAAGAGCAGCAGCTCAGGGTTCGTCGCGAGCGCCCGCGCGATGCACAGGCGCTGCTGCTGGCCACCCGACAGCGACAGGCCGGAACTCTGCAGGCGGTCCTTCACCTCGTCCCACAGTGCCGCGTCGCGCAAGGCTTTCTCGACTTCCTCTTCGATCAGTGCGCGGGCGCGCATGCCGCGCACGCGCAATCCGTATGCGACGTTCTCGAAGATGGACTTCGGGAAGGGATTGGGCTTCTGGAACACCATGCCGATGCGCATCCGCACTTCGATCGGGTCGACGTCCCGCGAGACGAGGTCGATGTCATCCGGGTAGAGGTGGATCGAGCCCTCGTAGCGCGTGCCGGGGGTCAGGTCGTGCATGCGGTTGAAGCAGCGCAGGAAGGTGCTCTTGCCGCAGCCCGACGGCCCGATCAGCGCGGTCACCCGCTTGTCGCGGATCTCCATGTCGAGGCCCTTCAGTGCCTGCATGTTCCCGTACCAGAATCCGAGCTTGCTCGCGCAGGCTTTCGCAGGCGCCGTCTCGGCGATCGCGCCGCGCGGCGCGTCGCTCAAGGACTGTGCTTCGACCGGCATCGATATCTGCATCTGCATCGTGTCACCAATTGATCTTCTTGCGGAACCGGTACCGCAGCCAGATCGCGATACCGTTCATCAGGAGCGTCATGCCGAGGAGGATCGCGCCGGCCGCGGCGGCATTCACGCGAAAGCCGGGGTCCGGCCGCGAGACCCAGTTGAACATCTGGATCGGCATGGCGGTGAATGCATCCTTCAGCCAGGCGAACGACAGGAACGGGAACTCCCCCGTCAGGGGCGGCGTCGGCAGGAAGGCGATGAAGGACAACGCGCCGATGGTGATGATGGGCGCCGTCTCGCCGATCGCGCGCGACAACCCGATGATCATTCCGGTCAGCACGCCACCCATCGAATACGGCAGCACGTGGTGCGCCGTGACTTCCCAGCGCGTGGCACCGAGGGCATACGCGGCCTCGCGGATCGGGCGCGGCACCGCACGCACCGCCTCGCGGGTGGCCACGATCACGATGGGCAGGATCAGGAGGGCCAGGGTCAGGCCCGCGGCGAGAATGCTCTGCCCGAGGCCGAGCTTGTAGACAAAGAGGCCGAGCGCGAGCAGGCCGTAAATGATGGACGGCACGCCGGCGAGGTTCGTCACGTTGATCTCGATGATCGCGGTGACCCAGTTCTTCGGCGCGTACTCCTCGAGGTAGATCGCGGCGGCAACCCCGACCGGCATCGCGACGCAGGCGGTCACCACCATGATCAGCGAGGTACCGACCCAGGCGGCGAGGATGCCCGCCTGCTCGGGCTTGCGCGAGGCGTAAGAAGTGAGGAAGTCCCAGTCGAGCCGGGGCGCGCCCTGCCTGAGGAGGTCGAGGAACAGCGCGAACAGCACCGCGAACGCGGCGACCAGCACGACGAGGCCGAGCAGCACGAACAGCTTGTCGAACAGCTTGCGCCGCTCGACCCCCGCTTGCGCGGCGCGCATCAGTAGGCCTCCCGGAAGCGCCGCGTCAGCGCGAAGCCGACGATGTTGAACGCGAGCGTGATCACGAGCAGCACGAGGCCGGCGGCGAAGATCGACTGGTAGCCGATGCTTTCGTGCGGCAGGTCGCCGAGGCTCACCTGCACGATGAAGGAAGTGATGGTCGCCGCCGATTCGGTCGGATTCCAGGTGAGGTTCGGCTGCAGGCCCGCGGCGACCGCGACAACCATCGTTTCGCCGACCGCGCGCGAGATGCCGAGGATGTAGGCGGCGGCGATGCCCGACAGCGCGCCGGGAACCACGACACGCGTCGCGGTCTGCAGGCGCGTCGCGCCCATCGCGTAACTGCCTTCCCGCATGTAGTTCGGCACGGCCCGCATCGCATCCTCGCTGACCGAGGCGACGTACGGGACGATCATGATGCCGATCACGAGGCCCGCCGACAGCATGTTGAAGCCCGGCAAGCCGGGAAGCAGCTTCTGCAGGAACGGCGTGACCATCACGAGCGCGAAGTAACCGTAGACGACCGTCGGCACCGCGCCGAGCATCTCGAGCGCGGGCTTGACCGACTCGCGCACCCGGTGCGATGCGAACTCCGAGAGGTAGATTGCGATGATCGTGCCCGCCGGGATCGCAAGCGCGAGCGCCACGAAGGTCGTCACGAGCGTGCCGGCCACGAGCGGCAGGATGCCGTAGCGCGGCTCGGCGAACAGCGGCGTCCACATCGTGTCGGTCAGGAAGTCCGCGAGCGGCACGTGGCTGAAGAACGGCAGCGCCTCGGCCACCAGGATCCAGACGATCGCGAGGGTGGTGAACACCGCGACCAGGCCCGCGAGCAGCAGCAGCGATTCAATGACGCGATCCCGGGCCCTGCGCCGCCGGATCGACTTCGCGAACGGCGCAGGGCTTTTGGGTGTCACCATCACGACGCGATGGTACTCAGAACTTGCCTTCGCGGGCGAGCAGTTCCTCGACGGTGAGGCCGACCTCGTTCTTGCCGCCGAACGCGGTGCCCGCCTTGCCGGCGCGGAAGTTGGCGAGCGCGAGATCGTAGGCCTTCTTCGCGAGCGGCACGTACTTCACCTCCTCGACGAGCGGCGCGCCCTTCGAGAGGTAGAACTCGACGAACTCCTTCACCTCGGCGCGCTGCGCGGACGCCTTGCTGACATAGATGAAGATCGGGCGCGACAGCGGCTCGTAGCTGCCGTCGAGCACGCCCTTCGGCGAGGGACCGACAGCCTGCCCCTTCGAGTTGACGATCTTCACCGCCTTCATTTTCAGCGCATTGGGCGCGTAGTACGCATAGCCGAAGTAGGCGAGCGCGTTGACATCCGATTCGACGCCCTGCACCAGCACGTTGTCGTCCTCGCTCGCCGTGAAGTCACCGCGGCTCGACTTCGACTTGCCGACGGTCGCCTCGGTGAAGTAGTCGAACGTGCCCGAATCGGCGCCCGGCCCGAAGAGCTTGAGCGGCTGCGCGGGCCACTTCGCGTTCACGTCCTTCCAGGTCTTCACCTTGCCCTGCGCGGCGGGTTCCCACATCTTCTTGAGTTCCGCCACCGTCATCGTATCGACCCAGGTGTTCTTCGGGTTGACCGCAACCGTGAGGGCGTCATAGGCCACCGGCAGCTCGATGTACTGGATGCCGGCCTTGGCGCAGGCATCCATCTCCGACTTGCTGATCGGGCGCGAGGCATCCGAGATGTCGATCTCGCCGCGGCAGAATTTCTTGAAGCCGCCGCCCGTGCCGGAAATGCCGACCGTGACGCGCACCTTGCCGCGCCTCGCGATCTGGAACTCCTCGGCCACGGCCTCGGAAATCGGGAACACGGTGCTCGAGCCGTCGAGCTTGATCGTCTGCTGGGCCGCGGCGTCGCGCGGTGCGAGTGCGAGTCCCGCCGCGAGGGCCGCGGCAGCCGCAATGACCGGTGTCAGTTTCATGAGTGCTTCCTCGTCATGTATCCAATGATAAAAGTGGCGTGTGAAGGATTTGTTACGGCCGCGATCAGAACTTGTAGTTGAGATCGAGCTGCAGGCGGTCGTAGTCGCGCCAGGTTTCCGTGACCGCCGCGGCGCCGGGGAGCACCCGCTCGTTCAGGAAGTACGTGCCGCTCAGGGTCCAGTTCTTCGCCGGCACCCACGCGGCCTTCACCACGCTGCCTTTCGAGAAGGTCGTGCCGGCACCGAAGTCGGAGTCGACGAACTGGCCGAACTGGGCGTTCTGCTCCATGTCCTGGTAGACATAGCTCAGCTCCCAGCTCTTGGGATCGCCGGCCTTGCCGAGCGTCAGGCCGAACGCGTAGCCCGTGTCGTTGTCGATCGCGTCCTGGTTCTGGATGAAGTCGACGAACGCCGCGAACGGCAGCTTGCCGATCTTCAGGTCGACCTGCGCGAGCGCTTCGACCATGTTGTAGTCGTCACGCAGGCGGCGGCAGCCACCGACGACCTGGGTGCGGTTACCCTGCGCCCCGCCGAAGAACGCGTTGTTCGCGGTGCAGGCCGGGGTGGCCGAGCCGGCCGTGATCTCGTCCTGCACGGCGCCGACATCGAAATAGCCGACTGCGGCGGTGAGGCCAACGCCGCCGGCGAGCTGCGTCTTGACGCCGACCTGGCCGCCGAAGGCATTGGCATCGGCACCGCTGCCGGATTCGGACAACCAGGCGCCGAAGGCGCTTGCGAAGAACGGTCCCCTCGCGATCCTGGCCGCACCACCTTCCCAGGTGATGTCGCCGTCCCAGAAGTAGCTGCCGGTGCGCTGCCAGGCATACGGGATCTTGCCGAGCTGCACGTTGAAGCCCTGCACCGGCGCCCACTCGGCGTACGCGAGGTCGAGGCCGACACCCTTGCGCGTGCTGCCCTCGCCGAGCGTCTGGTTGGTCGAGCGAGGGTCGCGGTCGTCGCCGGCCGTGGCGAGCTGCACCACGGCCTTCACCGTGTCGTTCACCTTCGCTTCGACGCCGAGGCGCACGCGCACGCGATGGCGCAACCGGTCGGTCGCCAGCGAGGAATCGTCGATCTGCTCGTGGCGATAGCGGAAGTCGCCCTTCAGCTTGATCTTGCCCGCCCAGTCGGCCGCCTTCGCGCCCTTTTCGATATCGGGGAGCTTCGCCAGCGCGACTTCCGCCTCGGCGATCTCCTTGCGGTTGGCGCGTGCATTGTCCTTGAGGTAGGCATTTTCCGCCTCGACCCGCTCGAGGCGCTCGGTCAGGGACTCGAGGTCGCGGCGCAACTCCTCGACGGCGGTCGACGCGGGCGCCTGCTGGGCGATGGCCGGCGCGGCGAGCAGCGCACCGACGGCGGAAGCAACAAGTGTTCTCACGGGAATCTCCGGATTGTTTCGGTCGGCGCGTGTTATACGGCCGGCAGATGGCGGTTCCGTGACGTCCGCAAGTCAGCCAGGTGACAGTGGGACTTGCGGCGCGCGGGCGCGCCCCGTATAAGGCCGAGCCACTGCCATGTCCGATACCCTCGCGCTGACACTCGACCTGATGGCCCGCAACTCGGTGACACCGGCGGATAGCGGCTGCCAGCAGGTCATGATGGAGCGGCTCGCCGCCGCGGGATTCACCGTCGAGCCGCTGCGCTACGGCGTCGTCGACAACTTCTGGGCGAGGCGCGGCACCGAGGGCCCGGTGTTCTGCTTCGCCGGCCACACCGACGTCGTGCCGACCGGACCGCTCGAGGAGTGGCACTCAGACCCGTTCCAGCCGGCCGTGCGCGACGGCGTGCTCTATGGCCGCGGCGCGGCCGACATGAAGAGCGGCCTCGCAGCGATGGTCACCGCCTGCGAAGCCTTCGTGCGCGAACGGCCGCGCCACCGCGGCTCGATCGCCTTCCTCATCACGAGCGACGAAGAAGGACCCTCGGTCGACGGCACGAAGCGCGTGGTCGAAACGCTCAAGGCGCGCGGCGAGCGCATCGACTGGTGCGTGGTCGGCGAGCCCTCGAGCGAGCGGGCAATCGGCGACACCATCAAGATCGGCCGCCGCGGTTCGCTGTCGGGCCGCCTCACCGTGCACGGCGTGCAGGGGCACATCGCCTACCCGCAGCTCGCCGAGAACCCGGTGCACAGTTTCGCGCCGGCGCTCGCGGAACTCACGAGCCGCGTCTGGGATGAAGGCAACGAACACTTCCAGCCGACGTCGTTCCAGGTCTCGAACTTCAACGCAGGCACCGGCGCGCCGAACGTGATCCCGGGCGAGCTGAAGGCCCGCTTCAACCTGCGCTATTCACCGGTGCAGACGCTCGCCGGGCTGCAGGACACCGTCGAGGGCATCCTGCGCAAGCACGGCGTGCGCTACACGCTCGAGTGGTACGTGTCGGGCGAGCCCTTCTTCACGCCACCGGCCGAACTGTCGCGCGCGGCCATCGGGGCGATCCGCGCCGAGACGGGCGCCGGGCCGAAGCTCACCACGGGCGGCGGCACGTCCGACGGCCGCTTCATCGCGCCGATGGGCGCGCAGGTCGTGGAACTGGGCGTCGTCAATGCGACCATCCACAAGGTCAACGAGTGCGTGCGCGTCGCGGAGATCGACGCGCTGCACCGGATTTACCTCGGCGTCCTGCGCTCGCTGTTGGCCGCGGCGCCGTAGACGCCGAGCAATCCGGCCGCGACCAGCACCCAGGCCGGCATCGACAGGCCGAGGAAGCGCCAATCGACCTGGGCGCACTCCCCGCCCCCGGTCATCACCTTGCGCACGACTTCGAGGAGCGGAAAAACCTCGAGCATGAAGTCGAGCGAGGCACCACAGGCTGGCACCGTGCCCGGCGGCAGGCTTTGCACGTATACATGGCGCGCCGCGACCGCCAGGGTCGAGCCCGCGGCCACGACGATCAGCACGGCGTAGGCGCGTCCGCCCATGCGGCCCGGGTTGTGCAGCGCCGCGGCGAGGAACACGATGCCGAGGGCCAGCACCCCGACGCGCTGGAACATGCAGAGCGGACACGGCGCGAGGCCGAGTACCTTCTCGGAATAGAGCGCAAACGCTAGCATCGCAAGGCAGGCGGCGGCGCCGAACAGGTTGGCGCCCCGGCCCTGCACGGCCTTCACGGCGCGCCTCCCTCGGAGCGCGCGCGCAGGCGGGACTGCACTTCCTCGAGCCGGGTGTGGCGCACGTCCTGGCCGTGCACCATGTAGATCACGTACTCGGCGATGTTCTTGGCATGATCGCCTACGCGCTCGAGCGCGCGCGCCGCCCAGGTGACATCGAGCATGCGGCGGATCTGGCGCGGGTCTTCCATCATGAAAGTGACGCACTGGCGCTGGATCGACTCGTACTCCTCGTCGACCTGCAGGTCGTGCTGCGGCACGCGCAGCGCCGCGTCGCTGTCCATGCGTGCGAAAGCATCGAGCGCCTCGTGCACCATGACTTCGACCAGCCGGCCGAGATGCCTGATCTCCCGATAGCGGTCGGCCGGGCGCTCGAGCGACGCGAGCCGCAACGCGATGTGCGCGATCTTGCGCGCCTCGTCGCCGATGCGCTCGAGGTCGGTGATTGCCTTGGTGATCGCCACGACCAGCCGCAGGTCGCCGGCAGCCGGCGCGCGCGTGGCGAGGATGCGCAGGCAGGCTTCGTCGATCTCGACCTCGAGGCGATTGACCTGCGCATCGTCGCGCACGACGTCGGCCGCGAGCGCGCTGTCCTCGTCGGCCAGCGCGGCGAGGCTCTTCTGCAGCTGCGCCTCGACGAGCCCGCCCATCCTGAGCAGGTCCGCGCGCACGCTTTCCAGGTCTTCGTTGAAGCGACTCGAGATGTGGTGCGAGAGGTCAGTGGTTTCCATGGGTGTCGATCATAGCTGAGGGACGGCCTGCGGCCGCGAGGACCCGCTCGGGCGGGAAGTGACAGGAGAAGGTGCTGCCGCGCCCTTCGGCGCTCACGACTTCGAGCCGCGCGCCGTGCCGCTGCAGCACGTGCTTGACGATCGAGAGGCCGAGGCCGGAACCGCCCGTGGCGCGCGAGCGGCCCGGGTCGACCCGGTAGAAGCGCTCGGTCAGCCGCGGGATCGAGGCGGCCGGAATTCCCGGCCCCGTATCGGCCACCGAGAAATGCGCGCCCTCGCGATCGCTCCACCAGCGCAGGGCGATTCGCCCGGCCTCGGGCGTGTACTTGGCGGCATTGTCGACGAGGTTGGCGAATGCCGAGTGCAGCTCGAGTTCGTCGCCCATGAGCCGGTCCTGCGTCTCGATCGCGAGTTCGACCTGCGCCGGGTGCCGGGGACGCGCCAGAACTTCCTTGCGCAGCAACGTGAGCATCGCGGCGACGTCGACCGGCTCGCCCGGCGTCTGCCCGTCCTTCGCCTCCAGGCGCGACAGCACGAGCAGGTCACCGATGATCGCGGCCATGCGCTCGGCCTGGCGGCGCATCTCGGCGAGCGGCGGCGCGTGCGCGGGATCGGTCGCGGGGTCCGTGGCGAGCGTCTCGAGGTAGCCCGAGATCACGGTGAGCGGTGAGCGCAGCTCGTGCGATGCATTGGCGACGAAGTCCTTGCGCATCGTCTCGAGGCGCGTCTCGCGCGTGACGTCACGGATGAGCAGCATGCGCTGCCCTTCCCCGTACGGCAGCACGTGCAGCGAGAGCCAGGCCTCGGGCGCCTCGCTCACCTGCAGCACGAGCGGCGCCGTGCCGCCGCCCGCCTGCAGGTAGCGCACGAACCGCGGCTGGCGGATCAGGTTGTCGATCCGGATGCCGATGTCACGCCGCCCCTGCAGCCTGAGCAGTTGCGCGGCGGCACGGTTGAACCACGCGATCTCGCCCTGCGCCGTGAGCGCGACGACCCCATCGGGCAGGGCATCCGTGGATTCGCGCAATTCGCGCAACACCGTCGCGAGGCGCTGCTTGTGGTGGCGCTTGCGCCGGTGCAGGCGTGCCACCTGCGTCACGATGTCGTCCCACACGCCGTGCAGCACCGGCGGATCCATGCGGCCGCGATGGCGCAGCCAGTGATCGAGCCGGTAGAGCCGCGTGAGGAGCCACGCGACCTGGAGCGCCAGCGCAATGGCGATCCCGGCCCAGGGTCGCCCGGCCACCATGCCCGCGGCGAGCCCGACGGCAATCGTCGCGATGAGCCGCATCGCCGTGAATCCCCACATGCGAAGCGCGGGGAAAGTCAATGTGCCAGCGCCGAACACCGGTAGCCCGCGCCGCGCACGGTCTGGATCAGGTGGTCGCGGCCGTGTTCCTCGAGTGCCTTGCGCAGGCGCCGGATGTGCACGTCGATCGTGCGCTCCTCCACGTAGACATTGCCGCCCCAGATCCTGTCGAGCAGCTGTTCACGGGAATAGACGCGCTCGGGATGCGTGAGGAAGAACTCGAGCATGCGGTACTCGGTCGGGCCGAGCGCCACGCTGCGCCCGTCGACCGTCACGCGATGACTCGCCCGGTCGAGCACGATCCCCTCGAATTCGACGCGCTCCTCGCCGCCCGCCGGCCCTGCGCGCCGCAACACGGCATTGATGCGCGCCACCAGTTCGCGCGGCGAAAACGGCTTGGTCAGGTAGTCGTCCGCGCCGCCCTCGAGGCCGGCCACCTTGTCGGCTTCCTCGGCGCGCGCGGTGAGCAGGATGATCGGCAGTTCACGCGTGTCCTTGTCCCGCTTGAGCAGCTTTGCGAGTTCGAGGCCGCTCATGTCGGGCAGCATCCAGTCGAGCAGCAACAGGTCGGGATGCCGGTCGGCGAGTAGCGCGCGCGCCGCGCGGCTGTCCTCCGCTTCGCGCACTTCGAAGCCGGCGCGGCGCAGTCCGAAGGCGATCATCTCGCGGATCGGGCGTTCGTCCTCGACGACCAGGATCTCTCTGTCGGACATGCGGCGCATTACAGCTGCATTTTATTTCAGAACGGTGACAGCCGGGATGGCCACGTCGTCGCGCAGGTAGACGGGCTGCAACGCCTCCGGCGACAGGCCCTCCCCGCGCCGGAGCGCCGCCGCGGCGAGGCGCGCGATCTCGCCGGCACCGGGCAGGGCCGTCCCGTCGATCGAGGCGAGCCCGTCGCGCAGCCGCACCGCAAGCTGCGGGTAGGCCCCGAAGCCGCGCCCCGCCCCGAGCACGCGTCGCCGATCGCTGTCGTGCGTCGCCGGCAACGAAACGGCGGCCGGCGGCGCGACCTGCTCGATCCCTTCGAGCACCGCGAGCCCGTCGCCGCCGCGCCGGTACAGGCCCGTATAGACCTCCTTCATGCGCGCATCGTTGCAGACGAGGACATGGGTGGCCGCCACGTCGCGGTCGAGGGCGGCCTGCGCGACGGCGGCCAGGTTCGAGACCCCCACGGCCGGCAATGCAGCCCCGAGCGCGAGCCCCTGCGCCACGCTCACCGCGAGGCGCACGCCCGTGAAACCGCCCGGACCCCGGCCGACCGCGATGGCGTCGAGCGCCCCGAGGTCGAGCGCGTGCGCGGCAAGCAGCCCATCGATCATCGGCAGGATGCGCTGCGCGTGGCCGCGCGCGAGTTCCACCGAATCGACGTGCACGGCGCCGTCGAGCCAGAGCGCGACGGTGCAGGCCTCGGTCGCCGTATCGAGCGCGAGGATCCTCATCGGATGGCGCGAACCACGGTGGCGCGCGTCACGGTGCGTGCCGCGCCAGGAAGCGTCGCGACTCATCCTGCTCACGCGTCAGGGTGAACGGCGGCAGGCTCGCGCGCAGCACGCGGCCGTAGCTGCGGGACACGAGCCGCGGATCGCAGATCGCGACGACACCGTGATCCTCTTCGCTCCTGATCAGCCGCCCGACACCCTGCTTGAGCGCGAGCGCGGCCTCCGGCAGCTGGTAGTCGCGGAACGCATTGCCGCCCGAGGACTCGAGGTGGGCGATGCGCGCCTTCACCAGCGGATCCTCGGGCGATGCGAACGGCAGCTTCTCGATGACGACGAGCCGCAGGGCCTCGCCCTTCACGTCGACGCCTTCCCAGAAGCTCGCCGTACCGAGCAAGACTGCGTTTCCGAGCGCGCGGAACTCGCGCAGCAGGCGCTCGCGCGGCGCCGTGCCCTGCACGAGCAGCGGCCAGGACAGCGGCCCTTCCGGCCGCTCCCGGATCAGGGTGGCGGCGCGCGCGAGCGCGCGATGGCTCGTGAAGAGGAGGAAGGCACCGCCACGCGCGGCCTCGATCAGCGGCAGCGCCTCGGCCAGCACGGCGGCGGGAAAATCAGCGGAGGCGGGATCCGGCATGCCGGGCGGCAGGTAGAGCAGGCCCTGCCGCTCGAAGTCGAACGGGCTCTCGATCCGCAGCGTGGCGGCAGACTCGAGGCCGAGGCGCTGGGCGAAGTGGCTGAAATCCTCGCCGACCGACAGCGTCGCCGACGTGAAAATCCAGGCGCTCGGGCGCGCCTCCATGATGCCGCGAAAGCGCGGGGCAACGTCGAAGGGCAGCATCGACAGCGCGAAACCGCGCGCGTCGCGCTCGACGCCGCGCGCCGCCTCGTCCTCGCGCGCATGCGACACGCGCGTGACGAGTTCGGCGAGCCGGGCCGCGCGGGCGGCGCCCTGTGCGAGTGCCGGTTCGTCGGCCACCGCCGCCAGGGCCGCATGCAGGTCCTCGAGGGCGGCGGCGAGCGCATCGAGAGCGGCTTCGAACGCGGGCGGCGACTCGTTCCACGCGACCCGCAAGGCGCCACCCGAGGCGCTGCCGCGAAACGGGAAGCTGTTCCGCGCGCTGGCGAGCGCTTCCTCGAGCGCTGCGAGGACCGGATCGAAGTTGCGATCGCCGCCCTGCCGGGCAAGTTCCGCGCGGACATCCGCGAGCAGGTGATCGACCTGCCGGCTCGACACCTGCACCCCGAAAAACTCGGTGACGAGGTCGGGCAACTGGTGGGCCTCGTCGAGGATCACGGCGTCGGCCGTGCCGAGGAGGTCGCCGAAGCCGTCCTCTTTCAGTGCAAGGTCGGCGAGCAGCAGGTGGTGGTTCACGATCACGATGTCGGCATCGTTCGCCGCGCGGCGTGCCGCGACCACGTGGCAACGCGACCATTCGGGGCAACGCTGGCCGAGGCAGTTCTCGCGCGTGGAGGTGATCGCGGCGCGGATCGCACCGGAATCGGCGAGATCCGTGCATTCGGCGAGGTCGCCGTCCCGGGTGACCGCGGCCCAGCGCTCGACCCGCGCGAGTTCGCCGCCCTCGAAGCCCGCGAGCGAACGCTGCGCCGTCGCGGTCATCAGGCGCTGGCGGCACAGGTAGTTGGCGCGCCCCTTCAGGAGGGCGAGCCGCACCGGCCGGCCGATCGCGGCGGCCACGAGGGGCAGGTCCTTCGCGTAGAGCTGGTCCTGCAGCGTGCGCGTGCCGGTCGAGACGATCACGCGGCGCCCCGAGAGCAGCGCGGGCACGAGATAGGCAAAGGTCTTGCCGGTGCCGGTACCCGCCTCCACGAGCAATGAATGGCGCTGCTCGATGGCGTCGGCCACGCGCGCGGCCATGCGCTGCTGCGAGCGCCGCGGCGCATAGCCGGGCAACGCGCGGGCCAGCGGGCCGCCGGCCGCGAAAACTTCCTCGACGTCGGACATGGCGGTCACGCTAGCGTCGAGGCCCCGCCCTGTCGAGGCGCAAATGGCGCAGGGTCGCGCGCGTTCACTCACCGATGCCCGTCACCCAGGTCGGCACATTGAAATGTTGCATTGCACCATACGAGCTCATCGGCGGGCCACCAGGACGAGGTTGATATAATGAAAGGCTGACCAGCATGAGGTATCGGGATGGCAACAGCGCCTCGGACATTCACACCGCTGCCGCAACTTTCACCGGCCGTGGCCGACTGGGTGGCGAGCGTCGCCGGCCTGACGAGCCCCGCCCGCATTCACTGGTGCGACGGATCACCCGAGGAAATCCGCCACCTGCGCAGTGAGCTCGTCGCCGCGGGCGAACTGCATCCGCTCGACCCCGCCCGCTTCCCCGGCTGCGACCTCTATCGCTCGCACCCGAGCGACGTGGCGCGCGTCGAGAAGGTCACATTCATCTGCACGACGAAGCAGGAAGACGCCGGCCCGAACAACCTGTGGCTCGCGCCCGCGGAGGGCCACGCGCGCATGCGCGCGCTGTTCAGCGGCTGCATGCGGGGCCGCACGCTCTACGTCGTGCCCTACTGCATGGGGCCGATCGATTCGCCGCTCGCGCGCTGCGGCGTCGAGATCACCGACAGCGCCTACGTGGTCCTCAACATGGCGATCATGACGCGCATGGGCCGCCCGGCGCTCGAGCGCATCGCCGGTGGCGAAACCTTCGTGCGCGGCCTGCATTCCACCGGCGAGCTCGACCCGAATCGACGCTACATCATGCATTTCCCCGAGGAGCTCGCCATCGAGAGCTTCGGCTCGGGCTACGGCGGCAACGCGCTGCTCGGCAAGAAGTGCCATGCCCTGCGCATCGCGAGCTGGCAGGCGCGCCGGGAAGGCTGGCTCGCCGAGCACATGCTGATCGTCGGGCTCGAGAGCCCGGCCGGCGAGCAGCACTACATCGCCGCCGCCTTCCCGTCGGCCTGCGGCAAGACGAACCTCGCGATGCTGATCCCGCCCGACTCCCTGAAGGGCTGGAAAGTCACGACCATCGGCGACGACATCGCCTGGCTGCATCCGGGCCCCGACGGCCGGCTTTGGGCGATCAACCCGGAGGCGGGCTACTTCGGCGTCGTGCCGGGCACGAACCCGAGCACCAACCGCAACGCCTACGAAATGATCCGCCGTGACACGCTCTTCACGAACGTCGCGGTGACCGCCGACAACCAGCCCTGGTGGGAAGGCCTCGAAACGGGCGCCCCCGCCATCGACTGGCAGAATCGCCCCTACGACCCGATAAACGGTGCGGCCGCGCATCCCAATTCGCGCTTCACCGTCGCCGCGACCCGCAACCCCGCCTACTCGCCGCATGCGGAAGATCCGCAGGGCGTGCCGATTTCGGCGATCGTGTTCGGCGGGCGGCGCCGCAGCGTTGCGCCGCTCGTCTATGAAGCGCGCGACTTCACGCACGGCGTGTTGCTCGGCGCCGGGATGGCGTCCGAACAGACAGCCGCGGCCGAAGGCAAGGTGGGCGTGGTCCGCCGCGACCCGATGGCGATGAAGCCCTTTTGCGGTTACAACTTCGCCGACTACTTCGGCCACTGGATCGGCGTCGGCGCCAGGCTCGCGCGCCCGCCGCGCGTCTACCACGTCAACTGGTTCCGGCGCGACGCGGACGGCAAGTTCCTGTGGCCCGGGTTCGGCGACAACCTGCGCGTACTCGCCTGGATGCTCGATCGCTGCAATGGCCGCGGCGGCGCAGCTGAAACGCCGATCGGCTTCGTGCCACGCGCGGGCGACCTCAATCTCGCCGGCCTCGAACTTGCGCCCGCCGCGCTCGACGCGCTGCTGGCGGTCGATGCCGCGGAGTGGCGCAAGGAAGCCGCCGACATCCGCAGCTACCTCGGGGAATACGGCGCGCGGATGCCTGCCGCGCTGCTGGCGGAGCTCGGCAAGCTGGAAAAAGGGCTCGGCGCCTAGGCTTCTTCGCAGGAAAAGCGGATCGTGCCCGGCGCGCCGGGCTCGGGCGTGCGGCCGAGGCCGATCAGGCCCTCGCCCTTGATCTGCATGCTGTCGCGGCGGACGAAGGCCTCCTCGCCGCCCGCGCTCTGCACGAAGGTGCCGTTCGTGCTCTGGTCGATCAGCACGAACTTGCCGCGGTTCACCTCGATGCGCGCGTGCAGGCGCGAGATGAGGTTGCCGCGCACGACGAGGTCGTTGTCTTCCGCGCGGCCGAGCGAGGCATGCGGCCGGCGCTCGTCGAGCACGTATTCCTGCTCCTGCGTGCGCAGCCGCAAGCGCACGGCGCGGCGCGCCTCCCTGCCCGCGAGCGCGATCGCCGGGATCATGCTGGTGACATCGTCGGTCTGCCACAGCACCTCGAACAACGTGACCTCGTTGCCCTGGCCCTTGAGCGTCGCGATGTCGATCTGGCGCACCGAGGCGCGCCATTCCGGAGCGAGCTGCTCGACGGTCGCGGCAGTCGTCATGATCTGGCCGGCCTTTGCCTGGCTCGTCATGCGGTTCGCAGTGTGCACCGTGGCGCCGAAGACATCGCGGTTCTCGAGCACCACAGGGCCGAAATGGCAGCCGATGCGGATCGCGACCGGATGGCTGTCGCCCTTCAACTGGGCATTGACCGAGATCTGCTGCTGCATCTGGGCCGCGGCATTCAGCGCCTCGTCGGCCGACGGGAAGGTCGACATGACCTCGTCACCCATGGTCTTGATCACAGTGCCATTGTGCCGCTCGGTGGCGGTGCGCATCACGTCGATGCAGGTGGCGATGACCTCGCGGGCGCGCACGTCGCCGAGCTCCTCGAACAGGCGCGTGGAGCCGACGACGTCGGCGAACAGAATGGCGAGCTCGATATCCTTGCCCATGCCGGTTTCTTATGCGGGCTTGCCGGCATTATAGCAAGCGTTTTCCGCCCTTTGGGCCGCGGCGAGGAACAGCGCCGCCCCGGCACCGGCCGCGCGCGCACCCTCGCTCAGCGTGCGGCGGAACTCGCGCGCGCCCGGCTCGCGTGCATAGAGCCCGAGCGCATGGCGCGCTATGGCACTCAGTCGTCCCCCCTTGGTGAGCTCCTGCTCCGCGTAGCCCGCCATGCGCCGGGCCTGCTCCATGCGCGCCGGCGGCGCCCATTCATCGCCCGGCCATGCAAGCCGGTGCAACTCGGCAAGCACCTGCGGACGATGGTAGGCCTCGCGCCCGAGCATCACGCCATCGCACCACGCAAGCTCTCGCGCCGCCGAGTCGGCGGTGCGCAGGCCGCCGTTCAGGATCATCGGCACCTGCGGCAATTCCATCCGCAGGCGGCGCACGATATCGAAGCGCAGTGGCGGCACCTCGCGATTATCCTTGGGCGACAGCCCGCCGAGCACGGCCTTGCGCGCGTGCACGACCAGCGCCGTGGCGCCGGCGGCGACGACGGTGCGCGCGAAAACGAGTAGTCGCTCGAAATCCTCCTCGCTGAACTCCGCGGTGGCTGCGGCGACGGCGGCCCGGCGGCCCGCCTCGACGACGCCGATGCGCAGCTTCACCGTGACGGGAATGCGCACCGCTGCGACCATCGCCGCCACGCAACCCGCCACCAGCCCGGGCCGCGCCATCAGGCAGGCGCCGAAGGCTCCCGCGCTCACGCGATCGCTCGGGCAGCCGCAGTTGAGGTTCACCTCGTCGTAACCCGCCTCCTCGCCGATGCGCGCCGCCGCGGCGAGCTGCTCGGGGTCACTGCCGCCGAGCTGCAGCGCGAGCGGGTGCTCGTCCGGGTGAAAGCCGATCAGCCTCTGCCGGTCACCGCGCAGCACCGCCGCCGCCGTGACCATCTCGGTGTAGAGCAGCACGCGCGGCGAGAAGCCGCGCAGGAAGTAGCGGCAGTGCCGGTCGGTCCAGTCCATCATCGGGGCGACGGAGACGCGGCGGTCGATTGACTTGCTGTGTACTCCGAAGGTCATGCCAGTTCTCGTTTTCGTTGTGCGCTCGCGCCGTGTCCACAGCATTCCTGCCAGTTGGGAGGATTCTATCGTTGATCCGGGGACACTCGCGTGGAGCAGTTCGCGAAGGGCGCTCGCTGCGCAGCCCCGCCGAGATTATCGCTCATGGAGTCCAACCGCGGTCGCAGTACATCATCGGCATGTGCTTCCTCGCATCGAAGCTCGAAAGACGGAGGATCCGCTCGTCACCGAATCCATGCGGGTTGCCGGACCGGCCGCTCGCAGCCTGCGCATCGTCAGCGGGGCAAGCTTCGAGCGGCCCCGATCGGCTAGGATCACGGGCATGACAGCGAAAGCGAACCTGCGCGTCGGTATCGGCGGCCTCGGCGCGATCGGCTTGGCGGCGGCTCAGGCGCTCGATGCGGGACTGCCGGGACTCGAGCTGCGTGCGGTGGCCGCGCGCGACGGCGAGCGGACGCGGCAGCGCGCCGCGTCACTGCGCTCGCGTCCCGCGGTCACGACCCTCGCGGGGCTCGCGGCAGCCTGCGAGGTCGTCGTCGAATGCGCCCCGGCCGCGGTGTATGACGAGATCGCGTGGCCCGCGATCGAGGCAGGACGGATTTTCGTGACCATGAGCTCGGGTGCCCTGCTGACGCGCACCGGGCTTGTCGAGCGGGCGCGGTCCACGGGTGCACGCATCATCGTGCCGTCCGGCGGCATCCTTGGCCTCGATGCCTTGAAGGCCGCCGCGGAAGGCGAGATCGAGTCGGTCACGCTGGTCACGCGCAAGCCGCCGCGCAGCCTCGCCGGCGCGCCCTGGCTGGTCGAGCACGGCATTTCAGTGGACGGCCTCGACGCCGCGCGGCTCGTCTTTTCCGGCAATGCGCGTGAGGCAGCGGCGGCCTTTCCCGCCAACGCCAATGTCGCGGCAACCCTGAGCCTCGCGGGCATCGGCGCGGAGCGCACGCGGGTCGAGATCTGGGCCGACCCGGCCGCCCACCGCAACATGCAGTTCGTGCGCGTGCAGTCCGCCGCGGCGGATTTCGAGGTGACGCTCGCCTCCCATCCCCTGCCCGACAATCCGCGCACCGGCAGCCTCACTCCGAAGAGCCTGGTCGCGACGCTGCGTGCACTCACGTCGCACTGTACGGTGGGCACGCTCTGAGGAGCGGCGTCAGAAAGCCAGCGCGGCGCCCACCGTGCGAGGATCGGCCGCCGCGGCGAGCAGGCCGCGCTCAGGATCGTCCGCGATGATCTGCATCGCCGAGTGCAGGCCCCAGCGACCGATGACCTGACAGCTCTGCGACGAGGACCGCAACAGGTCGATTTCCGCCGCCTCGAATCCTTCCTCGAGCACAAGCGAGCCGGCTGCATCGGACGCGTCCCAGCGCGGTGCCGCGATGAGCCGGCCGATGTCCGTTTCGCCACCCAGCAGGCGCGCGAGCGTCTGCGCGTTCCAAGGCATCTGGTTCGCTCCTCCCGGGGTCGCGCCCTGCAGGCGCATTGCGCCGGGCCCCGCGACCGACCATGCGTGCAGAGTCGTCGCGGGACGGCGGCCCGCGCGCGGAAAATTCGGGTGGCCCGGCTCGCTGCTGAACCCGCGGCCGGCGCGATTGGCGAGGATGAGGTCGTATTTTTCCACGATCAAACCGCTGCCGAAACGCGGGAATGAATTGGAATGCACGACCGACACCATCGTGCCCTCCCCGTCGACGGCTGACACCATCGATGTACCGCCGGGGTCCGACAGCGAAGCCTTCTGCCAGTCGACCGCGGCGGAGACGGGCGCATGCACGGCGGCGACCGGAACCTGCGTCAGCTCCGTCATCGATTCGAGGGCGCGCAGCAGCGCGGCACCGTGCGTCGGTGCCGGCGTGACGAAGAGCTTGCGCCCGCCGAGGCGGCCGGCGGTGGCCTTGGCCCATTCCGCATGCACCGGGCGCGAGAAATCCTCGCGCGCCAGCACGCCGCCGTGGCGACGCACGCACTCGAGGATCGCCTCACCAACGGCGCCCTCGAGAAAGCCCTCGCGATCCGCGACCAGGGCTTCGAGCGCCGCGGCGAGACCCGGCAGCACCATCACCGTGCCGGGCGCAATGACGCACCCGCCCGGGTAGTAGCGCGTGCCCGCTGCATTGTGGCGCGCGACGAGTTCAGCCGATTCCTCGGCCAGCGACGAACAAATGCGGGACCAGCAGAATCCGCGCCGCGCCATGTCGATCGCGGGCGCGGCCAGTTGCGCGAGCGGCAGGCGACCGCGAGCGGCAAGGGCGAGGTAGCCCGCGGGTGCACCTGGCACGCCGACCGAACCGGGTCCTGTCGCCTGCATACCGCCGTGAATCGCGAGCTCCGCCAGTCCAGCGGGAGCCCCGCCGATGGCGAGCAGCGCCTGCGGCTCCGCGCAATCGCGCGGCCAGGCGAGCGCCACGAGGTCGCCCGCGAGGCCGCACTTCGGCGGGAGCAGCACCGTTTCGGCGAGCGCCGCGGCGAGCACGGCATCGTAGGCGTTGCCGCCGGCACGCAAGGCTTCGGCGCCGACCAGCGCCGCGGCCGGCGCGGCCGCCGCCACCGCGCCGCGCGGACCGCGCACCTGGCACTGCTCGGCCATGACCGGGACTGCGCCGGACAGGCGCCAGCTGCTGCCTGTCATGTTCAGAATACTGCAACCGCGAAGAAGGTCGAGGCAACCAGCCCCGTGACGACCGGCACCAGCATGACCCGCACGGCGTCCTGCACCGGCACGCGCGCGAAACAGGCGATCGCGATCAGCGACGACCACGGGATCAGCGTACCGCCGCCGGTCCACACCGAACCCATCTGGCCGATCGCCGCGAGCGTCGCGGCATCGGCGCCCGACACCGGGGCGAGGGCACCCGAGAGCGCGCCGGTAAGCGGCAGACCGGCGAAGCCCGAGCCATCGACGCCCGTGATCATGCCCACGAGCAGCACGCCGAAGGCGACCGGATACTCACTCGAGGGAATCCAGGCCTGCGCGCTGTGCACGAGTTCGAACAGCAGGCTCGGCGCGCGCTCGATCGGCACCCCGAGGATGCCCGCAGCGGTCTCGCTCGCACCGAGGAAGAAAAAGCCGGCAATCGGCAACACTGATCCCATCGCCCTGAAAGCGAACACGAAGCCCTCGGTCACATGGTCGGCACTCGCATCGAGCATGCGGTGCGGGCCGTGCATCGCGAGCGTGGCACAGATCATCAGCAGGCTCGCCATGCCGCCGACGAGCGAGGCGGCGGCTCCTCCCTTGATGGACGGCAGGCCCGGCATGAACATCGGCAGCACCATCAGGGCAACGACCACGAGGAAGGCGAGCGGGGTCAGCACGGCGAACAGGCGCGACCACTTGACGCGGGAACGCTCGAGGTCATGCAACTCGCGCTCGACATCGGCCTCGGTCAGCAGCAGGTGGTCGCGGCTCGTGCCGCGCGCGATCTCCGGCTTGTGCATGGTGCCGGCATCGGCGAACTCGGCGGACTTGCCGTTGGTGGCACGTTTCTGCCACTCGGCGAGCAGCCGCTCGTCCGGCGCCGTGAATCCCTTGCGCAACGACAGGTAGACGAGCGACAGCGCGATCACGCCCGTGACAAGCGACAGTGCGAGCGCACGATCCGCCACCACCGACGCCAGTGCGCCCGAGGCCTTGGCGCTGATGCCCGGCGCCACGCCCACGATGTAGTCCGAGGACAGCGCCATGCCCTGCCCTGCGATGGCCATGACCGCGGCGCCCGCGAGCGGCGGCAGGCCCGCAGCGATCGCCGCTGGCAGCAGCACGGCCGACACGAGCGGCACGGCGGGCGTCGGCCAGAAAAACAGCGAGACCGCGTAGGTCGCGAACGCCAGCACGAGGAAGGAAACATGGCCGTTTTTCATGACGAGGCGGAAAGGCTCGACCATGCGCACGTCGGACCGCAGGTCCTTCAGCGAATTGAGCAGCGCCGTGACCAGCGCGATCACGAGGAAGATATTGAACAATTCCTTCGCGGCGATGAAGCTCGCGTTGAAGATGCTGCCGAGCGCGGCGATCGGACTTCCGCTGAAGGCGAACACGACAAGGAAGGTCGAGATGATCGAGGGCACCACGACGTTGGCGCGCAGGACCATCGTGAAGACGATGACCAGTACGCCTGCCAGATACATCCAGTGCGCCGCCGTAAGACCCGAAGTCGCGCCCATAGCCCCCCTTGTCCGGCCTCGATGTACCCCGCAGGGCCGTCGTGCATACAGTATACTGAATGCACGCGAAATCAAGCGAGCCTTCCACGTCGGTATACTGTGCCGATGCCGATGAAAGCCGAATTCGACGACTGGAACGACAGCTGGTCGAACATCGGCGCGACCCACCAGTCGTTGCATTACGCGGTGACGAAGTCCTTGCGCGAGGCCATCCTCAAGGGCCGCTTCAAGCCGGGCGAGCGACTCACGGAATCGAACCTTGCGGACATCTTCAGGGTGTCGCGCAATCCGATTCGCGAGGCGCTGCGCGCCCTGCAGGTCGAGGGCCTCATCGAGGTCAATCCGCGCCGCGGCGCGCGCGTGCGCCTCGTGTCGGACGCCGAAGCGCAGGAAGTCATCGAACTGCGCGCGGAACTCGAGGGCATCAATGCCCGCAATGCCGCGCGGCGCTGCGACGGGCCTACGCGCGAAGTGCTGCAGCGACTGTACGTCGAGGGCAACGAGGCGGCCGGGGCGGCGGCGCGGGAGCGCCTGCTGCGCATCAACGACCGCTTCCACGAACTGCTCGCCGACGCGGGCCAGAACCGTTACCTCGCCGACTACGTGAAGTCGTTGCGCGAGCGCACGATGTGGTTGTTCGCCTTGGCGCAAATGGACCGCGCCATGGAGTCCTGGCAGGAACACGCCGCCATCCTCCAGGCCGTGGTCACCGGCGATGCCGAGCTCGCGGCGCTGCTCGCCTCGCGCCACGTGCGCAAGGTCGGCGAGCAGGTGCGCTCGGGCATCAACGCGGCCGGGGAACCCGTCGACGAAACCTGAGCCACGCGAGCCCGCCTTGCAGGCCCGCCCGAGTGTGTGTATACAGTATACCCAAGTGACCGCGGGGGACGCCGATCGATGATCAACAAGAATGTATTGAGCCTCACCGACGCCGAGCTGCTGCTCGATGCCGCGCAGCGCAAGTCCGAGGAACTCGGCGGCATGCACGTCATCTGCATCGCCGACGACGCGGGCTATCCCATCGCGCTGCGCCGCCTTGACAAGGGCAAGGTGACAAGCGTGCAGATCGCCGAGAACAAGGCGTTCACGGCGGCCGCGCACCGGCGGGTCACGCACACCTTCACCAATACGTTCCCCGGCGAGGAGGCGTGGGGCATCTTCACCCAGCACGGCGGGCGCATCACGGTGTTCGTGGGCGGCTATCCGATCTTCGTTGACGGCAAGGTCGTCGGCGGCATCGGCGTGTCCGGCGGCAATGGCGAGCAGGACATCGCGGTCTGCGAAGCGGCGATCGCCGCGTTCGCCGAGCACATGAAGAAGACCGGCGGCGGCACCGTCACCATTCCCGACGCAGCGCGCAAGGCATGAGCGCACCGCTCAACTACATCGGCGGCCGCTGGCAGGCGGCGCTCGATGGCGGCAGCTTCGAACGCCGCAACCCGGCCGACCCTTCAGACCTGATCGGCGCCTTCCCTGCCTCCAAGGCCGCCGACGCACTTGCCGCGATCGAGGGCGTCGACGGGGCGCGGCGCGCCTGGGCCGCGACCGACGCGGAGCAGCGCCAGCGGGTACTCGAGCGCACGGCGGACCTGATCCTCGCGCGGCTCGATGCGCTCGCCCGCGAGTTGACACGCGAAGAAGGCAAGGTGCTCGCGTCGGCCACCCAGGAATGGCGCCGCACGGCGGCCAACTTCCGGCTGTACGCCAGCGAGGCGCATCGCACGCTCGGCGAGACCTTCGCCAACAGCGGCGCCGGAGTCACTTATTCGGTGCGCGAGCCCGTGGGCATCGTGCTCGCCATCACGCCGTGGAATTTCCCGGTGTCGATTCCCTCGCGCAAGATCGGGCCAGCGCTCGCCACCGGCAATGGCGTCATCTACAAGCCCTCGGAGCTCACGCCGCTCGCCGGCCAGCGAATGGTCGAACTGCTGCTCGAAGCCGGCCTGCCGCCGGGCGTGATCGCGCTCGTGCAAGGGTATGGCGCCGACGTCGGCGACACGCTGGTCGGATCGGCCAAAGTGGGCGCCGTCACCTTCACGGGTTCCTATCCGACGGGTCGCCGCATCCACCAGGCCGCCGGCCCCGACAAGCGCCTGCAACTCGAGATGGGCGGCAAGAATCCGTGCGTGGTGCTCGCGGACGCCGACCCGGCCCGCGCCGCGCAGATCGCGGCCCAGGGCGCCTTCTCGCTCACCGGCCAGGCCTGCACCGCGACGAGCCGCGTGCTGGTGGTCGGCGACATCTACGACGCCGTCGTGCGCGAGATCGTGGCGCGCGCCCGCGCCTACCGGCTCGGCAACGGCCTCGATCCGCAGGTGACCATGGGGCCCCTCGCGAGCGAGGCGCAGCAGCGCAAGGTCGAGGACATGATCGCAGCCGGCAAGGCCGAAGGCCTGCGCGTCGCCTGCGGCGCGCAGGACCTCGACTCGCCGTTGCCGCCGCAAGGCCATTTCGTGGCCCCGACCGTGTTCGTCGACGTGCCGCCCTCCTCGCGCCTGTCGCGCGAGGAAATCTTCGGCCCGGTCGTGTGCGTGTCGCGCGCGGCGAGCTACGAGGAGGCGATCGCGCAGGCGAACGCCGTGGACTACGGGCTCGCCGCCTCGATCGTCACGCGCGACATGGGCCGCGCGCTCGCCTTCGCCGCGGACATCGACGCCGGCATCGTCAAGGTCAACAGCGCCACCGGCGGCGTCGCGCTCAACGCGCCGTTCGGCGGTTTCAAGCATTCGAGCAACCAGACCAACAAGGAACAGGCGGGCCACGGCGTGATGGATTTCTACACGCGCACCAAGTCCGTCTACCTCGCGACCTGACGGAAACCATCATCATCACCGAATACCTGACTTTGGCCGCCGCCATGCTGTCGACGGGGCTCGTCGGCGGCATCGTCGCGGGGCTCCTCGGGGTCGGCGGCGGCATCGTGATCGTGCCGGTGCTCGAGGTCGCGCTGTCGATCCTCAAGATCGATCCTGCGATCCGCATGCACGTCGCCGTCGCGACCTCGCAGGCGACGATCGTGCTGACCTCGATCTCGTCCGCCCGCGCGCACCACAAGCGCGACGCGGTCAACCTGCCGCTCGTCAGGCGCTGGGCGCCCTACCTGTTCTTCGGCGCGCTGGTCGGAGTGGTCGTCGCCGACCACGTGCACGGCGACGTACTGTCGATGGTGTTCGCCGTGGTCGCGTTGCTGGTCGCGGTGAAGATGATGCTGCCACTCGACAACCACCCACTCGCCCAGCAGGTGCCGGGCGGCATCGCAACGCCGCTCCTGCCCGGCTCGATCGGCGTGCTGTCGAGCATGATGGGCATCGGCGGCGGCACCCTGAGCGTGCCGATCATGACCCTGCTCAACGAACCCATCCATCGCGCGGTGGGCACCGCGTCGCTGTTCGGCCTCGCCATCAGCATTCCGGCGACGGTGGGCTTCATCGTGGCCGGCTGGAGCCACCCTTCCCTGCCGCCGGGCAACCTCGGCTTCGTCAACCTGCTCGGCTTTGCCCTGATTGCGCCGGCCACCATGCTGACCGCACCGCTCGGCGCGCGCCTCGCGCACTGGCTGCCGCGCCGGCACCTGAGCCTGGTGTTCGGCGGCTTCCTGTTCATCGTGGCCGCGCGGATGTTCTATTCGGCGTTCAAGTAGCGCGTCAATGGAAGCCGATCACGGCCCCGCCGTCGACCCGCACGACGGTGCCGGTGACGAAGCTGGCCCGCGGGCTCGCGAGGAAGGTGACGACATCGGCGAGCTCCTCCGCCCGGCCGAGCCGGCCGACGGGGATGCCGGCGAGATGTTCCTCCGCGACCGCGTCCCCGCTCGCGCCGCGATCCTTCGCCAGCCAGTCACGGAAACGATGGTAGGCCGGCGTGTCGAACTGCCCCGGCACGATCACGTTGACGAGCACCCGCGGCGCGAGCTCGAGCGCGAGCGAGCGCGCGGCCGCCGCGACGCCGCTGCGGAAAACCGATGACAAGGCGAGATCGGGCGAAGCCTCGACCACGGAACGCGCGGTAATGAACAGCATCCGGCCCGCTTGCGACTGTTGCAGCCAGGGCGTCGACGCCGCCGCGGCATCGAGCGCGGGGCGCAGCATCGACTCCCATGCGCGCTCACGCGCCTGCGGACTCGAACGGCCGATCGGCCCCGGCGTACCACCCCCGGTATTGATGATCGCGATATCGAGGCCGCCGAGTGCCTGCGCGGCCTCGTTCACCATGCGCTGCGCCTCGTCGCGCACAGCCAGGTCGCCGCGGACCCATCCCGCCGCGTGCATGGCCTCGCCTGCCGCGCGCAGCCGCGCCTCGTCGCGGCCCGCGATGATCACACGGGCGCCCTCGGCCGCGAGCTGCGCGGCGATCGCCCGGCCGAGTCCGGAACTCGAGCCGAGCACCAGGGCGCGCTTGCCGGCGAGCTGCAGGTCCATCGTCAGTCGATCGCGACGTAGATATGGCCGTCGATCTCGCGCACCGGATAGGTCTTCACCGCGCGCGAGGCGGGCGGGTTGATGGGTTCGCCGCTCGCGAGGTCGAAGATCGACCCGTGGCACAGGCAAGTGAGACCGCCCTGCTCCACCTTGCCCGACGACAAGTGGCAGGCCAGGTGCGTGCACAGGTTGTGCACGGCGTAGGCCGTGCCGTTGAGGCGCGCAATGGCCACTTCGGTGCCCTGCACGACGAAGCGGCGCACGCTGCCCTCGCGCACCTGGCCGCTGCGCGCCGCGCGGGTGAAGCTTCCCTCGCGCTCCGCGGCCTCGATGGCCGCGGCTTCCTCGTTCGGCTCCTCCTTCTCTTCGAGCAACGCGCCGAGGTCTGCGGCATCGTCGCGCAGCACGCGCGGCTCGATGGTTGCCTTGGCCGCCAGCAGCGACTTGACGACCATGATGTCGCCGCCGCGGTTCATGCCGAAGGCGCCGGCGATGCGCCCGCCCTGCAGGTAGAACGCAACGAAGTCCCGCTGGTCGAGCGAGCCGCGCACCACGACCTCGTCCCATGAGTCCGCATGGCCAGCGTACTGGAAGCTGTGTTCGTACTGGTCCGACCAGAACCAGTGCGGGTCCTCGTAGCGCGTGCGCACGCCCATCATGTTGAGGCCGGCGGCCGCGCCCTGGCGCGAGGCATTGTCGAAATGCTCGACACGCATGCGCTTGTCGTAGAGCGGGTGGTAATGGTTGGCGACGTCGCCCGCGGCGTAGATGCCCGGCGCCGTCGTGCGGCAGAACTCGTCGACACGGATGCCGTTGCCGACCGTGATCTCGCTTGCCTTGGCGATCGCGTCGTTCGGCACAATGCCGATGCCGATCACGACAACGTCGCCCTCGAAGGTCTCGCCGTCGCGCGCGCGCACGACCACGCCGGCGGCCGTCTCCGTGATCGACTCGACGGCCACGCCACAGCGCAGCCGCACGCCGTTCTCCACATGGATCGCGCCGCAGACCGCGCCGATCGCGGCGCCGAGCACTCGCTCGAGCGGCGCGAGCATCGCCTCGAGCAGCGTCACGTCGGCGCCCGCCGCGCGTGCCGATGCCGCGATCTCGGAGCCGATGAAGCCGCCACCGACGATGACGAGGTGACGCCCGGGCCGCAGGTACTCGCGCAACCGCCCGGCATCCGCGAGGGTGCGCAGGTAGAGGATCCGCTCGCCGCTCACGTCCGGGAAGCGCCGCGGCGTGCCGCCCGTCGCTATGAGCACGGCATCCGAGGCGAGCTTGCGCCCGTCTTCGAGCACGACGTCGAGGTTCGACTTGTCGATGCGCAGCGCACGCGCGCCGAGCTCGAGCGTGACATCGTGCTCGGCGTACCAGGCGGGCGGCACCGACCAGAGTTCCTGCGGATCCGCCGTGCCTTGCAGGAACTCCTTCGACAGCGGCGGCCGCTGGTAAGGCGCGTGCGGCTCATCGCCCACGATCGTGATGCGCCCGTCGTAGCCCTGGCGGCGCAGTGCGCGCGCGGCCGATGCGGATGTCTGGCCGGCCCCGATCAGCACCATCTGGCGGGCCACGGTCAGCCCGCCTCGCAGAAGCGTTCGTGCGCCGCCGGTTCGGCGTCACGCACTTGCGGGTCGAGCCGTACATAGACGGCCTCGTCCTCGACCTTGACGGGATAGACCGGCTGGCACTTCGCCCACTGGTCGGTCCAGCCGGTCTTCAGGTCGAAGGCCCACTGGTGGCCCGGGCAGATGACCTTGCCCTTGAACACGAGGCCTCGCGACAGGCGGCTCTGCTTGTGGATGCAGATGTCGCGCAGCGCGTAGACTCCGCCGTCGATGTAGAACAGCGCGATCTCGTGGTCCGCGACCGTCACCTTGAGCTTCTTGCGTTCCCGCAGCGGCCCGAGCTCCGTGGCCTTGACCCAGTCGGTCATGGCCCGGCTAGACGGAGCCGACCGCGGCGAGTTCGGAGTCGGCGTGCTTGAAATCCTTCACGTAGTAGTCGTACAGGGCCTTCGTGTAGGAGAAGCGCATGTCCGCGGCGTCGCGCACGGCCTCGAGGCACAGTTCCTGCAGCTCGGGCGTGTCGGCATGCCGCAGCACGATCTCGTAGCCGCGCTCGCCGTGCACTTCATCCGAGGTGATATGCAGCTCGAAGAACTCCGCCTCGTCCTCCGTGAAGCCGTACTTCTCGAGCAGCGGCGGATACTGGCGGCGGTAGATGTCCGGCACCTGCGACTCGAGGCCGACGACCAGCGCGGCGGTCGCGGCGACCCAGTTGCCGCGCATCGCCGTGGCGTAGCACCAGCCCTGCAGGCCGCGGGTCACGGGATTCATGTTGCGCGGGTCCTGCACGCGTTCGCGCGTGGTGCCGCAAGCTTCCGCGAAACGGATCAGCAGGTCGGTGTGGCGGATGTCGGCCAGCTCTTCCTCGTACATGTTCTGCAGCAGGAAGTCCTTCGCCTCCGTGGCGTGGTCCGGGGCATTGGCGTAGATGTAGCCGAGGTAATCGGCGAACGGCCCCACGTAATGGAAGTGGTTCTCGGCCCAGCGCGCGAAGTGCTCGCGCTGCAGCTTGCCGCTCGACCAGGCGACGCTGAACGAGGCGTCCTTGGCCTCGCGCCCCTGCATCGCTTCCTTGAGAGCAGCCCGAAATTGAGTCTTGTCAAGCAATTTGGCCATGGCGCAACCTCCGGATGTCGTCCAAAGCGTATACTGCGGACAAAATGCCGTCAACGGGCTTTCGTGTCAGGATTCGAGTCATGCAGTCAATCCAGCTCCGCCCGGTCAAGGCCAACCCAGGCCTGACCGACAAGGTCTACGTCGCGCTGCGCGACGCGATCTCCCGCATGGACATCTATCGCGGCGACGAACCGCCGAAGCTCGACGAGCGCTATCTCGCCGAAAGCCTCGGAGTCAGCCGCACGCCGGTGCGCGAGGCCCTCTCCCGCCTCGAGCAGGAAGGGCTCGTCATGTCGATCCCGCGGCGTGGCGCCTTCGTGGTGCGCAAGACCAAGCGCGAAATCATCGAGGTCATCCAGGTCTGGGCGGCGCTCGAGGGCATGGCGGCGCGGCTTGCGACGCGCGTTGCGAGCGACACGGACATCGGCGAATTGCGCAAGCTGTTCGTCACCTTCCAGGACCCGAGCGCACCGCAGGCGCGCATCGACGAGTATTCGGAGACCAACATCCGCTTCCACCAGGCGATCATCGCGCTCAGCGGCAATGAGCTGCTGCAACGCCTCGCCGACGTGCCCCTGCTGCACATGCGGGGCATCCGTGCCAAGACGATCGGCGAGCACGATCGCGCGAGCCGCTCGATCGTCGATCACATGCACATCATCGAGGCGATCGAGGCGCGCGACGCACGCCTCGCTGAGGAACTCGTGCGCGAGCATTCCTTCGGGCTTGCCGAGCACGTCGAGAAGCACGTCGACTATCTCGGCTAAACGCCCGCGAGCAGGGTTTTCCCGATCAGCAGCGTGGCGGAGAGGCCTGACAGGCCGAGCACCGCCTGGCGTGCGCGCCGGTTGCTGATGCGAGGCACCACGCGGCCCGACAGCCAGAAGCCTGCGAGCAGCGGCGGCACGAAGACCGCCGCGGCGAGCCCCTCGGTGGCGCTGAAGCGGCCGAAGTGCGCGAGCACGACCAGGGAAAATGCCGAGCCGAGCACGAAGAAGGCCGCCATCGTCGCGCGGATCGACGCCGCAGCGCCGTGCTGGTAGGCGAGCGCCAGCGGTGGCGCCCCGATCGACGTTAGCGTTCCCATGAAACCGGACGCGAATCCGGCCACAAGAAGGTTGGGTCGCGTCGGTTGCACTCGCCAGCCACTGGCGCTCAGCAGGACGGCGCCGAGCACCAGCGCCCCGAACAGCAGGCTATAGGTCGCTAGCGGCAGGAGGGAAATCGCGAGCCCCGCGACGACGGTGCCCGGCACCCGGCCCACCAGCGCGTACGACAGGCCCCGCACATCGATGGCCTCGCGCTCCCGCCAGGCGATCAACGAGGACACGAGCAGGGCAAGCACCAGCAATGGCCCTGGCACGAGGCGCGGATCGATCAGCAGCAGGATCGGCGCCGCGATCATGCCGAGGCCGAGACCCGTGCTCGCCTGGATCAACGAACCGGTGAAAACCGCGAGGGCACCCAGCAACAGGGCCGGCCAGTGCGCAAGGTCCAGGCTCAGAACCACCGTCCCACCCCCACTTGACATCTACAACATACAGTATACCGTATACACAAAATACAGCTACCAACAGCCATTCAGGACTTGGGGGTCACATGGTTCGCAGGCTGATGCAGCACTCCGCCACGGCAGTGAGGGGATAACAATGTCCAGGGTCGCCACGACGATTTCATCCGCGGTTTGGGTGGTCATGTCCGCCCTCGCCGCCCAAGGGGCGCAAGCCCAGCAGGCCGGCGCGGAGCAGACGCCATCCCTCCAGGAGGTCACGGTCACCGGTACACGACGCCTCGTCGTTTCCCCGACCGACGTCTCCGCTCCGGTCGACGTCATTCCGATCGACAAGCTCACCAAGCAGGGCGACGTGGACATGATCAATGTCCTGCGCAACTCGGTGCCCTCCTTCAACGCCGACGCCAATCCGCTGAGCGGAACGCCGACCTCGATGCGCCCAGTGTCGTTGCGCGGCCTGTCGCCCGACCACGTGCTCGTGCTCGTGAACGGCAAGCGGCGCCATCGCGGCGCCAACGTCGCGACCTTCTCGGGCGGCAAGACCGACGGCTCGCAGGGCCCCGATATCTCCTCCATCCCCACCATCGCCCTGAAGCAGGTGCAGGTGCTGCGCGATGGCGCCGCCGCGCAGTACGGCTCGGACGCGATCGCGGGTGTCATCAACTTCATCCTGAACGACAACCCGGAGGGTGCGAACCTTCAGGCCAAGTACGGCAGCACCTACGCCGGCGACGGCGGTCGCTACCAGCTCGCGGGTTCGGCAGGCATGCCGCTCGGCGAGTCCGGCTACCTGCGCTTCAGCGGCGAGTTCCACGAGCAGGACGAATCGATCCGTGCGATCCAGCGTCCCGATGCGGCGGCGCTGCAGGCGGGGGCCAATCCGCTCGTGGATCCGGATGCGGTGCCGGACCCGGCCACCAACTTCGGCATCCCGAAGATCTCGGACGACCTCAAGCTCTTCATGAATTTCGGCGCCGACATCAACGAGGACGCGCGCTTCTACGGCTTCGGGAACTACTCGCAGCGCACGACCGAGAGCGACTTCTTCTATCGCAACCCGACCGATCGCCAGGGCGTGTTCACGGACGGCGCCGGCAACTTTCTCGTCGGCGACATGACGCCGAACGACGGCCAGAACTGCCAGGGTGGCATCGACTTCGGCGGCACCGGCGTCGTCAACAATCCGATCGCGGTGGGCGCGCCGGACCAGGTCACGCGCATGTCGAGCGTGTTCTCGGACCCGAACTGCTTCAACTTCCTCGAAGTGTTTCCCGGCGGCTACAGCCCGCGCTTCGGCAGCGACGTCACGGACTTCGCGGGCGCCTTCGGCATCCGCGGCAAGTTCGGGCCCGGCATGACCTATGACGTGAGCGCGAGCGCCGGCCGCAGCAAGATCTCGTTCTTCGCCGGCAACGTGCCGAACCCGAGCATGGGCTCGCAGTCGCCCACGTTCTTCGGTCGCGTCGGCGACCGCATCCAGCTCGAGCGCGCGGTCAACGTCGACATGACCTATCCGCTCGCGGTCGCGGCCTTCGCCTCGCCGGTCAATGTCGCCTTCGGCGCCGAGTGGCACGACGAGGAGTTCCAGATCGTCGCGGGCGAACCGGCCTCGTTCGAGTCCGGCGTGCTGGGCTCACAGGGCTTCCTGATCGGCGAAGAGGCCATCCCGGGATTCTCGCCGACGATCGCCGGCACATTCGGCCGGCACAAGTTCTCCGGCTACATCGACATGGAAACCGACGTGACGAAGAAGCTGACGCTCGGCCTCGCGGCCCGGCATGAAGCCTTCTCCGGCACGGTCGGCAGCGAGACGACGTACAAGGCCTCGGGCATGTACCACTTCACGGACTCGTTCGCGATCCGCTCGACCTACGCGACGGGCTTCCACGCGCCGTCGGTCGGCCAGGAGCATTTCTCGACCACGACGACCGAGTTCGACGCCAACGGCGATCTCGTCGAGTCGGGCCAGATCCCGCCGACGAGCCCGACGGCCGCGATCGTCGGCGGCAAGCCGCTCAAGCCCGAGACGTCGAAGAGCGTCGCGGCCGGCCTCGTGTTCGACAACGGCGCGATCACCATCACCCTCGATGCCTACTACATCGAGATGGAAGACCGCATGACCCTCTCGGCGAGCAAGACGCTGACGCCCGCCCAGAAGCAGGCGCTGATCGACGAGGGCTTCCAGTCGGCTGCCGGCTTCAGCTCGTTCCGCTTCTTCACGAACGACTTCGCGTCGGAGACCAAGGGCATCGACCTCGTGGCGTCCATGCCGCTCGGCTTCATCCCGCGCGGCAGCAACGACCTGAACGTCGCGGTCAATTACAACAAGACGAAGGTCACCTCGTTCGACCCGAACGATCCGAACGAGTTGCTCGACCAGGTGCGCGTCACCCAGCTCGAGGACAACTACCCCAACTGGCGCGGCAACGTCGCCTTCACGCATGTCGAGGATGCGTGGCGCGCCCTGCTGCGCGCCAACTACTACGGGCGCTTCACGGAGATGCATGTCAACGGCAACCTGCCGATCCACGCGGAATCGCAGGTTACCGTCGACCTCGAACTGGGCCTGACGCCCTGGGAACGCCTCGAGCTCGCGGTCGGCGCCGAGAACCTCCTCGGTTCCAAGCCGACGCGCAACCCATGGGCATTCATCGTCGGCTCGAAGTACCCGACGACGACGCCCAGCGGCCTCGACAATGGCCTCTGGTACCTCAGGATGAACTACAAGTTCTGACCATCGACTCGGGCGGGCCCGATCGCGGCCCGCCCGGCGCCCGCTGACGCATACTGCGCCCATGGGCGCCTCCTTCGGCTGGGGCTTCTTTGGCGGTTGTGCACTGCTGCTGGGTGCGTGGCTCGCCTGGATGCTGCCCATCGGGCGGCGCACGCTCGGCGCGATCATGGCTTTCGGCTCCGGCGTACTGGTGAGCGCGGTGTCGTTCGAACTCGTCGAGAAGGCGAGTGCCACGACCCACGGCGACTGGGTCATCGCCGTCGGCATGCTGCTCGGCGCATTCACGTTCTTCTGGGGCGACACGTTGATCGATCGCGCCGGCGGCAACAGGCGAGGCAGCGTGCATCCCCAAGGTGCCAACTCGAGCGGCGCCGCCATCCTCCTCGGCACCGTGCTCGACGGCATACCGGAATCGGTGGTCATCGGCCTCGGCCTCGTCTCGGGCGGCGGAGTCAGTGTTGCAATGGTGGCCGCCGTCTTCCTGTCGAACCTGCCCGAGGCGATCGCATCGACCACGGGCCTGCGCGCTTCCGGCTGGCGAGCCAGCCGCCTCTTCGGCCTGTGGCTCGCCGTTGCGGTGATTTCGGGCCTCGCGTCGCTCGCGGGTTTCGCGCTTCTGCGGCAGGCTCCGAGCGAACTCGTCGCCGGTGTGCAGGCCTTTGCGGCGGGTGCGCTCCTCACGATGATCGCGGATTCGATGATGCCTCAGGCGTTCGCGATGAACGGCCGCACGGCCGGCCTCCTGACGACGCTCGGATTCGGCCTCGCCTACGCCATCGGCGCACTGGCGCAATCACCCTGACCGCGGCTTGGCGCTCGTGCTGCCGACACCGCGTCAGTGGGCAGCTTCGCCCATCTGCGACTGGCAGTAGTTCTCGAAACCGACCCGGGCAATGAGGTCGAGCTGCGTCTCGAGATGATCGATGTGTTCTTCCTCGGACTCGAGGATGTCCTCGAAGATCTCCCGCGATATGTAGTCGCCCGCCTTCTCGCAATCGGCGATCGCGGCCTTGAGGTCGCCGCGCCCCGCGACCTCGAGCTTCAGGTCGCATTCGAGGCATTCCCTGACGTCCTCGCCGAGCAGCAGCTTGCCGAGGTCCTGCAGGTTCGGCAGGCCCTCGAGGAAGAGGATGCGCTGGACCAGCCGGTCCGCGTGCTTCATCTCGTCGATGGACTCGTCCTTCTCGTGATGCTCGAGGCGGGCAAGCCCCCAGTTGCCGAACATGCGGGCGTGCAGGAAGTACTGGTTGATCGCCGTCAGCTCGTTCTTCAGCACGACATTGAGGTGCCGGATGATCGTTGCGTCGCCCTTCATGGCCTTGCCCCTGCTATCCGGAGGGAGCGCAGTATGTTGGGCGTTCGGACCGCTCGCCGCAAATCAGCGAGGGGCTTCGCAAATCAGCCCGCCTGGCGCTGCCGGCGATCGAGGAGATGTTCGTCGACGACCTGGCGAGCGGTGTCCTCGCAATGCCCGCAGCAGTTCGCGACCGGCAGCTTGCACTGCACTTCCGCGAGGGAGGCGGCGCCATGGTCCACCGCGGCGCGGATTTGACGGTCCGAAATGGCGTTGCAGATGCAGACGAACATGCGGGATGGCCCTCTGTATGGCCATCCTAGTTGCAAATGCGAATGATTGTCAATAACTATTGCGCTGCCACGATCGAGACGACCACCGCGTCGAGGCCTGCGACCTGCCCGACCACACGGTCGCCGGGGTGCAAGGGACCCACCCCGGCGGGCGTCCCCGTGTAGATGAGGTCGCCCGCTTCGAGCCGGTAGAGGCACGAAAGCTCGGCAACGATCTCCGCGCAATGCCAGGTCATGTCCGACAGGTCGCCGTCCTGGCGCGTTTCGCCGTTGACGCTGAGGCTGATTCGCCCCGCGCGCGGCAGTGACTCCTGCGGCTGCAGCATGCGAATGGGACCGATGGGCGCCGAAGCGTCGAAGGCCTTGCCGGACTCCCAGGGTTTGCCCGCTTCCTTGGCGGCGTTCTGCAGGTCGCGCCGCGTGAGATCGATGCCCACTGCGAGGCCAAATACATGGCGGCGCGCATCGGCCACCGCGATCGCCGACCCCGCGAGCCCGATCGCGAGCACGAGTTCGACCTCGTGGTGCAGGTTGCGCGTGGCGGTTGGATAGGCGATCGCGCTGCCGCTTGCCACGATGGCGTCGGTCGGCTTCTGGAAGAAGAACGGCGGTTCGCGCGCATCGGCGCCCATCTCGCGCGCATGCGCCGCATAGTTGCGGCCGACACAATGGATGCGGCGCACGGGAAACACCGCGTCGCGCTGCGCGACCGGCACTACGACGCGCGGCGCGGCGGGGAATACGGATTCCGTCATCGCCCGATTCTATATGATGGCCGCATCCTCGCCGCGGACCGCCGCCATGCGCATCGCCAAGCCCTTCCTGATCGTCACGACCCCCATCGGGCTTGCGATCGGCCTCTATGAGGGCTGGCGGCTGGCGGGCGGCCTCGTGGTGATCATGGTCGCGATGATTTCGCTGGTCGGGGCCGCCATGCTCGGGGTCGTGCTCACCGTGCGGCGCGAGAAGCGCGCGGACGATGCGGCCCGCGCGGCCGCCGCCAGGCGCGGCGAACCGTGAAGGCACTGCTTGTCCTCGACCTCGCCGGCACCTTCGTCTTCGCCCTCGCCGGCGCCACGGCCGGCGTGCGCCGCCGGCTCGACATCTTCGGCGTGCTGGTGCTGTCGCTCGTGACGGCGACCGCCGGCGGGGTGCTGCGCGACCTGCTGATCGGCGACGTGCCGCCGGCCGCGCTGCGCGACTGGCGCTATCTTGCGGCCGCGATGCTCGCGGGCCTCGTCACTTTCCTCTGGTACCCGACCATCGAGCGCCTGCGCACGCCGGTGCGAATGTTCGATGCCGCGGGACTGGCGCTGTTTGCGGTGGCGGGCGCCGAGAAGTCCCTGGACTTCGGCCTGCACCCGCTGATGGCGGCGCTCCTCGGCATGTTGACCGGCATCGGTGGCGGCATGTTGCGCGACATCCTGCTGGCCGAGGTACCTGCGGTGCTGCGTTCGGACCTCTACGCGGTGGCGGCGCTGCTCGGGGCGGGCGTCGTGGTCTTCGGTGCGGCCTTGGGCTGGCCCTCCCTGCCCTGCGCGCTATTGGGCGCCGTGCTGTGCTTCGCGCTGCGCATGCTCGCGGTCCGCTTCGACTGGCACCTGCCGCGCGCCTGGGCGCACGGCCGGCGCAACCCCTAGGCCGGCAGGACCTGGGCCGACAGGACCGCGGCGATTCCGCTGATGGGCTGCGGCTTGGCGAGGAAGAAGCCCTGGGCGAAATTGACGCCGATCTTCTCGAGCTCCGCGAGGACGGCCGCGCTCTCGACCCGCTCGGCCACGGTCGCGATGCCGAGCGTGCGCCCCACCTGGCTGATCGCCTCCACCATGCTCCGGTCGACGGTGTCCTGCGCCACGTTGGCGATGAACTCGCCGTCGATCTTCAGGAAATCGACCGGCAGCGTCTTCAGGTAACGGAAGGATGACAGGCCGCTGCCGAAGTCGTCGAGCGAGAAGCGGCAGCCGCGTGCGCGCAGCTCCTGCATGAAATACGTGGCGTTCTGCAGGTTCGCGACAGCCGCCGTCTCGGTGATCTCGAAGCACAGGCCGCGCGCGATGTCGTCGTCGTCGATGCGGCCGAGGACGTAGTCGAGGAACCCCTGGTCGTTGAGTGAGTTGCCCGACAGGTTCACGGCAAACAGCGGCGCGGCCTGGCGCAGCTCGCGCAGCAGCTCGACGGTGCGCTGCACGACCCAGCGATCGATCATGCTCATGACGTTGTAGCGCTCGGCCGCGGGTATGAACTGGCTCGGCGGCACGATCTCCCCCGAGTCGTCGCGCAGCCGCACGGTGAGTTCCGAGAACGGCTGCGACACGCGCGAGGCACCGATCGGGCGGATCTCCTGGAAGCACAGCTCGAGCCGGCCCTCGTCGACCGCGCGGGTGACCTGCGCCACCCAGTGCATCTCGCGATGGCGCGTGGCGCTGCCGCCGCCGTCGTACAAGTGGATGCGGTTGCGGCCCTGGTCCTTGGCGGAGTAGCAGGCGATGTCGGCCGCCGAAAGGGCGTTGGCCGCGCTCTCGGTCTCGGCACCGATCTCGACCACGCCGATGCTCGCGCCCACGGAATGGCTCGCCGAGCCCCAGATGAAGCGGTAGTCGCGCACCGCCTGGCGCACGCCCTCGGCGATCACGCCGGCCTGTTCGAGCGAACAGCCCTCGAGCAGCACGCCGAATTCGTCGCCGCCGAGGCGCGCGATCGTGTCCGACGCCCGCACCCGCGTCTGCAGCAGCCCGGTGATGTCGCGGATCAGGCGGTCGCCGGCCGGATGGCCGCAGGTGTCGTTGACGATCTTGAACTGGTCGAGGTCGACGTAAAGGAGCGCATAGCGCGCCCCGTCGCGGCGCGCGCTCTGCACGGCCTCGTGCAGCCGGTTGTCGAACTCGCGGCGGTTGATCAGGCCGGTGAGCGCGTCATGGCTCGCCTGGTAGGCAAGCGCACGCTTCAGGCGCCGCTCCTTGGTGACGTCGTGGAACACGATGACGGCGCCGATGATCTTGCCGACGCGATCGCGGATCGGCGAGGCCGAGTCCTGGATCGCGATCGTCTGCCCGTTGCGGCTCGTCAGCACGCTCTGCTCGCCCGGGCCCACCTGCTCGCCGGTGCGCAGCGCGAGCAGCAGGGGATTCTCGACCGGCGCGCGCGTTGCCTCATGGACCACCGACAGGACGTCGCCGATCGGGCGCCCGCGCGCCTCGTCCGCCGACCAGCCGGTGAGCAGGCCCGCGACCGGGTTCAGGTAATCGATGTTGCCGTTGGCGTCGGTCGAGATCACCGCGTCGCCGATCGACTGCAGCGTGACCTGCGCCCGCTCCTTCTCGGCAAAGACCGCCTGCTCGGCCTGCTTGCGCTCGGTGATGTCGGCGACCGTGCCCTCGTAACCGATGACGTGGCCCGCATCGTCGCGCATGGCGTGCGCGCTCTCGAGCACCACGATCTGCTGGCCGTCGCGCCGGCGCAGGCGGAACTCCGCATTGCGGATCTTGCCCTCGGCCTCGAGCCGCCGGATGAAGTCGGCGCGGTCGGCCGGGAACCAGTAACACATCGAGACGCTCGGCAGCGCGTACAGCTCCTCGGCCGAGGAATAGCCGAGCATGCGCACGAACGCGGGGTTCACCGACAGCAGCCGCCCGTCGCGCGAGCTCTGGTACACGCCCTCCATGGCGTTCTCGAACAGCTGGCGGAACTTCGCCTCGCTCGAGCGCAACGCGGCATCCGCCGCCCGCCGCTCGATTGCGATGCCCGCGAGCTGGGCGGCGTCGGCGAGCAACTGCATCTCGCCGTGGGCTGGCAGCCCGGCCTCGCGCCGGTAGATGCCGAGCGCGCCGACCACCTTGCCGGAGCCCGCCTTGATCGGCATCGACGCGGTCGCGAGGACGCCGCATTCGAGCGCGGCATCGCGGCGCGACTGCCAGAACGGGTCGTTCTCGACGTCCGCCACCAGCACCTGGCGCCCGAGGTAGACGGCCGCGGCGCAGGAGCCGTTGCGGATGTCGATGAGCGAGCCGTCGAGCACCACGCGCAGCCTCGCGGGCAGGCGCGGTGCGACCAGGTATTCGAAGCAGCGGCCGTCGGCCGCGAGCACGCTGATGACGCACAGCTGGTTCTCGCACACCGACTCGACCATGTCCACGATCGACTCGAGCGCCGCCGCGAGCGGCGCGCTCGCCGCGATGTGCTCGAGCACCGCGCGCTCGCCCGCCGCGATGCGCTCGGCGCGCTTGCGCCCCGTGATGTCGGTGATGCTGCCGCGGATGACCTCGCGTTGCGAGTCCGGCAGGCGCACGAGGCGCACTTCGCAGGGGATGTCGTTGCCGAGCGCGTCACGGTGGGTCCACTCGAAGATCTGCGGCACGCCGGCCAGCGCCCGGTCGACGTTGCCGCGGGCGGAGCCCGAGGACGGCAGGCCGTCGGCCTGCACCGGCGGCGAGAGCTGCTCGGGGCCCACCGCGAGCAGTTGCGCGCGGGTCATCTTGAAGAAATGCTCGGCGTTCTGGTTGACGTCGATGAAGCGCATCGACGCGGCGTCGAACACCACGATCACCTCGGGCGCGTGGTCGACGAGGGTGCGGTAACGCCCCTCGCTCTCGCGCAGCGCACGCTCGGATTCGCGCCTCTCGGTCGCGTCGCGCACGCAGACGACGAACAACTCGCGCCGGTTGATGCGCGCGCGGCTCACGGCCATGTCGACCGGGATTGTGCTGCCATCCTTGTGCCGCGCGGCCGACTCGCTCGCGGCGAGGTCGATATGCGTGTCCTCGCTGCTCGCGGCAAGGCGGCGCAGGCCGGCGACCACGCTGTCGTGCTGCTCGGCGAGCGCCGGCATCAGCAGGTCGATGCGCCGGCCGATCACCTCGGTCTGCGAAAAGCCGAAGACGCGCTCGCCGGTCGGATTGAACGACTCGATCGCCCCGTCGCTGTCGACGGTGATGACGACGTCCTTGATGTTGTCGAGGATCAGCTGCAGGTGGCCGCTCGACTGCTCGGTGATCTCGCGCGTGAGCGACCGCGCCTCATCGGACATCAGCTGCATCGAGCGCACGATGCCGCGGCGCTCTTCGTCCACCTGTTCGTAGTAGTCGCTGACGGCCGCGAGCAGCGCGGGCAGGTCGATCTCGCGGCTCTCGCCGCGCCGCAGTTGCTCGACCTGCTGGCGCAGTTGCGGGTGCGCGTCGCGCAGGAACGCATCGACGGCCAGGCCCGGCACGGACCCCGTACGCACGACCGTGGTGGTCGCATCCAGTTCCTTTGTTCTTCGCACGGGGCCAGTATTTGACATAATGTCAATTGCCTTCCATACGAAAAATCATAGGGGGACGCCGCGGGCAGGCCCGTGAACTGCCTCCCGATTTCACATTAATGGGCGGCGGGTCAATGCGCGGCGGGCGCGAGCTCGCGCGGCGTGATGCCCTCGCCCACGATGATCGGGATCGCGAAGGTCCGTGTGAGCGAAGACCGGTCGGTATCGACGAGGGCGACGGCCGACAGCGAGAAAATACCGTCGCGCTCCGGTACGACGGTCACCCGATGCATCAGCGGCACGCCCGGCTCGGCACCCCTTGGGATGCTCATCTCCTGGCCGGCCGTGATCGCAAGGCCGTCCGCGTTCTGCACGATCACGCGGATCGTCGCGGCGGCGTCCGACGGAATCACCGCCAGCTCGATGTCGAGCGGCCGGCCGGGTTCGGGCCTCGACGCCAGCGCGAACTTCAGGTCGACCGCCGCATTGCCCTTGCTGCCCGAAACGGCGGACACCATGTCGGGCGGCAGGGCCGCCTTGCGCGGTGTGCTGGCGCTCGCCGGTGCGGCGGGCGTGGCGGCTTCGGGAGTGCGATCGCAGGCGCCGAGGCAGGCCAGCGCCAGCACCCATCCCAAGTGTCTATAGGACATCCGGAAACCGCCCCCAGCAAGTTGCGCGCACGTTATCACACCGCCAGCAGCGGCGGCTCGTCGATGGCGGCACGCTGCTCGAGCAGGTCGAGGATGTGCCGTTCCCAGTAGCGCCGCTCGCCGAACCACGGGAAGGCGCGCGGAAACGCCGGGTCGTCCCAGCGCTGCGCGAGCCACGCCGCGTAGTGGATCATGCGCAGGGCGCGCAGCGGTTCGACGAGACGCAGTTCGCGGTAATCGAAGTCGGCGAACTCCCCGTAGCCGGCCGCGAGCGCGTCCCAGGCGCGACGCCCATCCACCCCACCGGGCAGCAACATCCACAGGTCCTGCACGGCGGGGCCGGTCATGCAGTCGTCGAGGTCGACAAATACCGGGCCCTGCGCGCCCCAGAGCAGGTTGCCGAGGTGGCAATCGCCGTGCAGGCGCAGGGTCGCGAAGTCGCCGGCCGCGTCCCATTCGCGCTCGACGGCGCCGAGGAGCTCGCCCGTGACCTCCGCATAGCGGGCTTGCAGCTCCGCGGGGACATGGCCGCTTTCGAGCACGGCGGCGCGCGCATCGTGGCCGAGCCGCCCAGGCGTGAGCCGCACGCGCGCGCGGAAACGCCGCACCGCGCCCACCCCGTGCAGCCGGCCGAGCGTGCGGCCGAGCAGCGCGAAATCCGCATCCGTGTCGAGTTCCGCGCCGCGGCCGCCGAGCCAGGGAAAGAGCGCAAAGCGGAACGCGGCGTGGCGCAGGAGCGTCTGGCCATCGACCGCCACCGGCACGGCGACCGCGAGGTCGCGCGCGGCGAGCTCGCGCGCGAATTCGTGCTCCTCGAGAATCTGCTCGTCGGACCAACGCCGCGCCCGGTAGAATTTCGCGACCAGCGGCGCACCCTGCGCGGTGCCGATGCGGTATACGCGGTTCTCGTAGCTGTTCAGGGCGAAGAGTCGTCCATCGACCTCGACGCCGTGCGCGCTCGCGGCATCGAGCACGAGGTCCGGCGTCAGGTTGGCAAACGGAGTTGGGGAAGCATGGGACATCGCGGGATTCTAGTCACCGGCGGCGCCGGTTACATCGGCAGTCACACGGTGCTGCAGCTGCGCGAGCGGGGCGAGCGAGTCGTCGTCCTCGACGACCTGTCGACCGGTTTTCGCGAGGCGGTGCTCGACACGCCGCTCGTCGTCGGCAATGTCGGCGACACCGCGCTCGTCGCGCGGCTGCTGGCCGAGCACGAGGTCGACACCGTGATGCATTTCGCGGCGCATACCATCGTGCCCGAATCCGTCGCGGACCCGCTCAAGTACTACCGCAACAATACCTGCGCGACCCGCTCGCTGCTCGAGTCCTGCGCCCTGGGCGGCGTGCGGCAGTTCGTGTTCTCCTCGACCGCCGCGGTCTATGGCATCCCCGAGGGCGCCTACGCCGACGAGGCGACACCCACCGCGCCGATCAATCCCTATGGCACTTCGAAACTGATGTCCGAATGGATGCTGCGCGACCTCTCGGCCGCCTCGGCGCTGCGCCATGTGTCGCTGCGGTACTTCAACGTGGCGGGCTCCGATCCGCGGGGGCGGATCGGCCAGTCGACGCGCAAGGCCACGCTCCTCGTCAAGGTCGCCTGCGAGGCGGCCGTCGGCAAGCGCCCCCATGTGTCGGTCTACGGCACGGACTACGCGACGGCGGACGGCACGGGCGTGCGCGACTACATCCACGTCGAGGACCTCGCGCGGGCGCACCTCGACGCCCTCGCCTACCTGCGTGCCGGCGGGCCCTCGGAAACCCTCAATTGCGGCTACGGGCACGGCTTCAGCGTGCGCGAGGTGCTCGCGAGCGTCGCGCGGGTGTCGGGCCGCGCGCTCGACGTGCGGGAAGAGCCGCGGCGCGCGGGCGACCCGCCGCAGCTGATCGCACGGGCCGACCGAATCCGCGCCCGCCTCGGCTGGCGCCCGGCGCTCGACGACCTCGACACGATCGTCCGCACCACCCTCGCGTGGGAGCGTCGCCTGGCCGAGACACCCTGGGGCTGATGCGTTCCACTACAATGCCCGGATGCGTTGGGCACGCCCCAAATCCCTCTCCGGACTCATGCTGCTCGGCCTCGCGCTCATCGCGGTGCCGCTGCTCGTGGCCGTGCTGAACGCAGCCGTGCAGATGCGCCAGATCGCCTCGACCAGCGAGAAGCTCGTCGTCGAGAGCGTGCGTGCCACCCGCTCGACGCAGGAGCTGTTCGCGGAGATCGCGGCGGTCGAACGCGGCACGCGCGTCTACCAGGTGCTGCGCGATGCCAAGCTCACCGAATCGATCACCCGCAGCGAGGCGCGCCTGACGACGACGCGGGAGGAACTCGCGCGCCACCTGCGCAGCCCCGAGGCGAAGCAGGCGCTCGCCGAACTTGCCGCGGCCCAGCAGCGGCTGCTCGCGGGCCTCTCGCCGCCCGCGCCGACCGACAGCGACTTCGGCGCGCTGCTCGCGCTCCTCGACGTGATGCAGGATGCCGCCGGGCGCATCGCGGCGACCGGCAATGCCCAGATCGACAGCGAGCTCGCGGAACTGCGCGAACAGACCCGGCGCGCCCAGCGCCGCCTGCTCGTGCAGAGCTCGCTGCTCGTGCCGCTCTCGCTGGTCGCGATCCTCGCCCTCACGCTGTCGATCGGCCGGCCGCTGCGGCAGATCGACCGCGCGATCAGCGAACTCGGTCGTGGCGCGTTCACGCACCCGATCGCGGTCGGCGGGCCGCGCGACCTCGAGCGCCTCGGGCACCAGCTCGAGTGGCTGCGCGTGCGCCTGCTCGACCTCGCGCAGGAGCGCAACCGCTTCCTGCGCCACATGTCGCACGAGCTGAAGACGCCGCTCGCCAACATCCGCGAGGGCACCGAGCTGCTGATGGACGGCGCGGTCGGCGAACTCGACGCCGGCCAGCGTGAAGTCACCGCCATCCTGCGCGAGAACGGCATCAAGCTGCAGCGCCTGATCGAGAACCTGCTGTCCTTCAGCGCCTGGCAAAGCCAGAGCGCGAGCCTCGACGTGAGCGAGTTCCGCCTGCGGCCGCTGGTCAAGCAGGTGCTCGAGAACCAGCAGCTGACGCTCCTTTCGCAGCGCGTGCGGCTCGACGTCAAGATCGACGACCTGTCGCTCGCGGCCGATCGCGGCAAGCTGCGCCTGATCCTCGAGAACCTGCTGTCGAACGCGATCAAGTATTCGCCCAAGGGCGGCGCGATCCACCTGCATGCGCGCGCCCACGGCGAGAACTGGCAGCTGGATATCGCCGACAGCGGCGTCGGCATCCCGCCCGAGGAGCGTGCGCGCATCTTCGACGCCTTCTACACCGGCAAGGTGGCCCCCGGCGGCCACGTCAAGGGCACCGGCATCGGGCTCTCCGTCGTGCTCGAATTCGTCAATGCACACGGCGGAATGATCGAGATCGTGGACGGCGAATACCCCGGCGCGCATTTCTGCGTGCGCCTGCCGCAGCGCGCCGCCGCCCTCCCCGCCCCGGAGCAGGCCCATGCGGCGTAGCTCCTGTTGTGCGCGGACCTGCGCCCTGCTCGCCACGGCGACGCTCGCGGCTTGCGGCACACTCGACGGGCTCTCCGGACGATCCACGCCGCCCGAGCCCGCGGTCGACCGGACGCAGACCCAGGCGCTGCTCGTGTCGGGGCACCTCGAGACGCTGCAGCGGCTGCTCGCGAGCGGCCCGGCCGAACAGGCGGAAATCGTCGCGACGGCCAGGCGTGAGTACGACGAAGCGGCGACAGCCAGTCGCCAGCTGCGCTACGCGCTCGTGCTCGCGACGCCGGGCCATGCCTCCACCGACGTGACGGAGGCGCAGCGGCTGCTGCGTGAACTCACCGCGACACCGGAATCGCTCGTGCCAGCCGAACGCGCGCTCGCCCGCCTCGAGCTCTCCCAGCTCGACCGCCAGGCGCTGCTCGCGGCGGAGAACCGCCGCCTGCAGGCCGCGGTCGACCGCGCCGACCGCGAGCGCAATTCGACGGCGAGCCGGCGCCTGCAGGCCGAGCTCGAGGAGAACGCGCGCCTCAGGAAGGCCCTCGAGGACGCACAGAAGAAGCTCGATGCCATCGCGAACATCGAGCGCACCATCACCGAACGCAAGCCCCAGTCCGAAGGACGCACGCCATGAACCAGGCCGCCCGCGCCGACGCCACCGGCAAACGCAAGGCACGCATACTCGTCGTCGACGACGACCCGGGGCTTCTGCGCCTGCTCACCATCCGCCTGCGCGCCGAGAACTACGACGTCGAGGCCGTGGAGAACGGGGTGGCCGCGGTCGCCGCCGCGAGCCGCTTCCGGCCCGACCTCGTGATCAGCGACCTGCGCATGGACCAGATGGACGGCATTGGCCTCCTGAAGGAATTGCAAAGCCGCTGGCCGGGGCTCAAGGTCATCCTGCTGACCGCGCACGGCACGATCCCGGACGCGGTGCAGGCGACCCAGATGGGCGCGTTCGGCTTCCTGACCAAGCCCGTCGACAAGCAGGAGCTGCTCGACCACGTGCAGAAGGCGCTGCGCATTTCGGGCTTCGCCGGCTCGGACGAGGACTGGCGCGCGGACATCGTCACGCGCAGCGCCCTGATGGAGGAACGGCTCGCCCAGGCGCACATGGTGGCCGGCACCGACGCGCGGGTGCTGATCACCGGCGAGAGCGGCACCGGCAAGGAACTGCTCGCCCGCGCGATCCACCAGGCGAGCCCGCGGCGGAACAAGGCGTTCGTCGCCGTGAGCTGCAGCGGCACCGACGAGGCCGCCCTCGACAACGAAATCTTCGGCGAGCGCGGCGCACTGGCTTCTGCCGACGGCAGCACGCTGCTGCTCGACGAAATCGCGGACCTGCCGATGGCCCTGCAGATGAAGCTGCTGCGCTTCCTGCCCGACAGCCCGTCGCAGGGGGCGGCCTCACCCGCCGCGAACGTGCGCGTGATCGGCACGACAGGCAAGGACCTCGCGGCGCTGGTGGCGGCCGGGGGCTTTCGCGAGGACCTTTACTACCGCCTCAACGTGGTGCACATCGAGATGCCGCCGCTCGCGCGGCGGCGCGAAGACATCCCGCTGCTGGTCGCGCACTTCCTCGCGCGCCTGTCTGCTGAAACGGGCGTGCGCAAGATCTACGCGCCCGAGGCCGTCGAACTGCTCGCAACGGCCGACTGGCCCGGCAATGTCCGCCAGCTTGCGAACGTGGTGCGCCAGAATGTGGCGCTGTCGCAAACGCCGATCATCCCCGTGGAACTCGCGCAACAGTCGCTCGGCGGCACACCGGGCCGCATGGTGTCCTTCGACGAGGCGCGCGACGAATTCACGCGCAGTTACCTGTCGCAGATCCTGCAGATCACCGGCGGCAACGTCTCGCAGGCCGCGCGGCTCGCCAAGCGCAACCGCACCGACTTCTACAAGCTGCTCGGGCGCCACCAGCTGACGCCCGAGGACTTCAAGCAGCGCTAGGCGACTCAGGCGGCGCCAGGCGGATCGCCCATCAGGATCGGCGCGCCGCCGAGGTAGCGGGTCGCGCGACGCTTCGCCTCTATGTCGGCGTACACGGCCATCGCCGCCGCCTCGGAAATGCCGAGCGCCGCGCCGAGCGCGGCGGCCCCCTCGCCGTGCTCGTACGCCCACAGCGCGAGATCCATCTGCGCATAGGGCAGGCCGAAGTAGAACTCGTCCTGGCCCTGCGCGAGGCTGTAGGTATCCGTGGTCGGCGTGGCGTTGCAGATCTCGTCGGGCAGCTTCATGAAACGCGCCATCGCATAGACCTGCGACTTGTAGAGGTGCGCGATCGGCTTCACGTCGGCCGAACCGTCGCCGTTCTTCACGAAGAAACCCTGGTCGTACTCGAGCCGGTTCGGCGTGCCGACCACCGCGTAGTTCAGGCGATCGGCGTGGAAATACTCCATGGTCTTCCTGACGCGCTGCTTGAAATTCGTCGCGGCGACGATCATCAGGTACTGGCGGTACTCCAGGCGCGCCTCATGGATCTTCCCCGCCGGGTCCTGTGCGACGAGCTTGAAGTGGTTGTAGCGGCCTTCGAGGCCGCCCTCGAGGACGATCTTGTTCTTCCAACCCGCGCCGTATCCGGGGTGCACCGCCCGGCAGACTTCCTCGATGCGCGCGTAACAGCCGAGCGCCTCGAGCGCCGGCGCGATGTCGAAGACCTCGTGTTCAATGCCGAGATGCTCCGCGAGCAGCCGGCCGCGGCTAGTGCTCGTCGGGGACGAGATCCGCTCGGGCAGCAGCAGCCCATGGACTTTCTTCGCGCCCACCGCGCGCACCGCGAGCGCAGCGCTGACCGAACTGTCGATGCCGCCCGAGATCGCCACCACGAGGCCGCGGCGGTTCAGCTCGGTGCTGAGCGCCCGGCGCACGCCCGAGGCGATGCGCTCGATCTCGGCGGCGAAGTCGAGGGCGAACGCGCGTTCCGCGGACAATGGCTGTGTCGTCATCCTGTTTCCTTCAGCATGAAGCGTTTGATCTTGCCCGAGGCGGTCCGCGGCAAGGTTGCCACGAAAACGACCTCTTTCGGCACTTTGTACGTGGCGAGCCGGTCGCGGCAATGCGCCTGCACTGCACGCGGTTCGAGGCTGGCACCTTCGGCGGGAACGATGCACACCCTGATGACTTCACCGAGGATCGGGTCGGCCACGCCGACCGCCGCGCATTCGGCCACGCCCGCCAGCTCGAGCACGGCTTCCTCGATCTCGAGCGGGCTGACCCGATGCGCACCCGACTTGATCATGTCGGAGGAGCGCCCGACCAACGAGAGATAGCCCTCGGAGTCGACCCTGCCGATGTCACCGGTGCACAGCCAGCCGTCGCGCAACACCTTTGCGGTCGCGGCGGGGTTGTCCCAGTAGCCGAGCATCACGTTGTCGCCGCGTACGCAGACCTCACCCTCGACGCCCGCGGCCACGGCGGAGCCTGCCGGGTCGTGCACTTCGATGGCCACGCCCGGGATCCCGATGCCGACGGTACCCAGCTTGTCGTCGAGCCGCTCGGGCGGCAGGTAACTGATGCGCGCCGTCGCTTCCGTCTGCCCGTACATCACGAAGAGGCGCGCACGCGGCAGCGCGGCGCGCAGCCGCCGGGTGAGGGCCGGCGCCATCGCGCCGCCCGCCTGCGTCAGGTAGCGCAGCGTCGAGAGGTCGTAGTCAGCGAATTTCACCCGCTGCAGCAACAGCGCAAACGTGGACGGCACGCCGGAAAAGCCGGTCGCGCGTTCGTCCGACAATGCCTGCACGACGAGGTGCGGATAGGTGAGCGAATTCTCCAGCACGAGGGAGCCGCCCGCCGCAAGGTGGGTGTGCAGCACGGAATTGCCGTAGGAATAGTAGAACGGCAGCACATTGACGATCCGGTCGAGTTCAGTGAGTTCGAGGTAGCGGAGGATGGCCTGCGTGTTGGCGACGAGGTTGCGATGGCTCAGCGTGACGCCGCGCGGGTCACCTGTCGTGCCCGAGGTGTAGATGATCGAGGCCGGCAGCTGCGGATCGAGCGCCCCGGACGCATCGGTGTCGTCGGCCGTGGCCAGCCATTCCTTCCAGGCGACGGCGCCTGCCGTTCCCTCTCGTGCCGGGGCAACCTCCGGTGTCATGACGACCTGGCGCAGTGCGCCGCAAGACGCAAGCAGCGCGGGCAACGCCGGGTGGGTGGGCATCGCCACGAGCACGCTCGCGCCGCAATGCGCGATGCCGCGCGCGAGCTCCGGGCCGCGCATCGAGGCATTGAGGCTCACCACGATGCCGCCCGCCTGCAGCACGGCGTAGTAGGCAATCACGTACTCGGGGGAGTTCTCAACCAGCAGCGCGACGCGCCCGCTCGGCGCGAGCCCGCCCGCGCGCAGCGCATTGGCGGCGCGGCGCACATCGCGCCACAGCTCCGCGTAACTGATGCCGCAGCCGCGTTGCCGGAGTGCCGGGCGGTCCGGGAAGCGCCGCGCGGACCCGCGCAGCAGGTCCACCAGGCTGGTCGCGCCAGCCGCCACGTTCAGCCCTGCTTGCGCTCGATGAACGCCGCGATCCGGTTCACCGAATCGAGGTTGTCGGGAACCATCTCGTGGTCCGCGACCTTGATGCCGAAGGATTCCTCGAGGAACAGCAGCACTTCGAGCATGCCCGTCGAATCGATCAGGCCGCGCGCAAGGAACGAGTCGTCCAGCCCCAGCAGCGAGGTGTCGGTGCTGAACAGGAAATTCTCGAGAATGTATTGTCTGACCTGAACGGCTGCCGACATTGGCTGCTTTCCTCCTTGAGGCTGGGCATTTGACTATGCGCGGGACGCGGCGGGCGTGACGCCCTCCACAAAAAGACCGTGCCAGACCTGCGTCGAGAGGATACCCGTGAATGTCATGCTGTCCCTATAGCTTACCGCACGACCGGCGCTGACCTTGCGCCACAGGAGCCGGACACGGTCCACGTCGAAGTATCCGGAGCGCCGCAGGCTGGCCTCCGACAACGCCTCTTCGACGAATTCGATGCCGGCCGCCTCGAATGCCCGGCTGTCCGGGCTGCGGTACGGCTGTTTCTTGCGGGCGAGGATCGAGGGCGGCAGGCGCTTGCCCATCGCCTTCTTGAGCAGGTGCTTTTCGTCCAGTACGCGCATCTTCAGGCGCGGATCGAGCGCATTGGCAAACTCGATGACCCGATGGTCGAGGTAGGGGAAGCGCCCCTCGACGCTGTTGGCCATCAGCATCCGGTCGCCCTGCGTCGACAGCAGGTAGCCCGCGAGCAGTGTCTTCGCCTCGACATACTGGCCCTGGTTGAACGGGTCCCAGGACGCGAGCCCCGCCGGCATCGTGGCGGCAAGCATCGCAACAGGGTCCCTGCCCGCGATCCTCTCGCGAGTTTCCGCGGAGAACAGCGCCTTCCCCTGTGCCGTCGTCTTCCAGCGCGGCTCATGCGCGAAGAA